>Ga0224512_10005111_pt1 | contig 10891 bp, 4 predicted proteins | sample SF_May12_sed_USG_4_FD_169103 | JGI IMG/M metagenome (GOLD analysis project Ga0224512, IMG submission 169103) | Sediment microbial communities from San Francisco Bay, California, United States - SF_May12_sed_USGS_13 | ecosystem: Environmental > Aquatic > Marine > Sediment | place: USA: California...
CTATTTCCGCATCCCCACGTTCGGCGAACGGTTCCACCGCCGCACCGTGTCGCTGGTTCTGGCTCTGGTATCGATCACGGCTGTCGTGCAAGCCTTGTACCTGCCCGGCCAGTGGGAAACTGCCCGCGGCCACGAGTACGAGCAGGTCGCGACCAGCCTGGCCGACGGACACGGCTTCAGCTTCCCGCCGGGAGCCCGGTGGTTGGTGTTGGACGACGAGCCGGGGGCTGACAAACACGGAGCTACGGCCTGGAAGGAACCCTTCTACCCTTATTTCATGGCGGCGTCGTTCAAGCTGTTCGGCGAGCGGTACGGCCGCCTGGCGATCGTGCTCGCCCAGCTCGGTTTCCTGATTCTCACGTGTACGCTGATCTACCGCCTTGGCTCGAGCCTGTTCGGGCCGGGGGTGGGGATCGCGGCCGCCCTGCTCACCATTCTCCTGCTCGACCTGCACTACATCTACACGATTGGCATGGCGACGTCCGCAATTTCCGGTCTCCTCATGGTCGGGGGACTCCTGTTGCTGCTCCGGTACGGGGAGCGGCCGAGCTTGCGGCGGGCCCTCTGGCTGGGCTTCTATCTCGGACTGGCCGCGCTGACGCACGCGGTACTCGTCGTGCTGGTCCCGATCACGGGGCTGTTCATGCTGCTGCATTCGGGGGAGCAGCCGTGGCGGAAGGCGTTGAAGCCCGCCCTGCTGATGGGCCTGGTCGCGGCGCTGACGATCTCGCCGTGGACTGTTCGGAACTACGTCCAGTTCGGGCACCTCATCCCAGTGCAGACCGGGTTCGGTCTGTTCGCGAACATGTCCAACTCGTTCGTGGCAGAGACGTACGTGGCGGGTGTCGATGCCTGCGGCGATGGATCGCCCCCGGTGTATCGCTCGGACGGACCTGTCAGCGCGCTGCGGGCCCTGCGCGAAGACGGCGTCGCCAGTCCGACGCACAGGCGGGCCGTCGCGTGCATTGCCGCGAACCACGCCGAAGCCTATCCCGATCTGAACGAGCACGAGCGGGACGGCCTGCACAAGGAACAATTCCTCGGATTCGTCGCGGCGTACCCGGGCGAGTTTCTGTCCCTGACCGCCACCAAGTCCGTGTTCTACATCTTCGACGTGCCCGTCCAGGGCAGGGGTTCTTTGCCACTCGGGGTCGCCGCGGTCCTCGGCATGCTGCTCGTCGTCCGGAAACCGCGAATGTGGGTATTCCCGCTGGCCATCCTGGCGTACGCGGCCCCCTTCGCCCTGACATCGCCAGTCTTCTATCGCTACCAGGCTCCGATTGAACCTCTGTACGCCTTGTTTACGGTTGTCGCGGTTGTGACGATTTTCGGTGGTCCGGCCCGGCGGCTGCAGGGCTACTGGGTATCGAAGACTCGCGCGCGGATGACTTCGTAGCGCGGAAGCTGCCGCACGGCCTTGAACGCTGGAAACACGTCGACCCAAATCAGGTCCGCGGCACGTACCTCCACGGCCTCGTCGAGCCGATCGAGCGCCGATTCGTTCTCTCCGAGGGCGGCATGGAGCTGGGCAATCCGCACCGGTGACACGTAGTGATTCTCTCGTCCCTCGGTCATCGCAGCGAGGACGTCTCGGGCCTCCGCTTCCCTGCCGGCCGCAGCCAGCGCACCGCCCAGAGCCGCTTGGTTCTCCGCGCTCCACCCGCCTGCCGCGCGTGCGCGATCCAGGGCCTCGAGCGCCTGACCGGCGTCGCCCATGTACTGGGCACTGAGGCCCTGGTAGTAGTGCGCGAAAGCCAGCCGGTTGTCCCGCGCGGTAACAGCCTCGAATCTCGAGTAAGCTTCCGCGAAATCGCCTCGCATGAACGCGACGACGCCGAGACTGGCCTCTACGGTGGGTGAGAGCGGGTCTACGGTGGCCGCCCGCTCGAGCTGCCCAACGGCCTCTTCGAACCGCCCGAGTGGAAGGTGGACGTTCATCGCGAACCACAGGGGAGCCGTCGGATACAGGGGATTGTCCCGGATCACCTGTTCGAAAGCGGCGGCGGCTTGATCCCATTCCCAGTCGAAGATCGCGTGGACACAGGCAAGCGCGGACAGTGCCGACGCCTGACCAGGCTCCTGCCGCAGTGCCTCTTTGGCTTCGGCGCGCGCCAGGGGCAGTACGTCGGCGGCGGGCCGCAGTCCGTAGATCGCCAGCGTGACATAGGCTTCTGCGAGTGCCGCGTGCGCTGGAACGCAACAGGGATCGCGGTCGATCGCACCCTGGAACAGCACGACGCACTCCTCGAGATCCTTGGGCGTTCGTCGGTTCCAGTGATAGCGGCCGCGGAGGTACAGATCGTAGGCTTCCAGATCTGTCGTGATGCTGGACTCGCGCCCCGTGGCCGACTCGACGCCGGTCAGCGTGACACTCAGGGCTCCCGCGATTCGCTGGGCCACGTCCGACTGAATCGCGAAGATGTCCTCCAGCTCCCGATCGTATGTCTCCGCCCAGATGTGTTGATCCGAACGGACGTCGATCAGTTGGGCTGCGATTCTGACGTTGTTCGCGATCCGCCGAACGCTGCCCTCGACCAGGTAGGCCACTCCCAGCTCGGAACCGATCTGGCGAGCACCCGCCGGGGTCTGCTTGTACTGCCAGGCTGAAGTGCGTGAAATCACTCGCAGACCGCCGGTCTTACACAGGCGGAGAATCAGGTCCTCCGCGATCCCGTCGCTGAAGTACTCGTTGTCGGGATCGGGACTCATGTTCTGGAACGGGAGCACCGCGATTCCCGCCGGATCGAGAGCCGGGAGGGAGTCCGCGGCCTCGATGCCGGGTGCGTCTGATTTCCGGGTCACCGCTTGTTCGGGCCGATCCGCTGCATCCGTCCGGACGACGCCCGCGGACGTCACGTCGAACGCCCACGCCAGGATCATCGCGATCGGAAACCCTCCGATCAGCAGGACAACGACCAGGGTCAGGGTCCAGTCCGGCAGCCTCAAGGCCGGAAACGTGACCTCGCCGATCTGCATGAGCATCCAGGCGACCACGGCATACATGGCCGCGACACGAAACACGCGGCGCCGACGCAGTTCCGCGAACAGCCGTTTCACGTGTTTCATGGCCTAGAGCACATACAGAGCCGCCCAGATCAGCATGAGCCCGTGCAGGAGTTGATCGAAACCGAGGGCCGACCAGAACATCTTGCGCGACGCATCAGCCAGGATGGGAAACCTGGTGACGAGCAGGGAGCGCCCGGTGTCGATGACGAAGTGACTGATCGTAATGACGGCGACGACGAGCAGGGCACGTCCGAAGCTCGTAAACACGAGCAAGACAGGGATGACGAGAGCTCCGTGAACGGCGGCGTGAGCCGCAATCCACTGAAACGATCGTCCCGTCGCCTTCGATTCCAGCATCCGGGGTGTCGCGAGAACCGTGAAATCCCCCAGGAAGTGCGCGATCATCAAGCCGGCCAGCAGCCAGGCAGCCTCTGTTGTCACTGATCGTCCGATCGCCCGGGGGGGTAGAGGGTCCGTCATCGAAACGGGGAAGTTGGGGCCACCGACGCATCGCGGCAACGCGCAGACAGGTCGGAAACCAACCTCATTCAGCGCCGATCGGTTGTCGGCAGGCATCTGGACACGGTATAATCGGCCCCGCCAATCAGTCTCTCCTCATGCCCCGGGGGGTTCGCTTGAAAGCAGTCCGTCCGATCTCGCTCCTGGCAGTTCTCGCAGGCCTCTCGATCGCTCCGCCATTGTTTGCCCAGGAGGGCACCGTGTCCGGAACGGTCATCAGTTCGCTCGACGGCACGGCAGTTGGTCGGGCCGCGGTCGAGTTGCACGCGGCCGAGGGAGTCGGCGCAGAGGGAGTCACAGACGAACAGGGCAGGTTTCGGCTGCAGGTTGCCGAAGGAAGCTACTGGCTGCTGATCTCCCAGTTCGGCTACGGAACCCAGCGAATCGAGGACATCCTGGTGGTCGCGGGGGAAACAGTCGCGCTTCCGGTGAGCCTGGTCCCGAATGCCCTGATTCTGAATCCGATCGTCGTCTCGTCGTCGCGGCAGGCACAGCCGGCGCTCGAGGCGCCGACGGCGACCAGTGTGGTTCGCGAAGAAGATATCGCCAGCCGGGTCGCGCTGAGCACGGCCCACCACGCGATGTCGGTTCCGGGGGTAGACGCCGCCCAGTCCGGAATGATGCGTACGTCGCTCGTTACCCGGGGGTTCAACGATCCGTTCTCGGTGTCGCTGCTTCTGCTGACGGACAATCGCTACGCGGCTCTCCCGTCCACTCGGCTGAACGCGTTCTACATGGTCCCGACGACCGACCTCGACATCGATCGCATCGAAGTATCGCTCGGGCCGGCGTCGGCCCTGTACGGACCTAACGCCACCAATGGCGTCCTCCACATGATCACGAAGTCTCCGATCGACGATCCCGGATCCACGGTCTCATTCGCCGGAGGCGAACGATCCGCCATCCAGGGCATGTTTCGCACGGCCTGGGCGGACGAAGATCGGAAGTTCGGCGTGAAGTTCTCGGGTCAGTACATCAGCGGAGATGACTGGACGTGGATTGACCCGGCGGAGGTCGCGGCGGCGGAGGCCGACCCCACGAACGCCCGAATCGGTGCGACCGATTTTCACTCGGAACGATGGAGCGGAGAGGCGCGGCTCGACTATCGACCGGACGATGACTCGGAACTGTCGGGCAGCTTCGGAGCCACACGGATTGAAAAGCAGACCGAGGTCAGCGCGGCGGGGCGAAGCATCGTGGATGGGTGGACATACTCGTACGCACAACTGCGCTTCCGGAAGGACAACCTGTTTGCACAGGTGTTCGGCAATTTCTCCGACTCGGGTGATTCCTACTTCCTGCGCACCGGCCTGCCCGCCGTCGACAACTCGCGTGCGTTTGTCGCCCAGATCCAGCACGGCGCGGACATCGGCGATCGGTCACATCTGACCTATGGAGTCGATTTCCAGCGATCGGACACGCGCACCGGCGGCACGATTACCGGCCGGTATGAGGATGACGACACGGTCGACGAGATTGGCGCATACGTGCAGGACGTATCCGACATCACGGATCACGTGCAGTTCGTCGGAGCCCTCCGGTTCGACTCACACAATCGGCTGGAGGATCCGGTGTGGTCGCCGCGCCTGGGCCTCGTCGTCACGCCGACGGACGGTCATGTGTTCCGCGCCACATTCAATCGCGCGTTTCGCACTCCCGCCGTGCTCGATCTGTTCCTTGACCTCGTATCCGGGTCGATTCCGATCGCGCCAGGGTTCGGGTATGACATCCGGGCGGTGGGGGCGAGCGAGAACGGTTACACGTTCGACGAGTGCCCGGGTGGGGTGAACAATGCCTGCATGCGGGTGCCTGGCGTCGAGGGCCAGCTTCCGGCCGACGCGACGCTGCTGTGGGACCAGTTCATCGCTGCGCTGGCACCCGGCCTCGAGTCCTTCCTTCCCAACCCCGGATCTCAGGTCAGTTCGGTGTTGCGGCGCCTCAGCCTCGCCGGCGGGGACCCGTTCCCGCTCGATCCGGTTGGCGCAAGGCAGATCGACCCGCTCCGGCCGCGCATCGACAACACGTATGAGCTCGGCTACAAGGGTCTCATCGACGACAGGCTTCTGCTGTCGACCAGCGTGTACTACCAGCAGATCAAGGATTTCGTCGGACCGATCACGGTCGAGACCCCCAACGTGTTCCTGGATCCAGCCAGCACGGCGGCGTACGTCAACGCGCAGCTGGAGCCCCTCGTATCGGGCGGGCAGTTGACGCAGGGCGACGTGGACGCGCTCGTCGGCGGGCTCGCCTCGATCCCGTTCGGCACGGTGACCCCGTCCGTGTGGGATGCCGCGGACATCCTGCTCACCTACCGCAACCTCGGCGACGTGAACCTGTGGGGCTTCGAGGTCGGAGCGGAGTACATCGCCAGTCCGACCCTGACGTTCGGTGGATCGCTATCGCACGTGAGCGAGGACTGTTTCGACCTCGACGAAGACGGCGCGTGTTTCAGCCCCGAGGATCGGGCGCTGAATTCGCCGAAGTGGAAGGGCCAGGTGATGGGCCGCTACCATGACGAGAGCTCCGGACTCCTGGGTGAGGCTCGCGCCCGGTTGATCGGTGGCTTCCCGCAGGCCGCGGGCGTGTTCGTCGGAGATGTGGATTCCTACTCTCTTGTCGACCTGACCGTCGGATACCGTTTCCAGCGGTTCCCGAACGCCACCCTGACGCTCACCGCATCCAATGTGTTCGACGATCGACACTTCCCGATGATCGGCGCGGCGGAAATCGGTCGCCTGGTCATGCTGCGGTTGCGTTACGATTTCTGACCGGCCCGGAGCGGGGTCGGTGACGGACGCCCCAGGCGCTTTCGTCCCGTTCTTTTCGCACCTGCAGCTCGACCGTCTGCGGGCGGGCGGAGTGCGAGACACCCCCACCCGGGATGCGTTCTCGGGAGCGCTCCTCCTGATCGACATCGTTGGGTTCTCGGGTGTCACGGAACGGCTCGGCGAGCAGGGAGCCCAGGGCGCAGAACTGCTGTCAGGCGTGCTTCATGCTTACTTCGAGCCGATCCTGGCGTCTCTGCGGGAACACGGTGGCGACGTTCTGTTTTTCGCAGGCGACGCCGTCGGCGTCCTGTGGAAAGCACCCGTCCGAGCCGACCTCGGCGAGACGGCGATTCGGGCGGCACAGTGTGCGCTCGAAATCCAGGCTCTCGTAGGCACGATCGACCCCCCGTGGGGATCGCCGCTTCAGTTCCGCGCCGCCCTCGGAGCGGGCGATCTCGAGGCGATCGAGATCGGTGGAGTCGGCGAACGGTGGTTGCAGGTCGTGCGCGGCGATGCCCTCGACAGGTGCCGGCTGGGGGACCAGGCAGCTTCGGGCGGGGACGTGATCGTTGACACCGATCTGCTTGAGTTGCTCGAGCCGGCCGACCCCGTGGCAACGCCGGTCGAGGGCGGACATCACTTTCGCTTGACGGAACTGCGGCGACGCATCGAGCTCCGACCGCTTGCCGAGCTTGACCTGGCTGCGTTGCCTGGCGAGTTGCTGTCCAACTACCTGCCCAAAGCCGTGGCGTGGCGTATCCAGACCCGCAGTGACCTGATGGCCGAGTTCCGTCAGGTCACGGTGCTGTTTCTCAACCTGGTCGGACCCGGAGCGGCGGCCGAACACCAGGCCGGCGTAGAGACGCTGCAGCAGGCCGTCGTCATCGCACAGAAACACATCGATCGACTGGAAGGCGTGCTGTATCAGCTCCTCGAGGACGACAAGGGAGCCAACCTCATCGCGGTGTTCGGGCTTCCGGGCACGTCGCACGAGGACGACCCGATGCGGGCCGTTCTCGCGGGACGTGGAATCCTGGCGGCGTTTGAAGAGTTGGGTCTTTCCCCGTCGGGGGGCATTGCGACCGGGCAGGTCTATTGCGGGCTTCACGGGGACGAGCTGAGGAAGAGATACTCCGTGATCGGATCGACCATAAACCTGTCTGCTCGACTGATGACGCTCGCGCCCCGCCGCGGTCTCCTGTGTGACGAGACTACGCGAATCCTGGTGGGGCCGAGGATCGAGTTCGCGGATGCCGGCTCGACCACTCCGAAGGGATTCCCTGCTCCGGTGGCCATGTTCGTTCCGGGCGCCGAAGTGCGCATTGAGGCTCCGGCGGCGCTCGATCAGGATGTGGTGGGACGGAAAGAAGAGATTGCCGCAATCGCCGGGGCGATGGACGCCGTGATGCATGACGGAACCTCACGTGCCGTCGTCATCAGTGGCGAGGCGGGGATGGGCAAGTCGACCCTGGTCCAGGTGGCGAAACAGCTCGCGGGCGACCGCGGGCTGACCTACCTGCATGGGGCCGCCGATTCGTTCGAGACGGGAACGGCCTATTACGCGCTGCGAAGCGTGGCTCGTGACTGGTTCGGAATCGAGCCGGGAGACGATCAGGATCGGGCCGGGGACAAGGTAACCGAGGCATTCGAGGAATCGGCGACTGACCGGCAGATGATTCCGCTGCTGGGCAGCATCCTCGGATTTGATTTTCGGGAAACGGAGGCTTCGCAGCAGCTTCGGGGGCAAGCCCGTGCGGCGGCGCTGCGAGACCTGTTGCTCAGACAGGCGGTTCGTCGCGCGTTACGGTCCACCCAGGTACTCGCAATCGAAGACGGTCACTGGCTGGACGAAGCCTCGTGGAGCCTGCTGCCCGAACTCGTGGACCGGGTACCGCGCCTGCTGATCATCCTGACGACCCGCCCGATGGCGAACCAGCCACCGGAATTCGACGCCCTCACCGGCCGGGAGGAGTCGGAAGTCCGCACTCTCCCGCCCTTCGACCACGCGTTCACCGAGGAGCTGATCCGCACGCAACTCGGCGTGTCGACCGTGTCGGAGGCTGCGGTGGAGTTTGTTACGCGACGGGCTGCCGGGAACCCGTTCTTCGCTCGCGAGCTGCTGCGCTCCCTGGAAGAGTCCGGCGGCCTTCGCATCCGGGGATCCATGGCGGAGCTGGCGCAGGACGGGGACGACGCGGCGCCCGTACCGGCAACGCTCGAAGGAGTGATCACGTCACGAATCGATCGGGTCGATCCGGATATCCAGGTCACGGTCAAGGTGGCTGCGGTTCTCGGGCGCTCCTTCGAGGTCTCGGTGCTGGAAGGAATTCACCCGGCACGGCCCGACGAGGAGACACTCGAACATCATCTGGAGACGCTGCGGCAGGCTTCCCTGCTGGTTCCGGGCGAAGCCGGTGGGCAGACGTTCACGCACGCACTGACCCAGGAAGCCGCATATAACCTGCTCTCCTACGCCCAGCGGGAACTCCTGCACCGGGCGGCGGCCGAGACGCTGGAGTCCGTGCACGAGGGCAACCTCGAACAGATCAGCGCACGTCTGGGCTACCACTTCCGGTTGGGCCAGGTGCCAGACCGCGCCGTCCCGTACCTCGCGATGGCCGGCGAGGCGGCTGTCGACGCGTATGCGAGCCGCGACGCCATCGCCCTGCTCGGCCAGGCCCTGGAACTGGACGAGACCGTCCGCGGACCGATCGACCAGGACCTCAACAGGGCGCGCTGGTGCCGCCTGATCGGACAGGCCCATTACAATCAGGATCAGCAGTTGGTGGCGGGCGACTGGTATCGCCGGGCGATCCGCCTGGCCGGCGCATTTCCCCGGGGGCGAGTCCTCGGGGCGGTCGGGATCCTGGGCAAGGCCATGCTGTCTCCCGGTCGAATCGGGAAGCCCCCACGGCGGACACTCGTACCGGAAGACCGCGCCAGAATGCTCGAAGGTCTGGCAGCCGGGCGAGAGCTGGCCATCGTCTACATGTGGGACAGTTCGATGGGTAAGTTCGCGCTGAACAGCCTGAACCAGGCGCGGGTGTCCAGCGTGGTGGGACTTTCGGCGGAGTCGGCGGACGCGAACGCGACGCTCGGCTTTCTGATTTCGGCAGGAGGCTTCAACAAGTCGGGAGAGCGGGTCGCGCTGCAGGCGGTCGAAATGGCCGAGGCGGCCGGCGATCTCAGACAAACCGTCTCCGTTCTCACGATCGCCGGGATGCTGCTTGAGCAGAACGGACGGGCGGCGGCGGGACTGCCGTACCTGCGACGCTGCAATGAACTCGCCGCGAACATGCAGACCGGCATGTACCGGCATCGGGCCCGGTACATGTTGTCCGATACGCTGGCCGTGCTCGGCCGCTGGGACGAGGCGCGCGAATGCTTCGAGCAGACCGCGGAACTCGCGCGCGTCGTAGAACCGCACACGGCGGGCATGGCCACAGCGATGGTGGCCCTGTCTCACCTTCGACAGGGGCGGCCACAGACTGCAGTCGATATCCTTGAAGGGCCGAACGGCGTGGCCAGCGTACTGGAAGGCGGGGTCGGGATCTCGATCGCCACCGCGCTGGGCGTTCTGGCTGAAACGCGACTCGCGCTGGGCGACGACCGGGCGGCGCTGGAGGTGGTCAGACAGGCGGAATCGCTGATCAGCAGGGGCGACGACGGCACCGCGTTCTATTCCAGCATCTTTGGTCATTCGGCGCTCGCGGCCGTTCGACTCGCCGCAAATGAACCTGGAGAACCGGTGCGGTGGGGTCGAAGGAAGCGCGCTCCTCTGGACCTGGCGCTGGCGCGCGTGGCGAAGATTGCGCGCACCGCGCCCGGCGCCGGTGCCTGGCTGGCCCTGCTCCGCGGGCTCGACCAGGTGAGACGTGACAACCCAGGCAGGGCGCGGCGTCTGTTCGAGACGGCGATCGAGCGGGCTGAAGCGGCGGGACAACCGTATGAACTCGGCCGCAGCCTCCTGGAACTGGCGCGCGTGTCTGACGACCCGGATCGATCCGCGCTGTTCGATCGCGCCGGAGACGTATTCGAACGCCACGGGATGACGCTCGCGGTGGCCGGAGCGAGCGCAGAACTCAAACGGGAGTAGGTTCGGTATGCCTGGGAAGCAGAAGATCGCGATTCTCGGAGGCGGCCCTGCCGGACTGACGGCCGCGTTCGGACTGACGTCCACGCAGGAATTGCGCGACCGCTATGATATCACGATCTACCAGGTAGGCTGGCGGGCCGGCGGCAAGTGCTCGAGCGGACGCGAAGGACCTACGAATCGCATCGAACAGAACGGTACCCACTACCTGTTCGGCTGCTATGATAACGGCTTCCGGATGTTGAGGACCGTCTACGAAGAGCTTCGACTGGCCGGCGTGACAGACTTCGGCACCTACGAAGAGGCCTTCCTCCCGCGGGACCTGCTCGTGCTGAAGCAGTTCTTTCGCGGCAACTGGAAGACCTGGCCGATTCAGCTGCCGACCAATCGGGTCGAGCCCGGAACGCACCCCGGCTTGCTGAGCGGCGCCGACTACGTGTCGATGGTCGTGCAGTTCGTGTTCGCGCTGATCCTTCCTCGACGGCTCTTTCTGGCTTTGCGCCCC
>Ga0224512_10005112_pt1 | contig 10888 bp, 11 predicted proteins | sample SF_May12_sed_USG_4_FD_169103 | JGI IMG/M metagenome (GOLD analysis project Ga0224512, IMG submission 169103) | Sediment microbial communities from San Francisco Bay, California, United States - SF_May12_sed_USGS_13 | ecosystem: Environmental > Aquatic > Marine > Sediment | place: USA...
CAACTTCACAACGAGACCAACTCATTTCACCCCAGTACACGGGTGCCGTGGCGTGTCGAACTCATAGCAGCGTGATGTGTATCACTATGGTCACCGATCGAGACCGGGCATTGGAATCCAATCCATCACAAGCTGAGAGCGTTTCGTAGTATCTCGTCGATCGCGTGCCTGCTAACGGCATCGAGCCGACCCAATCGCTCCACGAGGCGCGCGGCCGATACCGAGCGGACCTGTTCGACCTGAAACGTCGTCGGCACATCCAGTCCTGTGTCGTCTCTCGCTTCCACGACCACATGTAATGGCACAGACCGCACTGTGGACGTCCCAGGCACCACGATCACCATTCGAAGGTTCGGATGATGCAAGCGGTCATCAGACACAATCACCGCCGGCCGTCGAAACGCCTGTTCCGGAGCTTCAGGGTCCACACCAAAATCGACTAGCCAGACGTCGCCTCTCGTGAACTGCTGTTCAGCGCTCATCCAGACCATCCGCCGAGGCAGCGTCGAATTGCTGACTCTCGGATTGATAGTCGACCACCTCATCGGGGCTCAACCCATCGAGCGAATCTCGAACCGATGACCACCACTCATCGCGACCAAGCCGATGCACGGCGTCGGTCACGACCTGGAGCATCGTCGTTCCTCGCTGTTCAGCGATCCGGGCGATCTCATCTCGCAGTTCGCTGGGAACCCGCAATGTGGTCGTCTTCGAAGGCGACATACCTGTAGTCTAGCACGGCTACATCTCAAGCGACAGTGTAGGAGTCAAATGAGGTCCTCGCCGGTCTGATTGTCCACGGATCAAGCGAAAAAGAGCTCGACGATCTCCGTGACCTGCCCGTCGTTGATGTAGAGCCAGACCGGGCACGGCGCCTGCCCGCAGAACTCGGAGTGCGGGTTCGCCAGCCATTGGTCATAGGTGACGGGATCCCCATGGGTGCCATTGTCGCCTATCGACCACACCACTGCATCAGGGTGAATCGGCACGGACCGAAGCTGCGGATTCGTATTGACGACGTTGCCCGGTCCTTCGGGTCCAGGTCCGAAGCATTCCAGGTCGAACTCGACGGACGTCGCGGAAACCGACGCCCATTCGCCGAACCAGATTCCGTCCGGCAAGATGCTGGATCCAGGGGTGCAGCCTGAGCCGTACATGCCACCGCTTCCGGGCAACGGGTCGACCTGGTGGACCGGTTCCACGACTTCGAACCGACCGCCGACGGTCCTGGGGAACGTGGTACCCGTTGCCACCCCGTCACTGGTGCCGGAGTCACCGCAGGAGCCAACCGCGAGCGCCAGCGCTACCAAGAGGGCGAGCGCGCTCGTCGATGGGTAAACACGCGTCACGTAGGGATCAGACCACGCCACGTCGGCCGACGACAGGGAACAAGGTCCCACAGGCGGCGGTGCTGTGCGAGCACCCGATGCGTCACAGGATCTACTCTGACGTACGGTGACTCTGTCGGGCCGCAGCTGGCATCGCAACAGGTCCTAGGTCAACTGGGAGAACCTCGCAGTCGTCTACCACGACGACGGACGCATGCAAGTCACCGCAGGACCCGACGCGTGTACTAACGAGTGTGTCGGAGGGGCGACTTAAACCCTGAGTACACGCGCTCCTTGGAGCGGTGAGTTGGTGGCGGGATGACTCGAAGCTTGTCGTCACAGGCCGAGGACCGCACGGACTCCATCGTCGATGGCACCGATGAGTGCTGGCGGAAGCTGGCTTGTTCTGTCGACGAGCCACCCACGGTCGACCAGCTCCAGTCCGAGCGGCACGGCAACGGAGTCCTTTGGCAGCCCGGTGACGGTCGACTCGAGCAAGACATTGCCGGCAAGACCGGCTCGATCCAGATTCGAGGTGAGCGGCACGATATGGGTCTGCCAGACGTCAACGCCAAGTACCTCGGGAGACGACACCACCACGCAGGGACGACGCTTGTCGAGAACAACCCAGTAGACCGATCCGCGTGTCACCATGGTGCGGATCGGTCCATGCGCTCACCGACTGCGTCGCGATCGGGCAGGCGATCATCTGCAGCCAGTGCAGCATCGGCGAGGAGCTGGTCGGCGAACGACATTGTGGCCTTCGCTGCGTGGCGGCGGAGTTGCTCGGTAACCCACCGCGAGAACGGCACATCCAAGCTTTCGATGATTGGGATGACATCATCGGGAACACTGATCGTCTTGTTCGGCATGTAACTATTATACGTACGTATAACCACCAGGCAACCCTGTTGGGCTCGAAAACTGGCGCGTGGGTGTTGACCAGCCTCGATACCGCCATCCTGGGTGCTCGTGTTTCGCATCTTGGGGTGGAGCTAGCAAATGGACAATTCGCGTCGGTTTCGGGGCAGCCACCAGGAAACTGGGTTGAGAGTGCCCACGCTGCGTGGCGCCCGCATCGCCCGGTAGCCAATCCCGGACGTGCCTGTTCTGGAGCGGTCTCAGATATGGGCGGTATCGCCACATAACTGTGTGTTTATGTGTGGTTTGGGGCGTCGGTCTCATGTTCATCCTTGTTGTGGCCCAGGTCCAAACGGTGGGATGGCGATGCTCCAGATGTGCAACGACACAGGATTGGCATTTGGGACCTCCGGCCCTGGGAGACATTCCCGCGCTGCGGCAAGATGATCGAAAGGACATCGAGGGGGGCAGCATGGCGGCCGAACGGGACTCGGACATCAGACGGCTTGGACAGGGCGCGGCTCGCTCTCCCGGTGTGGGCGTTTTGGCTGCGCTTGAGGGCGCCGCCCTCATTGTGTGGAACCTGGTAGCCACCCCATTTATCGGGCAGAGGCGGTTGCGGTGGGGCACGGTGGGAACAGAGGCAAGTGATTCGCTTCCGGGCGACGAGTTCGTGCCCGAGCCCAAGTGGGGGTACACCCTGGGAGTCGCCGTCGATGCGTCGCCGGAGGATGTCTGGCCCTGGATCGCCCAACTCGGACAGGGCCGCGGTGGTTTCTACACCTATCAGACGCTGGAGAACATGGCCGGTTGCAAGATCACCAACACCACGGAGATCCTTCCCGAACACCAGCATCCGGCGGTGGGCGAAGGCATTTGCCTGTATTCGGGCGCACCGCCGTTGCGAATAGAGATCGTGGATGCTCCGAACGCCTTCGTGCTTTTCGGGTCACCCGCCGATATCGGTGCCGAGGGAGTGTCAACCTGGCAGTTCGTCGTCAACCCTGGCCCCGATGGCGGCAGCCGGCTACTGACCAGGGGCCGGTACGACTACGCCCCGGATTGGAAGAGTCGCCTCGCGTTTGGACGTTTCCCTCTCGAAGCGATCACTTTCGTGATGAGCCGCAAGATGATGCTCGAGATCAAGAGGCTGGCAGAGCGCGACGCCTAGCCAATACTGATTTCGTTCCCGACGAGCCAGAGGTTTCCGGCGACGGATCGGCAGCGCATAACACGCGGGCACCTGCGCGAAATCCACCTGAATCACCCGCGCTATAACCGGCAGATAGGTGCACATCGAGAACGACGATCGTCACGGTGAGCGTTCGAGAACCCGCCCCAAGACGTGCCGATAGGCGTGGTTCGAGAACGCGCTCGTTATGGCGCGGGATTAGATGATCGGTGCGGCTGGCGGCCAGCACCTTTGATCGAGGCGGAGGTTCTCAGATGGGCGGGACGAGCGACCGGATTCAGGAACAGCGGATGGTTGTCCAGCCGCCCCAAAACGGGATCCCTCGGTTCGGCCAGCACCGCCACCGGCGACCAATCCATTCAGGCACCCAGACATCGCACGACCGCTTGAGCTCGACCCGGACTTGTACGGCCGCTACGGAGTCGTCGCCAAGGTTCTCATCGGTGATCACCACCACGCATCGATCGGATTCGCAAGCGTCGTCGATCTCTTCGGGCATAAACCCGTCACCGTCCGGGTAGCCGGCAACTTGGAGCGCGACGGCAACCGGGTCCGGTCCAGCGACACCGTTGACGTCTGCGATCACCCTCGGATCAAAGTCGCCTCGCGAAGTGACCATGGCATCGACCGCCCCGATCACAGCAGCGACAATGGCTATCCCAGCTAGGGAGACCGCAAGCCAGCGCCGCAGGCGTCGACCTCCAGACACTGATCGGCCACTCGACCGTCATCAGTCACTTCACGGAAACGATCAACAGTGACATGACGTTCCCGCAGCACCCCTCGATTTGGATCACCTCATCCACCGACGCGTCAGGGACAGGACTCGGCTTCCAACAAGAAGTCCACACTCTGGTAGCGCGCCGGTGCGTTCATTCGACGCACCCATGCCAACGACGGCGCTGACACAACAAGATCGCCTTCGAATACTCCCCATGTCAGCTCCACTATCGATTCGGCCTCGATCGTGATCGCCTCATCGCGGCCGCTGCCTCCCGAAGTGGGCTCGGCGGAGACCAGGAACTCGACGGCGCTCGGGCACGGATTGACCATGATCACGCCAAACTCCGGATCGGGATCAAGGTTGGTCCACCAGCTACCTCGCGCCACAACCAACAGGACGACGCCACCCAACAGAGCAACCAGGATGCCTAACGCGCACCTTCTCGACATCTGCTCATACAAACAGATATCAGGATCGACGCGGCTCAGTCAGCGCCACCGCCGACCACACTCCGAAGTGCCGCTCTGCGTGGTTCCGCTCTAGGGGGCGTTATCGCTCCTATTGGGTGTTATGTAGTGATCTGCGTTGGCCGGTTTGACCCTCGGCTTCCACGAGTAGCCCAGCGGGCGCACCTGTCGGTTCACATGCGGGCTGGATCTGAACAGGTCACGCGCTGTGAGGCGGTTGGGACAGCGTGACCACCACAGTTCCCGTTGTGTCGCCGCCTTCGGAACGTCGGTACGCATCCCGGATCCGGTCCAGCGGGTAGCGCCGATCAACAATCGACCTCAAAGCGCCGATTTCGACGAGGTTGATGACTTCCTCAAGGAAGGCCCGACGCTTCGCGATCGGCAACAGACCCGTGGCGGAAACCACGGCTCGCTTCTTGCCGATCATGGACGTCCACAGCATCTGGAGGAGGATCACCGGGCCGGGAAAGGTGAGGAGATAGAACCCATTCGGCGCCAGCGAGCCCTTGCAGCGAAGGTATGAGCTTTCGCTTTCGGTGTCAAAGATGATGTCGTAGGTCTCGCCGCTTCCGGTGAAGTCTTGGCGGGTACTGTCGATGACCTCATCGGCTCCCAAGGATTCGATGAGTTCCAGGGCTGCGGTCCTGCATACGCCGGTGACATGCGCTCCGAAGTGCCTGGCGAGCTGGATCGCATGCGTGCCGATGCTGCTAGACGCGCCAAGGATGAGAACCTTCTGTCCGATCTGCACGTCTGCCTTTTCGCGCAGGAAGTTCCAGGCAGCCAGAGCTGAGCAGACAGCGGCGGCCTCCTCATACGTCATGCGACCGGGCTTGACGGCAGCCAGCTCATCCTCGGAGATGCCCGCATACTCGGCGTAGCAGCCCTGTTTGCTGCCTGTGGAGCCGAAGACGTCGTCACCCTTCTCGAAGCGCGTCACATGGCGCCCTATGGCCTCAACCTGTCCGGCGAACTCAGAACCCTTGATCGGTCTCCTGGGTCTTCGCAAGCCTGTGAAGACCCTCCCAAAGAGCGGGCGCCCGGTTCGGGTGATCGTGTCCGAAATCGAGACTGCTGCCGCATACACTCGGACCAGTACCTCATCGTCTCCGGCCGTCGGCGTCGCCACCTCTTGGACACGAAGCACGTCGTGAGAGCCGTACGAAGACTGCACAACCGCTTTCACCTGCGCCTCCTACGTAACATCACCCGATCGACCACATCGACCCCGTAACGGTCCGATCCCAGCCTCCCGGCAGTGCGGCGAGACGACTGGAGGCTCAGCCTACCGGGATCTTCCCCTGCCAAGTGCTGGCTTCTCTTCTGCCACGTCAGACGGTTGGAAGTGCCAAACGAGGAGCCTTCGTATCACATGGATCAAACGCACGGATTTCACATCCTCCGAACGCCACTCTGGGTCGCCACGAGGCCAAGCGGGGCCACACGCCGAAGTGCCTGATACCGGGCACTCGGTGGAACGGGCGTTGGTGTCCGGGATCGGGTGATCTGTGAGTCACGCGGACCGCATGCTCGATTCAGCACGTGACCGAGAGCCAGGTGTTCGAGGAGAGCGCCGAGGCCCTCGCGGATGCGGTCGTAGCTCGTTGGTTGCGACTGGGATCAGTGGGACCGCGCGGCGAGGCCTCTCGAACGGAGTGCGCTGGCCTCTCAGGTTGCGGTTGAGTCCGGTCCCGGTCTGATGGGTTCCGTGTGATGTCGAGCACGATGAGGAGGAGGTTGGCGCCGACTGCGGCTCCGATGATGGAGGTGATGAGCGCAAGGAGTCCGGGTGCGGAGATGAAGCCGAACCAGGCGCCCGCCAGTCCGCCACCCACCGATCCCCAGAAGCCAGCTCGCTTGGTGGCGGCCGGCCAATCCCGGTGGACCCACGCCCAGTAGATCCCGATCCCGATCGGCAAGCCGATTGGAATGACGGCCAGCAGCAGGCCCCCGATGAACACCGAGGGGAAGACTGTCATCACGATCAGCAGCGCCAGGAACCACCCTCCGAAGCCCAACACGATCGGATACAGGGACCGCATCAAGGCACCGCCGACGGGTGAGAACCCCCCACGCCGACGCACCCGGAATGGCAGCCACCACAGCGACAGCAGCATCAGGATCGCGAACCCGACCATGGAGCCGACGAACCCCCACGCCAAAGCAGATTGGGTAACGTTCGTCTTGAAGTCCATGATTCGGTAGGTGTACCCGGAATCGTCGACCTCGCCCGTAGCGTAGAAGGTGGTGAGGAGCCGGCGAGCGGCCTCGGGCTGGAAGTCCCAGAAGTCCATCGAGTGCCCGAACTCGGCCAGAATCACCTGATGGCCGTTGGGCAGGAACGGCAGGAGGCTCGTCGCCGCCTCCGCCGGAGTCGAGAAGTCCACAGTCCCACTGACCAAAAGCGTCTCGACCTGGGAGGTGCGCACCTCGCTGTACTCGTCGTCGTTGGGGCTGTCCGGCCAAGCCGTGGCGAGGCCGCCCCCGGACCAAATGAAGTGGGTCCCTGCGTTGCCGAGGATCGAACCGCGATCTCCGCCGGACCCGTAGTACTCGTCGGCGGCAGCGACGTCGATCATCCCGACAGACGCCATCTCCCCCCACACAAAGGCTTCTGGGAAGGTGAAATCGGCCATGAACGATATGAACCAGAACCCGCTCGGGTCCCCATTGGCAGCGTTCAGCCACGAGTCGAGCACGTTCGGAGCCGACAGCGGCTCCTTTTCCGTTGTCGTGTCGTGCAGCCCAAACATCGAGCCGACCCGAACATTGCCCTCCTTGATTGGCAGGAACAGCCATCGGCTTGGCATATCGGTTGACGTCTCCCGCATGGATTGAGCCAGGTCGTCGGTTCGGCGGCTGCACCCCGCATCCCGGGCACACAACTCGGCGTAATAGCCGAGTTGCCCGTCAGTGACCTCCCCATCCCAGAGAAACCCGCCGGGGGGATTGACGGCGATCATCACCGACCGGTGCAGGCTGTCGGGGTACATCCACGCATAAACCATCGCAGTACGGGTACCCACGCTCTCGCTCACCAGATCGATCCGCTCGTAACCCAATCCGATCCTGGCGTCCTCTAGGTCCTCCACCCGATCCGCAAGGGTGTACCCATCCAGATCCACACCTTCGTCGGCGAGGCGTTCGGCGCAGGCGACAAACGCCTCGCTTTGGCGGCGCTGGGTTGCCTCATCCAAGACGTCGCCCGACCGCTTCAGCGCAGCCGTCACCTCCGGACAGTCAAGCACCGAAGAACCCTCAACACCCCGATAGCCGACAAGCACCACATCATGGGTATCGGCCAGCAAACCGACGCTGGGGAACGTCATGTTGGTGACACCCGGTCCACCCTCCAACCGCAACACCGGCAACCCCGAGTCGCTGGTCGCAGCCCGAACCCGAGTCACCGGCAATGCGATCAACCGCGACGAGGGGTCGGTGCGGTTCTCCGACACCACCAGCGTGCCGCAGTCCGCCTCATAGCCCTGGTAGGTGCACGGCTCCAGGGCCAGATCACCGGCCTGCGCCCCAGCGGGCACCTCCACCGAATCCTCGGGTGACAGCAACAGGTAGAGAAGACCGACCAAAAGCGCACCAATCACCGCCAGAGCGATTATCCGTGCCCCTGTGAAGCCACCCCCGCGATGCGCAGTCGCCGCGCGATCCGTCTCCGTCTCGGTCCGATCGGCCATGACCGTCTCCTCCGTGTCACCTATGCGGTCCAGGATCGCGAAGAACGAAACGGCGTGGTAGAGGCAAATGGCCCTCGATCTGCGATGAGCGACATCACTTCCCTTCAATGGGACAAGGTCCGCAATCCACGTCCTGACCAGGGGTGATGCGGGGTTCGAGAATGCGCAGTGGGCGTATATGAGTCGAGCCGCAGCCAGCGCCGTCTTGCCTGGCGAACCGGCAAGTTGGGAAGGGGACCTGGAGGCGGGGATTTACGCCATGGTATGTGAGGCCCGTCTTCCTTCCGACCTCGATGTTTTTCGGCCGTGGGGTGCTTGGTTCGGAACCGGGTTGACGGTCGAGGGCTGATTTGATCGACGTGCGTGGAGTCCTGACTCGCCGATACGATCGGGTTGGGGCTGGCGATCTCCCGTCAACTGGCCCAACTTATGGGCGGCGACCTCACCTACCGGCACCAGCACGGAAGAAGCATTTTCGAGTTTGCCGTCCCGCGGCGGCGCATAACGACACCCGCCACACCCTTGTCCGCCTCCTCAAAACCATCCTCGAACCGGCCGACGTCACTACGGCACCAGACTCGGCGATCCAGTTCGTCGCCAACCAGCTCGCCGTCGACACCGCTGACCTTGGCGACTACACGGCCCGCCAACACACCGTCAGTGATCACATCACCGAGATCGAACGCCACCTCGACTTCTCCCGGCTGGAGCCCGGTGGGCTAAAGACGCTGGGTGACTGGATCGTGGAGCAAGCGTTGGGACGACCGACCGATCGTGCTGTTCCGCATGGCATGTGACCACCTGAAGGCCGAACGACAGGTGCGGCCGGGCGTCAGCGTGTTGGAGCGCCTCGTTGCGACTGCCCGCCAGACAGCAACCGAGGAGACGTGGCGGATCCTCGCCACTGGCATCAGCCGGTCGACCCGCGATCAGTTCGATCAGCTCCTCGAAGTCGACGACGACGAGCGGATCACCCGATTCACATGGTTCTCCCAGCAGGCAACCGAGCCGCTCGGAAGGGTCATCGGGGTCCAGATCAACAAGCTCAGGGAACTACGGGCGATCGGTCTCGACCCGATGGTTGTGGCTGGCTTGAACCCGAACCGCGTCCGCCATCTCGCCGGACTCGGCCGTCGCTTGTCGCCCCAAGCACTACGCCGTTCCGATCCGGCCCGCCGCTACCAGATCGTCGCAGCCACATTGACCGAAACGCTGTACTCACTCACCGACGAGATCCTCGAGTTGTTCGACACCGCACTCGGCGACGCCGATCGACGCGCACGCTTCCAACTCGACAGCGCCCGCAAGAAGACCGCCACCGCAGCGAACACGACCGTGCGACTGTTAAGCCGAATCGGACGCATCGTGCTCGACGACACCATCCCCGATAATGAGCTGCGCCACCGAATAATCGACAGCGTCACGGGTGGGTCCTTCATGGAGGCGGTCGAGCAGGCTGAACAAATCGCCCGACCCGAATCCGACAACCATATCGAGTTTCTGACCTCTCGCTACAGCATGATCCGCCAATACGCACCAGCCGTGATCGACGCATTCGAGTTCCATGGGAACCGCGCAGCAAGCGATCTCCTCGCCGCCATCGACACTCTTCGCACACTGAACACCAGCGGCGCCCGCCTCGTCCCGTCCGACGCTCCGACCGAGTTCGCTCCGCGAGCTTGGCAACGCGCCATGACCGACCGAGATATCGGCAAGATCGATCGCCATGCGTGGGAGATCGCCACGCTCTTCGAGACCCGAGCCGCGCTACGGGGAGCGAACCTGTGGGTTGACCACAGCCGCCGCCACCAGAACCCGGTCAACTACCTACTCCCAGATCTCGACTGGCAGCATCTCAGGCCCTCCATCACCGCAGAAACCGGGATCAGCCTCGACGGCCACGAACGCCTCGCTCAACTCGGCGAACATCTCACCGACAACCTCGTCGACCTCAACGAAACACTCGCCGGCAACGACGCGCAAGGTGTACGCATCGACAACGACCGCCTCGTCGTCCCGGCTCTCGACGCCGAAGAAGTGGACCCGGACACCGACGCCGCCCGCGAGCGTGTCGAGGCGCTGTTGCCGGCAATCGATGTAGTCGACCTTCTCCTCGACGTCCACTCATGGACCGGCTGCCTCGACAGATTCACTCACGCCAACAACTCAACCAACCGTACAACCGACCACGACGCGCGACTCCTTGCCGTGCTCGTTGCGAACGGCTGCAACCTCGGCCTTGCCGACATGGCGCGCAGCTCACGGTTCAATGAGAACCAGCTCGCCTGGACACAGAACTGGCACGTCCGCCACGACACCGTCGAAGCCGCCAACAGCACAATCATCAACTACCAACACGCACTGCCAATCGCACAACGCTGGGGTCCCGGGACACTGTCGTCGTCGGACGGGCAACGGTTCCCGTTCACCGTCAAGAACCCCTCCGCCCGGGCAATGCGCCGCTACTACACGGCAAAGGCGCATCGATCTACACATGGACTTCCGACCAGCACGCCCAGTACGGCACCCGGCTCATCCCAACGACCGAGCGCGAAGCTACCTACGTCCTCGACGCCATCTTCGACAACGAAACCGAACTCGACATCACAATCGAAGAACAC
>Ga0224512_10005113_pt1 | contig 10888 bp, 6 predicted proteins | sample SF_May12_sed_USG_4_FD_169103 | JGI IMG/M metagenome (GOLD analysis project Ga0224512, IMG submission 169103) | Sediment microbial communities from San Francisco Bay, California, United States - SF_May12_sed_USGS_13 | ecosystem: Environmental > Aquatic > Marine > Sediment | place: USA: California...
TGGATCGAAATGGGCTGCGCCCGGCCAGATATGTGATCACTAACGACCGTTATATCGTCTTGGCGTCGGAAATCGGGGTTTATCGATGTGATGAGCGCGATATTGTTTCCAAAGGCCGCCTAAAACCCGGTCAAATGATCGCGGCCGACACCGCCACGGGCGAATTGCTACTGCCGGAGGATATCGAAGAGCGGCTCAAATCTCGCAGGCCGTATAAACAGTGGCTAAAAGCAAACCAGATTCGCTTACACACACGATTATTGGCCAAGCCATCGCACCCTGTGCGGATCAGCCCATCTTCGTTATTAGTATATTACAAGATGTTTCAAGTGAGCTTCGAGGAACGTGACCAAGTGCTTCGGGTTTTGGCTGAATCCGGGCAGGAGGCCGTCGGATCTATGGGTGACGACACTCCGTTGCCGGTTTTTTCGGAATGGCCGAGATCGCTTTACGATTTCTTCAGACAACAATTTGCCCAGGTTACCAATCCGCCAATCGACCCATTGCGAGAGAAAATCGTAATGGCTTTGGAGACCTGCTTTGGTCGGGAGAAGAACTTGTTTGAGGAGACCCGGGAGCATGCCGCCCGAGTGGTGGTAGATTCGCCATTGGTGTCGGATAGAAAGTTCAACGCGTTACTAAGTTTTGACGATCCCCGATACCGGCATCGTGTCATCGATCTCAACTACCCTTTGGACAAAGCGTTACCCGACGCGATTGAAGGGTTGTGCTGGCAGGCCGAGCAGGCGATCCGCGAAGGAGTGACGATTCTTGTGCTTTCGGACAGGGGCGTCGCCCGCGACAAATTGCCGGTGCACGCGCTATTAGCAACGGGTGCAATCCATCGCCGGCTCATCGACGCCGGGTTGCGTTGCGATGCCAATATCATTGTGGAGACGGCGACGGCCCGCGATCCTCACCATTTTGCCGTGTTACTTGGATACGGCGCGACTGCGATTTATCCTTACCTCGCCTATGAGACACTGCGTGACATGATGCGTAGTGGAGAAATAAACGTCAAGGATGCGGTCGCCGTGATGCGTGCTTACCGCAAAGGCGTAAATAGGGGCTTGTATAAGATAATTTCAAAAATGGGAATCGCCACGGTGGCTAGCTATCGCGGTGCGCAGTTATTCGAGGCGGTCGGACTTAGTGACGACGTGGTTGGTCTGTGTTTTGCGGGGACGGTAAGTCGTATCCAGGGAGCTAATTTTGCTGATTTGGAAGCCGACCAGAGGCAGTTACACGAGCAGGCGTGGAACCCCCGGATCCGACCAAGTCAGGGAGGGTTGTTAAAGTATATTCACGGCGGCGAATACCACGCATTCAATCCCGATGTTGTGCAGTCGATTCACGCTGCAGTGCGCTCCGGGGATTATCAACACTATAAGGAATTTGCGGCGATCGTCGATCAGCGTCCGGCAATGACGTTGCGGGATCTAATGGGGCTACGTGACGACAGACCGACAATTGCCTTGGATGAAGTTGAGCCCATCGAGTCAATACTGGCTCGATTCGACAGTGCCGGCATGTCGCTGGGTGCGTTGTCTCCCGAGGCCCATGAAACTTTGGCCATTGCGATGAATCGTATTGGAGGCCGATCCAATTCTGGAGAAGGCGGTGAACATCCAAATAGGTACGGAACTGAGCGGTCGTCGAAGATCAAGCAGGTCGCATCCGGAAGATTCGGCGTGACACCTGAGTATTTAGTCGATGCCGAGGTATTACAGATCAAGATCGCGCAGGGGGCTAAACCCGGAGAAGGCGGTCAGTTGCCGGGGCACAAAGTGAACGACTTGATCGCATCGCTACGTTACTCTCGGCCTGGTGTCGCGCTCATATCACCACCGCCGCACCACGATATCTATTCTATTGAGGATTTGGCGCAACTGATTTTCGATCTTAAACAAGTCAATCCACGAGCGTTGGTGTCGGTAAAACTAGTCGCCGAAGCCGGCGTCGGTACGATCGCCGCCGGAGTTGTAAAAGCATATGCAGACCTCATTACGATTTCCGGCTATGATGGCGGGACCGGTGCTAGCCCAGTTACGTCCGTTAAGTATGCGGGCAGCCCTTGGGAGTTGGGGTTGGCGGAAACCCACCAAGTATTACTAAATAGCGGATTGCGAGGTCGAGTTCGACTGCAAACTGATGGCGGTCTTAAAACCGGGTTAGACGTCGTTAAAGCCGCCATCTTGGGCGCTGAAAGTTTCGGTTTTGGCACGATGCCGATGCTAGCAATGGGATGTAAGTACTTGCGCATTTGTCACCTGAATAATTGCGCAACCGGTGTGGCAACGCAGAACGTAACGCTGCGTAGCAAGCATTATCACGGCAAGGTGGATCATGTAGTCAATTATTTTCAATTCGTCGCGCGAGACGTTCGTGAGCGCCTCGCTGCGCTCGGGTTTCAACGGCTCGAGGATGTGATTGGCCGGACTGAATTGTTAACTCGAATTCCCGGCGACACGGAGAGGCAGCGCCGCCTGGATTTGTCTCCCATAATTGGACAACGGAATCGTGTTGAGGCACAGCCTCAGACTTGTCAGGTCGAACGTAACGCACCATTCGATCGCGCCGAGTTGGCTGGACGAATCATGCGTGACGTGGGGCAGGCCGTTCATACCAAGTCCGGCGGTGAGTTTCGCTACGAGATACGAAACGTCGATCGTTCAATTGGTGCGCAGTTGTCCGGCGAGGTTGCCCGTCGGTATGGTAATAGCGGAATGGAAAATGTCCCGATTACACTGCGCTTCTCCGGTACGGCCGGGCAAAGTTTTGGTGCCTGGAATGCGGGCGGCCTAAATCTGTATTTGCAAGGGGATGCGAACGACTATGTCGGCAAGGGAATGGCGGGCGGCCAAATTGTAATCTATCCACCGCCCACCAGCCCCCTGAAAAGCCAGGTGTCGGTAATTATGGGCAATACGTGTTTGTACGGAGCGACCGGTGGTAAGCTGCTCGCCGCCGGCTGCGCAGGGGAACGTTTTGCAGTGAGGAATTCGGGAGCTCATGCGGTAATCGAGGGTTGTGGTGATCACGGTTGCGAGTACATGACCGGTGGTGTGGTGGTCGTACTGGGTAAGACCGGAATAAATTTTGGTGCCGGCATGACCGGCGGACTAGCATTTGTGCTCGATCAAGAACGGCAGTTTGTGGACTGCTACAATCATGAATTAATCGATATCCACAGGATCACTCCGGAAAGTATGGAGGCCCATCTGAATTTTCTTCGGGAGTTTATTGCCGATTACAATGCCGAAACCGGAAGCAAGTGGGGCCAGACGGTTCACGAAGATTTCTTGGACTTAGTGGGACGATTTTGGTTGATTAAGCCGAAGGCTGCTGATCTTGAGACACTGTTAGATACTCTAATGGAAGCAGCATAGCGGTTCCCCCTCCGACTTCAATGAATAAGAATTTTCGGTTTGTGGATCTGCCGCGGCAGGATCCACCCAAGACCCCGGCATTGACCCGTGTTTACGAGTGGGGCGAAATTTACGGCGAATATGAACCCCATTATGCGGCAGCACAGGCTGGGCGCTGCATTTCCTGTGGCAATCCGTATTGTGAATGGAAATGCCCAGTTCATAATTACATTCCAAATTGGCTGAAACTTATCAATGAGGGCCGTCTCTTCGAAGCCGCTGAATTGTCGCACCAGACGAACTCGCTGCCGGAGATCTGCGGCCGTATTTGCCCGCAGGATCGACTTTGTGAAGGCGCGTGCACACTAAACGATGGGTTTGGCGCGATTACCATTGGTTCCATTGAAAAATATATTACCGATGAGGCATTGCGTCAGGGTTGGCGACCGGATATGTCCCACGTCGTGCAGACCGACAATCGAGTGGCGATCGTGGGTGCAGGTCCAGCCGGCTTGGCCTGCGCCGATGTATTAGTGCGCAACGGGGTAAAGGCCGTCGTATTCGATCGCTACCACGAAGTGGGGGGACTGCTGACGTTTGGGATTCCGCCATTTAAGCTCGAAAAAGGAGTGGTGCTGCAACGCCGCGCATTATTGGAGGAAGCGGGCGTAGAGTTTGTACTTGAAACTGACGTCGGCACAGATATCGAATTTGCTACATTGATTGGAGAATACGATGCGATATTTCTCGGGATGGGTGCGTATACCGCCATGCGGGGCGGTTTTCCGGGAGAGAACAAGTCCGGCGTCGTGGAAGCCTTACCGTACCTCATCGGTAATGTCCGCCAAGTCATGGGTTGGCAGCACAGTTTCGATTATATAGACATGCGCGAGCAGCATGTCGCAGTGTTGGGCGGCGGCGATACGGCGATGGACTGCGTTCGAACCGCCATACGCCAGGGTGCACGGAGTGTTTCTTGTATTTATCGGCGTGACGAAGAAAATATGCCGGGATCACGCCGTGAAGTGTGGAATTCCAAAGAAGAGGGCGTAACGTTTTTGTGGAATAAGCAACCAATTGAGATTATCGGCGATGCGACTTGCACGGCGGTAAAAGTGTTGACGACGAAACTGGGCGAGCCAGACGAACGCGGCCGGTGTCGCCCCGAGGCGGTAATCGGATCGGATGAGGCGATTCGAGCCGATCGGGTGATAATAGCGTTCGGTTTTCGACCTAGCCCAGCGGATTGGCTAACGACTCACGCGATTAATGTGGATGTGCAGCAACGAGTGGTCGCCAGCCCGGCATCGCGATATCCCTACCAGACGACAAACCCACGAGTATTTGCCGGTGGCGACATGGTACGTGGCTCGGACTTAGTGGTGACAGCTGTGTTTGAAGGGCGCGAAGCCGCCGCCGGTATTCTTGACTATCTGCAGATATAAGATAAATAGGTTTGCCACGGCGCGACAGGTGTTACGGAGAACTATTTTATATATATGAACGATGCTCGAAATCAAATTCCGCCGGCCGAACGACTAATTATGGCGCTCGATGTGCCCGGCATTGACGATGCGAAGTCGTTAGTGGCTGATATCGGTGACGCGGTGTCATTTTATAAACTCGGGCTCGAACTGTGTATGTCTGGCGGCTATTTTGAACTAGTCGATTGGTTGTCAAGACACAATAAGAAAGTATTTGTCGACCTCAAGTTTTTCGATATCCCCCACACGGTGGGTAAGGCCGTACAGCAGCTGAATCGATATAAGGTGCGTTTTGCTACGGTACATGGAAACGACAGTATAATGAGAGCAGCGGCAGAGGCTAAAGGTGATATTGGCATTCTTGCCGTAACGGCATTAACGAGCTTGGACAAAGGCGATCTTGACGACCTGGGATTTCAGTGTGACGTGCAGGAACTTGTTCTATCGCGTGCGCGTCGTGCGATGCAACACGGTTGTGACGGTGTGGTCGCCTCCGGACTCGAGGTGGAACAACTCCGTTTAATACTCGGCGATAGATTGATCATAGTTACCCCCGGAATTCGACCGATACACAATGCCGAAGATCAAAAGCGGGTCGTTACGCCGCGTCAGGCATTATCCCGGGGCGCCGATTACATTGTCGTGGGGCGTCCTATCTACGGCGCCGCCGATCCCCGACATGCGGCGCTCAAGATCCTAGAAGAGATCAATTGTGGACTCGACGCTGGACAGGCTCAATATTTTCCGAAAATGGATTTAGCATGAGATATCTCGAGTCGTAATTCGCGATGGCGGGCCAACTGCACCTTCGAAATGATCGCTTGCTGCGTGCGCTGCGCCGCGAGGCCGTGGATCGAACACCGATTTGGATAATGCGGCAGGCAGGGCGTTACCTGCCGGAATATCGCGCCACCCGCGCCCGGGCGGGCGATTTCTTGGCGCTGTGTAAAACCCCGGAATTGGCTTGTGAAGCGACCTTGCAGCCGATCCAGCGTTTTGATCTGGACGCGGCGATTCTGTTTTCCGATATTCTCACAATTCCGGATGCTATGGGGTTGGGGCTTAGCATCAACGAGGGCGAAGGTCCGCGATTCGGACGTCCGCTAAACAGCGCGAACGATATCCAGAAATTGGGCATTCCGGATCCGGATATTGAATTGCGTTATGTATTGCAGGCGGTCCGGTTTATCAAGGCTGAACTGGCAGGGCGGGTACCGTTGATCGGATTTTCCGGTAGCCCATGGACGTTGGCAACCTATATGGTGGAAGGCGGAACCAGTAAGGATTTCATGAAAATCCGATCGCTAATGTACGCCGACCCGAAATCGACGCATGTATTGCTGACAAAACTAAGCGATGCCATAGCCGATTATTTAAACGCTCAAATCGTGGCAGGTGTGGATGCGGTGATGTTATTTGATACTTGGGGTGGTGTACTTACGGCTCGCGATTATCATGCATTTTCGTTGCAGTATATGCAAAAAATACTCATGAATCTCAAATCTCATGCCGAGAGAGGAGCAATTCCAACCATCGTATTTACGAAAGGCGGCGGGCAGTGGCTTGAGGCAATCGCTGCTACCGGCTGCGACGCAATAGGGATCGATTGGACTACCGGTATCGGCGACGCACGGCGACGTGTCGGTGCGCAATGCGCGTTGCAGGGTAACTTGGATCCTGCAGTGCTGTCGGCATCTTCCGCTCGAATTCGAGAGGAGGTGGAATTAATACTCGCGGAGTATGGCGCTGGCAGCGGGCATATATTTAATCTCGGTCACGGTATTCATCCAACCACCGATCCAGACAGGGTAGCCGTGTTGGTGGATGCAGTGCACGAATTGAGTCGCCCTTACCACGGTGAAATCAGTCAGTCTCAATCGGCAACCGGTACGACATAATTAAGTGCCATGCGCCCGCCGTCGCAATAGATGCATTGACCAGTGATATAGGACGAATCGTCGGTTGCTAAAAATACCGCGATTTTTGCAACCTCGGAAACCTCGCCGAATCGACCCATTGGTGTACGCGACAGAATCTTGTGGCGTGCGGTGTCGTCAACCATAACCTTATCCAGCATACTAGTCAGGATACTGCCGGGGCCGATAGCATTGACGCGAACGCCACGATCGGCGAGAGCAACAGCCATAACCCGGGTGAGCTGATTTAGACCGCCTTTGGATACGTTGTAAGGCAGGATATTGGGAATCGTCATAACTGCGTTAACCGAAGACATATTGATGATGCTGCCAGCGCCTTGTTCTACCATTTGCCGGGCTGCCGCCTGGCTGAGCAGAAACGAACCTTTGAGGTTGACGCGCAGCACTTCGTCAAAATCGTCCTCGCTGATTTCCAATACATCGCCGGTGCGCAAGATTCCCGCGTTATTGACGCAAATATCGACCCGCCCGTAGTGGTTGACCGTTTCGGCAACCAATCGACTCGCCTGTTCGCCGTCCCCGACATCACAGCCAACAAACGCGGCGTTCTTCAGCCTTTCGGCCGCGGTCACACCTTGCTTCGCGTTTACATCCGCCAACACAACCCTTGCGCCTTCCGCGGCGAACGCTTCGGCGATACCGAAGCCAATTCCTTGCGCTGCTCCGGTGACAATGGCTACTTTATTTTCGAGTCGCACGATATTTCTCCCAGTTTCATACCGCTTAAGTCATTGATTCAATATCCGGCCCACTGCCTTACGTCTGAAACCACCGGACTAAAAGCCCTATCCACCCCCCTGATTGATCGGCACGAATTCCGCGTCAATCCCAGATCCACCGATGACCTCGATCCGCTCTTCCTGAGCTAGCCAAATTAGTGTGGAGTATACCGATCGTGCAGCAGCGGGGTGCATTGCGGTGGGTAATTCGATATAGATTTTCGGCACCAAGTCTTGGATGCGGCGAGTTCCGTCGCGGACGGCACATAAAACTTGTTCCCGGCGCCGGAGGCGATGGCCGATCAAGCCATTTATTAATCGCCGGGTATCCGTGACCTGGGGGCCGTGGGTTGGCCAATAGCTCGCATCGTCGCGGTAACGCAATCCATGCAGGCTATTTAAATACAGACCCATGTCGCCATCAGGCGGGGACACGATCGTACTGGACCAACCCATCACATGATCGCCGGTAAACAGCGCACCTTCTTCGCACAAGTGGAAGCAGATATGGTTGGATGTGTGGCCAGGCGTAAACACGCATTCGAAGGTCCAGCCCTTGCCGTCGATAATATCCCCATGCCGGATCGCGACATCGGGTATAAACTCCCAATCGGCCCCTTCTTCGACCGTTTCGCCGCGCTGATATCGACCAGAGCCGTGAGGTCCGTAACCAAAAGTTGTCGCCCCGGTCGCTGCCTTGACGGTTCGGCACGCTGGTGAGTGATCCAAATGCGTATGGGTGACCAACAAATGCGTCACGGTTTCGTTACGCAGCGCGTGGAGTAGCGTCTCAATGTGTTCGGCGATTTCAGGCCCCGGGTCGATTATCGCGACATCGCCATGGCCGATAATAAATGTACCGGTGCCGTAAAACGTAAACGGACTCGGATTACGCGCAACGACGCGCCGTACCATAGGCGTTAGTATTTCGACCGTCGCGTATTGAAATGAGTAGTCCTGTGAAAACATGTCGCACCCATCGCTAACTCTTGGTATCCCGCGGGCGCTTGAAGTGTAGCATCTGCTTCGATCGACGTGTTACATAGAGGTTTCGATACGCGGAGTATAGTTGGCCGACGCCGTATATTGGGTTTGGGTTCGTCGTGAAGTCGGAGATTCAGCGAGCGTGGATTACCGGCAGATATTTGAGCTGACTACTCAAAGTCAGAGGGCTTAAGTTAATGGCGGTGCGTTAGCGGTGATAGCCACTTTGTGCTTCTGGCCCATACCGCCACATCCTGCGCGTGTAGCGGGCGGCTTATAAAGAAGCCTTGGGCGGAATGACAGCCGAGATCATCGAGTTGGCGAAATGTCCGTTCATCCGCAACCCCTTCACCGATTACCTCCAGGCCGAGGTTGTGGGCCAAGTCAATCGTCGCGCAGACAATCATTTTATGGGTCGGATTCCCGGCCATATCTGCAACGAATGACTTGTCGATCTTGATTTCGTGAATGGGCAGTTCGCTCAGATGCGACAGCGACGAATAGCCGGTCCCAAAATCGTCTATCGATAACCTCACGCCCATTTTTGCGAGCTCGTGCAGTGTGTCGCTTGCGCGCTGTTCGTTGACCATGATACTGGTCTCGGTGATTTCCAATACGAGCCGGTGCGGCGCAATATTGTGTCTGGCCAAATGCTTGGCGATATGGTCTACGAGTTCATCGTCGTGCAAATCTTGGGCTGAAATATTGACCGCGACACTCGCATCCAATCCTTGATTGTGCCAATGTATCAACTGCTGCAATGCGTTCGTGAGCACCCACTGAGTTACGTTTTTAATTAACCCAGTGCGTTCTGCCAGCGGAATAAACTCTTGCGGTGGTAGAGTTCGATGCCGCGGATGAGGCCAGCGTATTAATCCCTCGAATTCTGGGGTTGCCCCGGGCGTCAATCGAATCTTCGGTTGGTACTGTAGCACCAAGTCATTACGGTCGATAGCCTGGCGCAGTTCGGCGGTGAGTGTTACGCGTTGCGGACTGCGATTGTCATAACTGGAATGATACAAACTAAATTTGCTTTTCTCGTGCTTTGCGATATACATTGCGACTTCGGCGTGCTGAAGCAGCTCCTGCTTGCGATTTCCGTGATCCGGATACAGTGCGATTCCAATGCTGACCTGTGCATCGACATCTAGCGTATCGATCGTAAATGGTTGTTTCAGAGTCTTTTCGATACTAACGGCGATTTCCGTGGCGTCTTTGACGGCGCCGATGTTGGGCACCAGGATCACAAATTCATCGCCACCGACGCGGGCTACCAACGTATCGTCAGCGACCGCATTTAGTAAGCGGTTGGCAATCCCGGTCAGTAATTGATCGCCATGATCATGGCCCAGTGCATCATTGATTTCCTTGAACCGATCGACATCGAGCCGCAATACAGCGAAGCGCTCTTTGACCTGCTTGGCATTGCGGATCGCTCGATTGAGTCGTTTTAACAATAGGGCGCGATTAGGGAGATTAGTCAAGACATCGTGGGTCATATGGTGTCGAGCTTGATGCTCCAGCATCACGGCTTGGGTGCGCAGCGCTTCAATCTGCCGACTAAGGGCAGAGATATTGTTTTGACCCGATCGGCCGAGATAGTAGCTCCACGCCGCCATTAAGAACGGTGCGAAGTCGGCAACCCACAGCGCCGGTTGCTGAAGTTGGGCGTGAATCAACTCCGCGACACCGCTGTCATCATAGTGAAATTCAGCGACGATAATGGTGGCGATTAGAGTACCGATGGCGCCGGCGGTGAATCCGAGGGTCGCGAGCAGCAGCGGATGCAGGCGAACATAATCATCGCGGCCCACACGGCGCTTTCGTTGTTGTTTTGCCAACACAGGCACCTCCACCTCAGCCGTGCGCTACCGCATTATACGGGGTTTTAGCGATAACACCCACCAGTAACGGCTTACCCGTGCAAGCGGTTTTATCAATCGCGGGGAACATAATTGGTTACTTATGCGCGGGTACTGGCATAAAATTGCGATAATTCTCAACATAATAGAAAATAATGTCTATATTTCCAAATCCGCTACGGCATTCGCAATTCGGTTCTGCGCTGACTGGAGTACCCTTGCAGCGTAGCAGCGTGCTAATCGGAGTTGCGCACCATCACTATTAGGATAGTGATGTAGGACTCGTTTATTGTCACCAATTTCCACCAGGTTAAACACGCAATGAAAGAGCACTATTATTTAGATAATGCCGCAACAACGTGGCCAAAGCCCGAAATCGTGTATGCGACAATGGACGAATTCTTCCGTGGCTACGGTGTGAATCCGGGTCGTGCGGGGCACGAGCTTGCCGTCGAGGCAGAACGCATGATTGTTGAGACGCGACGTCTATTGGCGGAGTTTTTTGGATTCAGAGGCGATACGAATAGATCGGAA
>Ga0224512_10005114_pt1 | contig 10887 bp, 1 predicted proteins | sample SF_May12_sed_USG_4_FD_169103 | JGI IMG/M metagenome (GOLD analysis project Ga0224512, IMG submission 169103) | Sediment microbial communities from San Francisco Bay, California, United States - SF_May12_sed_USGS_13 | ecosystem: Environmental > Aquatic > Marine > Sediment | place: USA: California...
GACCTCTGCGGTCATGCCCACGAGAACAACGTCCCCCATTTGCTCACGCAATCTTCTTACCTCACCCACAAGAATGCCCCAACCGCCGCTCGATATGTAAGATACATCGGCAAGATCCACGATGATATTTGTATGTGAATTCGAAATCACTTCCTGCAATTTCTTCTCCAGGGTTGCCGACGAAACCGAATCCAGATGGCCACCAACTTTGAGGATAGCAACACCCTCGTCCGTTTGGCTTTGTTCAACGCGCACATCTGAGAGTGACTGCACCGCTTCGTGGTCGCCAACTTCCTCGGCCAGCTGCTCCGATGATTCAACCTCCCGCTGATCAATCGGCTCGGATTGGCTGTCTGTCCCCGCAGCTACCTCGGTCAAAAGATCCTCGACAATTTCCCTGCTCGTCTTCGGTTCTTTTCCCTCTTCGATCAGGCGGTTTCGCTTAAGGTATTCGATCCGCAGCTCTTTCGTATTCAGATTCAGACGTCGCAACTCTTCGTACACCATCTTCTCCGTCACCTGTCTGGGAATTCCCTCCCCACTGTTGTATTCCGAGGCGATTCGTTTGGCGCCGAAGTCGGGGTGTTTGCGTACAATTTCAAGCAGCGCTCGCCTCTCCTCTATGCTTGCTCGCTTGAGATCTAAGTCCTCTCTCAGCACCTTGTTCTTTAGCCCTCTTTCGCCCATTAGCGCCATGCGCTTTTTGTAACGATAATACGTGGCGGGCGATACTCTCATCTTGGCACAGGCTTCCTTCACGCTCATACCCGCAACATCGACCATATCGATGAGCTTCTTGCGTATCCCAAACAGCACTTCGTCCGCCGTGAGCTTTTCTTTGACTGCGACTACCGTGATGTCATCGTTTTGCGCATTGCCGCCCGTGAACTCTTTGATATCTCTTTCGAGAACTTCGATGAACTTCTTGGGGTGCAAATGCCCGTAGGCTTTGGTCAGCTGAATCAGTCTCTCCTCGCCATACTGTTCGCGCTTCTCATCCATCGCCTCAGTCACGCCGTCCGTGTAAATGAGAAGCATATCGTCTTTCTTGAGCTTAATCTTTTCGAGACTTATCGACCGTCTGAAAAGCGTCTCATCGGGCAGGCTGATACCCACCGGAAAGCCCTTTGGATTGAGAAAGAATATGTCTCTGCTCTCCGCTCGGAATAAGATCATAGGGTTGTGCCCAGCACTGGCATAGCTTATAATACGATTCTTAGAGTCGAGGATGACGTAGAACATTGTGACAAACATACCCTTCTTCATGTCATCGGTTACAAAATCATTCATCTTCGACATCACATCGGAAGCGTTAGTGTTACCCCTAGCCTCCATCCTCAGCGCCGTGCGGATCATGGTCATGACCAGTGAGCCGGGAACACCCTTGCCCGACACGTCGGCAACCACAACACCGAGCGTATCCTCATCAACAACCACAAAGTCGTAGTAATCTCCACCGACCTCCTTGGCCGCCTGGTAATAGGGCGCAATGTCGTATCCACTGACGTCAGGATGCTTCCTGGGCAAGAGCGCCTGCTGGATCTGCTTGGCCACTTCGATTTCTTTTTGTAGTTTTTCCTGTTCGAGTACGCTCTCTTGCGCTTTCTTGAACTTTTCGGATATTTCGTTGAAGACCGCAGCGATGGCACCAATTTCCGCGGGGCCGTCGACGCTGATCTTACCATCGAGCGACCCATCGCCGATCGCCCGCACACCATCGGTGAGCATTTGGATCGGTTTTACGAATACCGACACCAGTCCCATAATGAGCAGAACTCCGACCAGGAATATAGCGACGATAATCAAAGTTGTTAACGGTCTGGGATCCCTGATGTTTGCTTGCATTGCGCTCTCGGAAACACCAAGGTGCACGCTGCCAACGATCAACGTCTTATCCGTATCAGGGACCCGCACGCGCACCGGGTAGCGAATGTCGCGGACGTATTGACCGTCGAACAAGAACCTGGTCCACGTAATCTCACTGTCCTCGCGTAAGAGAATCTCTCCTTCGGGCGGCGAGTACTCGGTGAACATCTCTTCCACATCGCCCGAAGAGAGAATGGTTCCCTCGTCGTCGACGACACGAGCGTAGGCAAGGTCACTATTGCCCTCGAGAATCTGCGCCACAAACGCCGTTAGTGTGGTCTGTTCAATCGAATAAGTTTCCGGCCTCAACAAAAGCTCCTTGCTCTTGTTGGATACGTTTTCGGCCAGTCTCTTCTTCTCCAACCATTGCGTCGTGCGCTGTTGCTGCAGCGAGGCGGTTTGACGCGCAAATATATAGCCCCAGATTACCGAGATGAGCACAAGAAAACCAAGGCTTGCCCTCAACGTAAATTTGTAGCGGAGGGTCCCGCGCCAGCTGATCTTGCCGGTCATCGGCTGCCGGAACACCGCCTGGCTCTGTTTGGTCAGGAACAGCTCGTTTCCTTCTTGAGCCGCTCGGTACTCGACGCGATCCATGAGGCGATTGATGAGAAATACGCCGAGGCCACCCTTCCTACCCGTCTCGACATACTGATCAAGATCCGGATCCTTGACCCCAGCGAAATCAAATCTCTTGCCCGAGTCGAATATAGAGATGTCAACTTTGCCCCGAGAGATACCAGCGCGCAATTTGATCTCGCCGGCGGCTGATTCGTAGGCGTGTTTTATGATGTTGGTGCACGCTTCGTCGACGGCGAGCTTGGTGTTGTTGGTCTCCCTGACCGTAAAACCAGCCTCATCGCAGATCTCGGTCACAAAATCACGAACACGGCTCAGTTGGCCCTCTTCGGCCGGCACACTGAGCTCGTGTATTGTGCTCTCTTCATTGGTGACAGCGCTGGACTCGTTGGTCATGGTTGTTAACGACCTAGTTGTTTGAGGCGTTCCTGAGCCTCTTCGATGTTTCGCTTGACGCTCTCATTGGTCGGATCGATGTCAAGAATCTTCTCCCATTCGGCAATCGCTTCCTTGTACTGGTCCTTCGAGAAATGCTGCATGCCGCGGAGATACAACCGTCGAATCGATGCCTCCTCCTCTTTTGTGAGGGGAGTCATTTTGCGATTTGTCATCGCTAGCAGAGTCTTGGCTTCCTCGTGACGGGGCTCGAGACGCAGGAGCTCTTCGATACCCCTTTGCGCCGCTTCGTATTTGTCCTGGTTGAAATCCTGCAGTGCGGTGTTGTAAAGACTGACGATACGCAGTTGTGTCGCTGCCTGCTCCAGATCCTGGCTCTGGTTTTCGATTTTGCTGCGAATGCGGTTGATTGCCGTGTTGGCCTCCGAGTTGCCCGGATCCAGCAGTTGAACGTTATTCCACTCACCGATCGCCTGCGTGAGCCGCCGCTGCCCTTCCAACTGCCTCGCCGCGCGAACGTGTGTCCGCAACTGATCGTCGATCTTCTCCTGCGTCCTCTCCAGATAGGCGGTGGCCTCTGCATGTGTCGAGTCGATACCAATGATTACCCGCCACTGGTCACGAGCTCGCACGTAATCGTTTTCTTGATAAAACCTCAAACCCTGCGAAAAGTGTGTGCTAATTGTCGTGCGTTTTTCGATATCTCTTGTTGCCCTCGCTTGCTCCTCTATGAGCGCCTGGCTTAGCGTGGCTATTTTATCGGCCGCCTCGGTATCGCCTGGCAGATACTCGGCAACAATCTTCCACTCGTCGAGCGCGCCAGGTAAATTACCCTCGGCCTCGTTCCGCGCCGCCAGGTCCTTGTGTTCTTGTATCCTGTCGCTAAAGGCCTGCTGTATCATTTCCTGATCGCGGCGCGCCTGCTCTTTGGCCATGATCTCCCTCTGCTCGTAGAGTGTTCTCCCGTAACGAGCTGTAAAGGTCACTGGCTGCGAATTGCCAGCCGTCTCGCGATTGAGAAATGCGTAATCGAGGCCAAACCCCTTGACATTGACACCGAGGCCAAAGGTGAATCTGGCATCATCCACCCCCAGGCGAAGCGACACGAGACGGGAGAAGGCGTATTCGGCTCCTGCGCGCAAGCTCGCGTCGGCCTGTTCCGGCAGATTGAGTTGCACCATGGCCCGCAACGCAGACCCGTTCCTGAGTACCCGCGTATATCCGAGGCCGGTGAGAATCGTCCGCGGAATGTCATCAGACTCACGGTTTAGCTTGTAGCTTGGGCCCACGACATCCTGGAAGTTGACACCAAGCGTGAATGCCTCGGCGAATTGGGGATGGTAGGTGAACCCCAGGTCGATCCCCGGAGACGTACTCGACAAGCCTGCTAACGTCTGGTTACCGATCTTAAAATTGAGACCAGTCCCCAACGAGCCAAGGAGAAAGTCATACTCGCGCTGGAACGCATAGCCAAAAAGAATTTGCGTCTCTGAATACTCCTGGGTACCGGTTGGAACGCTGGCTGCATCAAAACCCTCGAAATCCGTCGAAACGCGAAGGAACCCGATGCCCCACGAACCCGCGCTCAACGTGGGGTACACCGCCCCCAGGAAGGTGTAGGTGGCGTCGGCAAAACCGTTGTAAAGTGGCATATACATACCCATGAGCTGCTTGTCCTGCACGTTGCGAAGTGCTGCTGGATTCCAGAAGATCGAGCTCGCATCATCAACGAGACTGACGTAGGCTCCCCCAAGCGAAATCGCACGCGAGCCCGCCCCAATCGAGAAGACGCTTTGCGTACCTCCGTCGCCGTCTTGCCCCTGCGCGGGCGCCGGGGCCCAGGCCAACACCATGAGCGCCACAGTCAACCACGCGCGCCGGGCTTTTTGGGCCTTACTCGTTAACAACATGCCGTTCACCATGGAGTCACCCTACTCTTGTCGCCTACCAGGTCCTGAGCCATTCCGTCTCGTTTCTCTTATTTGGCCACTGCAATCTTGAACGTCGCCGATTTCGAGCCCACCGTAAGCCGACACACATAGACGCCGTTTCTCACCGATTCGCCCTTCATGTTGGTGCCATCCCAGAGGATTTCCTGAGGACCGGGGCCGGTGCCCGCATCACCGACTCGAAGCTCGTGCTGATAGACAAGCGCGCCCGTAAGATCATAGATTCTTACCGAGACCCCCGATTGCGTATCCAGGAAGTAAACGATACGCGTCGGTCCCTCGATGGGGCTGAACGGGTTGGGATAATTGTGGGCGAATTCTTCGAACCGATCGCTCAAGATGACCAGGGTTTCCGAGCGCAGCCTGCCGGTGAAATCCTGCTGCGTCAATTCGTCGACAACGCGCACCTGTTCGCCGGAGACGACATTTCTTATACGGATACTGGTCGTGTCACGTATTTCGATACTAAACTGATCCAGCGATGCAATCTGAGAGACGCTCACGCTGAAGATCAGCGTATCGGCACCCGTCGGCGCAAGTTCTGCTCCGCTCCCCAGCGCCGCCGCAACAGCAAGTGTTACAGGGCTTTGACCGATATTGGCGTCAACGCGCTGACCGCCCATCTCCACAAAAAGTTCGGTTAGCGCGGATGCCGGATTGGCGACTATGCTGCCGTTCCTGTCTCGCAAGACCACATCAATCGAGTCGATGCGCACTGGGTCGGCCGACGCCGCAGGATTGGTAATCCGTACAGCCAGCATACGGACATCCTGCGTTCCGCGGGGCACGACCTTTGGATCGATACCCAACGGAACGGAGATGTTCTGCACGGTCACATCCGAAGACGTAGTAAGCATGACGATATCTTCGTCACCATTCGTGACCACGGCCGCTTGATTCGTATTTTCGTCGTCGGGAACTCCGATGATCTCGACGGTCAGCTGATCCGGTCCGGAAGGAACCGAAGGGGCAAGAACCGTCCACACGACCGCATTACCCACAGCGAATGACTGCACGCGTGGTGTGGAGGCATCCAGCGTGTAGCCCGGCGCGGGAATCAGCTCGATTCTCGGTTTCGCGACCGACGTATCGATACCCGCTGCTCCGAGGTTGGTAACCACTGCCTGGATGTCGAACTGTGTACCCACCGAAACCTCAAAGTCCTGCGCCTCCGGTGTCGTGATCACGGCGCCAAGATTCAATCGCGTTTTTTGTACGATGTCGAGATTCACGGTCTGCGTCGAGCCGGCGGCGGGAAGACCGCTATTGTCGTCGCGACCATCAAAGCGGACCTCGATGGTTTCCAACGAGGCCAGGGAGGGTGCGACGATTCGGTAACGCGCCGTCTGTGCCTTACCATCGCCGTCGTTCAGGTTCTGCACCACCGGGCCAATGACGGTAAGACCCGCCGATGGTAGCAAGGTGGCTGTGACATCCACCGTGGTAGCGCCGACAACAACCGTCGCATCGGCGAAAAACTCCTGCTCTGTACTCAGCGTGCCGTCGGCGGCGCCGGCGGGCAACACGATCGCCAGATCGGGTGACGTAAACCCACTGCTGTCCAAGACGTCGACGGGCACCTTGTCGACCGGCTGCGAAACGGTCGCCGGTGCATCTTCATTCAGCTGTCTAGGCACGGTCGAGACGGTCGCTACCAGCGTGTCCGCGACCGCCGAGCCAGGTGAACGAACATCCCACACCATCGGCGACTCTACGGTGAAGACGACGGTCGCACTCGGTGTCGTTGGCTCCAGCGAAAATCCCGCGGGCAGGCTAATAGTGACCTCGCCACCGGTCTCGACACCCGCCGAGCCCAGATTGGTCACCAAAGCCGTAACCTCGAACACCTGACCGGTGCTGACCGTGCCATCCGTCGCACCGGGGGGATTGGTAATCTGTAGAGTTAGCTTTAGGTCCGCGGATGTCTGCACCGTCACAATCTCCTGGTTGTCGGCCGGCTGGGTAGGCGTGACCGGCAGGCCCGAATTGACCGAGATCGCCTTGGTGATCGACGAGGTGAAAATCACCTGCTGCTCACCGGTGGTAACATCATCCGCTGTGACCTCGAAGACAAATGTCTCGGTTGAATCGGGTTCTATGCGGACCACCCCCACAGGACTGATCAGGTTGATGGGCCCGGTGCCGCCGCTATTGCTGACCAGAGACACTTGCACGCTGTCGACTTCTTCGCCGGTATTCGTCACGTCGACGTTGATATTGAACATTTGCTGATTGTTGACAAAGGGCGTGTTGGGCGCGGTGCTCGCGTCGACCTGCGTCGAGGCGACGAAAAGGCCCGACGGATCCTGGACCGTTACGCTACCGCTGTCCTCATCGCTGATCACGGCCAGGTCGTTGATATCGGCTGCTGTTAGATTGGCTTGAATCTTGACGACACCCGTCGCACTGCCCGTGGTAGTAACGCTATATTGCAGGGTCTGTGACGCCCCGCTATTCACCCTCCAGTCACCCGGCGTGCCGGACACAAAACTCGCCGGCGGGACCACAATGTAGTCACTCTGCTCCGCGGGTCCGATGAAGAAGGAAATATCCGATGCCTGGGGTGGCGTGACGTCGAGATCGGCGCCACCCGGGTTGCTGATGGCGACGTCTATCATCCAGGGGTTCGCCTGCTGACGGGTCACCGTCGGTTGACTAGGCGCTACCTGGTCAATGGCAAGTACAGCAGGTGCGACCTTCGTAAAGACCTCTTCGGGGTCGGTGTGCGGCCCGACGATGACGAGATCGGTCTGAGTCGAGTTGGCATCTATCGCATCCACGATACTTGCCGTTGCCGTCTCGGAACCGAGCACACCGTCGGCCACCACGGCAAACGTATCGACTGCGGTCGAGCCGGCGGGGATCGAAGCCGTCACACGCGTGGCGGGCGGCTGAAGCGTACTCCCGCCCGACGTCGAGACTGTGTAAGACACGTCACGCAGGTCCGCCTCTCCCTGATTGCCAATGCGAACGATGAACCCAAACGTCTGGTTGGTGTTCACGGTCGGGGCGTTCGGTGCGTCCAATATCGTGCTTTCAATGACGACACGGGCCGAATCCTGGACCACAATGGAGCCCGAGCCGCTACCCTGGTTCTCGGTGTCGAACTCCTGGAAAGAGCCACTATTGACATCCAGCCCTCGAACCAGCGCGTGCAGCGTCTGTGTGCCGATTTGGGGACTGGTCGAATCGGCGGTAAAGATCAGACTGTCCGTTTCGCCACCACTCAGCAGCGAGTCACCGCCAGCAGCCAGGGCCGTTGGCTGAACCCATGTGTATCCCGGGGCCGACACGGCGCGGATTTGCGGCGCCGCTGCGTCGAACGCTAGTCGGACGCCAGCTTGCCCCTGATTCTCAACATAAACGATTGCTTGCCAATCCGTTGTCTGGCCAGCGGTTACGGTCGGCTGCGAGGTTCTGATCTGCGTGACGCGGAGAACGGGTGGTGTCTCGACGACCATGCTCGCGAAACCGCCGGCAAACGTATCGTCCTGAACCGCCTGACCCACAAACACCCCGTTCACCGTGAGCTGTCCTGTGGTAACACCGGTCACATTTACGGTGAAAAGCAGCGTGTCCGTTGCGCCGGCGGCAAGCACGGCGCTGCCCGAACCCAAGAACTGCAAATCCGTAACCACGGCATACTCGGGTGTGACATCGCCAACGCCAAAAATGCTGAACTGCAACTCGGTGCCAGCCATGACAAGTTCGGGCGAAGGCCCACTGTTTCTCACGATCATGTGTGCGGTCCAGGCTTGTGTCTGACCTGCCGTCACCCGGGACTGCGACACAACGATCCGCTCGATATCGATCGCCTGCGGTTCTTGGATCCCTACGCTGTCGGGGAATGTCTCAATATCGCTCTGGAACGCATTGCCGTTCTCCGTTCCACGCAGCTGCAACTGGGGCAGATAATTGCCCGTGCCAAACGCCGTATCGATTTGGACATTCTCAAAAACAAGAAGAGTCGAAGACCCTGCGGTGATCGTGTTCGCACTGAGCGCGCTCAGCCGGGGGCTCACCGTGGTCGGGCCGTTGGAGAGTACAAACCGCGTTTGGTTGGTATCGAGCACGACCGTGGCCATGTCCGCCGCCAGCTGGACTTGGGTCTGGAAAATAACATTGCCTCCCCGGCTGACGCTCATCGGCGTCAGCGAGCCGGCGACATACGTGGGGCTGGGCGCGAGATCGACGAGGACGCCGTCCGAGGCGATTGCACTCAGCGGATCTCCCGTGTTGTTCTCCGAGCCCCCCAACCGAACATCAAACGTCTGTACCCCTGCCCCCGCGAAGGTCGGGGTTGGCGAAATTGTAAAGGTTACGGTCTTCGTCGAATCCCCTTCGAGCAACGTATCCCCGGTTGGCGGCCCCACCGTGTCTCCGGTAGCCGGAAAGAACAAATAGCTGTCAACCCTCAGAGAGCTCACCGTCGCGGCGGCCTCGCCCTCATTCTTCACCACCACGTCCACCGTCCACGGAGTCGATTGCCCGTTGGTTACAGACCCTCGCGACTTGGTGATCTGCGTGATCGCCAAAGACGCCGGCGTCTGCACCACCACATTCCCCCAACCCGACGTGCCGGTGTCGTCGGAGAGCGCCCGGCCGCTGTTTAACTCGTCGGCATCCAGCGAGGCGTCGAGCCGATACGGGCCCGCCCCCGCCGTGCTCGTCACCTCGAAGAACAAACTGTCCACCTCTCCCGCATCGAGCGCCGTCCCGCCACCCTCAAGCGCCGTCGGCGCCGTATACGCCCACCCGCCTGCCGCCGGGGTGAAGCTCAGCTGCGATGTCCCCAGACCCAGATCGATCGCCGACCCACCGGTGTTCTGTACGCGTACCACCGCCGTCCACGAGCTCGACTGGAACTCCGTTACCGTCGGCTGGCTCGGCGTAATGCTCACAATCTCCAAAACCCCCAGCGTCTCCACAACCATGCTCCCGCTGCCCCCGTCAAACGTGTTGTCCTGGACGACATTCCCCGATGGAACTTCCTGCCCCTCGAAAACCCCATGAACCGTCAGCTGCCCGCTGCTCGACCCCGTCACATCCACCACAAAAAGTAGCGTGTCCGTCGCACCCGCCGGCAACGTGTCACTGCCCTCTATGACAAACGTATGGTTGGCCGTCACCGTGTACTCCGGTGTCACATCGCCTATCCCAAAAATGTCGAACTGCACACCCGTGTTCGCCGCGTTTACCACAACCGGCGTGGCCCCGTTGTTCTGCACCACCATCCGGGCCTGCCAATCCCGCGTCTGTGACGTCGTCACCCGATTCTGGGACACCAGCATCCGCTCGATGTTCACCACGCCCGGGTCGTTGATCGCCACGTTGTCGCTGGCCGTGATGTCTTTGCTAAAAAAGTTCCCGTTCTCGGTCCCCTCCACATGGATCGTCGGTGCGTACGAACCCGTTATAAAAGAGCTGCCAATCAGAACGTTGTCAAACGTCAGACGCGTATTACCCCCCGCCTGGATCGAGTCCTCGCTGATATCACTCAAACGAGGTCGAACCTCATTGACCCCATCATTCAGTATGAACCGCGTCTCTCCCGGGTCGAGAACCAACACCGAACTGCCCACAACCTCCTGCACTTCCACCTGAAAGACCACGTTCGACCCCTTGCTCACCGTCGCCGGTGTCAACGAGGCCACCACATACGTCGGATCCGGGGGCTGCTCGATCACGATGCTGCTCGAAGAACTCGCCGTTACCGACGCGTTGCGGTTGAGCTCAATACCACCCACACGCACATCAAAGGGCTCTATCCCAAATCCCACAAAGTCCGGCGTCGTGGCCACCGTGAAGGTCAGCACCGTCGCCCCACCACCCGGCAAAGACACATCCCCGCTCGGTTGACCCAGCGTGTCCGGCTGTGGCTGCGCCGTCGGAAACGCAACGAACGTCTCATCCCGTGCCATACTCAACACCACATCCGCCTCACCACTGTTGGCCACCGTGACCTCGATGCTCCACGGTGTCGTCTGATTCTTTGTCACCTGCGCCACCGATGTGGTGATCTGTGTGATCGCCAAAGACGCCGGCGCCTGCACCACCACATTCCCCCAACCCGACGTGTCGGTGTCGTCGGAGAGCG
>Ga0224512_10005115_pt1 | contig 10887 bp, 10 predicted proteins | sample SF_May12_sed_USG_4_FD_169103 | JGI IMG/M metagenome (GOLD analysis project Ga0224512, IMG submission 169103) | Sediment microbial communities from San Francisco Bay, California, United States - SF_May12_sed_USGS_13 | ecosystem: Environmental > Aquatic > Marine > Sediment | place: USA...
AATTTCTTTTAATATCAATACACTATGAGCATAAATCGCTCCAATTTATGATCCATCAAGGCGGCCCGCAGTCGCGTTTTACCAGTATAGCGGCATGTCACTGCCTGTGCGCCGCGTTCGCCGCTGAACAGTGGGATCGGGTCGCCCGGCACCATGCGAATCGTCAGAAATGTCGGCAGCGTGACGTCGATAAACGTCTCACTTACTCGGCTCACACGGTTTGGGTCGCTATTTCAGGTCCACACCGTAAAAAATGTGGCCGCCGAACGGATCGATTCTAAAATCGACGACTTCCTTTCGCACCGGTATGAAGACCACAGAATGCGCGATTGTGATCCACGGCGCCTCATCCTTGAAGACCAGTTGGGCCTGCTTATAGAGATCGGTGCGCGTTTCGACATCGGTCGTTTGTTTGGCCTGCACGAGCAAATCGTCGAACGGCCGGTGACACCAACGAGCTCGGTTGGCACCGTCCTTGCTGGCCTCGCAGCCCAGCAACACGAACAGAAAATTATCCGGATCGCCGTTGTCGCCGGTCCACCCCAGCAATACCGTGTCGTGCTCGCCCTGTTTCGAGCGTTTCAGGTATTCGCCCCACTCAAACGACACGATTTCTGCGGTCACACCGACCTTCTGAAAATCGGCCTGGATGAGCTCCGCCATCCGCCGGGCATTGGGATTATAGGGGCGTTGTACCGGCATTGCCCAAATGTTAGTGGCAAAGCCGTCGGCGTAGCCCGCTTCCGCGAGCAGTGCCTTAGCTTTTTCCGGGTCGTATGGATAGTCATCAACGCCGTCGTAATACGACCAGATGGTCGGTGGAATCGGATTTTTCGCGATCGTTCCAGTGCCCTGAAACACTGCATCGATAATGGCCTGTTTATCGACCGCCATATTCAGCGCCTGACGAACACGCTTATCGTCGTAGGGCTTTTTTTCCGTGTTAAACGCGAGATACCCGACGTTCAATCCTTCCTGTTCCAACAAGTCGACATCGGGATCGCTGCGCATGGCTTGGATGTCGGCCGGGTTCGGATATGCCATAACATGGCACTCACCGACTTTGAGTTTCTGGTAGCGCACCGATGCGTCCGGGGTGATGGCGAATACCAGGTCGTCGATAGCCGCTTTGCCGGCCCAATAATCGGGGTGGGCCTTATAACGAATCACCGCGTCCTTTTGATATGCCACCAATTGAAACGGTCCGGTGCCGATTGGATTGAGATCGGCCTGTTCCGGCGTGCCGGCTTTGAGCATGGCCGCGGCGTGTTCCGCCGATGAAATCGACGCGAAGTCCATGCCGAGGTTGGCGATGAAGGGTGCTTCCGGCCGATTGAGATGAAAGCGTACCGCGTAATCATCGATGCGTTCGATGGCTTTTAATAAGCGCGGCATATCCATCGCCATGAAATACTCGTACTGGCCGCCCGAGATTTTATGGAACGCGTGATTCGGGTTTAGCTGCCGTTCAAAGCTAAACAGTACGTCGTCGGCGTTAAAATCCCGACTGGATGTGAAATGTTTTGTGGTATGAAACTTCACGCCTTTGCGTAAATTGAATGTGTATACCATACCGTCGTCCGAAACATCCCACGACTCCGCCAACGCAGGGACGATAGTGGTGGATCCGCGCTCGAATTCCACCAACCGATTGAACAATTGCCGCGACGACGCGTCGAAAGTGGTGCCCGCCGTATACAACGCAGGATTGAATCCCTCCGGACTGCCCTCCGAGCAATAGACCAGGGTTTTCGCTGACATGGCAGAAGCGGTTCCTAGGCTCAACGCTGCAGCAAGGATGAGTCTAAGTATTTGGGTTTTCATCGGTTCCTCTCGAAAGCTACAAATCTAAATCGGACCGACTGTAATTGTCCGATATATAGTTTGGATATTTTACGGTACGGGGACCGCGCACGGTTTGTCCTATGCGGATCCAACCAAGCGGCGGTTTCGGCTTTTCCTCTAGCCGTTATACTCGAATTTCCCGTAAGACCCGAACCGCCCGTTGGATATCCCGGTTAGCGTTTTGAACCCCGGCGTGATGATATCGCGGTTGCCGCCATCATCGAGACCAATTTGTCCACAATACCCGCGGACGGAGAAACCATCGACATTGTGCGGGTATTGATTAGAGCCGCCAAGTCCGATTCAAACTGGAGCGTTGTGACAGGCAATGAGCTGGTTCTCGAGCTCCCGCTGCAACGGTAATTCCTGGCTGCAGCGGTCGCTGGCAAAGCGACAACGTCTGTGGAAAGGGCATCCTGGAGGAGGATCGAGCGGGGAGGGCAGTTCGCCCTTCAAAGGCACCCTTTGCGCTCTGCGCGTGGGGTCGACGAAAGGCGTGCTCGCAAGCAAGGCCTGGGTATAGGGATGCATGGGTCTGTCGAAGATCTGCTCCTTGTTCCCCTGCTCGACCGCGGTGCCCAGATACATCACCAACACCTGATTCGAGATGTGCTCGACTACGCTGAGGCCGTGGGAAATGAACAGGTACGCGAGGTCGAGTTCCTCCTGCAGATCCATCAGGAGGTTCAACACCTGAGCTTGGATGGAGATATCGAGCGCCGAGACCGGCTCGTCGGCCACCAGGACTTTCGGGCTGAGCATCAGCGCACGGGCAATGGCAATCCGCTGGCGCTGGCCGCCGGAGAACATGTGCGGATAACGGTGGTAGTGCTCGCGGCGAAGCCCCACCTTCTGCAGCATCTCCTCGGCCGACTCGCGGCGTTCGGCTTTGGACAGCCTGGTGTTTATCACCAGTGGCTCTTCCAGGATGGTGCCGACTTTCTTTCGAGGATTGAGAGAGCTGTATGGGTCCTGAAAGATGATCTGCACCTTCTCGCGAAGGCTTTTCAAATCCTCCATGCTGGCGCCGACGACATCGGTGCCGTCGATCATGAGGTGACCTTCGGTGGGCTTCTCGATCAGGGTGATCAGTCGCGCCAGCGTGGATTTGCCACAGCCGGACTCACCGACCACGGCCAGCGTCTGCCCCTGCTTCAATTCGAAGCTGACGCCATTCAGCGCTTTCAGCGTTTTCGCGTGGGCGAAGGCCGAAGTCTTGACCTCGTAGAAACGCTTGAGGTTCTCGGCGCGCAGTACGACCTCGCTCATGTTGCCAGATCTCCAGCATGAGTTGTCCCCAGAGGTGTCCAGCAACGTACTTTCCCCGTAGCGTCTGCATCGAGGGTGGGGGCTTCGCGCCGGCAGCGCTCGGTAGTGAAGCGGCAACGGGGATTGAATAGGCAGCCGTCGGGACGATCGTAGGGGCCGGGAACGATCCCGGCGATGGTCGGCAGGCGCGAGTGACCGGCGCTGCGCTCGGGCAGGGCCTCGAGCAAGGCACCGGTGTAAGGATGGCGGGGATTGGCGAACAACTCTTCCACTAGGCGCTCCTCCGCCAGTTGGCCGGCGTACATGACGTTGACGCGCCGGGCTGTTTCGGCGATCACCGCCATGTCGTGGGTGATCAGTATCAGGGTCATGCCCCGCTCGCTCTGCAGCCTTAGCAGCAGATCGAGGATTTGTGCCTGGATAGTCACGTCCAAGGCGGTGGTCGGTTCATCAGCGATCAGCAGCTTGGGATTGCACGCAATCGCCATAGCGATCATCACACGCTGGTTCATTCCGCCCGAGAGTTGATGCGGGAAGGCGCTGAGGCGCCGGCGCGGGTCGGGGATGCCGACTTGGTCGAGCAGCTCGATAGCCCGTTCGGTCAGTTCCTTGCGGGTGCCACCTTCGTGCACTTTGAGCGCTTCGCGGATCTGAAAGCCCACGGTAAAGCAGGGGTTGAGGCTGGTCATCGGCTCCTGGAAGATCATCGCCACATCCTTGCCGGTGATGGCGCGGCGCTGCTCCGGGCTCATCGAGAGCAGGTCCTTGCCGTCGAACACGAGCTTGTTGGCCGTCACCACCCCGGGGTAGGCGATCAGTCCCATCAGCGCGAGCATGGTGACGCTCTTGCCCGAGCCCGATTCGCCGACCACGCCGAGCACGTCACCCTCTTCGATGCAAATGTCGACACCATCGACTGCCTTGAACTCGCTGAACGTTACGGTCAGATTTTCTATGTCTAACAGTGGCATTGGCCTATCCGGTCTAGCGCTTCAGTTTTGGGTCGAGCGCGTCGCGCAAACCGTCGCCCATCAGATTGAACGCGAGTACGGTGATCAAGATGGCAAGCCCGGGTAGGGTCACCACCCAGGGAGCGCGTTGGATGAACTGCAGCGCATTGGCGAGCATGGTGCCCCACTCGGGGGTGGGCGGCTGGGCGCCCATGCCGAGAAATCCGAGGGCCGCGAGATCGAGCACCGCGGTGGAAAAGCCGAGCGTCGCCTGCACAATCAGCGGCGCCATGCAATTGGGCAGAATGGTAATCAGCATAAGGCGCAAGGTGCCGGCACCCGAGACGCGGCTGGCGGTGACGTAGTCCTTGTGGGCCTCGGTCAATACCGCCGCGCGGGTGAGCCGCACATAGTGGGGCAGGGATACGACCACCACCGCCATGGCGGCGTTGATCAGGCTTGGGCCGAGGATCGCGACGATAACGATCGCCAGCAGCAGGCTGGGCAGCGCCAGCATGATATCCATAAAGCGCATGATCGCTACTTCGAGTATGCCGCGGAAGTAGCCGGCGATTAGCCCCAGTGCGATACCGAGCGCGAGGGACAATGTCACCACCAGCGAGCCGGTGGATATTGAGACCTGTGCGCCGTGGACGATGCGGGAGAAAATATCGCGGCCGAGGTCGTCGGTACCGAGAACGAAACGGCTGCTGCCCCCCTCGTACCACATGGGTGGAACCAGCAGCGCATCGCGATACTGCTCGTGGGGGTGGTGCGATGCAATGACGTCGGCCAGAAATGCGGCGCTGACGATTGCTACGATCACGATCAGGCCCGCCAGCGCGCCGCGATTGGCGCGGAAGTATTGCCAGAACTCGACAAGCGGATGAGGCTGCGAAGGGGCTTCTGAAACGGTGACCGCGTCGGCCTGATTATTTATTGACTGTGTCACCTTATTTCTGATGGCGGATACGCGGATTGATCAGGCCGTAGAGGAGATCCACGGTGACGTTGACGACGATGACCACGGTCGCCACCAGCAACACGCCGCCTTGCAGCGTCGGGTAATCGCGACGCCGCACCGCCTCGACCAGCCACTTGCCCACACCGGGCCAGGAAAACATGGTTTCAGTCAGGATCGCCCCGGCGAACAGAATGCCTACGGCGAGGCCGATAACGGTGACCACGGGGATCAGGGCATTGCGCAGGGCGTGCACATTGGTGACCCGAAATGGCGACAGACCCTTGGCCCGCGCGGTGCGGATGTAGTCCTCGCTGAGCACTTCGAGCATGGAGGAGCGGGTCATGCGTGCAACAACCGCCATCGGGATGGTGCCGAGTGCAATGGCGGGCAGAACGAGATGGCTCGCGGCCGACTTAAATGCGCCTTCTTCGCCAGCGAGCAGGGTGTCGATCAACATGAAGCCGGTCACGGCGTCGACGTCAAACATTACCGAGATGCGCCCCGAGACCGGGGTCCAGCCCAAAGTGACCGAGAACGTGAGAATCAATAACAGCGCCCACCAGAAGATGGGCATCGAGTAGCCGGTTAACGATACTGCCATCGTGGAGTAGTCGAGTATCGACCCGCGCCGGACCGCGGCGAGTATCCCCAACGGTAGTCCCACTACAATGGCAAAGAACAAGGCGCATAGCGCCAACTCCACAGTTGCCGGGAACAGCGACAAGAACTCATCTAGCACCGACGTCTTCGTAACGACGGATTTGCCGAGATCGCCGCTAAGCACATCGCCGATATAGCTGAAGTACTGTATCAACAGCGGGTCGTCCAGGCCCATCTCGGCGCGCAACTCGGCGTGGCGTTCGGGTTCAATACCGCGCTCGCCCGCCATCATCTCGATGGGGTCGCCCGGAATCAAGCGCACCAACGCGAAGGTCAGCAGGGTTATGCCAATAAAGGTGGGCACCACAAGCGCAAGGCGCCTGAGCAGAAAACCGATCACAGTGGTCCCCCCGAATAAGGGGCGTGGGCGGCAGTGCGCCGCCCACGCCGGTTCATCAAGCTAGTAGCAACAGCCGCCCACAGTTATTTCAGGTCGACCCCGTAGAATATGTGACCTCCGAAGGGATCAATTTTGTAATCGACGACCTTGTCGCTCATCGGCATGAACACAACCGAATGGGCAATGGTGTACCACGGAGCTTCTTCTTTGAAAATTAGCTGGGCTTCTTCGTACAGCTTGGTACGCTCACCGATATCGGTAGACGCTTTGGCTTGCATCAGCAGATCGTCGAACGGCTTGTGGCACCAGCGAGCACGGTTCGCACCTTGGGCCGCAGCGCAACCGAGCAACACGTGCAGGAAATTATCCGGGTCACCATTGTCACCGGTCCAGCCCAGCAGCACCATGTCGTGTTCGCCCGCTTTGGAACGTTTGAGATACTCACCCCACTCGTAGGTGACGATCTTCGCATTGACGCCAACTTTCGCCAGATCGGCCTGCATTAATTCAGCCATGCGGCGGGCGTTGGGATTGTAGGGGCGTTGTACCGGCATGGCCCAGATGTTGGTTTCCAAGCCATCGGTCACGCCTGCCTCGGCCAGCATGGCCTTGGCTTTGGCGGGATCATACGGATAATCCTTGACGGCGTCATTGTAGGACCAGATGGTCGGCGGGATCGGATTCTTGGCGGCTTTGCCCGCGCCTAGGAACACCGCGTCGAGGATCGCCTGCTTGTTGATTGCGTAATTCAGTGCCTGGCGAACTTTTTTGTCGCTAAAGGGTGCTTTCTCGGTGTTAAACGCGAGGTAGCCCACGTTGAGACCTTCCTGCTCCATAACCATTATGCCCGCAGTGCTCTTCATTTCTTCGAGATCCGCCGGGTTTGGGTACGGCATGACGTGGCACTCGCCGGCTTTGAGCTTGGCGTATCGAACGGCGGCATCCGGTGTGATGGAGTAGATCAGTTTGTCGATCTTGGCTTTGCCGGCCCAGTAGTCGGGGTGGGCTGCATAGCGGATCACCGAGTCCTTGACGTATTTGGTCAACTGAAATGGACCCGTACCAACCGGGTTCTGGTCTATCAGGTCGGGGGTGCCGGCAGCACGCATCTTGTCCGCATATTCGGCCGACATGATCGATGCGAAGTCCATGCCGAGATTGGCCAGAAAGGGGGCTTCGGGTTTGTTCAGGTTGAAGCGAACGGTGTGGTCGTCGACCTTCTCAACGGACTTGAGCAGCGCCGGCATATCCATGCCGTTGAAATACTCGTACGCGCCGCCGGAAAGTTTGTGATCCGGGTGATTGGGGTCGAACTGGCGGTTAATGCTGTACAGCACGTCGTCCGCATTGAAATCACGACTGGGCGTGAAATCGTCGGTGGTGTGGAATTTTACGCCCTGGCGCAGCTTGAATGTGTAGGACAAACCGTCTGGCGATACATCCCACGATTCGGCCAGTGCCGGCACGATGTTGGTGGCGCCACGCTCAAATTCAACCAATCGATTGAAGATGGGGCGTGAGGAAGCATCAAACGTGGTGCCGGCGGTATATAGAGACGGATTGAAGCCCTCCGGGCTTCCTTCGGAACAGTAGACCAGCGTTTTCGCCGATACAGATGCGCTTACACCCAGTGCCAGGGCAGTGCCCAGAACCAGGTTGAAGTATTTGGTATTCATTGAATTCCTCCTGAATTGATGGCGCCATGAGAGGCGAACGTCGCGCGCCGGGATGCCCGGCGCAGAACCGCACTAGTATATCGTCGGCCGTAAGCTCAAGCTAGTGAAAGTGTGCGTTCGGGTTAGTCCGGGTATATCACGAAGGCGGACGATGGACCGATAATCATCAGAATAATTGAAACGGTTACCGAACGTTTTAGGCTATCGGCCCACCGCCAAGGATATCCTGTTCAGATGCCGCTGGGCGGTGCGTTTCGGTTTCGCGTTCCACTGTGCTACGCCAAATATTCCCGAGTAATATTGCGATGGCCGCTGGGTGTTATAACAACGTTGTCCTCGATGCGCACCCCGCCGTATGGCCGCAGGCGGTCGATGGCAGGCCAGGCGAATGCGGAATTTCCACTCTCCCGAAACGGTTGCAGCAATTGGTCGATGACGTATATGCCAGGTTCGATAGTCAAGACCATGCCGGGCGCAAGACAGCGGGTCAATCGCAGCGCCGGATACTCTGCCGGCGGTGCCCCTATCGCTCCATTTGCCGAGTGTTGATGGCCACCGACGTCGTGTACCTGCACCCCAAGCAGATGCCCAAGGCCGTGCGGTAGAAACGGTCGCGTGTAGCCGTTGTCGAACGCTTGTTGTGCTGAACAGCTGAGCAGTTCGAGTTCGCACAGCAGCTCCGCTGCGAGGCGATGGGCCTGGCGGTGCACATCGACAAAGCTGATGCCGGGTTGAAGCTGGGCACAAAGCGTCTGCTGCAACCGCTCGAGCGCCGCGTGTAGGGACGCCATGCCGGTAGCACTATCGCGTAAATGCGTGCGAGTGATATCGCAGGCATAACCGGAGGCGCTTGCACCGGCATCGATTAACAGCAATGCCCCGTCGCGGTGCTGACGTTTATTCTGGTAATGCAACACCGCGGCGTGGGTGTCCAGTGCGACGATGTTATCGTAGGGCAGGTCGCGGTCGGTGTCGCCGAGCGCCCGCAGATACGCTTGATGTATTTCGAGTTCCGAGGCGCCATCCATAAATTCGTTGGCGGCGGCGGTATGGGCCAAGGCCGCACGTTCGGTGGCCACTTCGATGCATGCAATTTCATACGCGGTTTTGGTGCCGCGGCCCCAGTCGAGGTGGGCGCGAACGGTGTTGTCGTTAACCGCTTCAGTCACAATGCCCCAGGCCCTTGCCACGGCCTCGTCGGCGCCAATAAAGGCGAAGCCGTCGGTGTCGGGCAGCGCCCGGCGCAATGCACCGGGGCTATCGACTTCATGGATATCGAATTCGGCGCCCCAGAATGACGGATCGAGGGCGGACGGCTCGTACCAATAATCCGCCGCGGCGTAATGCAAAAGCCGTGGGCGTTGTCCGGTTCGAAGCACCAGACAGTGGCCGGGGCCACGCGCCGGTAACCACGCCGCAAAATGCGGGGTCGATCGAAACGGTGCGTACTGGTCGTCCGCAAAGTATGGCATGGGTCGGCCACTGTGAATGAGCAGGCCGTGATAACCGGTTTCGGCCAGAGCGTGCTCCACCGTGTGTTGTCGATATTGGACATGTTGGTGGTAATGGTTTTCGTAATTCATCAGTGTCGTTTCCGGTTAAGCTTCCGAAAGGTTTTGAATCTCTTTAATGTGCTTGGCAATATACTCTGCATGGGGTTGTAATTTGAGAATTCATAACTCGACGCGGGCGCAGAGTTGTTATAACACTCAATCAGGAGATCGAAGCTAATGCCAAGCGAACGAATGATATCGGTGGTGGGGTGCCACGCCGAAGGCGAGGTGGGTCGCGTCATCACCGGCGGGGTATTGCCGCCTCCCGGTGCGACGATGTTCGACAAGTTTTCAATTGAGCCGCGACGAAGCGCGTGATCTGGTTGAAACCGGGGAGCGTATCAAGTCCGCGGTCGTGGCCCAGTATCCGGTGGTACACCCGGAAAATCCAGGGATCAACGCCGTGACGTTTACCCAATTTGCGGGGCCCATCAGCGCCATGGGCTACGGCACCAAGACCGGGCAAAATGCGGTGGTGGTTTCGCCCGGGAAAATCGATCGCTCGCCGTGTGGAACTGGAACCTCGGCGCGGCTTGCGGTGTTGGCCGCACGCGGCGAGTTCGAAATCGGTGAGACCTATGTGAGTCGCTCACTGATCGGTTCGGAATTTCAGGCGCAGATCGTGAGCACTATTACGGTGGGCACAGTGCCCGCGATCGTACCCAGCATCGCCGGACGCGCCTGGATCACGGGTCATCATCAGTACACACTGGATCCGACCGATCCATTTCCACAAGGTTACACGCTGTCGGATACCTGGTAACGCGCACTCGATTAGGCGCAGCGCCGGATTTCGCGTTCGCTCTATGCAGCCTACTGGCTTCGTCCGAATAAATCCGTGCGGTGGTGTTCGCGTAGGCCGGTGGGTTTGCGCACTGTCATCCGTCGGTTTATTTCTCGGCGAGTAGTTTTCTGACTCGCCACAGTACCGGGTCGCGGAATCCCATTTCGGCGAGATGATCGACGGTGTTCGTGACGTATTCGATGTTGCTACCGTTACAACCGGTCGCACCGGATACGGCGGTGGCGGCTCGTTCGGCGCTGAGTTTACCGGCATATTGATCGTGATCGCGATCGACTTGAAACGTTAAACCCGTTACGCGGCGATTGTCCGCAAGGCGCAGCGGACATAACCGAGGGCGGTAGACGTCGGTGATCATTTCTCGTTCGATCAAATATCGTACGGCGTGCTCGCGATAATTTCGCGCGACGCGGAACGCACGGCCAACGCACGATCCGCCGCAGTCGAGCCCAAGCACCAGGCCCGGCACGCGTGGTGTGCCGCGATATACCCAAGACCACACACATAATGCGCGGTGGTATCCATAGATGCGTGCGTGTTGTGCTTCTTTATAGGGAAATCCCGGATTCCACATCAGCGAGCCGTAGGCGAAAACCCACAGATCACTGCGTGGAAATTTGATGTCGCCGGCAGCGGATGCGTTTTTCGGAATTTTGTGGGTGCGGCATCTCACTTGGTATCGAGAGCGCTTAGATTACCGTCGATACAATTCGCGTATAACGTTTCCAGTTCTGAGGCAATGAGCGGCAGTGGATTTGTGGCCGATGACGGATCGACTTCCGCCATCGCGGCGAGGCGTTCGACGTGTTCGTGACCCACGCCGATGTC
>Ga0224512_10005117_pt1 | contig 10886 bp, 8 predicted proteins | sample SF_May12_sed_USG_4_FD_169103 | JGI IMG/M metagenome (GOLD analysis project Ga0224512, IMG submission 169103) | Sediment microbial communities from San Francisco Bay, California, United States - SF_May12_sed_USGS_13 | ecosystem: Environmental > Aquatic > Marine > Sediment | place: USA: California...
ATTCGATGACTGGTATATAGACATAATGACAGCGAAGCTTGTCGATCCCAAGCGCAGGACGCAATTCAGAGTCATGGTGCTCCCCAATCTCTACGGCGATATCTTGACCGACGAAGCGGCGGAGTTCCAGGGGGGTGTCGGGACTGCTGGCAGCGCCAATATCGGGAAGCGCTACGCGATGTTCGAAGCCATCCACGGTTCGGCGCCTAGAATGGTCGAAGAGGGCAGGGCACAGTACGCCGATCCGTCGAGTATGATACGGGCGGGTGCGATGCTTCTGCGCCACATCGGTCACGAGGATCGCGCGAAACGGCTCGAGATGGCGCTCGATATCTGTGGTAGCTTTGAGAAGAAGAAGGCGATGACTGGGCGCTCAACCGGTGCCAGCGCGGGCGAATACGTCGATTATTTGATGATGACCATGCAGGACTCCTCGCTCGAGACACGTTGGAACGGTTACCAGCAGGGGGTCTAGCGGTCCGGGCCCAACTACGGCTGGTCGAGTTTAAATCTGCCGTCGTAACGCCGCTCTTTGATCAGTTTTCGCTGCGGGTCGGTGAGTATCTTTCGCAGCTCAAGAACTTGTGAAAGTCGAGTCGCTTCCACGTCCACCCGTTTTCTCGCCACCGAGTCCAGTTGGCGCCTGAGGGTTGCCATGTCAGACGAATCCGACCGCGTGAGCCGTCTCAGCTCCAATTGTTCCTCCTGAAGCCTGGCCCGCAGCCCGATCAGCTTTCTTTTTGTCTCGTGGGAGAGTTCTTGCAGGTGTTCGATCTGCTCATCGGACAATTCCAATTCGCTCGCATGACGAAGTATTCGATCCACCACTGAGCCCGGCCGTTTGCCGGCCCTTTTTCCCTCCATTGTTTTTGTGGGCGAGTCAGATCCGGGAGCGAGCATTGGACGGTGAAGTTTGTCTTTGTAATGTTTTTTTGGGAATGGGTTAGCGGCGCCGCACTGCCAGCAGTACCAGTCGTCGCCGGCGAGAGGCGGCCTTATTTCAGGTCGAGCAGGACTTACCGCCTTGGGGCTCCCGTCGGTATCCTTTTGAGTTCTGGCAACTGCTTCTGTCTTCGCGGAGACAGACGGGCCAACAAAGCCGGACAATGCCAGCCCAAAGGCAATGCCCGTTGCGGTGAGTGCGAGTTTCATTGTTTCCTCCGAGAAAAGTGGCCGTATACGCTGTGGATACTCAGAACGCGTACTCGATTGTACGCGACGGATCGGTACCGGTTCCACGGCAACACTCGTCCGCCCGCGCGCGGTCGATGCCGGTCGGCTGCTCGGCGCGGTGCAAAGCCGGGCGTTCTGGCGGCGAACGTAACCGGCACCTGCGGTGCTGTGCTAACGTCATGTAAAGAAGAAGGTTGCCAATGACGTGGTGGCACCGCATTTGGCTGTTTCCTAAACAGGCGTTTTTGCGCATATTTATGGGGTGAACCCCACTGACAGCCGAGAAGCCAATGGGAGGTATGTGAGATGACACTCGCAGAGTCGCGTCAAAGCGGCACCGTTGTTTGCCTGATCGTGCTTCTACTTTTTGTGTTCGCTTCCTCGTGCAGCGATGATCCTACGGGAACGGTCGATGATTCTGTCGATCTAAGCGGTCAAGGTGAGATCGATCCCAATGGAGAGAGGGACTTCTTCATCGGAGCGACATCGGTCGATGGTACAGCGGAGGGACGAATCGATGTCTGGGCACACAACCTCCAGTTGGAAGCCGACAACGTCGTGTCTTTTGATGTTGTTCTTATCAACAGGTCGCGACAGGTTATCTTTCCACCGGTTCTTTTTCTGATTACGCGACTAATACCCAGCGAAGTGGCCGTGCTCAATCCGGACCTCATCACGATTGTAGGTCCGGGAGGTTTTGACTTCAGCGATGATTTGGGCGATGACAACAGGCTGGATCCCGGTGAACAAACTGCACCTGTCCACATGCGGTTTGGTCTACCCGGACCTACTTCGTTTGCCATCGGATTTCGTATCGAGGTCGGGAGTCCGCCGTCAGAAGATGTAATAGCCGGTGTCGTGTTTCATGACGCCAATCGGAACGGCGAGCGGGAAAACGACGAGCCCGGTTTGGCAGGCGTTCCGGTACAGGTGACCGGCACTCTCGAGGGCGAAGATCCTGTTGAGCTCATTGGGCGCACGATTACAGACGAACAAGGACGGTACGGATTTGCTCGTTTGCGTCCCGATATCTACGAGGTCACCGCGTTGGCACCGCCCGGATGGGCGGAGACAACGCCCAATCCGCTGATCGTGACCCTTCTCGGGGACTCGAGTGGTGTGCATCCGATAACCGGTGTGGATTTTGGCTTTTTTGTGGCGGAGCCGCCTCCACCGCCACCGCCGCCACCCATCGAAGCGGTCTTTGGTCCGCAGCCGGTGGGCCCAAGTTCATCGGTGGGAACCGTGTTTGAGGGTTCGTTTCCGATTCGTTCGAACGATACGGCCGAACCGTACGTGCTCAGCATCGTCCCCCCGGCCATAACCGGTTCGCTGCTCTTGATGAGAATCGACTTGGCCCGAGTGTGGATCAACCAAGAACCGGTGTTCGACTTCGAGTGCACGCCCGATACGCTTTGTGTACCGTACGAGCATGTCGAGATACCCCCTGAGTTGATCGTGGTGGGTGAGAATTCGATAGAGATCACCGTCGAAGGAGATGAGCACGCGGTGCTGCTTTTTACCATTTTTCGCAAGTACGATTGGACCGACTGATATCCTTCTTCCACGGTCACGGTGCGGGCGGTATAATAAGATTTCAAAGATTCTGCACGCGGGGCGTCCAGGCGACGCTTCGCGTGCAGTGCACGTTATTGCATGACATAGTCGGGAAGGGGAAGTGATGACCATGACCCAATATTCATATCACCGTTTGTACGACACCGGAGAGGACCAGACAACATACCGATTGCTCACCCGTGAACACGTTGCCACCTCGACGTTCGAAGGTCAGCCCATCGTAAAGGTCGAGCCGGAAGCCCTGATCACCTTGGCCAAGCAGGCGTTGAGCGATGTAAACTACTTCTATCGCACGCCTCATCTCGAATCGCTGGCCCGTATACTCAAGGACCCGCATGCCTCAGACAACGATCGCTATGTTGCACTGGCGCTCCTGAAGAATGCCGTGATTGCATCGGCGAAAATCCTGCCGAGTTGCCAAGACACGGGCACGGCGATCGTGTTTGCTAAGAAAGGGCAGCGCGTGTGGACGGATTTCGACGACGAGGAGGCGCTGAGTCGTGGCATCTACTCGACATATGCCGACGAATACCTCAGATACTCTCAGATGGCGCCGATCACGATGTACGAGGAAACCAATACCGGGAACAATCTACCTGCACAGATCGATATCCAGGCGGTGCCGGGAGACGTGTATTCGTTGTTGTTTATGGCCAAGGGCGGAGGGTCCGCCAACAAGATGTTTTTCTATCAGGAAACCAAGGCGATCCTTAATCCGGAACGGCTGCCAAAGTTTATTGCGGAAAAACTGCTTACGTTGGGGACGTCAGCCTGCCCGCCCTATCATCTCGCACTGGTGATCGGTGGCACGTCGGCCGAGGCAACCATGAAGATGCTGAAGCTCGCGTCCGCGGGTTACCTGGATAACTTGCCCACGAAGGGAAGCAAATACGGAACGGCATTTCGCGACAAAGAAATGGAAGAGCTCGTTTTGGAACTGGCGCAGAATACGGGTATCGGAGCGCAGTTTGGTGGTAAGTACTTTGCCCACGATGTGCGAGTTGTGCGTCTGCCGCGTCACGGGGCGTCTTTGCCCATGGGCTTGGGGGTGAGTTGTAGCGCGGATCGAAACATCCTTGGCAAGATCACGGCAGACGGGGTGTTTCTCGAACAGCTCGACGAGGATCCGGCGAGATTTCTTACCAAGGTAGAGGGTGAGTTGCCGGATGAAGCCGTTGCTGTCGATCTCGATCAGCCAATGAACGAGATTCGGGCAGCGCTCAGCAAGTATCCCATCAAGACACGGGTCTTGCTCACCGGCAAGCTGATTGTGGCCAGGGATATTGCCCATGCGAAGTTGCAAGAACGTGTCGATCGCGGTGAAGGTCTTCCGCAGTACTTCAAGGATCATCCGATATATTATGCGGGACCCGCAAAAACACCAAAGGGATACGTGTCGGGTAGTTTTGGCCCGACCACGGCGGGGCGCATGGACTCATACGTTGAGACTTTCCAGAGCCTCGGCGGGTCGCTGGTCATGCTTGCCAAGGGTAACCGCACACGGCAGGTGACGGAAGCCTGCAAGAAATACGGGGGTTTTTATTTGGGTTCCATCGGTGGGCCGGCCGCGATCATTGCTCACGATAATATAAAAAATGTGAAAGTGGTCGAATTCGAGGACCTGGGAATGGAAGCGATCTGGGAGATCACCGTCAAGGATTTTCCAGCGTTTATCGTGATCGACGACAAGGGAAACGACTTCTTCGAAGCCATTATGAGGCGCCATTGAGGTCAACCACCTCAAGCACGCACGCCCTCGAAGTGGCCAACCCGGTGATTCCGCAAAGCCCTTTTGTATCGAATGAACGGCCGGCCCGTCTTCATCGCCCTCATGGGGCGGTCCACACTACTCGGTCAGCAGGCGCTTGCCGAGTTCCTGGTCGAGGATAAACAGTGCGCCTTTGTCGTCCTTGGCTAGCTTGACCTTTTCGACCAGTTTTGACGCGCTCGCCTCTTCCTCGACCTGCTCGGTCACGAACCATTGCAAGAACACGCGCGTGGCGTGGTCATTGGCAGCAAAGGCCAGCTCCATCAGCACATTGATCTGTTTGGTGTTGACACGCTCGTGTTTTAGCGCGTCCTGGCAAGCGGCCAGGGGTGACTTCCACTCTGCAGGCGGCGCCTTGACGGCGGTAAGCTCCACCGTGCCCTCGCGTTCCAGGAGGTAGTCGTATAGCTTCAACGAGTGACCCAACTCTTCTTGCGCTTGCAGCCTCATCCAATGAGCGAATCCGTCCAAATTGATGGAATCAAAGTAAGCGGACATCGACAGATAGATGTACGCCGAATGAAGCTCCAAATTCATCTGTTTGTTGATAGCGCTTTCGATCTTATTGACGATCATCAATCGACTCCTTCTCTAAAGTTGTAAATAGACACCTGGCAGCTTCTAAGTTTCGTTTATTTGCACCGGACTCGCCATGAGCCGATCCGTTTTTATGGTCTTGCCTTGCCGGTCAACCTGCCCGAAGGTCAGAACCCCCGTGGGGCAGCTTTGCACACAGGCGGAACAACGCACACACTCCGGATCTTCCATCGCAATACCTTTGTTGGCAAAATTCATGATATCAATTCCCTGGTGGCACACGGAAGTGCAAACGTTGCACGAGATGCACTTTTTCTTGTCTGAAAGAATTCTAAACCGGCTGAAGCGAGCATAGACATGCATCAGAGCAGCCAGGGGGCAAAGAAAGCGGCACCACACTCTGCCGCTGAACCAGAAATAGACGCCGTAGCCCACGACTCCCGCCAGAAACACGTCGACAATCCACTTGTAGTTTTCTTTGGAACTCAGGAAGACCCTTTCAATCGTAGGGCTGGGAGAAAGCCATCCGTAGATGCGAACGATGAGCAAAAGAAGCGCCACCGCAAGAACGACCTGACCCACCATGTTCAGACGATTCCACCGGGGGCCATGGAGCATCTTGTGACGCTGCGTGTCGCCAAGCGTCTCCGCAAGGGCACCGCACGAGCAGATCCAGCCGCAGTAGGCGCCTTTTCCCCAGAAGTAGATGATGGCCGGAATAAAAACAAACGTTTGTACAAAAGAGATAACCAACCACCAAACGATGGGGGAATCCGTGAAGACGTTGTACACGTTCAGGGGCCAGGCGAGTATCAGTCCATAGGCACGCCAAAACTCGCGGCCGTGACCATAATCGACCACTGGAAAGAACCCATCGGCGAGGGGCCTCCACAGAAGCCCATGCTTGTCGAGCAAGGGCAGAATAATCTCTGGCAGAAGAAAGAGCGGCAAGACCTGCACGGCCATCAGCGTCATCGTCTGCACCTTGATATATGACGTCTTGCGACGCCGGATGCGCCTTATCCCGAAAACGACCACCAAAATACAGTATGCCAATGTGTACCAAAACGAAGGACCGGACGCTGAGATTACCAGCGTGCCCAGCAGCGTACTGGGGTTGGCGTCGGCGAAGGTCGTGGTCAGTGACACCGGGAACCAGTTGCGCTGATAGAAAAGACTGCTGAGAAAGCCGCCGGATTTCCAATTATAGAGCGCCACACAAAAAATGAAGAATCCGATGAATGACAGATACGTTTTCTTATTCCACTCGCCAGCGATTCTTATGCCCGAGCGCCGAAAGAAATCCAGTGGAGCCTCGCGGCCGATCATGGTAAAAAAAACGTCATTGGGCAGCGTCTCGATGCGATCACCGATCGTCTTCAAAACCACGTCTTTTTCGCGAATTTCCTCCACGGCAGATTCCATCGCAAGGTTTATGCTGCCGGCCTGGCGGTGTTCTGCGAGGTAGCCGCCTGCTGCGGTGGTTACCCGCTCGCTGGTTGGGTTCTCGATCGCCACGTCGGCCGTGGGATCCCCGGATATCTTTTCGAGTTTCTCGAGGTTTTCCGGTTTGGGGCGTGAAAACTCCTTTTTTCGATAGCTGAGCGTGACGTTGGATCCACACTGCGCGAGCGCAATCGCCGTCTCGAGGGCGCTGTCACCACCGCCCACCACCAGAGCGTTCAAACCACAAAAGTCTTTCGGGTCATGTATGCGGTTATAGACCTTGTCCAGATCCTCTCCAGGGACGTCGAGGCTGCGAAAGTTGCCGCTGCGTCCCAGGCCCAGGATCACGCGCCGGGCCAGAAGAGTTTGGGACTCTGCGATGTGAAGCTCGAGTAATTTGCCCTTGGGTCGAACCCTGTCACAGTGCGCGACGACAGGTTCGATGCCAAAAGCGGTGGCTTGCTGCCTCAGCTCGGCGACGAGGGCTTCTTTGACATCCGCGGTGATCTCCAGCGCACCCACCGGCTTCATGTCTTTTGGATAGGTATAAATGGGCTTACCCTTGGGGAAATTGACGATTGTGGAAAACGGTTCCGCCGACTCGAGCACGACAAAGCGAAGTCCCGCGGACTTTGCCTCGATGGCGGCCGACATCCCGGCCACACCGGCGCCCACGATGACCAGGTCCAAAACCTCGCTATCGCCCGAGCTCGGCTGGCTTTGTGCCTTACTAAAGGACGGGTCCTGCAAGATGTGCCGGACCGCTCGGGCGCCGCCGTCGGCGGAGAATTTGAGCAGCGGGATACCCCGTAGATCACCGGCGACGTAAACCCCCTTAATATTTGTGGTTCCATTCTCGTCGACCACCGGGAGTTTCTCGACGTGGCCGGCGGGCCACCGCGTGTGCAGCCAGCGGGCATATGTCGATATGACGTTCATGGATGGGTGCGGATGTGTTACTATTGCCTATCTGATGGATATAAAGGAAGTTCCTCGAAACTCCCAGAATAATCGAAGCGTCAAAAAAAACCCAGTAGTTTTGTGTAAGGAACCGATGCGGCGAGCGACCAACCGAAAATCTACCTCAATATGGCCGTCTCTAAGCATTGGGCGGCGCACCGCTTGAATCAGGCAGAGTGGGCGATAAGTAAAGTGGTGCGTCGTCCTTTTTTTTTGGGCCAGCCTGGGATTCTCCTCACCAACACCATGCGCAAATCCCCGCTGACAACCGGATTGATCTTCGCGACCATCCCCGTCGGTGTCGCCCTGTGGGTCGTGGCAGCAAGTGGGTGGCCCTCGGGTGCTGTGGTCGATGCTCCGGCCGGTCTCTCCGGACCCGGTGCGACCCGTGTCGCGGGAGTGGTGGGATGGCTCGGCAGACTTCATCCCCTGGCCGTGCATTTCCCCATCGCGCTTATCTTTGTGTCCGGTCTCGCCGAGCTATTATACGTGTTGACGGGGAAGGAGGCGTTCGCGTTTACCACCCGCTATTTGCTTTACGTCGCTTCCGGCGTGGCCGTAGTCTCTGTACTGTTGGGGTTTGCCGCGGCGACCGGGAAAACCTATCCTGAAGAGGTGCGCTGGGCGTTTGGCTTCCACCGCGTGATGGGCGTGGTGACGGCGGGAACGCTTGTGCTCACCGCGGGACTGGCCAGGGCCGCGCACATGATGGGTGGTGCGTGGCGCCACAAGCTCTATCGGGTGATGTTGGCTGTCACCTTGGCCTTGGTTGGGTTCACCGGGCACACCGGGGCGACGCTCGTCTTTGGAGCGGGGTATCTAACGTACTTTTGAGAGCGGGGTCAACGTTATGCAAACGGGTTTGACACGAATTCTGATGGTCGTGGCTTGCAGCGGAGTTTTGGCAGCGGGGTGTGCGGGCGACAACAGGCCGTCCGGCAAGCCGGAGACAATGAAGCGCGGTGCTGCAAACGACAACAAAGTCATCCTGTTTGTGATAGACGGTCCGAGACATACGGAGGCGTTCGACGACCCGGCCCATACCCACGTGCCGCGTATGTGGGATGATCTGAGAATGCAGGGCGCTGTGGTCCCTCAGTTTTTTAACAACGGTCGAACATTGACCAACCCCGGGCACGCCGCCATCATCACCGGAACTTGGCAGGACATAGCCAACGACGGCAGCGAGCGGCCGACCAAGCCGACGCTTTTTGAGTACTACCGCAAAGCCTATGCCGTAGCGCCAGAGGAGACGTATGTCGTCTCTGGTAAGGGCAAACTCGATGTGTGTTCATACAGCACGCACCCTGACTTCGGTGCGCCGTTTGGCGCGACCGAGAGCGTGGGCTTCGAAGATGACCAGGCCGTGTTCGACGAATTGACCGCCATACTCCGAAAGAACAAGCCCCGGCTGGTGTTGGCCTGCTTTCCGACCGTGGATCGTACGGGTCACGGGCGCGACTACGGTGGTTATTTGGCGGCCATAAGCCAGGTCGATTCTTTGCTCCACCAGCTGTGGCTTTTTCTCCAAGATGATCCGTTTTATGCGGATCAAACCTATCTCATCGTAACAAACGACCACGGGCGGCACGACGAAAAGAACGGTGGTTTTGCAAATCATGGGTGTGCTTGTGACGGCTGCCGGCGAATCATGTTTATGGCACTGGGACCGGAAATAAAAGCGGCCTACACCGCGTCCGACGATTACGATCAACGTGACATTTGCAACACCGTCGCCGAGATACTCGAGTTGTCCGTCCTCCACTCCGAGGGTAGGGTGATCGAGGAGATCTTCAAGGCCGCCCCGTAACCCGGCGCCCTTCCTGGCATCGTCGGCCGATTCCTGTTTTTGCTTGACTTCCGCGGGAGCGACTGATAATAAATCTTTAATATTATTTAAGTTGTGCTGTCCCCACCTCGTGCGCGGCATCCTTTGGTGCTCGGTACTTGCCACCAAAACATGGCATTTGATCGGCGCGGAACCGTCGACTGGATCCGTCGCCGATCCTCTCTTTCTTACAAAAACTGGTGATAAAACACGCGGTTCAAGACAGGGGAGGAGCGATGGATAAGAAACCCTTCAAACCTTACGTACCGGAAGATACCAACCTGGCGGAGTTGACCGTCAAGGCCATGGTCCTGGGCATTCTCATGGCCCTGGTGTTGGGAGCCGCCAACGCCTACCTGGGCATGCGGGCTGGCCTGACCGTCTCAGCGATTTTTCCCGCGGCAGTCGTTGCTATGGCCGCGCTTCGGCTCATGAAAGGGACCATTCTCGAAGAGAACATTGCCAGAACCACAGCCTCTGTCGGTGAGGCGCTCGTGGCGGGCGCGATTTTCACACTTCCGGCATTCATCCTCAGCGGTGTATGGGACAATCTGCACTATCTGGATTCTACCCTGATTATGCTGGTGGGAGGCACTCTCGGCGTCCTCTTCATTATTATTCTTCGTCGAACCATGGTAGAAGACGACAGTCTTCCCTTCCCAGAGAGTGTGGCCGCCTCGGAGATCGTCAAAGCGGGACAGGGAGGACAGACCGGGGCGTCTTACCTGTTTGCCGCTATGGGCTTTGCCGCCGTGTGGGAAATACTCAAGAACAGTTACGGCATCACGCTGGTCCGCGACAGTATCGCCGGTTTTGTCAAGTTTTCATCGTCAAAGATCGAGATTCTAGGCCAACAGTTCAATTACGGTGGAGGGCTTCTCCTGGAGACCCCTTCCGCATCGCCCGCGCTGGTCGGGGTGGGTTATATCGTGGGCATGCGGGTATCCGCGGTCTTGTTCTCAGGAGCAATGTTCGGTTGGTGGCTGCTGGTACCGCTTTCCGTGTTTCTCAACCCCGAGCTACTCAGTCTTGCGGATACGGAGGGCTGGGAGAGTGTGGCAAACAGCGTATGGAGCGCACAGGTCAGGCCTCTGGCGGTGGGGACGATGATCGTCGCCGCATTTTATACGCTTTATAGCCTGAGGACGTCCCTGATCGGCGGGATCTCCAAGGCCATCAGCGACCTAAACACAGCCAAGAAGACGGGTAAGTCTATGGGCCGTTTGCAGGCCGATCTCGACTTCAAGAAGGTGTTCATTGCCGTGGGCGTATTGGCTGTTCCCATGCTGGCCCTATATTTCTACTTTAGCGGCTCGGTCATCGGCTCGGTCTTGCTGACAGTCGTCATGATCATTCTGGGCTTTCTCTTTGCCGCCGTGGCGGGATATCTGGTCGGGCTGATCGGTTCGTCCAACAACCCGATCAGCGGACTGACGCTGAGCACATTGCTGATCTCGGCCATTATTATGGTGGCGCTGGGCATAACCGGGCCAAAAGGGATCATGGCGGTGTTGGGGATTGCGGGGGTGATCTGCTGTTCGTCGGGAATTGCGGGCGACATGATGCAGGATTTAAAAGTTGGTCATATTCTTGGTG
>Ga0224512_10005118_pt1 | contig 10886 bp, 8 predicted proteins | sample SF_May12_sed_USG_4_FD_169103 | JGI IMG/M metagenome (GOLD analysis project Ga0224512, IMG submission 169103) | Sediment microbial communities from San Francisco Bay, California, United States - SF_May12_sed_USGS_13 | ecosystem: Environmental > Aquatic > Marine > Sediment | place: USA: California...
CTCGAACTGCGCGGCACGAATATCTACGTGTCGCTGATCGAACCCGGTCCCATCCGCAGCCGGTTTCGCGCCAATGCGTACCGGGCCTTTCAAACCCATATCGATACCGCCGCCAGCAGCCACAGCGATGCGTATCGGCAGGTCGAAAAGCGATTGCTGGACCCAGGGGATGCACGTTTTACCCTACCGGAGACCGCGGTACTCGCACGAGTCCAACACGCGCTCGGCGCCACGCGCCCGCGCATCCGCTATCGCGTGACATTGCCAACCCATATGTTCGCGATTCTCAAGCGAATCTTGCCTGCTCGATGGATGGACTCGATCTTAGGGCGCAGTAGCGCGCACAAATTGGCCCCGGAGTCGAAGCAATAGTGACCCGATACGGATGGCCGTAATGTGCCGGGGCAGAAATGTGCCAACCTAATTGGCCGCTACGCGCTAGTTACAGGAGTCTCAAAGACTACTTGAGTCTCGATAACTAACAGCGGAGATCGAATACAATGACTATAGGCCGACTCAACGCGACCCTCAACGGGCGCGCCCGGCTACTCGCCTATCTCGTAATCGGAATGTGGCTCGCGGCTGGCACATACCGTACTGTTATCAGTCAGTTAGTGCTATAGTCTACCTATAGATCGATAACAGGAACGCAATAGACTGGGCGTCGCATCTTCATTGGCCGTACCCGGCAACCAAAGCCAATCTGGGACCCTGCGCGTACCCAATCGGCAATAACACTATGTTGTAAGGAGTGCATCATGTTTAAGGAATTGCACCGCCTCTCTGTCTTGGCCGCAATATGCGGCGCACTGTCGCTACCGGCCACCGCGAGTGAAGTCGCGCCAAGTTCTGAAAAGAACTATCAAATTGGAGTGAGCACGTGGCTCAGCGAGGGACGCACACAATGGAATCATGATGCGTCGGCATTCGATCCGTTACTCGGAAACCCGACTTCGAAATTGACCTATAGGAGCGTCGAAAGCGTTATCCTGGAGCTATCGGGCCGCGTGGAGCTACCCCAGCGCTTCTTTATCGAAGCCGCCTACGGCGCCGGCGACGCAGATGACGGCACCCTGATTGATGATGACTACTTAAGTGCCGTCGGTGCTTCAATGTTCGGTGTCTCCTCTAGTGGTGATCATCTGTTCTCCAGGACGCATAGTGAAATAGATGGCGACGACATTCAGTACGCCGAAATAAAGTTCGGGCGAGCGATATCACGATTCTCGGACGAGGAGAAAAATTTCTACATATATGGGGGACTGCAACAGTGGAAGGAAGAATACGTAGCGACCGGCGTAACACAAACCGTCTGCACGATCGCGACACTATGCGGTCCACAAGGATTCAGCGGCTTTGCGGGACAGCGTGTTATTTCTAACAACGTGCAGTGGAATTCGGTCTACATTGGGGTCGACGGCAACGTCAAGATAAATGACCGAGTTACATTGGCAGGCAATTTTGCATTTACGCCGTTTGCGAGCCTGGACAACCGCGACGACCATCATTTGCGCAGCGACCTCGCGCAATCGCCGAGTTTCAGCATGGACGGTACCGGCGCCGGTTTCAACCTCGATCTCGATGCCCAGATCCGATTCAGCAAGCAGTTGAAATTCACAGCGGGAGTTCGTTACTGGAAATTAAGGGTTAAGGATGAAAACAATGGCTGGCGCGTCCACGGGGTCAACGGCGGTACTCTAGACGCAAATCTTAACGAATTCGACACGCGACGTACCGGCATTCGACTTGGATTGATTTTTGTGCCCGGTGGTTCCGACGACGACTAATAAAAGCCGTTGCGATTGGGCCGGAAATCGGCCGCTATATGTCGCTTACCACGACAACGAGTGGGGGATGCCGATTCATGACGATCAGCGCTTGTTTGAGTTTCTATTATTAGAGGGTGCACAGGCAGGCTTGAGTTGGTGGACAATACTACAAAAACGCGAAAATTATCGCGCTGCATTCGCCCAGTTCGATCCACAGCGTGTGTCGCGTTTCACAAAATCAAAAATCGTTAAGCTGCTCGAAAACTCCGGTATCGTCAGAAATCGCCTGAAAATCGAATCGGCGATCACCAACGCACGGCAATTCGTAAAGGTTCAATCTGACTTTGGATCGTTCGATCAATATCTCTGGGCGTTTGCCGACGGTAAACCAATCCAAAATCGCTGGCGCGATACTTCACACGTTCCGGCGGTGACCGAACTTGCCGAATCGTTGAGCCGCGATCTAAAGAAACGCGGCTTTAAATTCGTGGGTCCCACAATCTGCTATGCCTATATGCAAGCCGTTGGTATGGTAAACGACCACTTGGTGTCATGCTTTCGGCATTGCGAAGTGGCTAAGATTAGATAGTTGCGGCGAATTTCGCCGTGGTCCTGTCTCCCCTACAGCGCCCAAGTGGTGCCATGATGCCGATTTCAAGCAGGGTTAGGCAAGACTGAAAACTATCGTCACTAGCCTAGAAATCGATGCTCCAGAAAATTCAAAAGTTCTTTAACAACAATCTTGCAAATACCACGCTTGACGGCGGCGAAACGTCTGAGCACGCGTTGCAACTGGCTGCGGCGGCACTGCTCATGGAAATGGCCCACGCCGACGATTACATTGACGAAACTGAACTCGTACACATCCTGGAGGTGGTTCGGGGCACGTTTTCGCTGACCGAAAGTGAGGCAGCGGAACTAGTCGATCTCGCGCATGCGGAGGCCGAATCATCGGCGAGCCTCCACGAATTCACGGCGCTCATAAACGCACATTGGTCCGCGGACATGAAGCTGCAGCTAGTTGAACTGATGTGGCAGGTCGCTTACGCGGATTTGGAAATAGACAAACACGAACAACATTTAATGCGAAAAATTGTCGGCTTGCTGTACATCCCCCATCGAGATTATATCGCTGCCAAAATGCGAGCCAAACACCTGATTTTGGGTTAATAGCAAAACCCAAAACATTGGGTTCACAATAGTAAACCTCCGCGTCCTTCGGCGTGCTCCTGCACTGCTCTCGACTCTGGCTCCTGCTTCGTTCGACCTCGTCCGCCCATGGACTCGTACCACCTACATCCGTGTAGGCGTGCTCTCGCTCATTACCTACATCCCTGTAGGCAACGCTACCGCGTCCCTGCTCTCGCTCATTACCTACATCCCTGTAGGCAACGCTACCGCGTCCCTGCTCTCGCTCATTACCTACATCCCTGTAGGCAATAGCGGAGCTATTACCGGCCCTGTATATAATGGCATGGGGGCACCTTGATCGTTTTGGATCCCAACTTTATTCGCCCTGACTCATACAGAGGTTTCTCACGGCGTTGCCCCTTGCTCTGAGCACGACCGGTTAAAACGGGATATCGTCGTCGAAATCACCGCCCCCCGACGCGGATTCCGTCACAGTCTCGACGGAATGTGCCGAGTTCTGATCAAACTCGGTATCGCCGCGGGACGCTCCACCACCTCGGGATCCGAGCATTTGCATCTCGTTGGCGACTATTTCGGTCGTATAGCGATCTGCGCCGGACTGATCTTGCCATTTACGGGTTTGCAGTCGACCCTCGACGTACACTTGCGAACCTTTCTTAAGGTATTCCGATACGATTTCCGCTAGTCTTCCAAAAAAAACGACGCGGTGCCATTCGGTGCGTTCCTGCCGATCGCCGGATTGCCGATCCTTCCAGGAATCCGTGGTTGCTATTGTCACATTGGCAATAGCATTACCGCTCGCTGCATATCGCACTTCAGGATCACGACCGAGATTACCGACCAAAATTACTTTGTTTACTCCTCTCGCCATTACTATTCCTCGATTTTGATGATCTCAACCATTAACGGTTTCTGCTGAAAAACCCAGCGTGCCGGCAACATCGTCCAATGTTCCATTATCAAACGTCCGCCGATCTACGTTCAAGTATGCCACGCCCTCGCTCGGCATTACTGTGACATCTACCACACCCGGGAGCATTTGTAAGCGCCCTGCCAGTTCTCGTCCTGCCTCAGGGGTCCGGATTCCGACAGTAAGCTGGATCGATTCCTTCAGCCGCAGCGGTGGCGCTAAGATCGCCAATACCAACCAGACGCAAATTCCGCCAGCGACCACCACAAATACACCGGTAGAACCCCACAATCCGTACAGGTATCCGCCCAGCACACCACCGACGAACACGCCCAGAAATTGGGACGTATTGTAAATTCCCAACACGGTACCTTTGGTGCCGGTCGGGGCCAAACGCGATGCCAACGAAGGCAACATCGCCTCCAATGAATTAAAACCGACAAAAAACAACCACAGCGCCCCGATGACCACTAGTAGCGAACCGCCGCCTACCGCCAAGACGATCTGGCTCGCCAACAACACGCCCACCGCAACCAGTAGTGCACCCCGCTGCCTGACCCTACTCGCCATGAGCAATGGCACCATGCCGAGCAACGACATACCCAGCACCGGAACGTAAATTTTCCAATGTGTATCGATCGCCATCCCCGCGTCGTAGGTAAGCACTAACGGGATTGCGACGAATAACGCGGTCAATGACATATGCAAAATCGCGATCCCAGCAATTAGCCGCAGTAGCTGCGGATCCCGGAACACGAATCGCACCTGATTCCACCGCAACTGTCCATCCAGGCCGTCCCGGGCCTCGGCCGGTGCCGGCACCACCCACCACAACACGGGTAACGCCAGCAACGTCAATACCAAGGTCAGCCAAAACACTCCCGATACGCCCAGCCAGCCGGCTAACACCGGCCCAAGCATTAACGCCACGATAAACATCGCACCAATGCTCATTCCGATCACCGCCATAGCCTTGGTGCGCTGCTGCTCGCGGGTCAAATCGGCGACCAACGCCAACACAACGGCGGCAATTGCACCGGCACCCTGCAGCGCCCGACCGGCAATCATTTCGAATGCACTGTCCGCCAGCGCAGCCACTACGCTACCCGCTGCAAAAATCAGCAGACCAACGGCGATCATCCGTTTGCGGCCGATTCGATCGGAGCACATACCAAACGGGACCTGCAGCAAGGCCTGAGTAAACCCGTAGGCGCCCAACGCAACACCTATTAGTAACGGCGTCGAGCCAGGTAGATCCTGAACGTGCAATGCCAATACCGGCAGAACGAGAAATAGACCCAACATACGCAACGCGAAGATCGCCGCGAGCGCAGCAACAGCTCTGCGTTCCAGACTAGTCATCGCATCGTACTTCAAGAGAATGTTGTTTTTGCGTCGGCAATTGGAGACGGCGTATAGTATCAAGTTTGGCCTTTAATTCGGAACCATGATTCGCGCTATTCAGATTCGCGGGGCTCGCACCCATAATCTTCAGGATTTCGACGTCGATCTACCACGCGACCAATTGATCGTCATCACCGGATTGTCGGGCTCCGGTAAGTCGTCACTCGCGTTTGATACGATTTACGCAGAGGGGCAGCGTCGCTATGTTGAGTCGTTGTCGGCATACGCTCGGCAATTCTTGTCGTTGATGGAGAAACCTGACGTCGATCTTATCGAAGGGTTGTCACCGGCCATCAGCATCGAGCAAAAGGCCGCTTCGCACAATCCGCGCTCGACCGTCGGTACCGTCACCGAAATTTACGACTATCTGCGATTATTGTTTGCGCGCGTTGGTGAGCCGCGCTGCCCGACCCATGACGTCACACTGGACGCACAAACCGTGAGTCAAATGGTTGACCTGATTGTGGCGCTGCCGGCCGGCACGCGAGTGTTGCTACTGGCGCCAATAATTCAAGACCGAAAAGGCGAGTATCAACAACTCCTCGATCGGCTGCGGGCACAAGGCTTTATTCGTGCCCGAATCGACGGCACGGTGTACGAGTTGGATGCGGCGCCAGAGCTGAAAAAGAACACCAAGCACACGATCGAAGTGGTTGTTGATCGGCTCGCCGTAAAACTCGGCCACGAACAGCGCCTGGCGGAATCCATCGAGACCGCTCTCGCACTCAGCAACGGTCTGGTTAAGGTACTGCCTCTAACGGACGATGCTACCGCAGGTCAAAGCGAGCTCTTATTTTCCGCGAAGTTTGCCTGTCCGTTTTGTGGTTACAGCCTGAACGAGCTGGAACCGCGGATGTTCTCTTTCAATAATCCCGCCGGTGCCTGCACTGATTGCGATGGTTTAGGGCTTCGGCAGTTCTTCGATCCGGAGCGAGTGGTCCAGGACCCGACACTTCCGCTCGCAGCCGGGGCGATCCGCGGCTGGGACCGCCGCAATTCCTTTTACTTTACGTTGCTGGAGAGCCTTGCCGGACATTACAAGTTTGATATTGACACGCCGTTTGGAGCTCTGCCGGAACCGATTCAAAAAATAATACTGTATGGCAGTGGCAGTGAATCCGTCGAATTTACCTATACGCGGCCGGGCGGGCAATCCCGCCAACGCCGGCATCCGTTCGAAGGCATCGTTCCCAACCTCGAACGCCGTTATCGCGATTCAGACTCAGCCACGCTGCGCGAAGATCTCGCGCGTTTTATCAGCACCCAGCCCTGCAAATCCTGTGCCGGCAGTCGACTACGGGTCGAACCGCGGCATGTGTATATCGCTGACCACGCTATTCATGAAATCACCGGGATGTCAGTGGAAAAATCATTTGGATTCTTCGACATCCTGGAGCTTAGCGGCAGGCGCGCGCAAATTGCCAGCAAAATAATTAACGAGATTTCTGCCCGACTCCGTTTTTTACTAAATGTCGGCTTGGATTATTTGACGCTCGATCGTGCGGCCGAAACCCTGTCGGGTGGCGAATCCCAACGAATTCGACTCGCATCGCAAATTGGATCGGGCTTGGTGGGGGTTACATACATTCTGGACGAACCTTCCATCGGTCTGCATCAACGCGATAACGGGCGGTTATTGGACACGCTGTTCCGATTGCGCGACCTTGGCAATACGATAGTGGTGGTTGAGCACGACGAGGAAGCGATCCGCAGCGCCGACCATGTAATCGATCTCGGACCCGGCGCGGGCACCCACGGCGGCCACATCGTCGCCCAGGGCCGGCCCGCGGACATCGAAGCCAGCCCTGATTCACTGACCGGCCAGTACCTTGCAGGTGTAAAAACCATTCCGATTCCCATCATCCGGACTCCGGTCGACCCAAAATGCTTGTTGCAATTGCGCGGTGCCCGCGGCCACAACCTCAGGAAGATCGATATCGATTTTCCGTTAGGTTTGTTGACCTGCATCACCGGAGTTTCGGGGTCCGGCAAGTCGACGTTGATCAATCACACGTTGTTTCCAGCTGTAGCGCAGCGCCTCTACCGGTCCAAGCATAGTCCGGCACCGTTCGACACCATTGATGGCCTTGAGCACTTGGATAAAATCATTGCCGTAGACCAAAGCCCGATCGGACGAACGCCACGTTCCAACCCGGCCACGTATACGGGCTTATTTACACCGATTCGCGAACTGTTCAGCGGAACGCCCGAATCCCGTGCCCGAGGCTATAAACCCGGTCGATTTTCCTTCAATGTGCGTGGTGGCCGCTGCGAGGCCTGTCAAGGCGATGGCTTGGTGAAAGTGGAAATGCATTTTCTTCCGGATATTTACGTACCGTGCGATATATGTAAGGAAGCTCGATACAATCGCGAAACTTTGGATATCCGCTACCGCGGCAAAAATATCAGCGAGGTCCTGCATATGACCATTGAAGAGGCTGCCGAGTTTTTCAAGGCAGTCCCGGTCGTTAAACGCAAGCTCGACACGTTATTGGATGTGGGATTGGGATACGTCCAACTCGGCCAAAGCGCAACTACACTCTCGGGTGGCGAAGCCCAACGTATAAAACTGTCGCGCGAATTGTCGAAACGCGACACCGGCAAAACCCTCTATGTATTGGATGAGCCAACGACCGGCTTACATTTTCACGACATCAACCAGTTGCTTTCTGTGCTGCATCGGATTCGCGATCACGGTAATACTGTAATCATTATCGAACACAATCTCGATGTGGTAAAAACCGCCGATTGGGTCATTGACCTCGGTCCCGAAGGTGGCGAACGTGGCGGAACGGTCATCGTCACTGGCACCCCGGAAGAAATTGCGGCTGCCGCCAACTCCTATACCGGATTGTATTTGCGCGATGCGCTGCCGGATAATTCGTTGGCTCAACAGGTCAGTTGAACCGTATCGAGTGCCGATATTTCACCATGTACTCACGCCGGGCGCCACCGATCCAATCGTCGCGGTGAATGCGATCCGGAAAACTGCCGATTGCCTTGGCCAGCCGCTCGATATCATCTTCCTTTAAGCGCGTGATTTGTTCATAGCTTGTAATCCCAAGTTCGTTCAAGGCTCTTTCAAGTTTGTGGTCGATACCATGAATCTTTTTCAGGTCGTCGTGGACCGTAGCCATGGGCGCGGTATCGTCATCCAGCGCCATCGTGTTACTTATTGGTTCAGCTTCAACCACGGCGCGCCGTGGCGCTCTTGCCGATCGTTGGAGCCGCGCCCCGGCGCGCGCGTTATATCGGCCGCGCAGAATCCACCCCACAATCCCACCCAGTAACGCGGCAGCCATTAGACTTACAAATATCTCAATCGCCAAGTACAACATTTATTCGATACTCTCCAACACGTTGAATTCAATTCGCCGATTTCGCGCCTTCCCCGCGCTGCTGTCATTATCGGCAATGGGCCGGGCTTCACCATAACCTTTGGCGCGCAACCGTTGCGGGTCTACGCCGCTATCAACTAAATAGCGTTGCACCGATTGCGCACGCCGTTCGCTAAGTTTTAGATTCGAAGCATCACTGCCACTGGCATCGGTATGCCCGCCAATTTCCACCGTAACTCCCGGAAATTGCGCTAGCAATTCGGCGACCTGCCGTACCTCTCTCCGACTGGTGTCCGTAAGCGCGGCACTGTTGATCCGAAATTCAATTGAGCCAATATTAAGACTCGCTAGCGCGGCCGCGAATGCGGACGCCGGACGCCGGCCGACTTCAATTGCATGCACAATTTCAAGTCCCTGCTCCGCCGCCATACGCACCGCGGCTTGAACCGCTTGCTGCGCCGCGGCGGTAGCCACCGACCCGTCCAAGCGGGCGCCGCCCTGATCCACTGTAAGCTCCCCGACTTGTATCGATTTTAAGCTCCGGATCAAGGCAAGCATTGGGTCGCGCCAATCTGGAATATCGGTGCGTCGTCCAATACGTATATTCGTATTCACATCGCGTCCACTGAATCCCGCCCGCGCAGCCGCGATCAAGCCATCACGCTCCGATTCTGATGCCACGACCCCGCGTATCTGCACCGCATCAGCCGCGATCGTGATCCGAGCCTGCATCGGCACCGGTGGTAACAACGTCAAGCGGTGCTGCACAGGCACGTTGAAATAGCCCGGCCCGCTATTTGCAATGAGCGCGTCGCGCATGGCCGCGGTGGGCAATGCGCCTTCTATCGAAATTCCCTGGGTTCCCAATCGCACCGTCACTCGAGCGTCCGCATCCAAAACGGACAATAGATCGATAATTCCAGGCAGAGCGCCAGGGATCGCTATACTGTCCCCGATTTCAAATTCGAGCACTACGGTCTTGGTTGGAAACAACTCTGGCAGCTCCGCGGTCATGAGATCCACGGAAATTTGCGGCACCCGACCTTCAGCTGTGATCTCGTCAGCGCCGATGGTTAGCACGATCACCGGGGGGGTCAACAGTTTCGCCACCGTCAATTGAGACTCAAGGGGAAATGATCCAAACACTTCCGTAAGCCGTCTCATCAGCGCCGATTTGCGCCCCGTGTCGATCACATCACCAGTCACTATTGCGCCATCGGCACTGACCTCCAGGCTCGCTCGCGGCAACCCGAATAACAACGGCAATGCCGTGAGCGTGGGAGATAACCATGCGGGTCGCCGCAGTGAATCGTCGACCCGCAGCGACGTATCGATCTGCTCGCGCGTATAAAACGCGGCCAGCACGGTCAGCGCTTCGTTCACATCTCGGCGGTTCGCCAGCACGCCGCGTACTGATACCGACTCCGAACTCAGTCTATAGCTAAGCCGAGCGCGATCACCGGCGCCTGCCAACCAAACGCGAGAATGGATATGGGATTTCGGAAATAAAGATTCTACGTCTGCTTCAACTCGCTCCTGCTCTAATGCGGTCGTCACCATTCCGCCAATAACTAACTGATTTGAAAAATAATCGATTACAAGTTCCTCGATGTATCTCAGCGTTACTGGCAGTTGCGCAAAGTTTTCTGGCGTCGCAATGTCCGCGACTCCCTCGACAACACGAATTTTATTATCGATCATCGCCCCGGGCATGCGCTCCCGCAACAGGCGCTCAATCGAATCTATCGCCTCCGACGTCGCCAATTCGCCGCGCAACACGATGCCGTCGACTGTCGATTCAAAGTGAATCCGCGCAATGCGTTTCGCTGGGGCAATCTTAATCCGGTTCTTAATATTAACGTCGCCAATCGCGCCGGGGATTATGGCGTCTAGCTTTCTGTACACAAGGTCGTTTTCTACAATTCCAGAAAACTTAATGTTCTCCTCATTGGCATCCACGACCAAGGGCTCGACCATATCCAACTTTGGTAACAATTCTAACAACGGCGTTAACCAATCCGCCGCGGCAATGTCATCTTGAGCTTCCATCGAAGCGGTTACCGGCCGGGTCGGATAATGACCCTCAATCGCCGCGATGACTTGTTGACGCGCCGCATCATCAGCTAATGTCCCCTTTACCTCCACAGAATCCGAATTCACGGTAATTTGTAGCACCGGTGACGCCAGCGTCGGCACGACTTCTAAATCATCCTCTAATGAGAGTTCGACAAACGCCTGTTGTGCCTGACTGATAATCGCTCGATGACGGCTGTCGGAATCGACAATGCCCGCGATTACGACGGACTCGCCATC
>Ga0224512_10005119_pt1 | contig 10885 bp, 7 predicted proteins | sample SF_May12_sed_USG_4_FD_169103 | JGI IMG/M metagenome (GOLD analysis project Ga0224512, IMG submission 169103) | Sediment microbial communities from San Francisco Bay, California, United States - SF_May12_sed_USGS_13 | ecosystem: Environmental > Aquatic > Marine > Sediment | place: USA: California...
GTTGTCGGTGTCCGCCCTGGTGTGGCAGCGCGTCAGCCAGAACGCGCGCTTCGAGGCCGATCGCCAAATCTTTTTGGCTCGCGCGGACAGCCTCATACAGGAGATGGGATCGCTCACCATCAACATAGAAACGCTCCGCGGCCGATTCGACTCGGTTCAGGCGGAGGCCGCACAGTTGCGCGACTCCGTGAGCCAACCGGACCAGGACCCGGAAGACGTCATGCTGCTCCGTCGCCGGCTCGAGGATGCGCTCGCGCTCCAGCGGCAGCTCACGCTGGCCGCCGCGTTGGACCTGAACGCCATCGCGAAGGCCAACCAGGCGGCGATTGGGATCGTGCTCGCCGCCTTCCCCGATGGCACCAGGGTCACGGGCACCGGCTTCGGCATCAGGTCGGACCGGATCGAGGGGTTGGTCTTGACCGCCAAGCACGTGGTCCTCGGAATCGATGGCTCACCAGCGGAAACGTTGGACATCGTGTTCGAGGGCTCAACTCGTGCCCTGCATCTCGAAGTCGTGTCGGTCCACCCCGACGTCGACATCGCCCTGCTTCGGACGAGTGCCCGGGGTGCCGTTCCGGCAGTCGCAGCGATCCAGTGGCGCGAACCGCCGGTGGCGGTCGGGGACGCAGTGGCGACGATCGGCTACCCGTTGGGCTTCGACCTCCCGATGGGGGGCGAGTGGGAGCAAGTCGGCATCACCGCGACGGCATCACCCGGGTCCGTGACGCGGGTCCTCCAGACTCTCATCCAATTCGACGGGTTTGGCGTCGAAGGATCGAGTGGGAGTCCGGTGTTCGATCGCACCGGGAGTGTGGTGGGTCTCGTTTACGGAAGCCAGGCGGGTGGTCGAGGGCGGATCCTCTACAGCGTTCCGATCGTGTATGCCCTCGAACTCCTCGACGGGATGCCCTGACACACGCGTGCCGGGTGGCTCCTGCTAGGCCAGGAGCAACCAGCCCACTGCCAGCGTCCCACCCAATATCACGGTCACCCATACCACCCAGCGCCCGGCATCGCGCGCGAGGTTGTCGAGCGCCGTGAGGCCGGTGCGTGACCGGACGGGCCCCCAGGCGCCGCCCGGCCTCACGCGGGCATAGAAGCGGTCGAGCACCTCGGCTGGCTCGGGCCGGGTGAGCAACATCACCGGAATCCAGACGGCCATGGAACCAAAGGTCGTGACCATGAGTCGCTGCCCGAAGGTCAGGGTGACGAACAACGAGCCGATCGCCACCGCGAGCCCGGCAACCATGGCGGAGATCTCGGTCCACGCATTGACCCGCCACCAGAACCACCTCAGCAGAAGCACCGTGCCCGGCCCGGTGCCGATGAGGATCACGAACCGGAACACGGTGCCCACGTTGTCCATGAAGAAGGAGACGGTCGCGGCGGTGATGGTGAGCAGGACGGTGGCCACCCGCGCCAACAGGATCAGCCGTACCTCGTCGCGCTGGCCGCTGAATCGCGCATAGAGGTCGTGGACCAGGTAGCTCGCACCCCAATTGACTTGCGTGGAAACTGTAGACATGAACGCGGCCACGAGGCTCGCCAGTACCAGACCCAGCACGCCGGCCGGGAGGTAACGGACCATCAGGAGCGGATAGGCAAGCTCGGGATCCTCGAGACCAGGAAGCACGACCAGCGCCGCCAACCCCACTAAGACCCAGGGCCAGGTTCGGATCAGGTAATTCAGGATGTTAAAGGTATGGGCCGCCTTGGTCGCTTCACGCTCGTTGGCCGTCGCGGAGAGTCGTTGGACAAACATCCCGCCGCCATCCGCGTTCCGAAACGACCACCACTGGATGCACAGATAGCCGACGAATGTGGAGATCGGGAGTAATGCGTCCTGACCAACGGGGAGAAGCGCGAGTTTCTCGCCCTCGCCCATGGCGCGCAGGCTGTCGGTCAATCCTCCGAGCCCACCTACCTCGACCAGCGCGAAGCCCATGACCAACAGCGCGCCACCCAACGCGAGGAAGAACTGGAGAAAATCGGTCGCGACCACACCCCAGAGCCCCGATGCAGCCGTGTAGATCAGAACGACGAGCACAATCGGCATAATGGCCCAGAGACGGTCGTCGCCCGGGAGGTTCGGCAAATGATCGAACACTCCCAATCCGACCATGACCTTACGCATGGCCAGCATCCCGTAGCCTATCGATATGCAATTGAAGGGAATGGCAAACAGGAATGCGCGAGTTGCGCGGAGTGCCGCCGCCGGCTTGCCGCCGTAGCGGAGTTCCGTGAGCTCCATGTCGGTGAGAACGTTGGCCCGCCGCCAGAGCTTGCTGAGCAGGACGGCAAGGAGAACGTGCGCGAAGGCGAAGCTCCACCACTCCCAATTGCCGGCGACGCCACGTCGGGCAACCACACCCGCCACATACAGCGGGGTATCGACATTGAAGGTCGTCGCCGCCATGGACGTGGCCGCGAGCCACCACGGAATGGCCCGCCCACCCACGAAGAAATCGACCATGCTCTTGGTGCCGCGCCGGGCGAGCCAGAGCCCAAGGAACAACGTGCCGCCCAGGTAGGCGGCAACCACGCTCCAATCGAGTGCTGTCACCGAACCCGCTCGCGGATCCAACGGCCCGCGGCCTTCTGCAACGGCCGCTGGCGATGCCACGCGAGCAGGATGGGCGGACCTTCCGAAACGTGAGCCGCGAGCCGGGGGTGTCCGAAGAGAACGACCAAGGCCGCGGTCGGCACAGCGGCGCGGAGTGCGTCCTGCGCGGACGGGCCAAAACCCGCTCGGCCTTTCCATCCCCGCGGCTCCGCGAAGGCGAGCACGATGCGATCGCCTCCCGGCCCGATCCCCACGCCTTCGGCCTGAAGGAACTTCTCGACCACATCGCAGGGCGAAACTTCCACCGGGCCGTCGGCATCATCGTCTACCACGACGAGTTCGAGCGGCTCGGTGAGCGCCGGCGGGGCGCCACGCAGCATGGGCCGCTCGAGCATAGCGGCCGCCATTTCTTGCACGTCACTAAACGGAGCCGCAGGCCGCGCGGTGACCGGTCGCGCCGAGCGCTCGAGCGCCTGCTCATAGCGGAGGTACGCATCGTGCAACCGGCGTTCAGGAATTTCGCCCCGGGACTGTGCCTGATGAATAGCGTTGGACACTGCGGACAGGTCACGCGGGTGCAACACGAGATCGCACCCGGCACGGACGGCCTGGACGGCCGCGTCGGCCTCGCCTTCGGCACGGCAGGCACCCTCCATGATGAGGGCATCGGTTACGATGAGCCCGTCGAAGCCCAACTCGTGCCGGAGATCGTCGAGAATCAATTTGGAGAAGGTCGCGGCGCGCCCGCTGGGGTCGATGGCGGGGTAGCTCACGTGGGCGGTCATGACCGAGGCAACATTGGCTTCCACCGCAGCGCGGAAGGGTACCAGATCCGCGGTGCGCATATGCTCCCAATCGACCGGCACCACGGGCAGCGTGTCATGCGAATCGGACAAGGTGCGGCCGTGCCCTGGGTAGTGTTTGACACAGGCCAACGCGCCGACCCCTTGGCACCCGTCGACCCACTCCCGGACACAGGTCGCCACGCGCTCGGGGTCCTGCCCGAACGAGCGGGTCTGCACGATCGGGTTTTCCGCGGCCAGGTCGAGATCGCCGACGGGCGCAAACACCCAATTGATGCCCACGGAACGGGCTTCCGCCGCGGTGATCGCGCCGGCCCACCGGCACACTTCACGCTTGCCGAGCGACGCGAGTGCCGCGGGCGGCGGGAGCTCCGTGAGACCTTCCACCTGCTGCCCGGCGCCGCGTTCGAGATCGGCGCCAATCAGGAGCCGGCGCCCGGCGCGCTCGCGCAGCTCCTGAACCAAGGCACGCACTGCCGGCACTGTGCCGCCGAAGATCATGAACCCACCCACACCGAGCGAAATCGCCTCTGCAATGGTCGAGCGCTCGTGGGCAAAGCCGGTGGCGGAGCTCCAGCGGAGGGCGGGAACGATCAAGCGGCCGGGAATCATCGCGGCGTGATCGCGCCCAGCACGCGGCGGCCCTTCGCCCCTGTCGCGGCCGGCAAGTTCCCCGCCGCACCCGCAAGCGTGAGATACCCAAGCAACGCGAACGCCACGGCTTCCTTGGCATCGCCGGTGAAGAAGAGGTCGTCGAAGCGCAGCATGGCAATCGGACGACCGGTTGCGCGCCGCAAGTGCTGCGCCAACTGCTGCATGAGAACCGGGTGGTGCGATCCGCCTCCCGACACGACCACTTCACCCGCATCCGGCACCCATTGCGCGACGGCGCGCGCGATCGACTGCGCGGTGAGTTCGACCGCGGTACGGACTGCGTCCGGGCCGGGCACGCGCTCCGTGAGCGCCGCGGCGTATTCCGCACCGAAGCGCTCGCGCCCGGTACTCTTGGGCGGTCGGCGCTCGAAGTAAGGATCGAGCAGCAGCTCGTCGAGCACCGCGGTGTCGACCGTCCCTCGTGTGGCCAGAACGGCGTCTCGGTCGTAGGGCAGGCTCGGGTCCACCAGCCGTGAGGCGGCATCGATCACGGCCATCCCAGGGCCGGTGTCGAATGCGAACGCGCCCTCGGTCATTCCCCGGCGTGGAACGAACGTCAGATTGGCCATACCTCCGATATTCAGCAGCACGCGCGAGTGGGTGTCGCTGCCGAATAGGAGCACGTCCGCGACAGGCACCAAGGGCGCACCCTCACCGCCGGCGGCAACATCGCGCGCGCGGAAGTTGTGCACCACGGTCGTGCCGAATCGCTCCGCCAGCACCGCGGGCTCGCCGAGCTGCCAGCTGACCGCGGGCGGCTCGTGCCAAATGGTTTGGCCGTGAAACGCGATGAAGCCGAGTTCCGCCCCGGTCCGCCCGCTGTCAGCGAGCAGGGCCTCGACGGCGTCGGCCGCCCATTCCGCCGCTTGCACGTGCAGGTGGGCCAGCTCGCGCGCCGTGGCCTGGCAAAAGGCGCGTTCGAGCGAAGCCCGGGCGGCATCATCGTATGGGTGGCTTCTGAAGTTCACGAGTGACACATCGGTGGTATCGGCGATCCTGACCAGGGCGGCATCGACGCCGTCCAACGACGTGCCCGACATGAGTCCGACGGCCAGCACGGGATCGGTGGTCATTGCGAGGCCGGCGGTCGTACGGGAGGCGGATCGCCCAACAGCGGCCGGAGCTGCCCGCCGTGTGAGGCCAGCAGGCTCTCGGCCTCATCCCGGGCCACTTCGAGCCGCACCATGACAATCGCCGTCTTGACGCTCCCCCCGGCGGCCTCGATCGCCTGACGCGCGGCGGCCCGATCCACCCCGGTCGTCTCCATGACGATGCGCTCGCCGCGATCGATCAGCTTGCCACTCCAGGCCTGGAGGTCGACCATCAGGTTGCCATAGACCTTGCCCAGACGGATCATGGCACCGGTGCTCAGCGTGTTGAGCACCAGCTTGGTCGCCGTGCCCGCCTTCATCCGGGTAGAGCCTGTTATCACTTCCGGGCCGACCGGAATCGGGATGACGAGATCGCAGGTCCGCGTGACGGCATCAGGAGCGTCGCTCGACGTGACGAGGATGGTCGTCGCGCCACGTTCCTTGGCACGCGCGAGTCCAGCGCCCACATAGGGCGTCGTGCCGCTGGCCGCGATCCCAACCACCGTGTCCCGGGCCGACACCCCGCATTCGTCCATCGCGGCGCGGCCGGCCGCTCGATCGTCTTCCGCTCCTTCGGCCGACCGCACCAGGGCCGGTGGGCCGCCGGCAATCACTCCCAGCACCATTGCCGGGTCGGTACCAAAGGTCGGCGGACACTCCGCGGCGTCGAGTACGCCGAGCCTCCCGCTGGTGCCCGCACCGAGGTAGATGAGCCGGCCGCCGCTGCGGAATGACGTCTCGATCGACTCGATGGCCCGCGCCAGTTCTCGGCGCGCCGCCGCGACGATGCCGGGGACGGTGGCGTCCTCGGCGGCAATCAGATCGACGATCTCGAGCGGGGACGCGGTATCGATCCCAGGCGTGCGAGGATTCCGGCGCTCGGTCAGTCGCGGGTCGTGGTTGGCTTCTGTCACAGTTGATGAGGAGAGGCCATCTCCGTGAAGGTGGGCTAAATTAGACGGCGTTGGACGCCAGGATCAACCTCCGGCATTCCCATACGACCGAACCCCGTACCCCAGGCGGAGAGCGCCGTGCACCTCCCTTCGATGGCTCGTATCTCTTTGGTTCTCGCCCTCGCGACCGCCTGTGCCGCCCCGCTCTCGACCGGAGTCGATCGTGGGTGGCCCCTGACGGGCGCGGCCCGGGTCACAAACGCGCCCCGGGCTATGGTGGTGTCGGGCAGCCCGATCGCGAGTGCCGTGGGCCGCGACATTCTCGCCGCAGGCGGCAACGCGGTGGATGCCGCCGTGGCCGTGGGCCTCGCGCTGGCGGTGGTGCATCCCTCGGCCGGCAACCTGGGCGGCGGAGGGTTCATGGTGATCCGGATGGCCGACGGGACGGTGCGGGCGCTCGACTATCGTGAGACGGCCCCGCTCGCGGCCACACGGGACATGTACCTCGATCAGGACGGCGATCCGACGGACCTGAGCATTACCGGCCATCTCGCGGCGGGAGTACCCGGCTCGGTGGCCGGCATGATGGAAGCGCACCGCACCTATGGGCAGTTGCCGTTCGACCAGGTGATCGCACCGGCCATCGAGCTGGCGGCCGGCGGGTTCGAGATCGACAGCTTCCGTAGCCATTCGATCGACTCTGACCGGGAACGGCTGTTCTTGTTTCCCAGCTCGCGACTGGCGTTCCTGCCCGATGGCCGCGCACCACCTCGAGGGATGAAGTTCCGGCAGCCGGACCTGGCCCGCACGCTGGAGGACATCCGCGCGCGCGGCCACAACGGCTTTTACCTGGGACGGGTAGCGGATCTGATCGTCGACGAAATGCGGCGCGGGGGCGGCCTCATCACCCACGAAGATCTCGCCGCGTACCGCGCCATCTGGCGAGAGCCGATCAGGATCACCTATCGCGGCCATACCATCTATTCCATGCCGCCGGCCTCCTCAGGCGGGGTGACGCTGGGCCAGATCCTCAACATCCTCGAGGGCTATGAGCGGCTGCCCCCGTTCGGATCTCCGGAGCTGATCCACCTCGAAGCGGAGGCGATGCGCCGGGCATTCACCGATCGGAATACGTTTTTGGGCGATCCGGATTTCGTCGAGATGCCGCTCGAGCGTCTCCTCTCAAAACCCTATGCGGCCGCGCTGCGTGCCGAGATTGCGCCCCGTCACGCGACGCCCACGGGGAAGTTCGACCCGTCGCTTCGAACGGGCGAGAGTACGACGCACTATTCAGTGGTCGATGCCGACGGCAACGCCGTCAGCTGTACCACGACGCTCAACAACAGCTACGGCAGCGCCGTCACTATCACGGGAGCGGGATTCCTCTTGAACGACGAGATGGACGACTTCGCAACGGCTCCAGGCCGCCCCAACATGTTCGGTCTGGTCCAGGGCGAAGCCAACGCGATCATGCCGGGCAAGCGGATGCTGTCCGCCATGACGCCGAGCATCGTGCTCGATCCCGACGGCGAGCTCTTCATGGTGGTGGGCACACCCGGCGGCCCCCGCATCATTACCATGGTGTATCATGTGATCTCGAACGTGATCGATCACGGGATGTCCCTATCGGAGGCGGTCACGGCGCCACGTATCCACCATCAGGGCCTGCCGGACTCCATCCGGGTCGAGCGGAACGGGTTCACGTCGGGCACCATCGCCGCGCTCGAGCGGATGGGCCACGCAGTAAACCTCCAAGGCTACTCCGGAGACGTGGAAGCGATCATCCGGACGGAGCTGGGATGGCAAGGGGTGAGTGATCCGAGGCTGGGAGGGGGAGGAGCGGGATACTAGAAAGAGGAGGTAGGAAAGTAGGAAAGTAGGAAAGTAGGACGTGGGAAAGTAGGAGGTCGGTAAGTGGGTAGCAGGAGCGGGAGGCGGAACGAAGAAGGGGCAGGACGGCTCGCGTCCTGCCCCTTCTTCGTAGCACTCTCGGTACTACCGCCTACTTCCTACAGCCTACACCCCATTATTCAGTTCAACACCACGTCCGAACTCAGGGTCACGGTGATTGCAGCGCCGGGCGGCACCACCACGTCGCGGTCGTAGGTCTCGAGGGCGCGGGCGGTGCCAGCGGCGGCGCCGACGGCACCACCGATGACGGTGCCCTTCTTGCCCCCGATGATGCGTCCGGCCACGGCCCCGATGGCCGTACCCGCGCCGACCTTGGCGACGTCACCCGCCTGGACGCCCCGACCCTTGAGATACTTCTCCACGTAGTCGACGCTTCCACGTACCGTGTAGGCTCGGCCGTCCACCATAAGTTGCGTCGGCTCGAGCACCAACACGCCGGCAGTATCTCCCTTGTTTTCCGACGGGGCGATGGCCTTGACCGTGAAGCTGATCTCGGCGCCTGCCGGCACCACGATTCGGCCTCGCTCGTCCTTGAGATCGTTCGATGTCCGAGCCACGAACACGTAGCCGGGCTTATGGGTCCGGGACGTGAGGGTGTCGATCGCCGTGGCGTTGACGACTGCGCCGGCCGGAATGGTGGCGGCTGAGCGCGTCGGGGCCGGAGCGGGCTCTCGGGCCGGTGGCGGTGCGGGAGTGGGCGTCGGGGTGACGGCCTTCCGCTTCGGCGCAGCGGCCGGCTGGGCGGCGGGAGTCTCGGTCGGGACATCGGCCAGCTGGGCGGTGGTATCGACCGGAGCCAGCTCCAAATCCCGGCTCAGGCTATCGGCGAGCGCCATGTCGCTGTCCTTGTCGGCTCGGCCGCACGCCGCCACGGCGATGAGCGCCACCATGAGCAGCATTCGTTTCATCATGCCTTCCTCCATCAAGTGCGTGTATAATCACTGGGCCTAAGCCCACGTATCCAGTGCCATGCGCGAATTACGAACTGTCCTTCCCTACCTCCGTCCCTACCGGTGGACCTTCGCCGGGGGACTCGCGCTCGTCCTGGTCTCCAACTACTTCCTCACACTAGGTCCAAAATACCTAGAATTGGGGATCGATGCGCTGGAACAGGGCAATCCGTTCGCCGAGGTCCGCCGAGCGGGCCTGCTCCTGATCGCTGTCGCACTGCTGGGAGGCGTTGCCCGGTACGGTATGCGGGAGCTGCTCAATAGCGGCAGCCGGAAAGTTGAATACCGCATTCGCAACGCCCTCTTCGAACATCTCCAGCGCCTATCCAGTGAGTTTAGCGACCGGTTCGCCACGGGCGATGTGATGGCCCGCACAACCAACGATCTCCTCGCTGTCCGCATGGTCATCGGCCCGGCCATGATGTACCTGGTCGATACCATCACCCGGGGTGCGCTCATCGGGCCGCGGATGATCGCGATCAGCCCCCAGCTCACCCTGCTGGCCATCCTCCCCCTGGCCGTCCTGCCCGTTGCAATGATCGTGCTCGGCCGGTTGATTCACGACCGCAGCATGAAGGTCCAGTCCCAGTTCGCCACCCTGACCGACCATATCCGGGAAAATTTGACCGGTGTGCGGGTCGTTCGGGCCTATCGGCAGGAGGCGGCCGAGATCGCGCACTTGGGGCGGCTGAATGAGGAGTATGTGGGGCGCAACATGGCCCTGGCAGCGGTCCAGGGGGCATTCCGCCCGCTATTCACCTTCCTCGGCGGCGTGAGCGCCGTGGTGGTGCTGGCAGTTGGCGGGCGGCTGGTCATCGGCGGCAGCGTGACGGTGGCATCCTTCATCGCCTTCGACGTGTACCTCGCCATGCTCATCTGGCCGCTCATTGCACTCGGCTGGGTGGTGAACCTGGTGCAGCGCGGTGCCGCGTCCATGGGCCGCATCAACGTCCTCTTTCAGCAGCAACCGGCCATCGTCTCCCCGCCCAACCCGGTGCCGCTGGCCCCTGCACGCGGCGGGCGCACCATCACCTTCGACCGGGTGTGGTTTCGCTATCCCAACGCCCATGAACGCGGCTGGGTGCTGCAAGACATCTCGTTCCACGTGCCGGCTGGCCGCTCGCTCGCCATCGTCGGCCAGACCGGCGCCGGCAAATCGACGTTAGTCGATCTGCTGGTGCGCACCTACGATCCCGACAAGGGAAAGATCCTGCTGGACGGCGTCGAAGTCCGCGATCTCGCGCTCGAGGACCTGCACGGCGCAATCGGATTCGTCCCCCAGGAAACGTTTCTCTTCAGCCAAACGCTTCGCGAGAACATCCTCATGGGCACCGACGACGCGAGCCGCCTAACCGACGTGACCGAGACAGCCCAACTCGATGAGACGATCGCGGGTCTGCGCGACGGGCTCGACACGATGCTCGGCGAGCGGGGCGTCAATCTGTCCGGCGGGCAGAAACAGCGCACCGCCATCGCCCGTGCCCTCGCGATCGACCCGCCGGTCTTCGTCCTCGACGATGCGCTGAGCGCCGTCGATGCCCACACCGAGGCGAAGATCCTGACGGCCTTGCGCGGCGCCTTGGCGGAACGGACCAGCATCATCGTGTCACACCGGCTCGCCGCTGTGCGCGAAGCGGACTGGATCTTGGTGCTGGAAATGGGCTCGATCGTCGAGCAAGGAAGGCACGAAGACCTGATTGCCCGCGGCGGACGCTACTGGAGCCTGCTCCGCAAGCAGCAGCTGGAGGAGGAGCTGGAAGAGGCAGGGAAAGAGGGAGTAGGAGGGTAGGAAGTAGGAGGTAGGAAGTAGGAGGTAGGAAGTGGGAAGTAGGCAAGGACTCCCCTCACCCTCCTACAGTCCTACCGTCCTACCTACAACTGTTCCCTCAAGAAATCCGGCGTCAAACCTTGGAGCCAGCCGGCCAGGCGGGTAAACTCGCCCGACACGAGCAGCACGCCCACAATGATCAGCAGGACGCCGCTGGCGCGTTGAACCCACGGCAGGTACTTCCGGAATCGT
>Ga0224512_10005120_pt1 | contig 10882 bp, 11 predicted proteins | sample SF_May12_sed_USG_4_FD_169103 | JGI IMG/M metagenome (GOLD analysis project Ga0224512, IMG submission 169103) | Sediment microbial communities from San Francisco Bay, California, United States - SF_May12_sed_USGS_13 | ecosystem: Environmental > Aquatic > Marine > Sediment | place: USA...
ACCCGACACGAAATCTTCAACCGACGAGCATTGTAGTTCGATATCGGGGGGCACCGCCATTTTCATAACTTCATTGAGCATAAAGTCTGATGCAGCTTTGTCATCCACTACGACAATCTTGGAAGCACCCGTATACGGTATCCAGGCTTCAATAACCTGACCGTGCACAAGCCTGGAATCTATTCTGAAAAGAGCGATTTCCAAACTTACGACCTCCCAACCCTCCTTTTCAGAATCTCGCTCGCAATGGTTATGTTTTTCTGCCCGTAATCCTTCAAGAATAGAGCCAGACCCTCGAGGTTTGTCTCCTTCTCCCTGGCAGCGGGAACTCTCAGTATCATGGGGACATTCATCCCCGTTATAACCTCCACCTTATACCGCCCGAGAAACGATAACGAGAGATTCGACGGAGTCCCGCCGAACATGTCCGTCATGACGAGGACTCCCTCCCCATCGTCGACAGATTTGATTGCCTTCTCTATATCGTCGTGGATCTTATCCACGGCCGCTTTCGGGTCTATGTCAATGGCTTTGGCCTTCTCTATTTTTCCCACGATCAATTCAGCGGTCTTTAAGATTTCTGTTGCAAGGTTTCCGTGCGACACGATGACGACGCCAATCATTTTGTTGCCTCCTCCAGATTATGTTTTTGTAATATCCCTATGTTTAACATTTATAACAGCACTGGCGTGTTTGTTGCCAATGATTTTCAGAATTTCCCTGGCGATGACAACCGACCGGTGGCGACCGCCGGTACACCCTATCGCCACCGTGAGGTACGCCTTCCCCTCTCGGATGAAGTTGGGAAGTAAAAAGTCAAGCAAATCTGAGACTTTCTCGAGGAACTCGCGGGAAATCTCACTTGAAAGAACAAACTTTTTCACGTCTGCATCCCGGCCGTCTTTGTCCTTTAAGCCGGAAACGAAATGGGGGTTGGGAAGAAATCTCACATCGAAAAGAATATCTGCTTCAGCAGGCACTCCGTATTTGTAACCGAAGGTCAAGAACGTTACGTTCAATTTCTTCAATTCATCGACAGGCATTTCCTTTTTGATGAACTCTTTCAGATCATGTATGTTCATATCCGTCGTATTGATGTACAGGTCCACGTAAGAACTTATCGATTGGAGAATTTCCCTTTCCCTATCGATGCTGTCCTGGGGGGATTCCGACTCGGAAAGAGGATGCTTCCGTCTGGTCTCGCTGAATCTCCTCACCAGTACCTCCCCGTCGCAGTCGAGAAAGATCACACGAAAGTGAATATCGTTTTTATTAAAAGATTCAGCGAGTTCCGGAAATTGAGAGAGAAACTCTTTCCCCCGCACATCGATGCCAAAGGCAATCCTCTGTTTCGCCAGTTCCTCGCCGATCAAAAGATCCACGATACGCGGAATGATAATCACCGGTACATTATCGACACAGAAAAAACCCATATCTTCAAGAACTTTGAGAGCGGTGCTCTTTCCGGAACCGGAAATTCCCGTTACGATGATCACCAGTGGACGTTTCATTTAATCTCTTTTCGAATCCTTCCTCTTTATCGATGCCCGGTGTTTCTCCTCAAATTCGACTGCCGAGTAAACCCCCGTCTGCTTGACGAGATGATTCCTCACTGCAACCTCAACCAGAGTCGACAGGTCCCTGCCCGGACTCACGGGGAAAACAACGCTCGGCAATTTCACATTCAAGAGGTCCCGGTACCTCTCTGTTATCCCTGTCCTGTCATATTTCTTATCAGAATCCCATTCTTCGAGCTCTATGACGAGATCCACCCTTTTCGACTCGATGATCGATGAAAGGCCAAAGAGGTCTTTAATGTTGATAATTCCCAGACCCCTGATCTCCATGTAAGGTTTGATGAGATCCGCTCCCATACCGAGCAATGTTTTGTGGCCCCGTTTTTCGATCTCGATAACATCGTCTGCAACAAACCGGTGACCCTTGTTAATCAGGTCAAGGGCGCATTCGCTCTTTCCGATCCCGCTCGGGCCGGTGATAAGAACGCCGATGCCATAGATATCCATCAATACGCCGTGAATCGATGTCCTCTCTGCAAGTTGAACGGATAGGTAATTGATAACCTTTTCTATGACCGTAGAAGTTTCATGGCCTGACACGAAAACGGGAAGGCGGAACTGGGAAGCCTTCTTTTTTATTCCCTGCGGCGGTTTTACGCCACCGGTGAATATGATGCAGGGAAGATCGGAGCAAAAGAGCTGATCGAGCACCTCTTGTCCTTTTTTCGGGTCGAGGCCTTCGAAAAATATCATCTCGGCCTCGCCAACGATCTGGATTCTGTTGGGATGAAAGGACCTGAATATTCCGGCAAATAGAAGACCTGATTTCTGAATCTTAGGTGTTGTTATCTGGCGGGTTTTCCCTGATTTCCCTGAATAAAACCTGAGATCTAGTTCCTCAAAGGTATCTTTGAACAGTTTTTCTACCGATATCGTTCTCATGTGAACCGCCGGCGACTTTTTTCATAACCTTTCGTCCTCTTCTCTCAGTATCTCTATCATCTCAACATGTGACCCGGCTTCCATGATTTTTTTCCTGAACCTTTCAGTTTTGAGAAGTCTCGATATTCTCGCAAGAGCTTTAAGGTGCAGCCCCGCAGAGTTCTCAGGGGCGACTAAAAGAAAAAAGAGATGTGCCGGCTTCCCGTCCATGGACTGAAAATCTACCCCCTTTGTGCTTCTTCCAAGTGCCCCGGTGAGAAACTTTATTCCGGGGTACTTGCCGTGTGGTATAGCAACCCCCTCTCCTATTCCCGTCGAGCCGAGAGATTCTCTCTCGAGCAGAATCCGTGAAAGTTCCATCGGAGCTATCTCCTCACAGCTGACAGCTACCACGCTTGCGAGCTCTTTGATCACTTCCTCCTTGGTTCCAGCTTTCAGTTCCTCGATGATGGTCTCTGGAAAAAGAAGGTCGAAAAGTTTCAACGTCCCTTCCTCGCTTGATTTATGGTTCGATAAATCCTACCCTGCCGTCTTTCAACCTGCACACCACGTTATATTTATTCGTCTCGTAATTGAGAAAGAGCAACACATCTTTTCCCGAAAACTCAAGGTGTTTTACAGCATCATCTATTGTCATCGGTTTCGGCAGGCAGTTATTTAACCTCACCAACTCAATGTCTCCGGAACCCGAAACGTCTTCCACCTCAGCCAATTCCCCGATCCTGTTCCTGCTCACGGTGCCGTAATTTGAATGTTCTTTTCTCTTTTCTCTAAATTTCTTTACCTGTTTTTCGACTTTGTCCACCACAAGGTCGATAGCGGAAAACAGGTCATCCGTTTCCTCGATCGCCTTCACCGAGATTCCCTTGGCGGTGAGCAATACCTCCGCTATATGCCGGTATTTTTCAATGCTTAAAATGACACTCGCATCGAACGTCTGATTGATCACCTTGTCAAGTTTGCTCAGTTTTTCAATGGCATAACCCCGAAGCGTGGGGTTGGGTTCAACCTGTCGAAAAGTAACATTAATTGCCATCAATGTACCTCCCGAATCACGTGCCGGGTAATGTTGAGCAAATTACAATCTAACCCAACGAGCTCTCGAAAGCAATGGTTTCAAAAAATCTTTTTCCTCTTGTTCGACGGCAAAATACCCAGCGATTCCCTGTACTTGGTAACTGTCCTGCGGGCAATGTTGATACCCTGGGACTTCAAAATTCTCGCCACTTCGATGTCGCTCAGCGGTTTTAGCGGGTTTTCTGCCTGAATCAGTTCCTTAATTTTTTCCTTGACCGATTCTGAGGCAACACTTTCTCCATCCTTCCTTGAGAGGGAGCTGGTAAAAAAGTATTTCAATTCGAACAGGCCGATGGGTGTGTGCACATATTTACCGCTCGTAACGCGGGACACCGTTGATTCGTGCATCTCGATGTTTTCGGCAATATCCCGGAGGGTGAGCGGCTTGAGATGGCCCGGACCCAATTCGAAAAACTCTATCTGATGCTTGAGTATCGATTCCATTACCCTGTAGATAGTCCTTTTTCTCTGGTATATGCTCTTTACGAACCACACTGCCGAATTTACCTTGTCCCTGAGATAATCCTTCTCTTCCTTTGAGAGGGAATCTTTCTTTTTTATGAGTTCCCGGTAATATGAGTTGATCCTGAGTTTCGGAAGTCCATCCTCGTTGAGTGATATGACCCACTCAGATCCCACCTTGAAAACCGAGATATCCGGTACCACGTAATGCACATCGGAGGTGGAATACCGCCTTCCCGGTTTCGGGTCCAATCCCGAGAGGTTCTTGAATGCCGCCTTAACTCGAGTTTTTTCGATCTTCAGCGCCCGTGCGACCCCCAAAAGGTCGGTTTTGATAAACTTATCGAAGTGCTCATTCAGAATGCGGAACTCGAGAGACCGGATCCCGAATTTTTCCCTTGCCTGTATGGCGAGACATTCCTCCAGATCTCGCGCAGCGACGCCGGTCGGGTCGAAGAGCTGAATCTTTTGGAGAACATCTTCCACCCGGTCAACACTCCATTGAAACTTCTCTGCCGTCTCGTCCAGACCGACCTTGAGATAGCCATTTTCATCGATATTTCCGATCAGGTAGGTCCCTATCTGCTTCTCTTCGAGGGTAAAGTTGTTCAGGGAAAGCTGCATTATGAGGTGGGCGTTGAGGTCGATTTCGGTCTTCAGCGTGTTCTCGTATAACGGCCTGCCGTCTTCCTCGGGCCTGCCCCGGCTCGCCTGATATGTCCCGTATTGATCCTCAGGAAAATAGGCTTCAAGGTTCAAAGATTCGAGAAAGGAATCGCTATCCTCGGATTCATCCTTCACATCACCCTCAGAGGAGTCGACTTCCTTCTGTACCTCTTCCTCGTCGAGGATCTCTTCGAGAACCGGATTCTGCTCCAGTTCGTTCTTTATGGTCTGCTGAAGTTCCAGTCGCGTCAATTGGAGAAGTTTAATCGCCTGCTGGAGTTGCGGGGTTATCGTTAGTTTGAGCTGCTGCTGCAGTCTCAAGCTATGTTTCATATCAAGTGCCATCAGAGTGTGAACTCCTCACCGAGGTAAACTTCTTTGACGATATCCGAACTGAATATGTACGCCGGCTCTCCCTCTTCGAGTATCTTTCCTTCGTTTATTATATACGCCCTGTCACAAACTCTCAAAGTGTCTCTCACATTATGATCAGTAATTATAATTCCTATTCCCTGTGCTTTCAGCTGCATGATAATTCTCTGAAGATCCGCTATCGTTATGGGATCTATGCCTGCAAATGGCTCGTCGAGAAGGAGAAAAGAGGGAAGAAGCGTCAGTGCGCGACAAATTTCCACTCTCCTTCTCTCACCTCCTGAAAGGGAGTAACTTTTCGCTTTTCTCAGGTGATCGATACCCAGCTTTTCAAGGAGGGTATCGAGATTTTCCCGCATCTTCTGGCGTGAAATGGGCAACGTCTCGAGAATCGCCAGAACATTGTCTTCAACGCTCATCTTCCTGAATATGGAAGGTTCCTGAGGCAGGTACCCGATTCCCAGCCGGGCCCGCTTGTACATGGGGAGAGCGGTGATGTCGACATCATCCAGGAGTATATTTCCCGCATCGGGGAGTATGAGTCCCGTGATCGCGTAGAAAAGCGTCGTCTTTCCGGCTCCATTCGGCCCCAAAAGTCCGAGTACCTCACCTGTATTCGCCTTGAGCGTAACTCCCTTCAGAACTTTTCTCTTGCCATAGTTCTTTACGATATTATTCGCCTGTAACGTCTTCACTCTTTAATCGATCTCTCTTTATCTTTTTTTCCCTTCATGAACTCCTCGGGATTTATTATGGCCTTCACCCGCCCATTCTCTCCTCCAAGGATGACGCTTCTGTTCTCAGCTATGTAGATGATCAACTTCTCTCCCAGGAGCCGACTGTCCCCTTCGGATACAACCGTATTTCCGCTCAGCTCGACAGTCTGATCGGCATTGATAAAAACCGCCTTGTCCCCTCGGGCCTCCCTGACCCCCTCCTGGACCACCTTCACGTTGCCCTCGGCCTCTATCTTTGCAACGGTCCTTCCCTCCTCGTCGTACTCCGCGACGAGGGAATCTGAGTAGATAAAGAGGTTGTTCTGCACCGCTATAACGTCTCCCTTGAAGATCACCCTGCGCTCCTTCCTCTCTGCCACAAGCTCTTTCGCCGTTATTTCAATAGGTTTTTGAGAAAGACTTTTCGCATCCAGTTTTTCAATGCCATCAAGTGCGTGAGCGACTGTATCGATCGCCTGAGCCAACGGAAAGAGGGCAAGGAAAAGGCCGAAAATGAGGCATAAAGCGTCTCTTTTCACTTCACCACCTCTTCTAGTTCCTCCTGAAACCTGTCGAGGTCCCAGATCGTGGCTTCAACTTTTTTCAGTTCAAGGGTCTCGCCGTTGAAATCCATCACCCCTTCCTCACCGATCACAGAGAGTGTTCCGGAGACAAGGGTCACGTTACTATCCAGCCGGGCCTCCCTCTTCTCGAAATCGAAGACTCCTCCGGTTCCTGTCAACCTGAACACATCCGAAGCGGTAATGAGGACATTCCCCGAAGACACGAGGGATCGTATTCCACTGTCATACATCGCCTCAGGGAGCATGAACTGGTATGAAACCTTCCCTCCCTGAAATACCCCCTTTACGTCCTCAAAGGAGATAAAATCGACAGATCGGTAATACTTTGCCCGCCTGGCACCAAATTCCACATCGACGCCTTTTTGGGAAATTTCTCTGAAATCGAAACGATCGATGAGCATATCGGGGGTTATCGCGGTTATCCTGACAGCCCCCGATCCGGGGAGAGAAGTTTCTCCCTCATCATATCGCGAGCAGGAACAAAGAAAATGCACACACAAAAGCGTCAACAATAATGCAAAAAAAATTTTCATGGTCCTATAATAGCACTTAATGGTAGGAAGGTTAAAAGAAAGATAAGCCCGGAGGACAACCGGTAACTCTCACGTATTACGCTGCTGGATTTCGCCCTCAACAGGGGCGGAGTGAGAGGAAAATCGAAACCAGAATGAGCCCCGAAAACAATTTTTTGCAGTACTTACGACGGTAATTACCGGTAATTGCATCTTTTCAAACCGCGAAGGTGGACGGAGCAGTCGGTGCCCCGGTATCAACCGGGTTTTCAAGGACTGGTTTCCAATAACTCTGTAACTGCGAATCGGAAAAAGGATGGCACATCTCAAAACGAGGGGGCGGTATCCCCCTTTTCTTTATGGATCACTCAAAGTATTTCGACACCAACGTGTCCCACAACCCCTTGTTTTTCAATATGTATTCTATGATTTCCCTTATTGCCCCCCGTCCACCGGGTTTTTGAGAGACGTAGTGTGCAACCTCCTTCACCTCCTGGACGGCGTCCTGAACCGTCGCGGCAAAGCCAACGCGCCGGAGCACGGGAATATCGACGATATCATCCCCAACGTAGGCTATCTTTTCCCATCCGAATCCCGTTTTTTTCATAATCTTCGACAGCGCTGCGATCTTGTCGAACTGCCCCTGAAATACGAACTCTATCCCGAGCTCGGAAGAGCGCCTCGCCACAACGTCAGACTTTCTCCCGGTAATAATTCCCACCCTGATTCCGGCCCGCTGCATCAATTTGATTCCGTGGCCATCTTTTACGTCGAAAAACTTCCATTCGGATTTTCCCGGACCGTACACGATCCTTCCATCCGTCAATACACCGTCCACGTCCATGAGAAAAAGCTCGATCTGCTTCGTCATCTCCTTCGATTTCTCACGCCGTGCATCTTTCATGTTATTTTAGCCCTCAATAGATCGTGTATGTGGATCACCCCAACCATTTTCCCCCCCTTTTCGTCAAAAACAAACAGCGAGGTGATCTTGTTCTGTTCCATGATGGAGAGGGCCTTCGCGGCCAGTTCGTTTGCTTTGATGCTCTTGGGATTTTCCGTCATGATATCTTTTGCCGTCGCACGGTAGATGTCGATTTTCTTCTCCATTGCTCTTCTCAGATCTCCGTCGGTAATTACACCCACAAGGCTTCCCTTTTCGTCGAGAACACCCGTCACGCCGAGCCGCTTCGACGAGATCTCATAGAGGGAGTCTATGAGCGATGTGTCCATATGGGTTACGGGAACATCATCGCCGATGCTCATCAGGTCCGAGACGAGCTTTAGCCTCTTGCCCAGAAATCCTCCCGGGTGTAACACGGCAAAATCATTCAGGGAAAATCCTTTTTCCCTCAAGAGAACAACGGCCATAGCGTCACCAACTGCAAGGGCGGCGGTGGTGCTGGATGTTGGGGCCAATCCCATCGGGCAGGCTTCTTTGGTTACCCCAACGTTGATGACAACATCGGCATGGCGAGAAAGGGTTGACTCCGAGTTCCCCACAAACGCGATGATTTTGACGCCCATCCGCTTTATGGCCGGAAGGATCGATAATATCTCCTCTGTTTCCCCCGAGTTTGACAGGGCAACCAGAACGTCATCCGACATGACCATGCCCAGGTCGCCATGGATAGCCTCGCCGGGATGGAGGAAAAAAGCGGGAGTCCCGGTTGATGCGAAGGTAGCAACGATCTTTCTGCAGATGATACCCGACTTCCCCATCCCCGTGAGAATGACTTTCCCTTTGGAATCCTTCAAGATCTCGATCGCGTTAACGAAGTCGTCACCGAGTTTGTCGATCTGTTCCTGTATCGCCCCGGCCTCGGAGGCCAAAACATCTTTTGCCAATGCGATTATGTCTTCGGGGGCCATGCCTCACTCCTCTAAGCGTACCCTATACAGAGCAACGAGGGACCGGATGATCCGTTCCACTTCGCTCAGTTTCACGCTGTTTGGTCCATCACAGAGAGCTCTGTCCGGATCTGGATGGACCTCCATGAAAATCCCGTCGGCACCTGCAGCGACAGCTGCCCGGGCAAGTGGCGGTGCGAGTTCCCTGTCCCCTCCCGAGGCATTCCCCAGTCCCCCGGGAGCCTGGACGCTGTGGGTCGCGTCGAACACAACGGGGACAAAGCGTCTCATGACCGCGAAAGAGCGCATATCAACAACCAGGTTATTATATCCGAACGTTGTACCCCTCTCTGTAACGAACACGTTCTCATTACCCGTGCTTTTTACTTTCTCCACGCTGTGGAACATATCTTCCGGGGACATAAACTGACCTTTTTTGATGTTCACGGCTTTTCCCGTCTCTCCTGCTGCCAGGAGAAGGTCCGTCTGCCTGCAGAGAAAGGCGGGAATCTGAAGGATATCAAGCACTTTTGCTGCCTCTTTTATCTGCCATTTTTCGTGAATGTCGGAAAGGAGCGGAAGGCCAAATTTCTCCTTCACCTCGGACAAAATCTTCAACCCCTCGCCAATATTCGGTCCCCGGTATGAAGTCAGAGATGACCGGTTCGCTTTATCAAAGGAAGATTTGAAAACGAGGTTGATTGAGTGTCGTTTCGAAAGTTCCGTCAGAAACCCTGCAGCCTCGAACAGAACCTCACGGTTCTCGATTACGCAGGGGCCCGCTATGAAGAGAAGCGGTTCTCCGTTTCCAACACCTATTCGATCGGTCAATCTCACCTTATGCATACGTCTAAGCGATTTTCAGGTTCGCCTTTGAATAGTTTTTCGCAGAGGCAACAAACTCTCTGAACAGGGGATGCGGAGCGCTCGGCTTGGATTGAAATTCCGGATGGAACTGGCACCCGAGAAACCAGGAATGACCTTGAATTTCAGCTATTTCCACCAGCAGCCCATCGGGTGAGAGGCCGGTAAATGCCATTCCTTTCTCCTTCAGCGCTTCCCTGAACTTGTTGTTTACCTCGAACCTGTGCCTGTGGCGTTCTGAAATATCATTTTTTCCATATGCGGCCCAGGCGAGGCTCCCTTCACTTACGGAGCAGGGGTATGCGCCCAGCCTCATGGTTCCGCCCTTTTCCTCGATTTCTATCTGATCGGGCATCAGATCTATTACCGGATAGTCCGTTTCGGCATCGAATTCACTCGAGTTCGCATTCTCCATACCGCACACATTCCTTGCAAACTCTATTACCGCCACCTGCATCCCCAGACATATGCCAAAATAGGGGATCATGTTTTCTCTCGCAAAACGGGCCGCCTCGATCTTCCCTTCAATCCCTCTCTTTCCGAAGCCTCCGGGAACGAGAATTCCATCGACGCCTTTCAAGAGCGTTTCTACCCCGCTCTTTTCAACAGCTTCTGAATCGACAAACCTGAGAGAGACCTTGATGTTGTTTCCAATTCCACCATGCACGAGGGCCTCATTGAGGCTCTTGTAGGATTCCCTCAGGTCGACATACTTCCCCACGATGGCGATGGTTATTTCACCCTTCGGGTTCTTTATCGTATCGATGATCTTCAACCATACGGAAAGGTCCGGCTCCCGGGTCCATATGTTCAGGAATTGAACGATCTTATTGTCCAATCCTTCCTGGTTAAATATGATCGGCACCTCGTAGATGCTATCCACGTCCCGAGCGGTAATAACAGCATCTTCCCGAACGTTGCAGAAAAGGGCTATCTTCGATTTGATGTCCTTCGGAAGGCTCCTGTCTGTCCGGCAGAGGAGGATATCCGGTTGAATACCGATCTCTCTCAACTTTTGAACGCTGTGCTGTGTCGGTTTCGTCTTGAGCTCCCCGGCAGTTTTTATGTAGGGCACAAGCGTGACGTGAATGTACACCACGCTGTCCCTGTTTTTCTCGATTCCCACCTGCCGGATCGCTTCGAGGAATGGAAGCGACTCGATATCGCCCACGGTCCCCCCCACTTCAACGATGATCAGGTCGTATCCGCTTCCCGCAGAGTATATGACCTTTTTAATTTCGTCGGTTATGTGGGGGATTACCTGAACGGTGGCGCCAAGATAATCACCGCGCCTCTCCTTTGTTATCATTGATTGGAAA
>Ga0224512_10005121_pt1 | contig 10881 bp, 6 predicted proteins | sample SF_May12_sed_USG_4_FD_169103 | JGI IMG/M metagenome (GOLD analysis project Ga0224512, IMG submission 169103) | Sediment microbial communities from San Francisco Bay, California, United States - SF_May12_sed_USGS_13 | ecosystem: Environmental > Aquatic > Marine > Sediment | place: USA: California...
ACGTCCTCACCGATCCCGTCTGGTCCGAGCGGGCGAGCCCGGTCTCTTGGGCCGGTCCGCGTCGGGTGCACCGGCCCGGCCTGCGCTACGAGGACCTGCCGCCGATCGACGCCGTCGTCCTGAGCCACAATCATTACGACCACCTCGACCTGCCCACGCTGCGCCGGCTGGCCATCGACCACGCGCCGCGGGTGCTGGCCGGCCTGGGCCTGCGCCGCTGGCTCGCGCAGCGCGGAGTGGGCCGCGCCGAAGAGCTCGACTGGTGGCAGGGGAGCCAGCTGGCGGAGGACGTCCGGGTCACCTTCACGCCGACCCAGCACTGGTCGAGCCGCGGCCTGCGGGACCGGCGGCGCACGCTTTGGGGCGGCTGGGTCGTGGAGCACGCCGGCAAGACCGTGTACTTCGCCGGCGACACCGCGACCGGACCGCACTTCGCGCGCGTCGCCGAGCGCTTCGGCCCGCCGGATCTGGCGTTGCTGCCGATCGGCGCCTACGCTCCGAGAGACTTCATGGGCACGGCTCACCTCTCGCCGGCGGAGGCGGTCGCGGCCCACCTCGAGCTCGGGGCGCGGCGATCCATGGCCATCCACTTCGGCACGTTCCAGCTCTCGCAGGAGGCCCGCGAGGAGCCCGGCCGGCTTCTCGCCGCGGCGCGGCTCGCGGCCGGGCTCGACGACGGCGAGTTCATCGTGCCCGCGATCGGCGAGACGGTGACCCTGGCCTCCGCGTCACCCGCGGTGCAGCTCGTCGCCGGCGCTCCCTAGCGGCCCGGCGAGCGGCCCCAGGGCGGACCGGGGCGGCGGCGCCGGACGGTGACCCCTCGCGGGCGGCGGGCATTCGATAGGCTCCGCGCCGCATGGCCGACTCCGCCCGCCACCCGAGCTTCTGGGATGCCGCCTACCGGCGGGGGGACCACCGCGAGCACTGGGAGTCGCTCGACGTCGAGGGCGAGATCTCGGCGGCGTTCGGTGCGGGGGCGCCCGGGGAAGGGCTGCTCGCGCCCGGGCGCGAGGTGCTCGACGTCGGCTGCGGGGCCGGGAGCGGAGCGTTGGCGCTGGCGGCGCGGGGGCTCCGGGTGATCGCCGTCGACGGGAGCGCCGTCGCCCTCGAGCTCGGGCGGCGGCGGGCGCGGCGGCGCGGCCTGGCGGTGGACTGGCGCGCGGGAAGCGCACTCGGCCTGCCCGTGGCCGACCGGTCGGTGGATCTCGTGGTGGACCGCGGCTGCCTGCACGTCATCGCCCGCCGGCAGCGCCGGCGCTACGCGAAGGAGGTGGCGCGGGTGCTGCGCCCGGGTGGCTCGCTCGTCGTCTGGGCGGCGCGATGCGACGACGAGGAGCTGGGCCTCCTCGGCCTCGGCGCCCACGAGGCGAACCGCCTCTTCGGGCCGCGCGGCTTCGGCCGCGCGCTCGCAGCGCCGGCCGTCCTGAGCGCCCGAGCGGGCTCTCTGGCGGCGAACCTGCTGGTCCTCGCCCGGGCCGACGAGGCTAGACGTACTCGACGCTCTCCGTCGCCTCGGTGACGACGACCACCCGCTGGCTGTTGCTGTCGGGATCGCCGGGCACGACGGTGAACGCCTTCCGATCGGGGGAGTAGGAGGCGCTGAAGCCGTACAGGGTCTCGCCGTCGAGGAACCGGACCTTCACCTTCGGCCCCAGCCCGAAGCGCTCGATGTCGTCGCGCGGCCGGTCCACCCCGTCGGTGTCGAAGCGCTTGACGAAGAAGACCGCCTTCAGGTCCTCGAGGCGGATCTCCATCGTCTGGTCGCTGCCCGCCAGGATCAGCTGGAAGGTGCTCCGCGTCGGCAGGAAGTCGTGGCTGAAGCCCTTGACCGTTCGGCCGTCGGCAAAATGAACGACCATCCTGTTCCTCACGCTCGTCGACTCCGATCCGCCGCCCGCGGGGCGCCAATGCGATCATACCAAGGCCTCGCGGGCCCCGGTCGGGTAGAATGCGGCCACCGGCCAACGATCCCCGGCAACGGGGGAGGAGGAGTGATGAACTGGTCCAAGGCCATCCTGGCAGGCGTGGTGGCAGGCATCGTCGTCAACGTGTCGGATTTCGTCATGCACGGCCTGATCATGGGCGAGACGTACACGAAGTACCCCACCGTCTTCTCGCAGGAGCAGGCGAGCCCGCTCTACTTCGCCGCGATCTCGGTCTGCATCGGCATCACGGCGGCCATCCTCTTCGCGAAGACGCGGGGCTCCTGGGGCGCGGGGTGGCAGGGCGGCGCGACGTACGGCTTCTTTCTCGGCCTCGTGGCCTTCTTCCCGAACTTCTACGACTCCCTGGTGATCGCCGACTTCCCCTATTACCTGAGCTGGTGCTGGGGCGGGATCACTCTGATCGGCGCCGTCATCGGCGGCGCGGTTCTCGGGGCGATCTACAAGTCGTAGCGGCGCCGGACGAGAGTCACGGGGTGGTGGCGGGCCGGCCCGCCACCGCCGCGCCGCGGCGGCGCACCCGGCTCAGAAGCCCCACCATGATCTCGCGGGCGTCGTCGAAGAGGGTGTAGAAGATCGGCACGACGAGCAGCGTCAGCAGGGTCGCGCTCGTCAGGCCGCCGATCAACGTGAGCCCGAAGCTCTTGTAGGAGAGCCCGATGCTCGAGGCGCCGCCGAGGGTCAGCGGGATCATGCCGCCGATGGTCGTCAAGGCGGTCATCATGATGGGCCGGAAGCGCCGTTCCGCGGCTTTCGCCACGGCGTCCTCGCGGCTCAGCCCCTCCTCGCGGAGGCGGTTGACGTAGTCGATCAGCACGATGCCGTTGTTGACGACCACGCCGACCAGGAGGATGAGCCCCACGACGCCCAGGAAGTCGATGTCGAGCCCGGCGACGAGGTGCGCCCAGTAGACGCCCAGGCTGGCCAGCGGGATGGTGCAGAGGATCGAGAGCGGGAGGATGAAGCTCTCGAAGAGAAAGCCCATCAGCAGGTAGATGAACACGATCGAGATGGCGGCCGCGAACAGCATGTTGAGGACGTCCTCGCCGAGCTGCGGCGCGGCGTCGCCGCGGCCGAAGGCGATGCCCTCGGGCAGGTCGATACGGGCCGCCGCCGCGAGCAGGCGCTCCCGCGTCTCCTCCTCGCGCCCCTCTTCGAGCTCGAGGGTGATGTTGCGGCCCGTCTTCTTGTTCGTGCGGGAGATCTGGGCCGCGGCGGCGAGGTATCTGGGCTCGGTGAGCGCGGAGAGGGGCACGGTGGACTCGTGGGCCGCGGGCACCTGGAAGTCGGACAGCTCGTCGAGCGAGTCGCGATCCTGCTCCCGGAAGCGCACGGTCACGGGGATCTGCTTGCCCTGGTAGCTGTAGCGCCGCAGGGCCTGGCCGCGCAGGGCGTAGCCCACGACCGCCGAGACGACGGTCGGATCGATGCCCTGGGTCTGCGCGCGCTCGCGGTCGAGCACCAGCGCCAGCTCGCTCGGTGACTGATCCTCGGTCTTCTTGACGCCGAGAACCCCGTCGACGGCGAGGAAGATCTCCTCGAGGTCGCGGGCCACCCGCTCGAGCTCGCGGGCGTCCTCCCCCTCGAGGACGAAGGCGTGCAGGGCCTTGTCCTTCTTGTCGTCCGTGGCGTCGTCCTCGCCCGTGAAGAGGCGCACGCCGCCCTTCTCGGGCAGGGCTTCCATGATCCGCCGCGTCGCCTCGCGCGGCGAGACCTTGTTGGTGCGGGGGCTCCGGAACCAGCCCTGGAACTCTCCGAAGGTGGCGCGGTGGAAGAGGAACCAGCCTTCGAGATCGAGCTCCTCGGCATGCTCCTCGATGACCGCCTCGCCGGCGAGGAAGTACCGCTCGGCCTCCTCGAGCGTCGTGTTGTTCGGCAGCTCGACCTGGACCGAGAAACCGCCCCGGTCCTCGTCCTGGGTGTCCACGATCTTCACCTTCTGGAACGGCACGGCCGACAGCGCGAAGAGCGCGACGAGGATCATGCCCAGGTCGAGGCGGCGATGCATGAAGAACGCGAGGATCCGGGTGTAGACGTCGTTGAGCCAGCCGAAGGTCCCGTCGTAGGCCTTCTTGAGCCAGTTGAAGACGGGGTGCGGGGCCGCCTCCTCCTGGCGATGGGTCGGGAGGGTGAGAAAGACGCTCAGCGGCACGAAGATCAGCGCCACCAGCAGCGAGCCGAGCAGCGCCACGGAGATGGGAATCGAGAGCCGCAGGAGGAAGAACTGGCCCTGGCCCTCGACGAGCGAGACGGGCAGGAAGACCGCGATGGTCGTCAGCGTCGCCATGACGATCGCGAGAGCGATCTCGCCGGCGCCGCGCACGCAGGCGTCACGCGGCTCGAGCCCGTCGCGATGCAGCCGGAAGATGTTCTCGGCCACCACGACGGAGTTGTCGACCAGCAGGCCCACGGAGATCATCAGCGCGAGCAGCGTGAGGATGTTGAGCGACTCGTCGGCGAAGAACATCACCGTGAGGGCGATGATGATCGACAGCGGGATCGAGAGCGTGACGATGAGCGTCATGCGGAAGCGCCGCAGGAAGAAGAAGAGCACCAGCAGCGCGATGAGACCTCCGATCCGGCCCGAGGCGAGCAACGTGCCCAGGGACTCGCGGATGATGTCCCCCTGGTCGAAGAGCTCGGCCAGCTCCACGAGCTCCAGGCGCGGATTGGCGCGGAGCTGCTCGACGACCTCGTTGACCCGGGCGGCCACCTCGAGAGTGTTCGCGTCGCCCTCCTTGAGCACGGCGAGCGCGACCGCGGGCCGGCTCATGGCGCGGACCCGGAACTTCTGCTCCGGCATGTCGTAGCGCACGGTCGCGACGTCCCCCAGCCGGGCCGTGGGGCTGACCGGCCGGTTCTCGAGCTGCTCGATCGAGTCGTAGCGGGCGATCGAGCGCAGCAGCAGCTTGCTGCCGCCCTGGCGCACGTTGCCGCTCGAGAGGGTGAAGTTGTCGGTGCCCAGCGCCTGGGCCAGGGTGTAGATGTCGAGCCCGGCGGCCGCCGTCTTGTCGCGGTCGAGCTCGATGAGGATCTCCTTTTCGAGCAGCCCCTGGGGCTCGACGGACGCCACGCCGTCGATCCGCGAGAGGGGGAGCACGATCTCGTCCTGGACGAGGTTGTACACGTCCGTGACGGCGGGGTCGATCGCCAGCCCGAGAAAGTAGATCGGAATGCCGGCCACGTCGTTCTTGCGGATGAAGATGCGGTCGATGTCCTCGGGCAGGCGCGAGCGGGCGCGCTCCACCCGGTCGCGAACCTCGCGGTAGGCCACGTCGAGGTCGGTGCCGTACTTGAAGTTGAGCCACACCCAGCCCTGGCCGGTGCGGGCGTTCGAGAACATGTCGCTGATCCCGGCCACCGTCGAGAGCTCCTCCTCCATCGGCCGCACGACCTTCTCGAGGGTCTCCTGCGCCGGCGCGTCGCGCCACGGCACGACGACCCCGAGGCTCGGATGGTCCATCCCCGAGGGAATCAGCTCGAGCGGAATGCCGATCGTGGCCACCGTCCCGAGGACGATCACCGTGACCAGCATCACGAGGACCGTGACGCGGCGATTCAGGGAGAAGCGGGGGAGCCGGGTTTCCAGGGATTCGCGCATCTCTCTTCTCCTCTTCGCGCCGGGCCGCTCAGGACGCGACGATCGAGCCCCCCGGCAGCGGGCTCTCCGCTCCCGCCTCGCTCGCGGGCCGGACGAGCCGGGCCTTCGTGCTCTCCACGATCGAGTAGATCACGGGCACGACGAACAGGGTCAGCAGGGTGGAGACGACGAGCCCGCTGATGACGGCGACGGCCATCGGCGTCCGCAGCTCGGCGCCGTCGCCGAGCCCGAGCGCCATGGGGAGGAGCCCGAGGGTCGTCGTCGCCGTGGTCATCAGGATTGGCCGCAGGCGGATCGAGCCGGCCGTCACCACCGCTTCGTGGAGCTCCGAGCCGCGGCGGCGCAGCCGGTTGACGTAGTCGACGAGCACGATCGCGTTGTTGACGACGATGCCGGCCAGCATGATCATGCCGAGGAACACGACGATCGACAGGCTGATGCCCAGCACGGCGAGCGTCGCGACCGTGCCGAAGAAGGCCAGCGGGATGGAGAAGAGGATCACGAAGGGGTGCAGCAGGGACTCGAACTGCGCCGCCATGATCACGTAGACGAGGAAGATGGACAGGGCCATCGCCAGCCACAGGCTCGCCTTGCTGCGCTCCCACTCGTCGTTCTGGCCGGCGATGAAGAAGGTCGTCCCCGAGGGCCACTCGAGGCCGTCGAGCGTCGCCCGGATGGCGGTCACGGCGGCGCCGAGCGAGCCGCGCGCGATGCTCGCCGTGACGACGGCGGTGCGCCGGCCGTCGATCCGGCGGACCTCGCTCGGCCCCTCGCCCAGCTCCACGGCGGCGACGGACGCGAGCGAGATCGGCCGCTCGGCGCCGGGGTTGACGTTCAGGTCGCGCACGTCGGCGACCGTCTCCCGATCGCTCTCGACGAGCCTCGCGACGATCGGGATCCGCCGGTCCTGGAGATTGAACCGCGTCGCCTCGAAGCCCTTCACCTTGTCGCGCACCAGCCGCGCCACGGTCGCGGGGTCGAGGCCGTAGCGTGAGAGCAGGTCGCGATCGTAGACGACCTGCACCTCCGGCGCGCCGCGGCGCAGCGAGGTCTCGACGTCGGCGAGCTCGGGCATGGCGCTCATCGCGTTCCTCGCCAGCTCCGCCTGCCGGCGCAGCTGGACGAGGTCGTCGCCGTGCACCTCGACCTCGATCGGCGCCTTGAAGCTGAACAGCACGGGTCGCACGACGCGCGCGGTCAGGTCCGGAATGCCCGCGAATCGCGCCCGCAGGCGCTCGATGACCTCGTTCTCGATCCGCGGGCCGGCGCGGTCGAGCAGCACCTTGAAGCGCGCCGTGTGCTCGCCCTCGTCGGAGCGGTTCGAGTTCGCGGCGTCGTACCCCACGGTCAGGAGCAGGCCCGCGATGTGCTCCCGCTCCTCGAGGATCGCCTTCTCGACCGGGGCGACGACGGCGTCCGTCTGCTCGAGGGGAGTGCCGACCGGCAGCGCCACCTCGACGGTGAACTCGCCCTGCCGCACCTCCGGCAGAAGCTCGGTGTCGAGTCCCACGAGGAGCCAGCCGGTGAAGGCCATCGACGCCACGACGAGGGCGAAGATCGAGCCGGGCCGGGCCAGCGACCAGCGCAGCGCCCGGGGATAGGCCGCGGCGAGCCAAGCGAGGAGGGCGCCGGCGGCGGCCAGCGGCCAGCGCATGAGGTGCCCGAAGAGGAAGCGCAATGCCGGCCACAGCGCGCGGGTCGCGAGCCAGAAGACCCCGGCCGCGACGGCGAGGACGAGCTTGCGCGCGAGCTCGAAGACGGAGCCCAGGAGCAGGCGGACGCCGAAGTAGAGGATCACGAACGGCATGGCGGCCAGCCTCGCGAGCTGGCGGCGCAGGCGGCGCTCCGCCGCCGGGTCGAAGAACGCTCGCCAGTCGTCCCGCGTCGTCGCCCAGGTCGCGTAGCGCAGCAGGTGGAGACTCCCGGGAGCCGCCGCCCGCAGGTCGAGGCGGCCCCGGCTCGCGAGCATCGGAACGAGGAACAGAGCCACGACGAGAGCCGCGAGCAGCGACATGACCACCGCCAGCCCGAGGTCGCCGAACGCCTGGCCGGCCACGCCCTCGACGAACACCATCGGGAAGAACACGGCGATCGTCGTCAGGGTCGACGCGACGACCGCCGCCCGTACCTCCCCCGTCCCGCGCACCGCCGCCGCCTCGAGGCCGTCGCCCTCCTCGCGGCAGCGGAAGATCGACTCGAGGACGACGATCGAGGAGTCGACCAGCATCCCGATGCCGAGCGCCAGGCCGCCGAGCGACATCACGTTGAGGCTCACTCCCAGCAGGTTGAGCGGCGCGAAGGTGACGAGCAGCGAGATGGGGATCGAGACGGCGACGATCATGGTCGTGCGCAGATCGCCGAGGAAGAGGAAGAGCACGAGCACGGCCAGGAGCCCGCCGAAGAGCGCGGTGTTGCGCACCTCCCGGATGCTGCTTTCGATGAACAGCGACCGGTCGGCCGCCACGGTCAGCCGCGCGCCCTCGTCGCGATAGAGCCGGACGGCCAGCCCGGGCGGGGGCCCGGAGTCCGAGCCCCGGCCCCGCCCCTCCCCGGCGGCGTCCGCCGCGTCTTCTCCCGCCTCGGCGAGCACCCCGAGCTCGGCCCGCACCCGCTTGGCGAGAGCGACGATGTTGGCGTCGGCCTCCTTGAAGATGTCGATCTGGACGCTCTCGTGGGAGTCGGCGCGGGTGAGGATCTCGCGCTCCTTGTGGCCGCGCCGCACCTCTCCCAGGTCGCGCACGCGAACGTCACGGCCTTCGTAGCGGGCGACCACCGTGTCCTCGATCTGCGCCAGGTCCTCGTACTCGTTGAGGGTGCGCACCATGTACTCGGTGCGCCCCTCGGTGAGCGTGCCGCCCGCCAGGTTGATGTTCTCCGCCGCCAGCCGATCGATCACCCGCTGGATGGCGACGCCCGTCCGCCGCAGCTGGCTCTCGTCGAGCAGGACCTGGATCTCCTCTTCCAGGCCCCCCCGCACCCGCACCGCGGCGACGCCCTTGACCGGCTCGAGGGCGCGCTTGATCTGCAGGTCCGCCAGCCGGCGCAGCCGGCGCAGCCCCTCCTCGCCTTCGAAGCGGGCCCCTTCCCCGGCCAGGCTGAGCTCCATCACCGGATCGAGCGCCGGATCGAAGCGCAGGATGAGCGGCCGCTCCGCCTCGTCCGGCAGGAACACCAGGTCGAGCTTCTCGAGAGAGTCCTGGATCGCGTCCGACATCGCCGTGTCCCACGTGAACTCGAGGATGACGTCGCTCACCCCCGCCCGGCTGACGCTCGAGATCCGGCGCAGCCCGCCGACCACCCCGAGGGCCTCCTCGACGGGGCGGCTGACCTCGTTCTCGACCTCCTCCGGGGCGGCGCCGGGGAACTCGGTGCGGACCGTGATGGTGGGGTAGGAGAGCTCCGGCATCAACGTGACCGGGAGCCTGCCGTAGGAGAAGAAGCCGAAGACCACCGCCGCCACGAAGACCATCGTGATGGCGACGGGGCGCGCCGTCATGAAGCTGGAGAGCGCCCCCTCCGCCCGCGGCGGCGCGGCCGGGGTGCCGCCGCCGGCCTCGCTCACCCCTCCGTCCCCACCAGGCGGACCTCGGAGCCGTCCTTGAGCCCGGCCTGCCCGGCGACGACGATCCGGTCGCCCGCGGCGAACCCTTCGGCCGGCTCGACGTTGTCCCGGTCCTCGAGCAGCGGCCGCACGAGGAGCCGCTCGACCGTCAGTGCGGGCTCGCCGCCCGCCGCGCCGTCCTGGGCATCTTCGTCTCCCTCGGCGTCTTCCTCCCCGGCGTCGCTCCCCGCGGCGGCCGCTTCGGGGGCCCCCTCGCGCAGGCGGAAGACGAAGATCTGCTCGTCGTCGAACACGAGCGCCCGCTTCGGCACCAGGAGCGCGCTCTCGTGGACCGCCGTCAACAGCTCCACCGTCACGTACATGCCCGGCAGCAGGTCCGCGCTGCGCGGAATCGCGACCGTGACCTTCACGGTGCCGCTACGGGAGTCCACGAGGGGGGCGATGCGGTCGACCTGGCCGCGCCGCGCCTCGCCGCCGAAGGCGGCGGAGAAGAGCTGCGCGCTCTGCCCCGGCGCGAGCCGCGGCAGCGACTTCTCGGGCACGTAGATGCGCGCCACGATGGAGTCGAAGTCGACGATGTCGAAGAGGTGCTGGTTGACCGTGATCTGGTCGCCGAGGTTGACGAGGCGCTGGGTGACGGTGCCCGAGATCGGCGCGCGCACCTCGGTGTAGCCGAGCTCGCGCCTGGCGTCGCTCAGGGCCAGCTCGAGCTGCTCGAGGTCGTACGTCGCCTCGTTGTGGGCCTGTTCGCTGATGAGCTGCTGCTCGAAGAGGCTCTGCTGGCGCTCGTACTCGCGGCTCGCCTTGGCGAGCTGGCTCTCCACGCGCTGCACCTGGGTACGCTGCTGATCGTCCTGCAGGCGCAGCAGCGTCTGACCCTTGCGGACGTCGTCGCCCTCCTCGACGTAGAGCCCGGTGACGAGCCGCGCCGCCTGCGAGAAGACCTGGACCTCGCTCTCCGCCTCCAGATTGGTCGAGAAGCGCAGGACCTCCTCGATCCGCCCGCGCTCGATCGTGGCCACCTCGACCGGCACCCGCTCGTCGTCCGGGTCCTCCCCGTCCTCCCCGTCGTCCGCGGTCTCGCCGTCGGCGGCCGGCTCGTCGCCGGGGTTGTCGCCGCCACCGCCGGCCGAGGAGCACCCCGGGGCGAGGGCGAGGGCGAGGGCGAGGAGCAGTAGCCCCAGGAAGACGCGGGGACTCGCGGCGGCCGGCCAGACTCTGTGCATGGTTGGTGGACTCCGTGATGGGTGGCGATCTTGCCGGGACTCCCCGGCTCGGGGTCGGAAGCCGTCTTGTCTTACGGCTCGCGGGAGCCGTGGGTTGCGCCGCCGCCTGCGCGGCGCTCCGCGCGGTTCCCCGGGTCGAGCGTTCCATCTTAGTATGAGGGGCGATGTCGACGGTCCTCTTCGCCCTCGCCGGAGTGCTCGTCCTCGCCGGACTGGCGGGCACGGTGCTGCCGATCCTGCCGGGGCCGCCCCTGGTTCTCGGCGGCCTCGCCCTCGCCGCCTGGGCCGACGGCTTCCAGCACGTGGGCTGGCCGACGCTGACGGTTCTCGGGCTGCTGACCCTCGCGGCGCTCGCGATCGACCTGCTGGCGGCCAGCTGGGGCGCGCGGCGGCTGCGCGCCAGCCCGCTGGCGATGGCCGGCGCGGCCGTGGGAGCGCTCGCGGGCCTCGCGGCCGGGCTGCCGGGCCTCGTCGTGGGGCCGTTCGCGGGCGCCGTGGCCGGCGAGTACTGGGCGAGTCGCAACCTCCGCACCGCCGGCCGGGTCGGCG
>Ga0224512_10005122_pt1 | contig 10881 bp, 15 predicted proteins | sample SF_May12_sed_USG_4_FD_169103 | JGI IMG/M metagenome (GOLD analysis project Ga0224512, IMG submission 169103) | Sediment microbial communities from San Francisco Bay, California, United States - SF_May12_sed_USGS_13 | ecosystem: Environmental > Aquatic > Marine > Sediment | place: USA...
AGTCCTGTTTGGTCTCCAATAATCTCAACTAGGACTACTTTATCAGGAAATTCCAAAGACACTTTATTTTTTATATTTTTTGCAATTCTTGAAATGATTTCTTGACTTGATACATCTGAATTTCTCTTTTTTATTGAAATTCTATATGTCTCATCAGTTAAAATCAAATTTGACATATCTGCTATTTCTTTTACTATATTATCAATTTCAGTCTCTGTGATTTTTTGAATAGGAATTAGTCTTAAGCAATATCTTATAGACCATGGTTCATCAATTAGTTTATCTCTGATTTTTTCAATAATCTCTATAGGGTGTAATGCCGTTTCAGCGGTTAATATTCCCGACATTTTTGAAATGGTTATAATTGGTTCTGAATCCCCCATTTCTTCTAATACATTCCGAATTTCTTGTTCTGTCTCTGGCTCCAAATGTCTAGCACATGTTATTATCAAATTCAAAGTATCTTCATAATCTCCTTTTTCGTTAGAGTTCCTTCTCTATGAATTTTTAGTTCTCCATTTACAACTTCTACAATGGTTGACGGAATTCCTAAAATTTCTCCACCGTCTAAAAATAGATCAAAACCCTTCATATTTTCATAACATTTCAATGGATTAGTAAATGATTCTTGTCCAGAAATATTTGCACTTGTACCTACTATCAAACTACATCTCTTTAAAAGTTCTAGAGTACAACTATTCTCGGGAACTCTAAGAGCAATTTTGTCATCAAGATTCAGGGAGTTCTTTAATTTTTTATTTATTAATTTTAGTATCAAAGTTAATGGTCCAGGCCAAAATTTCTCAGCTAATCTTTCTGATTCTTTATCAAAGCTAACAATTTTAGAAGCTATCTCTTTTGAATAAACAAGAACAGGTAGCGGTTTTGTTTTCTGTCTTGATTTAATTTTATAAATTTTTTCTACAGCACTTTTGTTATATGGGTCACAGCCAATTCCATATACGGTATCTGTAGGAAAAATGATTACTCCTCCATTCTTAATTATTTTACTAGCTTTAAGAATTCCTTCTTTATTGCAATTAACTTTCAACGTTTTCTACAAGTTTTTTCTTTAATTATTTATTTACTTTTGAATAAATTTTTAAAACTTGGTAAAATCTAATCTTTGATATGTCTAAGCCATCTGATTATGAAGATACCGATTTTGAAGATGACTTTGATGATGAATCAGATGAGATTGAAGAAAATGAAGATTAGATGGTAAGACCAAAGTTATCTGCAAAAGAACTGAATGTATAATATGCTTGAAGAAATTCTCTACCTGATTGACTAATTCTATATTTATTAGAACCCTTAGATTCTATTTGTTCTAACAAGCCTTGTGACACTAATGTCTTTAGAATTCTCGAAATCCTAGAATGTGAAATATTTGCTTTTCTAATGAGATAAGTTACTGTTGCACCATCTCCATCTTGAAGATCATCTCGTGTAGTTGATAGGATGTCCCCAATAATTTTCATATGTGTTCTATACTCTACCATGCTTATCTATAGATAATTTTCATAATTTCTATGAGAGTGGGTTGATATTTTGCAATATACTAAAAAGATAAAATAGTTTGACAATTTTTAATCCTGCCGAAAAATTAAGCCTAATTAAAAATTATTTAAAATCTTCATCAAATTTTATCTTAGTTAGTGGTATTTTGCTAACAGGAATGAATAATGCAATTAAACCACTTATCTTGATCGTCATAGAAACTGAATAGAGGATTGATTCTGGAAATACAAATGAATACCATCCTAAAAATTCTCCTAGAGCAAGAAGGGCTAATCCTATTGCAACTGATATGGCTCCTTTATTTTTATTTTCAAAATATGATAACATTGTTTCAATTGCTCCATACGCCAGTAGAATAAATGAAACAGATCTGAAAATATGTTCTATTTGTACTGATGAAACCAAGAATAATGGCAATATGCCAACTGATCTAAAGTATCTTGATTTTGGAAAAAATGATTTTATGCTGTGTGAAAATGCAATAAAAAAATATCCTACAGTTTGAATTCCAATTCCTACAGTTTGAATCCATCTTTCTAAACTTCCTGATTTTATTATAAAATCTTCTATAGTGTATCCTGCCCAAATTACAAAAAAACCTAAACTAATTGAAAAAAATGCAATTGTTAATCTAAATAAAGTTGGACTACCTGTGTTTCTAAACCCAATTAGAGACATTATTCCTATTCCAAGTCCTACCAAAAACCCAACCATATTAAGAATATTTTCTAACAAAAATTCCAATTACGTTTAGAAATCTATTTTACTAATTATTTTAATCTGATGAATGATTTACTTAATCCCATTCATCTAAAGAACCTGAGGATTGACCTTCTGTACTACCTGTGTAATCTCCTAGAATATCTGAATATGTTCTCTCATTGTGTGCAACAAATTTTACATATTCACCATAACTCATCTCCAAATCACATTTACCACATTTTACTAAAGAGAAATCCATTGCCAATTCTGCATTTTCCTTGCATTTTGGACACTTGATCTTCACATGCTTCTTTTTAGATGATATTTATTATTACTTTACATTCGAAATCTTACTAGTATTTCTTTTTATTTAATTAAATATAAAAAATATTATCATTCAGAATATACAAAAGACGATCAGCTGTTATTTCATGTATTTTGATTCAAGATTTTCAATAATCGATGTTTAGATAATTTATCTTGATTATCCTTTAAAATAATAAAACATTGTCTTAATGTATCCATTGGCATTACACCTAATTATATTATATGTCAGGAATATTTTTATCATTTAAAAATTAAAAACACAAGTTAAAACACATTTTTATGACCAAAGCTTAATTTTCCCAAGAAAATGTAATCCTTTATGGGTAAAGGAATTCTCCTAGGAATCATTTTTGGAATTATTGCAGTCAGTATGATTCTATTTTATACTAACACACTAGAAGTGTTGAAGCCAGAGATTGAATCATCTGTTGAGACTGCCAAAGAGTCAATATCAAAAGTGGACGGAAAAGAGGTTGTAGAAAAGGCGGAAGAAGTGACAAACAAAATCAAAAATGTAACAGACAAAATTAAGATGACAAATCCTTTAGAGCCTAAGGAATAACATCTGACTCACAGGATCGATTACTAAAGGCTTACTACACATACACCCAACTCCCTTTTATCTTAAACATAACAATACATAATCAAGTTAAGCACTTGTCATATCGTTTAACCCAGACCATTACCTGACTGCAAAAGAAGATTCCTATGGTGCAGTCAGGTCTTTTCATGATACTAATAGATATAATGATGATATTCTAGATTTGTTCTCTTTTGTCAAAAAACAATAAAAGGAGTTTAAACTTACTTTACTTATGAGTCGTATTTGCACAAAATGTAAGAATTCTATTCCTGAAAATGAAGATCTAGATATTACTGCAGAAAAGTATCCTGTTTGTAACAAATGCTGGGCAGAGTGGAAGGAATACCGCGTAATGGTCATGAATGAAATGAGACTTGATATGTCTTTGCCAGATCATAGGAAACTATTGAAAAAAAATGAAAAAATCTTCGTAGGAGTTCTTACGCCTGAAGGAGATATTATAGATTACACAAATGAGGATAATAGAAAACCAGACAATCCCAATGTTTAAAGACTCAAATGCTTTTTTGCATTATCTGGAATAACAAGTAACACTCTTCTTTTCTTTTCGTCCTCTAGACTATTGATGATTCCTTTAATTGTCCTAGCAAGAATTACTTTTTTCTCTTCATCTAATGTAAGATAAATTTCTAAAATTCCATCTAAATTAAAAGTGATCAATTTCTGTGGTGATTGTGTTATTTCGCTGATATATGCATAGAACAATCCTTCTCTTTGTTCTTCTGTTAATGTAGTTAATATCTCCAACCATGTCTTGAAAAGTTTTGAGAAATTTGGAAAAGGAATTGTTGGTCCTGCTTGAAGAGCATTATTGATTATCTCTTTTTTTTCTGGTTCTGATAATGTGTAAAACTCCATCATTCTTTTTTTTAAAATTGGTTTTCTTAGAAAATCTGGAAGATTTGCCAAGTTTACTATTATATTTCCAGCATAGTTTGGTCCTGCCATCGTCCACATCTGTATTTTTTAGATATTAAAACATATGATAATACTTTAGCTTAAATAAACCCAATTTGAGCTCAACATCATGACTTCTACAGTTGTAGTTGGTGGGTTTTTTGGTGACGAAGGAAAGGGCAAAATTATTTCATATTTGGCAATTAAAGATAATCCAAAAATTATTGTTCGTGGAGGTGCAGGGCCAAATGCAGGACATACTATTAGAGATGATGACAAAATTTACAAAGTTCGAATGCTTCCAAGTGGCTTCCTTAACAAGAATGCTAAAGTAATGATTGGTCCTGGTGTTGTAATCAATCCAGATATCTTGTTAAAAGAAATCCGAGATTTTGATGCTTCTGGACGTTCATTTATTGATAAACATTGCGGCATAATTGAAGCAACTCATTTAACTCGTGATTCAAAGGGAGAATTAAAAGAAAAGATTGGCAGCACCGGTTCTGGTACTGGGCCTGCAAATGCGGATAGAGCCATGAGAGTTTTAAAACTTGCAAAAGATTTCGACTCATTATCTTCACTAATTGTAGATGTTCCTGAACAGATTAATTCGGCACTATCAAATAATGAAAAAATATTAGTAGAAGGTACTCAAGGAACTTTTCTTTCATTATGGCATGGAACCTATCCATTTGTCACATCAAAGGATGTGACTGCTTCCGGAATTTGTGCTGATATTGGGCTTGGTCCAAAAAAGGTTGATGAGGTAATTGTTGTGTTCAAGTCATATGTAACTCGTGTAGGTACTGGCCCATTAAGAAAAGAACTTTCGCCTGAAGAAGCCGAAAGAAAGGGATGGTCTGAATTTGGAACTGTTACTGGTCGGCAGCGACGCACAGCAGATTTTGATTTTGATTTAGCCAAACGTGCAATCATGCTAAATAGCGCAACTCAAATAGCTATTACAAAATTAGATGTAATTTTTCCAGATTGTGCAGGCATGACATCTTACGATGATCTTCCTGAAGAAGGAAAATCTTTCATAAAAAACATCGAGCAAAAATTAAGCACGCCTGTAACAATTATTGGAACCGGTCCGAACATCAATGATGTTATTGATAGAAGAATCTAGCCTGAAAATTTTTGGATAAGTTTAATTTGAATATCAACAAGAAATTTGCGTGGATAAATTACCTAGATACATTCAAGTCTATTCTACTTTAGAATTTTCCAGATTGGTATGTGCACTTGAGCGTGCTCCTCGTGTATCATTTCTTCATGAACATAATGGAAAACAAGTTTTATCTGTTCAAATGGATATTCTTAAAGAAAAACCAATTGTGTACTATACGCCACTAGAAAATAATGGACATTATATTTGCTATGGTCTAAAAGGTGGAAAAGAAGAATCAGGATTAGTAAATACTACTTCTGATTCTAGTAAACTTTATTCTCCGATTGTTAGGATCAAATCTCTCCCAGAAACTCTAAAGCCTGGAAATGGTACTCTTGATAGGTACCAACCTATTGAATTGGAAGATCTGGCTAGCCTTGCAAAACTTACTTGGGGCTTTGAAGAAATCCCTTTTCCATTGTTTTTGTTTCCACACAATCAAAAATGGTTGATTGGCGTCTTCATGAATTTCAATGAAGAGGGTACCTCTTATTTTTGTCATGTTGTACTTGATAAAGATCCACAAAAACCTTTTTTGAAATTTTCAACAAATAATGGATTAGACCCCTCTTTTGTAGAAAACCCATCAGAACACGGATATTCATACATCAAAATAATAAAACTAAAAGATACACATCCACTTGTAGATTATGGCCACCTTCAAAACTAGACTCTCAAAAATCTCAAAAAGTAATGGCAAAGTAATTCTTGCTAATGATTATGATCTTTCTACACGTAATTTGGAATCCAAAACCATCGAAAATATAAAAAAACTTCATCCATTCTTGAGTGGCATTAAGTTAAATTTTCATTTATTGTTGCCTCTAGGTACTAAAGAGATAACTCGAATTAACAATATATCTCATCGATATGGATTACAAACTATTGCAGACATTAAACTAAATGATATTGGAAATACCAATAAGATTACTACTGAACATCTATGGAATTTTGGGTTTGATGCCGTCATCATAAATCCCATCATGGGATTAGAAAGCCTAAAGAATCTTGTAAAATCTGCTCACAAAAATAACAAAGGCATTATTACACTTTGCCATATGAGTGCACCCGAAGCAAAACTATCCTACGATATGGAAATTAAAATAAGAAAAAAACAACGACTCTATCAATTATTTTTAGATTGGGCCCTTGCTGCTAAAGTCGATGGAATTGTAGTTGGAGCAACTTTTCCAGAAATTATAAAATATTGTTCAAAGAATGTAGGCAAAAAATTGAATATTTTTTCTCCTGGTGTTGGAACACAAGGTGGAAGTGCACACGAAGTTATGTCTGCAGGCACAGATTATCTTATTGTAGGGAGGACTATTCTTAATGATAAAAACCCTATCTCTATCGCAAAAGAATTACGACTGCAGAGTCTTACTAAGAAGTAAATATGATTTTGTCAAAACTGTTTTTGCGTTATCAAATGTTGTCTTATCCATTGCAGTAAGATAATCCATCCAAGTATAATCAAGATGCTCATGAGAAATTGTTATGTTTTTATTTTTTGTTTCTCCCAAGAAAAAAACAACTTTTTTATGAACGATCTCATCTTGAAATTGAAAATTATACTCTATCCATTCTTCAAAGTTTTCCACAAAAGTGACGTCTGTAATTCCTGTTTCTTCTTTTGTTTCTCTTATTGCTGTTTGATGACGTGTTTCACCTTTTTCCATTTTACCTTTAACAAAATCCCAGTGTCCTGATGGATAATGTAATAGTAAAAATAATATTTTTGAATCCTCTCTTCTGAATATTACAATTCCTGCCGATGTTTCTTCAATCATTTTATTTTCCCATTCTTCTTTTTCTTTCTTGAAATGTTCTAATAGCTCGCATCAAATCAATCTTTCTAAATTCAGGCCAAAAAATATCCATAAAAACTAATTCACTATATGCACTCTGCCAAATTAGAAAACCACTAAGTCTTTTTTCTCCAGACGTCCTTAATATCATGTCTGGAGATGATTGTGGAAGATGTGAAGTGTAAAGATTTGATTCAATTTCTTTTTCATTTATCTCCTTTATGTTTAAAGAACCATCCATAATTTTTTCACCAATCTTCTTTACTGCATCAACAAGTTCATATTGTCCTCCATATGCAAGTGCAATATTTAGAAAATGATTATCATAATTTTTTGTTGTATCATCTAGTTGTTTTAAAACTTCTTTAATAGATTTTGGTAATAGTTCTATTCTCCCAATTGCCTTTACTCGCATTTTGTTTTTATGAATTCTAGGATCATTGTATAATTTTTCCAATCTCTTTTGAATCAATTTGTATAGATATTGTAATTCCTCATCATTTCTTTCAAGATTCTCAGCTGAAAGTGCATATAGTGTAATTATTTTAATATCGAATTCCTCACACCAATCAAGGAGTCTCTCAACAGCATCTGCTCCTTTCCAATGACCTTCTTTTTGAATAATCAGATGCCTTTTGGCCCATCTCCTATTACCATCTAAAATGAGCGCAACATGATTTGGAATATCTCCATTACGAATTTCTCTTTCAAGTCTCTTTGTGTATATTTTGTATAATCCAGATAATTGAAAAAATATATCTAAAACCTTGCTAATGTTTAGTCACCTTTTGATGTAATATGCATATGAAGATATCAGTGTTTTTCAAAAAACATGCTGAAATAGATTCACTTATTATTCTAATCTGAAATCATTTCCTGATGTTTATGTTTTCTGTATTTTTTGAACAGAATTGTGGCTGAAATCAAGGTGGCTGCAAGTCCTGCCAGAAGGGGCGGTATTAATGTAAATGAACTAGTTTCATTTATGATAATACTGGTAAATTGAGATACAATTGGATATAGTGCTCCAAGAACAATTATTCTAAGTATGTCACTAATTTGTCTTGGAATTCCTCCAATCCAATTACTAAGTAAAATTCCAGCAAAAATTGAACCTAAACCAATCCATAAAATTGGAAGTACTCCCGAAACAAATTGACCTATTATTACTTTATCCGTTATTTTTAAAATCAATTCTCTATCACTTTCTAATAACTCTGGTTCCACTGAACTAATTCCTGATGGAATTGATGATAGAATAAGTAGAATACCTGCAACCATTGTAAAAATTCTGATAAATCCCATTGGTGTAGGTTTTGTCCAGCTAGACAAAGCTCTGTCTATATCAAAAGCTCTAATCAAAAATGCACCACCTAAAATACTGACCAAAACTGCAAAAATTTCTGCTGTATATCCAAAAACAGTTGCAATACCACCAATTAACAAAAGAATTCCTGGAACCCCTAAGAAAAATTTTGAATATTTTGAATCAAATGCTATCATTTTTAGATATTTTCCAAAAACTGCATATGAATATTCTACACTTCTGCTGACTTTCATTACCACTCTCTGTACTGACACAACTGGTAAAGCATTTTGAATTACTGGAATTACACTTTCATCATCTTCACCATCAGAAACAATTACAGCACCATTTGCAGAAAACTTTTCGAGAACTTTTTTGACTTCAGATAATATTTTTTGATCTGCCTGAACCCCTCTATCTTTTACACCTGCTATAGTTACAACCTCTACTTTGTATCCTTTGCTAATCAGATCCTCGTATGTCTTTATTGCTGCAAATATGGAATTGGAGTCTGCATCTTCAGGATCTTCTAATGCTAATCTTTGAGCTGCCTCAATACATGAATCTCTTCCTATTACTGGTGTAATGATGCCTGTTTTTTCACCTACATCATTATCCCTATCCACACAAATTACTAGTAATCTATTGGCTGCAGATACATTAACGTCATTTTCTACCCTGTCAGAACTTTGAGACATTTCTTTCATATTTGTGAAATTGCTTTTTAACAGTTTCCAACTTTTAAAAATGTTATAGTTATGTTTTGAGGTTGATTATGGTCTCATACTATCTGATTTTTTTACCAATTCCTTCGTTTCGTCTCTTAACCTCTCTATCTTTTGAAAAATTTCTGTCATTTCTTTTTGATCACTTTTATCTTTAATCAAATTTGCATAAATTTTAGTTTCTACAATATATGAATTGAATTTTTTAAGAGCATCCATATAGCTAATGTAACTTTCTTGCCATGGTTCTGATGGCTTTGATGTTACAAATTCACTTATTTTTGCGGTAACTTGAGATGTTGTTACTTCAGCAATTCCAATATACTCATCTGGAGTAATCTTTCCATCCAAAAGATTTTTGAATTCATCGTCTATTGATTCTTGTAAAACTTCATGGATTTTTTTTACACCATCTAGATAATTTTCATAATCTGAAACCACAAAAATTGACTCAGTTTCCTGAGGAATTACCCAAAATAGAAAACTAGATCCTGTAATTACTGCCAAAATTATTACAGTGACTGCAACTCCTTTTTTTGAAGCCATTTCGTGGTTAATTGAAATAAGGAGTTTATAACTGATGAACTTGTCATAAATTTGGTCCTTCTTTAAAAAATATTAAAAAAATCTATTCTAATGTAATTCTTTTTAAAATTATTAAAAAAACTATGATAATAATTGAATTTCTTTATAGTATTCAGTTAATATCCTTCTGAAAAATTTACACACATCTAGTCTATAGTGAAATAATTTTCACAGCCTCTTCCTAAATACCACCAAGTTTGACAATTTTCAGAATGGTTGAAGCATATTGCGTAAAATGCAGAGCTAAAAGGGAAATCAAAGATCCCAAAGAAACTAAACTAAAGAATGGGCGTCCAGCTGTAAAAGGCACATGTCCAAAATGTGGAACTAATGTTTTCCGAATAGGGAAGATGGAATAATTACTAACAAAAGTCCACGATTTCTCTTTTTCAAAAACCCATATAGGGTTACCTAGACATTGTTTAAAACCCTCAAACACCTTAATTGTATATTGGTAAATCAGAAAATAAAGACACTCTCAAAGAAAAGAGACATTCACAACTTTGAAAGGAAGATTGACCATAGTTTTGCTCAAATCCAACGAGAGTTCTCTTCAACTAACATTGAATTACTTGAAAAATACTACAATCTATTCACATTCAAGACGAATACGGCACACCAAAAGAACTGTTTGAAAAAATGTGTAAAAAATACAATATTTACCCACAAATTGACATATGTGCAAGTGATACAAATCACGTAATTGACAATTACATCACAAAAGAACAGAACTGTCTTGATAAGAATTATGATATAACCAAAGACTTTTTCATGAATCCTCCGTACAGTAAGATCTCAATGTTTATGGAGTTTGCATATAATCAACACCTCAAAAATAATGTCTCTTGTATTATTTTGATATATTCAAAAACTGGAACGAAATGGTGGCATCAATTTGTACAAGATAAAACAAATCATGTTGATTTTATACAAGAAAAAATCATTACAACTAACTGAAATAACTGAAAAGTTGGGCGCCAAGACTCGAGATGATGTTGTATTAATTCTAAAAAATATGGTAAAAGATAGTCTATTAGAAGCTGACAATTCTACCAGAAATTCAAAGTATTCTCTATCTAAAAAAACTGTCAAGAATTATTTTACATTTGATCCTAAAATGATTGGAACAGCTGAAGACATTCCTCAAGTTACGCAAAAAGCAGTCAAATCTTATTTAGATATGGGACTGTTTGTAACACTAGCATTACAAAAGATTGAAAAAAATGAGGACA
>Ga0224512_10005123_pt1 | contig 10881 bp, 8 predicted proteins | sample SF_May12_sed_USG_4_FD_169103 | JGI IMG/M metagenome (GOLD analysis project Ga0224512, IMG submission 169103) | Sediment microbial communities from San Francisco Bay, California, United States - SF_May12_sed_USGS_13 | ecosystem: Environmental > Aquatic > Marine > Sediment | place: USA: California...
CTGGTGGAACAGCCCGGATTGGGGCGCACCGGCCGCTTCGCCCATGTCGCGCTAAGCGGGGAGGCGGCGACCGGCGCCATCGTCACGGCCCGCATCACCGGCGCCGACGGCCGGCGCCTCACCGGCATCGCGGCGCCATGACCGGCGGCGGTTGGCTGCCCCGCCTGCGGGCCGGGCTGAACCGCAGCCGCGAGGCGCTGGCCGGCGGCCTCGCCTCGATCTTCAGGGGCCGCGGCGTCGACGCCGCCACCGTCGAAGAGCTCGAAGATCTCCTGATCATGGCGGATCTCGGCCCCGCCACCGCGGCGCGGCTGGCCCAGGCGGTCAGGGACCGCAAGTTCCAAGACGCCCAGGACGGCCAGGCGGTGGCCCTGGCCCTGGCCGAGGAGATCGAGGCCATCCTCGGCCCCGTGGCCCGGCCGCTCGAGGTCGACGGCGCGGCCAAACCCCACGTCATCCTGGTGGTCGGCGTCAACGGCACCGGCAAGACCACCACCATCGGCAAGCTGGCGCACCTGTTCCGGGGCGAGGGCCGTTCCGTGATGGTCGCCGCCGGCGACACCTTCCGCGCCGCGGCGGTGGAACAGCTGCGCATCTGGGCCGAGCGCGCCGGCGCCCGCTTCTTCGGACAGGAAGCGGTCAAAGATGCCGCGGCGGTCGCCTTCGACGCGGTCAGCGCGGCCCAGGCCGAGGGCACCGACGTGCTGCTGATCGACACGGCGGGACGGCTCCATAACAAGGCCGACTTGATGGCGGAACTGGAGAAGATCATCCGCGTGATCCGCAAGGTCGATCCCTCGGCACCTCACGACACTCTGTTGATCCTGGATGCCACCACCGGCCAAAACGCCCACGCCCAGGCCGAGATCTTCCGCGACATCACCAAGGTGACGGGACTGGTGGTGACCAAGCTGGACGGTTCGGCCAAGGGCGGCGTCCTGGTGTCTCTCGCCGACCGGTTCGGACTGCCGGTCCACGCCATCGGCGTCGGCGAGGGGATCGACGACCTGCGCCCGTTCGCGGCCAGGGATTTCGCCCGCTCGCTCCTCGGCCTCGACGGCGAAGCGGCGGATTCTGCGGCGAATTCTGCGGCGGATTCTGCGGCGGACGCCACCCACAATCCATAACCCAGCGGCGCCTCAGGGCAGGTCGGATGCCCCTTCGGGATTGGTGCGCGGCTCGAAAACTTCCGTCTCGCCCAATTCCCGGTCGTGATGTAGCGCCCAATGCACCGTCGGGAAGGCGATCTCCGACCACGGGATTTCCTCCCAGGCGAAGAGACCCACGGCCTGGCTCTCGACGCCGGGTCTGATGGCGTCATCGGTGAGGGTTGCCCGATAGATCAGCTGCACCTGGCTGAGCCTGGGGATCGAGTAGACCGCCAGCAGGGAGCGGATCTCGATCCGCGCATAGGCCTCTTCCCAGGCTTCGCGCATGGCCCCCTCTTGGGGGGCTTCGTTGAGCTCCAGATATCCCGCGGGCAGGGTCCAGTACCCCAGCCTCGGCGGGATGGCGCGGCGGCAGAGCAGCACCCGATCGCGCCATTTGACCACGGCACCCACCACCATCTTCGGGTTGTCGTAATGGATGAACCCGCAATCGGGACAGACCAGGCGCAGGCGGTCATCCCCTTCGGGGATCTCCTCGACCCGTGGACCGCTGTCCGGCAGCTTGGGCGGCGTGCTCATGCGGGCATGTTGAACGGCTTGCCGCATCGGCACAAGGGGCCCCGGCGGCACCGGCCCGATGCCGGGCCCGGACGACCCTTAGATGACGATGTTGACGATGCTGCCCCGGGGCAGGTTTCGAGGGCTCTGTCCCTCGGCGGGTGGCTGCGGCAGCGCCGGCGTTTGCGCCTGGGCGGACGCCTCGCGGGCGGCCAGCGCCTTGGCGGCGGCGGCCAGCGCGGGGGGTTGGGTCGGCGTGGCCGGGCCGGGAGTTGCGACCGGCCCCTGGGGGACGGCACCGGCCTGGGACGGCAAGGATGACAAGGCGTGCAAAAGGGCGGAGGTCGGCGAGATTTGCATGTAGGTCCCTGATCCTTTTGTCTCTGGGGCGTCCTGCCCGAACGGTCCTTGCGGTGCCCGTGCGAGGGGAAGCGTCGCGATCCTAGTTGTCTCCCCTTAACAAGCGCTTAATGCGCCCGCCCCGAAGACCAATCTTTACCGAAGATTAAGGCCACTAGCCCCTATATGGTTTTGATTTTGGGCAGGGGCGGTAGCGGCCCCATCGGGCCGCGCGGTTTTTCATGGCGAACGACGGTTTCAAAGAGGATTACGAAGCGCTTCTGGAGATGGCGCGCGACAAGACCGTCGCGGGCCGGGCCGCCCTTGTCAACACCATCAGCGATCTGTTCAACAACCGCAACGAGGTCCTGACCGACCAAGAACGGGCCCTGATGTCCGATATCCTGCGCCAGTTGATCCATGCCGCGGAAATGTCCGTGCGCCGGGATCTGTCCCGCAAGATGGCGGCCATGGACAACGTCCCCCACGAGCTGATCGTAACGCTGGCCAATGACGAGATCGAGGTCGCCCACCCCATCCTGGTGACGAGCGAGCTGCTCCATGATTCCGATCTGATCGAAATCATCCACCACCGCACCATGCAGCACCAGCTCTCCATCGCCATGCGCCGCACCGTCAGCGAAAGCGTCGCCGACGCACTGGTGGAAAGCGGTGACGAAGACGTTATCAAGGCACTGCTGGAGAACTCGAACGCCCATATTTCCAAGGCCACCATGGAATACCTGGTGGACCAATCGAAACGGGTCAACAGCTACCAGAATCCCCTGCTGACCCGGCCCGACCTCGACCCGCAGCTGGCCAGGCGGATGTACATGTGGGTATCGGCGGCGCTCCGCAATTACGTGACGGAGCATTTCGAAATCGATCCCACGGAACTTGACGAAAACCTCGACAACACGGTTTCGGAGATCACCACCGCCCCGCACGATCCCGGCGAAGGCGGCCCGGACAAGGCCCGGGAGCTCGCCCAGCGGCTGGCGGATGCCGGCCAGGTCACCCCTGAGTTCATGATCCGGGTCCTGCGCCAAGGCGAAATCCCGCTGTTCGAGGCGATGTTCGTGATCCACTCGGGGCTGCGGCCGAAGCTTCTGCAGCGCATCATGTTCGAACCCGGCGGCGAAGCGCTCGCGGTAACCTGCAAGGCGATCGACATGGCGAAAAACGATTTTGCCTCGATTTTCATGCTGACCCGCAAGGCCCGGGCCAAGGAAACCGTCATCAGCCCGTCGGATTTGACCCGGGTGCTTGCCCTTTACGACCGGGTACGGTCGGATTCCGCCAAGGCCATGCTTGCCCGGTGGCAGCGCGATCCTGAATATCTCAATGCCATACGCATGCTGTCGTCACAGAACGGCAAGGGCGGAAATGCCGTGTTGCCCGGGAATTCGTCCACGGATCAGACGTGATGACCGGCTCTGGGGACATTACGGCGAGAAGCTTCTCGGGCCAGGCCGAGCGCTGCGAAACCGGAACCCGGGACCCATCCCAGGGAGAGCTCGTCGTGCACGGCGAGGGCGGACTGCCGGCGGACATCGCCTGGCGCCTGAGCGAGGCCCGTCCCGCCTATGTCGCCGACCTGAACGGCCGCGTCACCGGCGCCAATGCACGATACCGCAGGCTGGCCAGCCTGGTCGCGGACCCCGGCGGCCGCGCCGATCCCGCCCGCCCCGCTTTTCCCTTGGAGGAAGCCATCGCCGCGGTGCTCGGCACCGGATGCTGCCGGTCGCATCACGACATGCTGAGAGGCCCGGAAGGGGAGCACCATTTCCTCTCCGATCATTTTCCGGTGCACGACGATAATGGCCAGATCAGCGGAATCTGCGGTGTCTACGAGGACAATACCCTCGGCGTCTCGGAGCGCAAGGCGTCGCTGGTGGCCAAGGAGCGATTCGACGATATTGCGCGCCTGGTGGCGGGCTGGATCTGGGAAACCGACGCGGATTTCCAGCTCACTTATGTTTCGCCCCAGGCGATGGACTTCCTTGGCCTGCACCCCCGCGAGATGCTCGGCCGCTCCCTGCTTACCATCGGCCGCCTCGGCGAGAAAGGCCCCGAGGCCGCGACCGAGCCGTTCCGCACGGGAAACCGCACGCCGTTCCGCGACGCCACCTTCACCTTTGCCCTGGCCAACGGCACGCACCGGTATTTCAGCTTGAGCGGCCTGCCCATCTTCGACAGCGAAGGCAATTTCAACGGCTACCGCGGCATGGCAACCGACATCACCCGGGTGACCGAGGCGCGCCGTGTCGCCAACATGTCCCAGGGTCAATTGACGCTCGCGATCGAGAACATCACCGAGGGCTTCGCCCTGTTCGATGCCTCCGGCGCGCTGGTCCTGGTCAACAACCGCTTCGGGGAATATCTCAAGGAAGCGACCCAAGCGCTCGAACCGGGGACCCAATTCGATGCCGTGGCGCGCGACGCGGCGAACCGCGGCCTGTTCGCATCGCGGGACGAGGCCCTGGAAGCTTGGCTCTCCCTGTGGCCGCGGGCCAAGGCCCTGCACGAGGCCAGCGCCGAGATCCACGCCGCCGACGACCGCTGGTTCCGGGTGAGCGGCAGATCGACGGAGGAGAACGGGCTGGTCGTCATCGTCTCCGACGTCACCGTCATGAAATCGCGGGAAGAGACGCTGAAGGCGTCGCGCGACATCGCCGAACGGGCGAGCCGGTCCAAGTCGCTGTTCCTCGCCAATATGAGCCACGAGCTCAGGACGCCGCTTAACGCCATCATCGGCTTCTCCGAACTGATGCACGACGAGAGCCTCGGCCCGCTCGGGGAACCGCGTTACAAGGAATATGTCGAGGACATCATCGATTCGAGCCGCCACCTGCTCGGCGTCATCAACGACATCCTGGAAGTTTCCAAGGCCGAGGCCGGCAAGATCGAGCTGTTCGAGGAAAACCTTCTGGCCAACGACGAGATCAAGGCCGCCACCCGGCTGTTCACCAAGCAGGCCGACACTGCCGGGGTGAAGCTGATCACCGAACCCATGAACCCCGACTGCACCTTCCGGGCCGATCAGCGCAAGATTCGCCAGGTGCTGCTCAACCTGATTTCCAACGCCATCAAGTTCACCCCCGCGGGCGGCAGCGTCACCTTGACGCCGGCCTTGCGGGCCAACGGCGAATTCACCATCACCGTGCAGGACACCGGGATCGGCATGGCCGAACAGGACATTCCCGCTGCCCTGACGCCGTTCGGGCAGGTCGAGAGCACGCTGTCGCGCCGCTTCGAGGGCACCGGCCTGGGCCTGCCGCTCAGCCAGGCGCTGATGGAGGTCCACGGCGGCCGCCTGCGGCTCGACAGCGCGCCGGGCCAAGGCACGCGGGTGCGCATCACCTTGCCTAAGGAACGGGTTGTCTCCTAGATCGGAACCGCCCTAGCGGGCGGCTTCGCAAAGCGCGCGTACGCCGGGAAGCTCCTTGCCTTCGAGCCATTCCAGGAAGGCACCGCCGGCGGTGCTGACGTAAGAGAATTCGCCGACCACACCGGCCGCGGCCAGCGCCGCGACGGTGTCGCCGCCCCCCGCCACCGACAACAGATCGCCTTTTCCGGTGGCCGCCGCCACCCAGCGGGCCAACGCCATGGTGCCGGCATCGAAGGGCGGAAATTCGAAGGCGCCGACCGGCCCGTTCCACACCACCGTCTTGCAGCCGCCCAGGTCCTCGATCAGCAGGTCGAGCGACGCCTTGCCGATATCGAGGATCATGGCATCGCCCGGCACATCGCCGATGGCAACGGTGTGCGCCTCGTTGCCGGCCTCCAATCCGCTCGCCACCACGGCGTCCACCGGCAGCAGGATACGGCAGCCCCGGGCTTCGGCCCTGGCGGTGATCTCCCGGGCGGTTTCGGCCATGTCGTGTTCGCAGAGCGAGCGGCCGACACTGACCCCCGCGGCATGGAGGAACGTGTTGGCCATGCCGCCGCCGATGACCAGCCGGTCCACCCGCGCGCTGAGATTGCCGAGCAGCTCCAGCTTGGTCGACACCTTGGCACCGCCGACGATCGCCGCGACCGGGCGTTTGGGGTCCTCCAGGGCGCCCCGGAGCGCCTCCAGCTCGGCCTGCATCAGCCGGCCGGCGAAGGCGGGCAGATGATGGGTGATGGCCTCAAGGGAAGCATGCGCCCGGTGGGCGGCGGAAAACGCGTCGTTCACATAGAGCTCGCCCAATTCCGCCAGGGCGGCGGCGAAACGCGGATCGTTGGCTTCCTCGCCGGGATGGAAACGCAGGTTCTCCAGCAGCGCCACGCCGCCGGGCTCCAGCCCGCCGACCACCGATGCCGCCGGCGCGCCGATGCAATCGACGGCGAAGGCGACCGGGCGGCCCAGCACCTCGCCGAGCGCTCCGGCCAGGGGGGCCAACGACATGTCCTCCACCCGCTTGCCCTGGGGCCGGCCGAAATGGCTCAGCACGATGACCTTGGCGCCTTTTTCCGCCAGTTCGGCGATGGTCGGCGCGACCCGTCGGATGCGCGTCATGTCGCTGACCCGCCCGTCCTTGACCGGCACGTTGAGGTCGACGCGGATCAGTACCCGCTTGCCGGCGACCACCGCGTCGTCGAGGGTCTTGAAGACGGTCCCGCCTTGATCCATCGCCCGGGCCGGTCCGCCGGCTCAGCCCAGCTTGCCAACCATGGCCGCGACATCGACCATGCGGTTGGAGAAGCCCCATTCGTTGTCGTACCAGGACAGTACCCGGACGAACCGGCCTTCCAGCACTTGGGTCTCGGCCAGGTCGAAGATCGAGCTGGCGGGATTGTGGTTGAAGTCGCCGGAGACCAGGGGCTCGTCGGTATAGGCAAGCACACCTTTCATCGGACCGTCGGCGGCACGGATGACGGCCTTGTTGATGTCCTCCACCGTGCAGGCTTTCTTGGAGACGAAGGTCAGGTCGATCATCGAGACGTTGATGGTCGGCACGCGCACCGCGGTGCCGTCGATCTTCCCGGCCAGTTCCGGCAGCACCAATCCCACGGCTTTGGCCGCGCCGGTGGAGGTCGGGATCATGTTCTGGGCCGCTGCCCGGGCGCGGCGCAGGTCGCTGTGCAAGGTGTCGTGGATGCGCTGGTCGCCGGTATAAGAATGGACCGTCGTCATGAAGCCACGCTGGAAGCCCACCGCCTTGTTCACCACCGACACCACCGGCGCCAGGCAGTTGGTGGTGCAGGACGCGTTGGAGATGATGCGGTGGCTCTTGCGCAACCGGGTGTGGTTGACGCCCCTCACCACCGTGATGTCCTCGCCGGTGGCGGGGGCCGAGATCAGCACCCGCTTGGCACCGGCCTCGAGATGCTTGGCCGCCGCCTCGCGCTTGGTGAACAGCCCGGTGCATTCCAACGCCACGTCGACCTTGAGCTTATCCCAGGGCAGGTTGGCCGGGTCGCGTTCCGCCAGCACGGGGACCGTGCCGCGACCGAAATTGATGCCGCGCGCGGTCGGCCGCACGCGGCCCGGGAAGGGTCCGTGGACCGAATCGTATTTCAGAAGGTGGGCGTTGGCTTCGATGGACCCGAGGTCGTTGATGGCGACAACATCGAGATCCTTGCGGTTGCCCTCGTGAATGGCCCGAAGAACGAGGCGCCCGATGCGCCCGAACCCGTTGATCGCGACCCGTATCGGCATAGCTTTCTCCCGTCTTGAATGGTCTCGTACCCCGGCGGCGGTTCAGCCGCCGAGGCATTCCCTGGCCTTGGCGGCGACCGCCGCGGCCGTGATTCCCAGATCTTCGTACACGTCCTCGGCCGGCGCCGATTCGCCGAAACTGGTCAGCCCCACCACCCCGCCGCCGGGCCCGACATGGCGTTCCCAGCCGAAGGCCGCGCCCGCCTCGACGGCGACGCGGACCGCGTCGCCGCCCAGGATCGCCTCCCGTTCCGCCTTGGGGCGTTCGTCGAACAGCTCCCAACACGGCATGGAGACCACCTGGGTCTCGATCCCGTCGGCCAGCAATTGGTCGCGGGCGGCCATGGCGAGGGCGACCTCGGAGCCGGTGGCGAGGAGGCTCACCGCCGCCTTGCCCGAGGGAGCGGGCGCCAGGACATAGGCGCCGGCGGCACATTTGTTCTCGGACGCCTGTTCGGTGCGCAGCGCGGGCACCCCCTGGCGGGTCAGCGCGATGACCGACGGCCGGTCCGTCTGCTTCAGCGCCAAGGCCCAGCACTCCGCCGTTTCCACCGCATCGGCGGGGCGGAAGACGCAGAGGTTCGGCATGGCGCGCAGGCTCATCAGATGTTCGACCGGCTGATGGGTCGGCCCGTCCTCGCCGAGGCCGATGGAATCATGGGTCATGACGTAGATCACCCGGAGGCCCATCAGCGCCGACAGCCGGATCGAGGGTCGGCAGTAATCGGTGAACACCAGGAAGGTGCCGCTATAGGGAATGACGCCGCCGTGCAGCGCCATGCCGTTCATCGCCGCCGCCATGCCGTGCTCGCGCACGCCGTAATGGATGAAGCGCCCGCCGTAGTTCCCGGCGTTCAATACCTCCTCCACCTTGGTCCGGGTGTTGTTGGACCCCGTGAGATCCGCCGATCCGCCGATCATCTCCGGCACCTCGGCGGTGATCACTTCCAGCGCCTCCTGGGACGCCTTGCGGGTGGCCCAGGCCGGCGCCTCCTGGACCAGCGCCGTGACATGGGCCGCCACGGCGTCATCCAGGCTCCCCGGCAGGTCGCCGGCCATGGCCGCATCGAAGGCCGCGCGGGTGGCGGAATCCGCCGCGTCATGGCGCCCTTGCCAAGCGGCACGGGCCGCGCCCCCGCGGGACCCCGCCTCGCGCCAGGCCCGCAACACCTCGGCGGGCACCTCGAACGGTGCCAGATCCCAACCCAAGGCCTCGCGCGTGGCCGCCACCTCGTCCGCCCCCAGCGGCGCGCCGTGGGTCGCCGCGGTACCCCCCTTGTGGGGCGCGCCGAAGCCGATGGTGGTCCTGAGCGCGATGAAGGACGGCTTGTCGCTCGCCCGGGCGCTGGCGATGGCCGCGGCGATCGCTTCCGGATCATGGCCGTCGGCCGACTGGGTCTGCCAGCCATAGGCCGCGAAACGGGCAAGGGTATCATCGGAGACCGTCATCGACGTCGGCCCGTCGATGCACACCTGGTTGTCGTCGAACAGGACGATCAGGCGCGCCAGCTTGAGATGCCCGGCGAGCGACGCCGCCTCATGGCTGATGCCTTCCATCAGGCAGCCGTCGCCGGCGATGACATAGGTGAAATGGTCGACCAGATCGTCGCCGAACCGCGCCGCCAGGTGACGCTCAGCAATGGCCATGCCGACGGCATTGGCAAGCCCCTGACCGAGCGGGCCGGTGGTGGTCTCTATCCCCCGCGCGGCGCCGAATTCGGGATGGCCCGCGGTGCGGCTGCCGAGCTGGCGGAAGTTCTTGATTTCCTCCAGGGTGATGTCCTCATAGCCGGTGAGGTACATCAGCGCATAGAGCAGCATCGACCCGTGGCCCGCCGACAGCACGAAGCGGTCACGGTCCGGCCAGGCGGGATCCTTGGGATCGTATTTCAGGAAACGGGTGAACAGGACCGTCGCCATGTCCGCCGCCCCCATGGGCATCCCGGGATGCCCCGAAGCGGCCTTTTCCACCGCGTCGACGGCCAGGAATCGAATGGCATTGGCCATCCGTCCGTGAAGCGCGGGTTCAATCAGTGAATGGGCTACCGCCGGCGCCTCTGCGTCCGCCACGTTATCTCCCCTCCCGGTAAATAATGGGCGCGAATCGCGCGTCGATTCGATCAATCGGTGTCTGACAGGTTGATAAGCAATCCCGGCGCCGGTGGCAACAGGGGAATCTCCGCGATCCCCGCCGGCGGCGGCCCGGGCCGATGCGGATGGCGCCGTGAGCCCGGATGGGCTAAGGTGACGCGCCGTCTGGCGGCCTCTTTTCCTGCGTGTCGAGCCATTCCATGATCGATCTTTCCAGCCTTCGGGAAAAGCTTCCCGGGATTCTCCGCGCCCTTGCCGTCGGCCTGCCGGCCGGCTGGCTGTTCGACTGGCTGGACACCCCGATCCCCTGGATGATCGGGCCGATGATCGCCGTGGCGGCGGTGAACCTGACGGGAATCAGCGTCTTTTCACCGCCCTATGCGCGCCAGACCGGCCAGGTTCTCATCGGGTGCGCCGTCGGGCTCTACTTTTCGCCCACGGTGGTGGCGGCGCTGGCGGCCAATCTCGGCGTCATCGCCGGGGCCACCGGCTCGGCCTTCCTGATCGGCGGCCTCGGCGCCCTGGTCCTGAGCCGGTTTTCCGGGGTCGACGGCAGATCGACCTTCTTCGCCTGCATCCCCGGCGGGGCCATGGCGATGGCGAACCTGGCGGACCGCCACGGCGCCTCGATCCCGCCGGTGGCGGTGGCGCACAGCCTGCGGGTTTCCATCCTCGTCATCGTCATCCCCTTCGCCCTGACCTATGGCGGCATCCCGCTGGAAGCCGCGGCCTACCGGCCCCAACTGCCGCTCGACGTGTGGATCCTGCTCCCCTGGCTCGCGGTGAGTTTCCTGATCGGCGAGGTGTCCGAGCGGCTGGGCTGGTCCAACGGCTGTCTGCTGGCGCCCATCTTCTTCGGCGCCGCACTGACCATCAGCGGGTTTCAACTCTCCGCCGTGCCCTCGTGGATGATAGATTTCGCCCAGCTGATGTTCGGGCTGGTGCTGGGCGCGCGCTACGAACGCGCCTTCTTCGTGCGTTACAAGCTGTTCATTCCCTTCGCCCTGCTGAATTCCTTCTTCATCCTGTTGATGTCCGCCCTGGTGGCGGTGATCCTGGCATGGGCCTCGGGCCTGCATATCTCGACCATGCTGATCTCCACCGCTCCGGGCGGCCTTGCCGAGATGACGATCCTCG
>Ga0224512_10005124_pt1 | contig 10881 bp, 8 predicted proteins | sample SF_May12_sed_USG_4_FD_169103 | JGI IMG/M metagenome (GOLD analysis project Ga0224512, IMG submission 169103) | Sediment microbial communities from San Francisco Bay, California, United States - SF_May12_sed_USGS_13 | ecosystem: Environmental > Aquatic > Marine > Sediment | place: USA: California...
CCTGCTCCGGGTGCTCGATCTGCTCGGCCTCTCGCCGCTCTACAAGTGGATCTACGAAACCGCCGGCAAGGAAAGCTTCGTCGGCACCGACAAGATCAGGGAGCGCCTCGGCTTCCGTCCCGCCCATTCCAACGAGGAGGCGCTGATCCGCAACTACGACTGGTACGTCGCCAACCTGGATCTGATCTCCCAAGCCGCCGGCGTCAGCCACCGCGTCCCCTGGAAACGAGGAGCCCTGAGCCTTGCGCGCCACGTATTTTGAAGCGCCCTTTCGCCCCATTCTTGCACTCGCATTCGCGCTCATGGCCCAGCCCGCGCTGGCGCAGACCGCCGCGGAGCTCGCCACCCAGCGCGCGGCCTACGACGAGGTGCGCACCAAGACCATCCTCGAGCTCCAGCCCTTCCGGCAGGAGACCCAGGCGCTGATGCCCGACAGCGAAACGCCGCTCCGCCTCGTCTCGCTGAACCCGGGCATCAACGCCTGGTTCTTGGTCGAGATCGGCGAAGGCCGGCGCCAGCAGTCCTACCACATCGAGAACCCCGATCCCCGGGGCCAGAGCCTCGCCCTCGCGCCCGGCCCCGCGCTCGTGATCTCCGGCGCCGAGGGCGAGGCACATTGCGAGCCCTGGGCGGGCGAGCCGTCCGAGCTGACCGCGGCGCGCGACTCCGGCCTGCCCTACGCACCGCTCTGCGAAAGCCGTCTCTATCTGCGCAACCCGGTCACCGGCTCGCGCACCAGCCTCGAACGCACCACCGACTTCCTGCGTGACCACGTCTGGGGCGGCGAGGGCGTGGTGCGCTTCATCCGCGAGAACTTCTACCGGGATCTCGGCCTCGAAACCTCCGACCAGCTCGCCACCGGCGGCAGGGTGCCCGAGGCGGGCCCCCCGCCGGCGCCGCTCCGGGTCCCGGACGGCGAGCGCCCGGTGATCTCCACCATGCACGATTTCGAGCTCGACGGCGCCGATTCGGGCCGCATGACCGTTGGCGTCTGGTACCCGGTCACCGCGCTACGGGGCATCTATGTCAGCGCGATCCAGCCCCGCCAGATCGCCGGCGAGATTCTCGACGGCCCCGGCCGCACCAACCCGCTCGATTCGGTCGAACGCGGCGCCACCGACTACATGGTGGCATTCGACCTCTCCCGCTTCGATCTCGGCTTCGCGCTCGGCACCGACCATCCGCGGCTCGACTGGTCGCCCCGCCCGCCCGGCTCGGTCCGCCCCCGCGGCCTGCCGGGCCCCGACGGCGTCGGCTCGCCCGACCCGCTCGTCCCGCTCGGCATGGTCAGCCCCACGCTCACCGGCCGCACCGTCGCCACCTTCACCGCGGGGTTCAAGCGCCAGCACGGAGCCTTCAAGTGGGGCCCCTTCTCCACGATCAACTACGGCTCGCACTACGGCTTCATCGAGCAGGGGGTGATCCTCTCCAAGCTCCAGCCCGGGCTTTCCACCCTCTACGTGCTCGACGACGGCACCATCGAGATGAAGTCCTGGACCGAGGCCGACAACGTGCTCCTCCCGCGGATCCGCTTCGCTCGCCAGAACGGCGTGCCGCTGGTCGAGCCCCACCCCGAGACGGGCGAGCCGGTGCCCGGCGAGCTCGTCACCAACTGGGGTCCCGGCAACTGGTCGGGCTCGGCGCAGGTCGAGCTCCGCACGCTCCGCGCCGGCGGCTGCATGATCCCGGCCGGGGACACCCGCTACCTCGTCTACGGCTACTTCACCGCCGCCACGCCTTCGGTGATGGCGCGGACGTTCATCGCCTATGGCTGCAAATACGCGATGCTCCTCGACATGAACGCGCTCGAGCACACCTACCTCGCACTCTACGTGCGCGGCGGCAGCGCGCTCCATGTCGAGCATCTCCAGCCCGGCATGGCCCTGATCGACAAGAAAGACCGCCAGGGCAACGTGATCCCCCGCTTCCTCGGCTACCCCGACAACCGCGACCTGTTCTACCTGATGCTGAAGGAGGACGCGCCGTGATCCGCCGCCTCGCCCTCGCTCTCGCGCTCCTCCTCGCGCTCCCCGCCGGCGCCCAGACGCTGGCTCAGAACAACGAGGTCCTGTTCGAACAGCTCCAGAGCGTGCACCGCCTCAGCGAGGCCCAGCTCGCCCGCATCCGCGAGATCTTCGCCCGCTCCGGCTTCATGGGCCAGGGCAACCCGGCGATCACCCGCCACCCGATGTCGCCGCAGGAATGCGCCGCGCGGGCGCCGGGCGGGGGCACGGGCTATGCCGACCGCCGCTTCGAACGCATCTGCGGCCGCCCCTACATGGCGCCGCTCTACGATCCCCGCACCGAGCGGCCCGAGGATGCCAAGGCCTGCATCGACCAGTTCGAGTTCCCGAACATCCCCTGCAGCTATCCCGTGGTCTGGGTGAAGGCGGTCGAGGCGGCGCAGGTCTGCGCCGCGATGGGCAAGCGTCTCTGCGACGCGCACGAATGGGAAGGCGCCTGCGCCGGCGCGCTCGAGCCGCCCGACTACCGCTTCGATCTCGCCCGCGGCGTCTCGGCCTCGTCGGCGGTCAACCGGATGCGCGCCGAGCACAATTCCCGCTACGAGCCGACGCGGAGCTGGAGCTACGGCTCCGCCTACCAGCGTGGCATCTGCGCCGCGGCAAGCGAGAAGAGCTCCACCTGCGGCGGCGGCGGCTACAGGAGCTGCGGCTCGAACACCTATCCGGTGGGCAGCTTCCCGAACTGCCGCAGCCCGCTCGGCGTCTACGACTTGCACGGCAACGCGGCCGAGCACATGAACCTGCCGCTCGCGCCCGACCAGATGACCAGCCGCGGCAGCACAACGCTCGGCGTGACCGAGATGAAGGGCAGCTGGTTCATCTTCGACCGCTACTACGCCCACCCCGACTGGTGCCGCTGGCGCGCGCCCTACTGGCACGGCAGCCGGGTGATGTCGTCCGGCAGCCACGAGAACTACCACCTCGGCTTCCGCTGCTGCTCGACGGTCGAGTGAGCTGGACATAGCCTATCGGCCCGCGTGCCCCCGTCGCGCAATCCCATCGCCTCGAGGGTTGGCGGAACCGCACCGTCGCCCGCGGCGCGCATAAGTGACCTGCCAGTGGCAGGTCGCGCGCGCCGCATCGCCGGAGTGCAAACGGAGGCGATCCTGGCCTCGCCGCCTCGCGCACCGGATGGCAGCGGCGTCCGCCCGGGCGGCGCGGAAGCGACGCCCGCCGGGGAGCGGACGTCGCTGCCCGGCGGCCTTTGGGGCCGCCGGGCGGGCTTGGCGGAACCCGATGCGTCGGCCGCCGCGCAATGGCGCGACGGCAGGGGGCCGCGGCCCGGCCTCAGACCTCAGCGATAGAGCGAGGCCAGCAGCCCGCCCGCGTCCTCGATCGGGCCTTCGCTGCTGACGATGGGCGCGAGCGCGGGATCGGCCATCAGCTCGGTCAGCCTCACGGCCTGGCCGTTCACGAAGGTGATCGAGCTCACCAGCCGCACGCCGTGGCTGTAATCGGCATATTCGGCCCCGTGCACCGTGCTGAGCGGCTGGATCGGCCGCCCGTTCGTCCGGTGCCAGCCGTAGATCGCGACCCTTCCCCTGGCCGAGCGCAGCCGCGTGGTCAGCACGATGTCCTTCTTCTGCCCGGCGGTCAGCGTGCCGGCGCGGCCGCCCTCGGCGCGCTGCGCTTCGACCAGGCCGTTGTGGCGCCAGAAGTAGTCGGTCGAGCTCATCTCGCGCGTCGGCTCCATCGGCTTCGGCGCAAGGTGCACCCCGGCCTGGGCGTAGATCGCGTCCACCATCCGCGGCGTCGGCAGCATGAAGCCCAGCCGGTCGGCGATCTCGGCCGCCGCCGGCAGGCCCAAGGGCGTGCGCACGTAGTCGCGGTCGTCGCCCACGGCCAGGTAGTCCGGGGTCACGCAGATCGTCACCTCGACGGCGCGTCCATCGGCGGTCTGGCCCGACAGCGTCACCGGGCTCAGGCTGCGCAGGAAGCCCGGTACGTTGCCGGCCAGCACCTCGTCGGCCAGCACCCGGTCGCGCGCCGTCCCGCCCAGCGCCCGCACCCGCTCGATGACCTCGCTGCCCATGTCCGCCCGCGCCCTGCGCCTGGGCAGGCCGTCGACCAGCGCCGCCTCGCGGCACAGCTCCTGCGGCGTCGCCGCCCCGGCCGGCATGGCACTTCCTCCCGCGAAGGTCAGCACAGACAGCCCCGCACCGACCAGCAAAGCCAGCTTCTTCATGATTCCACTGTCCCCGTTCCGTGACGGCGCCCGCCACATCCTTGGCCGTTCCGGCCCACCGCCTCCGGCGCACCCGCGCGTCGCCGCACGTTCCCCTGCGCGCCTTCGGCAAGATTGAAGGCGCCAAGTCACGGACAAGACGCCCGAATGTCAACGCGGCGGAGTGCGCCTTGGCGGCAAACCGCCGGCCCGATCGGCCGGCTCCGGCATTAACCCGCCGAAGGTCAGCTATTTTCGTGAAGAACCCGTAAAGGTTGAAAGACCGGGCCGTCGGGGCTGGTCTCGAAATGCGCGGCGATGCCGAACACCTCGGCCAGCACCTCCGGCGCAAGCACCGCCTCGGGCCGCCCCTCCGCCGCGATCCGCCCGCCCGACAGCGCCACGAGCCGGGTGCAGTGCCGCGCCGCGAGGCCGAGGTCATGGAGCGCCACGAGCACGCCCCTGCCCTCGGCCGCGAGCTGGCCGAAGACCTCCATCGTGGCGATCTGCGCCCCCGGGTCGAGCCCCGCCGTCGGCTCGTCGGCCAGGATCAAGGGCGTCTCCTGCGCCAGCACGCGGGCGATCAGCACCCGCGCGAGCTCGCCGCCGGAAAGCTCGGTCGCCGGCCGCGCGGCCAGATGCGCCACCTGCATCCGCGCCATTGCGCGTTCCACCGCCGCCCGGTCGGCCTCGCCCATGCCCCCCGCGCCCAGGTGCGGGCTGCGGCCCAGCGCCACCAGCACCTCCACCGAGACCGGCCAGGCCACCTCGCGCGCCTGCGGCAGGAACGCCGCCGCCCTGGCACGGGCGCGCGGCGCCAGCGCCGCGAGGCTCGAGCGGCCCGCCGCCAGCAGAAGCCCCATCGCGGCGCGGAGCAGCGTCGTCTTCCCCGCCCCGTTCGGCCCGATCAGCCCGACCAGCTCGCCTTCCTCCACGGAAAGCGTCACGCCGCCCAGCACCGGGCGCTGCCCCCGCCTGACCGAGATCGCCTCGAGCGCCATCAGCGTCATGCGAGCTGCCTCCTGAGGCGCCAGATCAGGTGCAGGAAGAACGGCGCCCCGATCAGCGCCGTCAGCACCCCGAGCTTGAGGTCGCGGTCCGGCGCGATCAGCCTGACCGCGATGTCGGCCATCAGCACCATCGCCGCTCCGCCCAGCGCCGAGGCCGGCAGCAGGGCCGAGGGCCGGGCGCCGACGAAGGGGCGCAGCACATGCGGCACCACCAGCCCGACGAAGCCGATCGCGCCGGCCACCGCCGTCACGCCGCCGACCAGCGCCGCCGCCCCCAGCACGACCAGCAGCTTCAGCCGCCCGAGGTTGACCCCCAGCGCCGAGGCCGCGTCCTCGCCGAGGGTCAGCGCATCGAGCCCGCGCCCCAGCGCCAGCAGCACCGCGCCGCCCGCCAGCACGAAGGGCGCGGCCACGGCCACATGCAGCATCGAGCGGTCGGCCAGCGAGCCCAGCATCCAGAACACGATCTCGGCGGCGGCGAAGGGGTTGGGCGAGAGGTTCAGCACCAGCGAGGTCAGGGCGCCTGCCAGCGCCGAAAGCGCGATCCCGGCGAGGATCAGCGCCAGCGCCCCGCCCCTCGGGCCCGCGATGGCGAGGATCAGCCCCACCGAGATCAGCGCGCCGAGAAGCGCCGCCCCCGGCAGTGCCAGGGGATGCAGGGCCGCGAGCCCCGTCTGCAACGCGATCACCGCGCCCAAGGCCGCCGAGGCCGAGGTGCCGATCAGCCCGGGCTCGGCCAGGGGGTTCCTCAGGAACCCCTGCATCGCCGCCCCGGCGAGGCCAAGCGCCGCCCCGGTCATCAGCCCCAGCAGCGCCCGCGGCAGCCGCACCTCCTGCATCACCAGCGCCACGGCGTCCCGCTCCGCCCCGCCCCGCACCAGCGCGGAGAGGCTCTCAGAAAGGCCCAGCGCCGCCGGCCCGATCAAGAGCGATGCCGCGAACAGCAGCAGCACCAGTGCCGACAGTCCGAGCGTGACCCGCAGGCTCATTGCCCCAGCGCCTCCCGCGCGGCGCCCAGCCGGGCGATGGCGCCCAGCAGATGCGGCGTGCCGCAGACCCAGTCGGCATCGCTCACCGCGCCCGCTCGGCTGAGGCCGCGCAGCGCCGGATGCGCCAGGATCTCCTCGGCGCGCGAGGCTCCCGGATAGGTCTCCCCGGTCACCACCGCGTCGGGCGCCGCCAGGATCAGCAGTTCGAGCGGCAGGAACCCCCCCGCTTCCAGCCCGACCTCGCTTGCCACGTTGCGGAACCCCGCCGCCGCCAGGATCTCGCCCGCGAGCGTATGCTCGCCGCCGGTGTATCCGCTCGCATCGTAAAGCGCCGCCCGCGGCCCCGGCTCGGCACGCAGGGCGGCGAGCCCGGCCTCGAACGCCTCGGCCATCCGCGCGCCCGCCTCGGCCCGGCCCAAAACCGCCGCCACGGCCCGCATCTGCACGCCCACGTCGGCAAGCGAGACAGGCGGCGGGAACTCCTCCACCCTGAGCCCCAGCCGGCGCAAAAGCTCCACCGTGGCCCGCGTGGTGTAGGTTCCCGCCAGCACCAGGTCAGGGCCGAGGAGGAACACCTCCTCCGCCTGCCCGCGCGTCACCGGGTAGGCCATCGCTTCCTCCGCCATCGGCGAGGACAAGGGATCGCGCGCCAGGTGCGACACCGCGACGAACTGCCCCGGCGCGGCCAGCAGCATCGCCAGCTGGTCGGTGCAAAGGTTCAGCGAGACGACGCGCGCAGGCGCCTCCCCCGGCATCTCCCCGGCCCCCGCCGCGCCGGCGGCGAGGGCGAGCGCCAGCGCCGCCGCCCTACCAGCGCGTCCGAACCCCGAGATAGGCCGTAAGCCCTTGCGTCGCATAGCCATCGACCTCCTGATACCGCGCGTCGAACAGGTTCTCCACCCGGCCGGTCAGCTCCACCCTGTCGGTCAGGGCGTGCGAGACCGCGAGGTTCACCAGCGTGTAGTCCTGAAGCGGGATCTTCGCCCCGCCATAGGACGGCGCCGTGAAGTCGAAGTCGAGAAGCCCCGCCACATGCTGCACCCCGAGCATCACCTGGGTGCGCCCGCCCGGTAATGTGTAGCCCAGATCCAGCCCCAGCTCGTGCATCGGCCTTCGCACCTCGCGGCTGCCGTCGGGATCGCGCGCGTCGAGATAGGTGTAGCCGAGGCCCAGCCGCAGATCGTCGCTCAGCGCGAAGTCGCCCGTCATTTCCACGCCCTTCCTGCGGCTCACACCCGGCTGGTTCACCGGCGTCGACTCGAAGGTAGCGAGGTCGAAGACGGTGGTGATCTCGTTCGTGAGCCGGTCCTCGAAGTAGGTCACGTCGACCGAGCCGCGCCCGCCCATCAGCTCGTGGGTGACCCCCACGTCCCAGCCCCGGCTCTTCTCGGGCTCGAGATCGGGGTTGCCGACGAACGAGCCCGGGATGAAGCCGAACTGGTCGTAGAGCGTCGGGTTCTGCACGCCGGTGCCGGCCGAGGCATGTAGGCGCGTTGCGCCGTCCGGAAGCGCATAGGAAAGCCCGAGGCTCCAGGTGTTGGCATCCTCGAAGCGGTCGTTGTCGTCGTGGCGAAGCCCCAGCTGCACGTCGAGCGCCTCGCCGATGCTCGCGCGGTATTCCAGCACCGCCGCCGTCAGCTCCCGCGACCGCTCGATCAGCTGCGAGGGGTCGAAGACCAGCGCCGGATCGTTCGCCTTGAACGTCTCGCGCTCCCATTCCAGCCGGCCCGTCAACGTCTGCCCGGCCTCGGCCAGAGAGGCGGCGTCGAGCGCGTAGGTGCTCTGCAGATGCAGGCTCCGCCTCGTGCCGGTGGTGTCGGTGGTGCGCACCCCGGCATCTGCGTTGCGGTCGTCCTGATCGGAGAAGCCGAAGCGCAGCTCGGTCTCCATCCGCCCGCCGAACGACTCGGCGTTGAGGAACACCGAGCCGAAAATCTCCTCGCGCTCGTGCTCCAGGGCCGCGTCGGTCACGAGGTCCGCCTGCGTCGCCGCGCCAAAGTTGAAATCGTCGTAATCGCCGGTGCGCTCGGTCCTGCGCAGCGTCGCCCCCACCGTCACGGTGTCGCTCAGCGCGTAGCTGCCCTTGAAGTTGAGCGTCAGGTTCCGGTCGCCGTCCCGGTCGCCGCCTGGATCGTTCGAGGCATCGAAGCCGCCGGTCACCCGCTCGGCCGCCGAGAAGCTCCACGCCGCCCGCCCGTCGCCGCCCCTGAGCGCGAAACTGCCGGCGACGCTGCCGTCCGAGCCCGCCTCGGCCCCGGCCTCCGCCGCGAAGCCCTCGCCGTCGCCGCCCTTGGTGGTGATCGAGATCACGCCCCCGATCGCGTTCGAGCCGTAGAGCGAGCTCTGCGGCCCGCGCAGCACCTCGATCCGGGCGATGTCGGCGGCGATGAGCCCGGCGAGGTCGTATTCGCCGTTCTCCGGCGCGGAAACCTCGACGTCGTCGATCAGGACCAGCGTGTGGTTGCCCTCGGCGCCGCGGATGCGGATCTGCGTGAGGTTGCCATAGGCTCCAGCCCGGTTCACCGACACGCCCGGCAGCGCCCGCAAAGCGTCGGCCAGGTGGGCGATCTGCTTTTCCTCGATCTCCTCGGCGGTCAGCACCGTGTAGGCGCGGCCGTATTCGGTGGTCAGGACAGGCGTCAGCCCGCCAAACACCACGATCTCGGCCAGCTCGATCACGCCCTGCGCCCGCGCGGGCGCTGGCAGCATCACAGCGCCCAGCGCGGCGGCCGAAGCACAAACCCGTCTCATTCCGTTCCCCCAACCCGGCACGGGCGCATTCCGGCCCGCGAACAGCAATTGCCTTCGGAAGGGGAGGCCCCAGCCGCAGACGGTGATGCGTCACCTCCACGGGATGGCCCGCCGACCCGGCGCCCCCCGCGCCCGGACTTGGTGATCTTCCCGGCAGGTCTCCTGGCTTGCGGGTCAATGCGGGCGTCCGGCCTTCCCGGGGCATGCGCCCCAGTGGCATCCGCGAACGCCGCTCGCCGCTTACAGTTGCGGGGGCAGCCACGGCCTTGGGCGCGCATTGCGCCCGCACCGTCGTTCCCTTTTCACCGGCGGCCGAAACCGTCCGGACCGAGATCGCCCCTTCTCCCCGCGCCGCTGCCCCGAGTCAAGCGGCCGAAGCGGCATTCCTGCGCCGGTTGCGACCGCCCCGCCCGCGACCCGCGGAAGGCCCGCGACGGGCGTAATCCGCCCCGACACAGGCACTTCTTGGCCGATCCCGATCGCCAAACTTTACGAATCACCGCCTCCGCGCGAAAATCACGCCGTTTCCGGTGCCGGGCCGCCTTCCCGCGCCCCGTTGGACGAGGGGCAAAGCCATCGCGCGGTCGTGGGGGCCGCATCGGAGGTGATGCATGTGGGACCTTGCTCTGGAAAGCTTTCTCGGCCGTCTGATCCGGCACGGCACGCTCGTGCTCGCCCTGCCCTCCGGCCGGGTGATCCGCTTCGGCCACGGCAGCCCGGACTTCGCGGTGAAGCTCACCGATCCCACGCTGCCCCGCCGGCTCTGCCTCTCCCCCGAGCTGGCACTCGGCGAGGGCTACATGGACGGCACCCTGCGGATCGAGGGCGACGACCTGAAGGGCTTCATGTCGTTCCTGATCCTTAACGCACGCAAGGGCCTGCCGCTCTGGCAACGCCCCGCGAAAGCGCTCCGCACCGCGCTGCGCTTCGCCAGGCAATGGAACCCAGTGCCGCGCGCGCGGCGCAACGTGGCGCATCACTACGACCTCTCGGGCAAGCTCTACGACCTCTTCCTCGACGCCGACCGGCAGTATTCCTGCGCCTATTTCCGCGAGCCCGGCATGAGCCTCGAAGCCGCGCAGATCGCCAAGAAGCACCACATCGCCGGCAAGCTCCTCATCGAGCCCGGGATGCGGGTGCTCGACATCGGCTGCGGCTGGGGCGGCATGGCGCTGACGCTGGCGCGCGACTACGGCGCCCGGGTGGTCGGCGTCACACTTTCCGAGGAGCAGGTGAAGCTCGCCCGCGAGCGCGCGAAGAAGGCCCGGCTCGACGACCGGGTCGAGTTCCGCCTGATGGACTACCGCCACGTCGAAGGCCCCTTCGACCGCATCGTCTCGGTCGGCATGTTCGAGCACGTCGGCGTACCGCATTACCGCGCCTACTTCGCCAAGGTCCGCGAGCTTCTCACCGAGGACGGCGTGGCGCTGATCCACACCATCGGCCGGAGCACGCCGCCCAGCGTCACCAGCCCCTGGATCGACAAGTACATCTTCCCCGGCGGCTACGTCCCCGCGCTTTCCGAAGTGATGACGGCGGTCGAGAAGGAGAATCTCGTCACCGACGACGTCGAGGTCTGGCGGCTGCACTACGCCGAGACGCTGACGCACTGGTACGACCGCTTCGTGGCGCGGCAGGACGAGGCCCGCGCGCTCTACGACGAGCGCTTCTGCCGGATGTGGCGCTACTACCTCATCGCCTCCGAGCTCACCTTCCGCCTCAACCGGCAGGTCGTGTTCCAGCTCCAGCTCTCGAAAAAGCAGGAGGCGGTGCCGCTCACGCGCGACTATCTCTACCCGCCCGAGCCCGAGGCGCGCGTCTCTCACGCCGCCGAGTGAAGCATCCATTTCTTCGCTTGGGAGCCGTTTTTCCAGCGATTTTCCTTCGAAGGATCGTGCGCGAAAACCCGATCTCCGGAAAGAAAACCGCGCAGAGTCGCGCGG
>Ga0224512_10005126_pt1 | contig 10877 bp, 9 predicted proteins | sample SF_May12_sed_USG_4_FD_169103 | JGI IMG/M metagenome (GOLD analysis project Ga0224512, IMG submission 169103) | Sediment microbial communities from San Francisco Bay, California, United States - SF_May12_sed_USGS_13 | ecosystem: Environmental > Aquatic > Marine > Sediment | place: USA: California...
GACCAGCCAAGACCCAGAGCGGAAGTCGGGTCGGCCACGAGTCGCGGTGGATCGCCCGGTCTGCGGGGCTTCGCTTCGATCTCGATCGTGCAGCCGGTGACCTGCCTGGCAACCTCGATGACCTCGAGCACGGAGTGTCCTTGCCCGGTTCCCACGTTGACAGCCAGCGAAGGTCCGCCCGACGCCAGATGGTCGAGGGCCACCAGGTGCGCTTCTGCGAGGTCAAGGACGTGGATGTAGTCGCGAATTGCCGTTCCATCGGGTGTGTCATAGTCGGCGCCGAACACCTTCACGGTCACGGCGTCGCGCGCCGAGCGCAGAATGTTGGGTATGAGATGCGTCTCCGGATCATGGCGCTCGCGACGGGTCGGTGACGCACCCGAGGCGTTGAAATACCGCAACGGGACTGAGCGGAGACCATGGGCGGTCTCCGTATACGTCAGCATCTGTTCGAAGGCGGCCTTCGTCCACCCGTAGGGACTCTCGGGCCGGATCGGATGCGACTCGGGTGTCGGCACGACGTCTGGCGTGCCGTACACGGCCGCCGACGAGCTGAACACGAGGCTTCCGATGCCCGTGTCCTTGCACGCTTCGAGCAGAGCCACGCCCCGGGCGACGTTCACGTCGAGGTAGCGGATGGGATCTGCCACGGACTCCCCCACTGCGATCAGACCTGCGAAATGGATGACGGATTCGATGCTTCGGTCGGACATCAGCCTCCGAACCAGATCCGTGTCACCGACATCGCCTGTCACGAAATCAGCCCCGGCGTTCACCTGGTCGGCATGGCCGCGCGAGAGATCATCGAGCACGGTCACCGAGTCGCCGCGTTCGACGAGCAAATCCACTGTGACAGAACCTATGTAGCCCGCGCCACCGGTCACGAGAACATCAGTCATCGGCGTCAGTCCGTTCGAAGAGGTCGGTTGTGGCACCCGGGCCTGCCCCGGTGGGAAAGATCCAGGGCTGGTGCCCGGTCTGCTCACGATATCGTCCTCCGACCGCCCGGGTGAACTCATCAACCCGGTCATGTGCGACCAGCGCAACCGCTGCACCCGCAAAGCCCGCCCCGGTGAGACGGGAACCAAAACAACCTTCCGACCAGGCGCTCTCGACCATGACATCAAGAGCGGGAGACGACACCTCGAAGTCGTCGCGCAGGCTCACATGACTCTCATTCATGAGCTGTCCGAATCGGACCGGATCGGCGCTGGCCGCAACCGCATCGAGTACGCGCTGATTCTCGGTCACGATATGGCGGGCGCGACGATACGTGACGTCGTCGAGGCCGGTGCGACCCGATTCGAGCATGGCGGGATCGGCATCGCGCAAAGCGGCCACACCCAGGTGCTCGGCCGCAGCCAAACACGAGGCGCGCCGGTCGTTGTATTCGGAACCGACAAGGCTGCGGCGCGTGCCCGTATCGAGGATCACCACCGACACGTCGTCGCTCAGGACGACCGGGCTGATGTCGAGGCTACGGCAGTCGATGAGAAGCGCGGCACCTTCGACGGCTGCGGACGAGATCAGCTGGTCCATGACGCCGCTGTTGACACCCACCCACTCGTTCTCCGCCCGCTGAGATGCCAGTGCCATCGCCACCGGATCCCAGCGAAGGTCGCCCGCTGTGGCAAATACCTGCGCCACAGCCAGTTCGAGCGCCGCAGACGACGAGAGTCCCGAGCCGCGCGGCACATCGGACGCCACGACACCCTCCCATCCCCGAATGGCGTGACCGTCGGACCGCAGCGACCAGGCTACGCCTCCGACATAGTCGAACCATGCGCCCGTGGCCGACGGAGGTTCGAGCGCGTCGAAAGAAGCGACGTCGTCGAGATCTGCGGCCTCGCACACAACCCGGGAGTCGAGCCGCCGGCGGGCGGCGACGGATGTCCGCAAGGTGAGCGCCATGGGTAGAACGAACCCGTCGTTGTAGTCGGTGTGCTCACCGATGAGATTCACGCGTCCCGGTGCATGCGACACGAACTCGGGATCTGTCCCAAACCTGGACCGGAAGCGGTCCACTGCCCGACGTGATGCTTCCACCCGGGCGACGCTAGCGATCGCCGCCGCTCATGAGAACCTGGACCCGCCCCGGATCGACGACGGCGGCCAGAATGTCACGAATGCTCAAGATGGCAATGATGTCATCGCTCACCACCGGCACATGCCGGTAGCCGGTCTCGAGAAGCCATTCGGCGACTTGCTCCACCTCGACCGACGGTGAGAACACATCGGGATGACGGGTCATGTGGTTCCCGACGACGGCCTGCTCGAAGTCGACCCGCATGGCGGCCGCATCGAGCATGTCACGCTCTGTGATGATGCCGATGAAGTCGCCGTCTGTGACGATGCCCATCGACCCAACCCCCGAGGTGACCATGGCGCTCGCACAGTCGTAGAGAGAGGTCGTCGGAGACACGGTTTCCATCGGACCCTCGATCAGGTCTCTCAGCTTCACGATTGGACCTCCTTGCGTATGTCCCAACCTACGATCTCACAGAATCGATCGTCAGAGTCAACGGGCGTGTCGTTTTGGGTCAAAAGTCCCGTGACGCGAGGGAGCGGCCCGAAGGCCGCCCCACCCGGTCATCGATTTGAGTCTGGATCAGATGAGGTCCTGCTCGCGGATTCCGAAGGACGGATGGCGGAGGCGGCAGAGTGCCAGCTTCTCGAGTTGCCGGATCCGCTCTCGGGTCAGGTTGAACTCCTCGCCGATCTCTTCCAGCGTCCGGGGAACACCGTCGTAGAAACCGTACCGGAGAGCCAGGATCCGCCCTTCCCTCTCGGGTAGACGCTCAATGGAGATCCGGAGCGAGTTGGCCACGTCCATCTCTTCGGTGATCTGAACGGGGTCTGCGGCGTCCTCGTCCTCGATGAAGTCACCGAGTTGGGCGCCGTCCTCCCCCACGGGCTGCTCGAGTGACACCGTATCGGCGACGCTCAGCGCCAACTCCACCTTGTCGACTGTCACGCCGGCCTCTTCGGCGATCTCGTCGGGTTTGGGATCACGACCGAGCTCGGCCTTGAGGCTGGCCTGAGCCGCACGGACGGCAGCGAGTGTGTCGTGCAGGTGCACGGGAATCCGGACCGTCCTCGACTTGTCGGCGATTGCACGGGTGATCGCCTGGCGGATCCACCAGGTCGCATATGTCGAGAACTTGAAACCTTTACGCCAGTCGAACTTCTCGACGGCACGGATCAGGCCGAGGTTGCCCTCCTGGATGAGATCCAGAAAGTCGATGCCTGAGGTGTTGGCATAACGACGTGCATTGGCGACGACCAGACGCAGGTTGGCTGTGAGGAACGCATCCTTCGCCTCGCGGCCTTTGCGTACCTTGCGACGAAGCTCGATCTCCTGCTTCTTGCCTTTGTAGTTGCCCGCTTCGATCTCGAGAGCGGCCTCTTCGCCGCTTTCGATGAGCTGGGCGAGTTCGACCTCTTGTTCGGCGGTGAGCAGGTCGTATTCGCCGATGGCGGTCAGGTATTGCGAGACGAGATCGGTGGTGAGCCGGCCGCGTTCATCGGTCAACTTGCTCGATCGGTCACGTGTCTTACGGGCCTTGGGGTCGGCTTTGACACGCGGCTGCTGGGCTGGGGGCATACGATATGGGTCCTTCGAATCAGGGGGGGGCGAGTCAGACACCCGGTTCCACGGTCGTGGAATCGATTCCAACCCGGCTTCCTCGTCAATATGACACAGAACCGGCCAAATGTGAACCCCCTTTTTCGCCAGAAGTGAGGAAAGTTCCGCTTTGGGCGCCGAAAAGGGCTTTTCCACAGGGTTGTCCACATACGATGAACGCTCCGGCGCCAACGGTATTCCCGTCAGGGTGCCCCTCGCCCGCTTCTGTCAGATCGAGGCGACGGCCGACGCAATGATGCCGGCCTGTTCGCCGGTAAGGGGTCGACCGCCGGCGCCGACGACGTAGAAGACGTCGATGACCAGACCGGCCCGTGTGTCGATCTTGGCGAGGTGGATGTCGCCACCTTGGTCGAAGATGATCCGGGCGATGTCATGCAGCATGCCGATGCTGTCGGGACCGCGCACTTCTATGGTCGTGTACCGTCCGTCCTGTCCGGTCCGTACCTCGACGGAGCCCTCGGGCTTTGTCCGGTGACGGTATGCGTGGCGCTTGGCAGCCAGGTCGGCCTCGAGGTCACCGGGATCCTTCAATACGTTGCGGACGGACACCCACTTTTCGGCAGGCACGGACCCGCCGCCGAGAGCATCCTGGACGGATACGACATCGACGGCGAGTCCCTGACTGCCGGTGGTCAACCGTGCGTCGAGCACGTCGATGTCGTGGAGAGCCAGCACTCCGGCCATATCGGCGAGGAACCCCGGCCGGTCACGGGACACAACGAGCAGGGAGGTGACGGCGCCGGAGGCTTTCACGTCGAGTCGGACGTCGCCCGGCTCGGGGAAGGGCGTTGTCAGAACGAGATGACGGGCGATTTCGTCGGGAGAGAATCGGTCCCCGTAGGCAGCCGGCATGGCATCGAGGTGCCCGGCCACCCGCTGTTTTCCGAATGCGCCTCCGGCCGCCTCGACGATGTCGGAAATGGTGCTCTGGTTGTCCGGCAAAGCCCCACCGAGATGGTGAAGGACCCTCACGAACAGGGTTTGGAGGAGAGAGGACTTCCATGCCGTGAAGACCCCCTGGCCGGTGGCACGCCAGTCGGCGATCGAGAGCAAGTAGAGCAATCGAAGCATCTGGGGATCATCAACCGTGCGGGCGACCATGGCGATGACAGAAGGATCGTCCAGATCGCGTCGCATGGCCGTATCGGGGAGCAGCAAGTGGTGCCGGACGGCGAGCTCGATGCGGCGCGCGGCGGCGGGCCTGAAGTGGGCACGCTTCAGGAACTGGCGGGTGAGCCCGGCTCCCACCGTCGCATGGTCTCCTGGCAGGCCTTTGCCCACGTCGTGAAAGAAGCCTGCCACCAGGAGGTCGTCCGCGGAACCGAGATCGTCGGTGACCGCATCGAGAAACACGGACTCGCCCGAAGTGACCGCCAGCAGTTCCTCCACCGTCCTCCAGAGGTGACCGTCCACCGTGAACTCGTGAAACGGAACGTACTGAGGTTGGGCGACGGTATGGGCCCATTCCGGGAGCGCCCGCTCGACCCATCCCAGCTCGACCATCCGCCCGATCATGCCGGCTCCGCGGTTTCCGGCCGCAAGGACCCTCACAAACGCCGCCCGATCTTCTTCATTCCACACGGGAGGACCTGAACGACGAATGTGCAGCTCTTCGTCCGGAGAGAACCCGCTCCCGGAAACGCGCTGCAACGCCTCGTCGGCCAGGAGCAGCGGCGACGGCCGCTCGGCCTGGCCGACAGCAGAACGGCGCAAAGCCCGCAGCGACCACCGGCCACCGGCGGATCGGGGCGGATCGGAGATCTGGACCAGCTCGGGCCAACGCTCGGTCGCGATCTGATCGACCACCCTCCGTGCGCGCTGAAACCGCTCGGCAAACTCCTCCGGACCTGCACCCGCCCAGCGGGCGGCCGACGCCCGTATGTCGAATCCGAACACCTCCTGGGGGCGACCGGCAACGGCGTGGAGGGCGTTCCTGACCTCCAGCAGCGTGTTGCGGGCCTGCACCTCGGCATGGTCAGGAGCGTCAGGTTCGGCGCCCTCGCAAGCGAGCCTGGCGCGATCCCATGCCACCGTGTGCAATGTCCGAAGGGATCCGCGGCCGGACTTCACGTCACCGGACAGCAAGAAGAACGGTTCTGAGCGTCGCCGCTCGAGCTCGCCGTGTACCAGTTGTCTGGCCAGCTTCCCGCGGTCTTTCCTGATCGCAGCCGTCAGAGAAGGGCCGAGGGACTCGGTGAGAAGCGACGAGCCCGCCACGTGCCGGTAGGTCAGCAACGCCGTGAATGTCTCGAAGGACTCGTGAGCAGCTACTTCGACCTCTCGCAGCGTCCTCAGTGAATGCCCCACCTTGAGCCGGGCATCCCACAGCGGGTAGAGGATGGGCTGGATGTCCTCGGCTCGCAAAGATCCGTCGTGGAGGATCATCACATCCACGTCCGACGCAAGGCACAATTCCTTTCGCCCATAGCCCCCGACGGCGACGAGCGCGGCCCGGCCCTCGAGCGACCACAACGCGGCGAGCGCTCCGTCGAGTACCGACGACAACTCGGCGGCGATGGCGGCGCCGCCGCCGGACGGCATCACCCCGGACATGGTCCGGCGCACCTCGAGAAACCCGGAGAGCGGATTGGCTGCGGGGACGCCCGTCATCCCTGTCCCACGACCTGATCCGGTACGGCCTTGCGTACGATCGCGTACGGCGTCATTCTTTCCACCAAAGAGAGCGTCAGCCCACACTATTGCCGGGTTGTTTCGGCTTCGTAAACCGTGGACGCGTGAGAGCCACCGCGAGGGTGGCTCTCACTGTGGTCCGGGCTCTAGGGGCGGGCCCGGGACCATCCGCCGCGCGAAGGGGGCTACGCGGACGTCTCTACCGTCACATCCTCCGTGTCCGCCACCGTGTCGGCAGCGCCCTGAGGGGTCGCCACTTCGGCCGGCTCGAGCGTCGAGGATTCGGACGCCTTCTTCTCGGCGCGCAGTTCTTTCAACTCGGCGCGCTCGGACAGAACCCGTCTGCGACGGCTGCGCCAGACCCAGCCGACCGCCTCGTCGAGGAGGATCGAACCGCCGATCGTGGCCAGGAGGATCGCCACCAGCGGATACTCGAGATCCCACTGGAGGAACGAAAATCTCACCGGGTCAGTGTTCTGGGCCGCCAGGATCACGAGGGCGGCGAGCACTGCGAGTACCGCCACGAACCCGACGTAGACGCCGGTTCCTCTGTACTGCTTCTTCGGTTTGTCACGGCGAACCATGTGTTTCCTTTCGTCGCGCAGTTTTGACACGCGCCACCCGGGAAAGTTCTCTCTACGCGCTGGAGGGGAGCGACTCTCGCCGCCCCCCTCCGTCGATACGGCCGATCCCTGGCTCAGATCTCTGCTGCCTGACGGTGGTCTCTACTCGCCGCCCGGCAACATCCGCTGCCAGTACTTCTCTGCGGTCCTGATCCCGCCGACGCCAAACGCAACTGCGAAGGCGACACCCACGGAAGCCAGGACTGCGATGAACAGGGTGTTCACGATGTCCTGAGCCACGTTGAGAGTGCTGAGGGCAGCGAACACGCCGAAGATGATGAGTCCCCAACGAGTCGCCGGCGCCAGCCAGGCGATACCTTGCTGGGTCGCCCAGGGCCGCACGACCTCGGCCACGAACGAACCAACCGCGGCAGCCACCACCACGATCACAATCGCCACGATGACGAGAGGCAGATAGGCGATGAGGCCGGACAGCAAGTCGGTGAGAGCGTCGACCCCCAACGCCTCGGCAGCCAGCAGGAACACGATCAGCAGGGCAATCCAATAGACAATGTTGGACACCAGTTCGCTTGCCGTGTACCCAGCCGATTGCAGCGTCCCGGCCAGGCCGGCGCGGTCGAGCAGACGGTCGAGACCGACACCTTCGAACACCCGCTTAAAGACCGTCCTGATGACCCGGGCGATCATCCAGCCGATGAACAGGATCAGCAGGGCGCCGATCAGCTTGGGGGCAAACTCGATTACGTCTGCCCAGGCGTTTCTCAGCCCAGACTCGATCCCGTCGACAAACGAACTCACTTCGGATTGCGCGAGCACCATCAGTTCCTCCTTCGATGTGCGTCAGTCATTGGACCCCGCGAAGCCGCCGAAGTTCCCACAGAAGAACCGGGAACAAATCCGGGTCGAACCGTGTCATGTCTTTATGGTGAACACCCAGTGGACCAGCGCACCGATCCAGAACTCGTCGCCGCCGCCCAGGGCGGCGACCTTCAGGCGTTCGAAGAGCTCGTCCGCAGACACCAGAGCTTCGTGTTCGGTGCGGCGATGCGAGTCACCCAGAACCGGTCACTCGCCGAAGATGTGGCCCAGGAGGCCTTCTTCAGGGCATGGCGCAAACTCGACTCATTCCGGGGTGACGCTCAGGTACGGTCGTGGCTCTATCGCATCGCCACGAACATCGCACTCAACGCCGTCACGCGTTCGAGGGAATCCCCGAGTTCAGAGCCCGATCGCACCCCCGATGCCGCCACTCCCGAGCGGGCGATGGTCGAAACGGCAACCCGCCATGCGCTTGCCGCCCTCGTCGCCGATCTCCCCGAAGATCTCAGGCGCCCGTACGTGCTCCGCGAGTTCGAAGAGCGGTCCTACGAGGAGATTTCACAGGTACTGGGCATTCCGCTCAACACCACCCGGACACGTATCCATCGGGCCCGCAAGGCGGTTGCCCATGGCATGGAGGCCTGGAGATGACGTGTGACATTTCCGATGATCGGCTACAAGCCTATGCGAGCGGCGCCGAAGCCACCCTCCACATCCATGTCTCGGAATGTGGCGGGTGCCAGGATCGGCTCGCAGTGATCTGGGGAGCCGATAGCCCCGATGTGTCCGGTCCTACCATGCGAGCCGTGCGAATCGAGGCATTTACCCGTGACACCATCGAGCTGTCGGCGCACCTGATCGGCGACTTCTTCAAGGCCCTCATCATGCTCGTCCCCGTTCCACGAAAGGAACCCGAATGACCGGTTCAACGTATCTCACCGCAGCAGCCGTCTTTCTCGGTGTGCTCATCATCGGGCTGCTGGTGAGGCGCTGGGTCATCAGCCGATCGGGCGAACACATGACCTCTCGCATGCAGCGCAACCTCACCCAGCTTGCGGTGGTCATAGCGGTGATGTCGGCCGGAGCCGTGTTGCTGGCCGGGGCGACGCCATCGGTCAAAGACGATGTCCTGGTCGGCGTGCTCGGCTCCCTACCCCGGCTCTTGCTCACTGCTGTCATCGTGATCGTGGCCGTGTACCTCGGGCGCATCCTTGGAGCGATTACCGAGTCGACGTTGCGAGGTTGGTCGGTCGTGATGGCTGCGCGCACCGGACGCATCGTCCAGGTTGCCATCGTTGCCATCGGTGTGATCATCGCACTCGAGCAACTGGGGGTCTCCACCGAGTTGATCGTTCTCGTCATTACCGCGTCGATCGCCGCACTTGCACTGGCGGCGGGCCTCTCGCTGGGGCTCGGATCAGTCCCCGTCGCCAAACAGGTCGCGGCCGGCCGGCATGTCACAGAACGGTTCGCAGTGGGGTCCGTGGTGGAGGGAGCCGCGTTCAAGGGAGAGATCGCCGACATCGGCCTCACTTCCACACGCATCAGGACCGACGACGGGGAAATGCTCGACGTGCCCAACGCAGTGTTCCTGGATGGCCCCGTCACCGTGCACAGGGATGGCCCTACCCTCGAGCCGGAATAGCGGCGCAATGTCGAACCGTCTTGCCTCTTCGACCTCTCCCTATTTGCAGCAGCACGCCGACAACCCGGTCGATTGGTATTCCTGGGGTGACGAGGCATTCGAGACGGCCCGGAGTCTCGATAGGCCTGTGCTGCTGTCGGTTGGGTACTCGGCCTGCCACTGGTGCCACGTCATGGCACACGAGTCATTCGAAGACCCGAACACGGCGGCAGTCATGAACGAGTTGTTCGTGAACGTCAAAGTCGATCGAGAAGAGCGGCCCGATGTCGACGCCATCTACATGAATGCCGTGCAGGCGCTCACGGGGCGCGGTGGGTGGCCGATGACGGTCTGGTTGACACCCGATGGCCTCCCGTTCTATGCAGGCACCTACTACCCGCCCGAAGATCGTCATGGCATGCCTTCGTTCGGCCGGGTGATGGCTGCGGTCGATGATGCCTGGCGGAATCGACGGGAAGGGGTCGCCGAGCAAGCCGCCGCTCTGGCTGCCGAGATCGACCGGCACGTCCCCGCCGCAGACGATCTGCCGACCGTGGCCGACCTCGAACGTGCCTACCTTTCGCTCCACGCCTCATTCGATCGTGAGCATGGCGGCCTGGGTGGGGCGCCGAAATTCCCTCAGGAGCCGACCATCGAGTTCCTTCTTCGCATCGGCGACCAACCCTGGGCACCAGAAGCCAAACACATGGCATTCACGACACTGGACCGGATGGCGGACGGCGGCATCTACGACCAGGTGGGAGGCGGGTTCGCCCGGTACGCCGTCGACGGAAGGTGGCTGATCCCCCATTTCGAGAAGATGCTGTACAACAACGCACAGTTGGCCAGGCTCTACCTCAGGGCGTGGCAAATGGGTGGGCCGGACAGATTCCGGACGATTGCCACCCAAACCCTCGACTACGTCCTGACCGATCTGACCCATCCAGACGGCGGATGGTATTCGGCCGAGGATGCCGATTCCGAGGGAGTGGAAGGCAAGTTCTACGTGTTCTCGGCCGACGAATTCGACCGCATTGTCGGGGACGGGGCTCCGATGGCCGCTGCGGCCTTTGGAGTAACCTCCCACGGCAATTTCGAGGGGCTCAACCATCTCTTCCGTGCCCGCACCCTCGAATCGGTGGCCGAGCAGTTCTCCGTGCCAGTCGCTGAGGTGGAGGAGACGGTCCGGATCGCCCGGGAGCGGTTGCTCGAGGCGCGGAACGGCCGCATCCGTCCGGGCCTGGACGACAAGATCATTGCGGCCTGGAACGGCCTCGCCCTGCGGGCGTTCGCCGAGGCCGGCGCCATCCTCGAGGACGACCGGTACCTGGATGCCGCCCGGGCAAACGCTCGATTCGTCCTCTCCGCACTCACCGTCGATGGACGCCTGATGAGGGCCTGGGGCAAAGGCAAGGCGGAGGTTCCGGGGTTCCTCGACGACCATGCCGGATACGCAGTCGGCCTGTTCACTCTCTATATGGCGTCGGGCGAGATCGAGTGGTACGAAGCGGCTGCCGATCTCACGCACCAGATCCTCGACCGGTTCGCCGACGCCAACGGATTTCATCAAACC
>Ga0224512_10005127_pt1 | contig 10875 bp, 13 predicted proteins | sample SF_May12_sed_USG_4_FD_169103 | JGI IMG/M metagenome (GOLD analysis project Ga0224512, IMG submission 169103) | Sediment microbial communities from San Francisco Bay, California, United States - SF_May12_sed_USGS_13 | ecosystem: Environmental > Aquatic > Marine > Sediment | place: USA...
TTCAAGAGGCCATTGCCAGCGCGGCCGATGTACGTCACTGGAGCACTGTATTGAATGGCGCCGATGTCCCTCTTGATGAATTCAAAAAAGAATGGGACGACATATTGGCGCATCTCAAGAAGCAGAGTGAGGCCAAGTAACGCCTGACCGAGCGGACAGTCTGTCCCCAAACCGGTGCTATGACTCGACCAGTGTCTTCAAACGCAACAGCGCCTCGTCCCAACGCGCTGAGACCGTGTCGAGGTACGATCGTACCTGTTCGATCGGTTCCGACACGTAGGTGAACCGGCTTTCTCGACCGACGCGGCTCGAATTGACGATACCCGCTTGCTCAAGTATGCGAAGGTGTTTGGTGATCCCCTGTCTAGTCAGGCTAAGGCCCTCAGTTAGCTGAGCGATAGAACGCGCTTGACCATCAATTAGACGAGAGACAAGTTCCAGGCGCGTCGTGTCACCAAGCGCCGCCAACACTGGCGCGGGGTCAGTAAGCGTGCGATTTGGCTCAGGATTCGACATGACTCGTGATGTTCTTCGCTTGTGCGTCCCATCCCTGTGTGTTTCGCCGCAACGCGTTAACGCGGCGTTCGTCGTCCGGCAGCGCGTTGAAACCAGACTCTGTTATATTGAGGCGCGTGCCGCTGGACGTGGGCTCGAGTCTGAATTCGACCAGCGTTTGCGGCTCATTTGAATAGTCGACATCGGGATCGCCCCCATACGGACACCAACTGAACGAGAACAGCCGATCGGGCTCCATAACTTGCACCGTCGCCTCCCACTTCATGTGCTCGTAACCTGGATACGTAACCTGTCCACGGGAAACCTTACCGACCTCAAATGGAACGTCCAGTTTGACGCGGAACCACTCGCCGAACTCCTGGTGATCCGTTAGCGCACGCCAAACTCGCGCGACCGGTGCCTTCAACTCGATAGTCTTCTCGATACGGTCTTGCATAATCACAACCTCCTGGTTGCTCATAACTATCGCAAAACAATACGCAACGCGCAACCACTTAGTTGCATATACTATTAGGCAAAATCCGGTCCGTTTGTGGGCGGTGCCCCGTACCTGACCGCGTATCCTATTACATGAAAATTGGTTATAGATTTTGCCCCTAAGTTGATGAAACAGCGCTTTGCGCCTTTTTATACTGTCGCATTGACAATACTGTGTTTAGCATAGTATACTAATCAAGACAGCCATGACTCCACAAGATCCTGCGAATATGACCCTGGAACTCCGCAGAGGGGCAATTATCCTGGCGGTCCTGAGCCAGTTGACCAAGGAACACTATGGATATTCGCTCCGCGAGCGGCTCTCGGCGAGAGGGCTTCCGGTACCGGAGGGGACGCTCTATCCGCTCCTGCGCCGTCTCGAATCACTGGAGCTCTTGACAAGTGATTGGCGGGTGGTTGCTGGCCGCCCGCGACGCTACTACCGCACCTCGCACGCAGGCAAGCAGTTGCTCAAGGCGATGGAAACGGAATGGCGTGTGCTGGTCGAGGTGCTCAACGGGTTGCTCGAAGCAAAATAAAGGAGACCAACATGGATCTGATCGAAAGGTATATACAGGATGTTTCCCACCGCCTTCCGCGTCGACTTCGCGGCGACGTTGAAAAGGAGCTGCGGTCATCCCTCGAGGATGCACTGGACGCGCACGCTGCGAATGCCGGAGACGGCGCCGAGGCCGCCGCTCCAGACGAACACGTTGTAGAGCTGCTCCGCAAGTTTGGGCCGCCCGCACAGCTGGCCGCCTCATACCGCTCGGGTACGGGCTTCCTCGTGGGACCGGAGCTTTACCCCGCGTTTTTAAAAACCATGAAAATCGTGATCATCGTCATCGTCGGAATTGTTGTCGCTTCGGTGGTGGCAGGTGCGATTGGCGAGGACAACCCGCTTTTTGAAATTGCGAAGGGGCTTGTGCTATCTAACCTCTTTAGTGAGATTGTTGAAGCCATGGGGTGGGTTGTGCTGGTGTTCTGGATCGTCCAACTGGTGACATCGAGCTCGCGAGTTGACACGCCAAACGCGACCAGGGCCACATCCATGTCGTGGGATCCACACACACTTCCAAGACGTGATGATCCCAATCGCATCGGCCGCACGGGTCTCATGGTAGAGATTGCGATCATGATCGCCCTCATTGTCCTGTTTGCTGTTTTTCCGCGCGCCGTCGGCGCGACGGTGTCGACGAATGGCGAGCGTCATTGGGTGGCGCTGATGGGCCCGGGGTTTCTTGCGGGTCGCGGCCTGCTCTACGTGGGTTTTGTGGGCACAGTTGTGCTAAACGTCATGCTCCTGCGGCACAACCGGTGGACGATCCCCACACGGGTGTTCGATCTGGCGATCAGCGTCATATTTATCGCGGCACTTCTCCCAATGGTAACGGGCGGCAACGTCGTTGCGAACGCTCCAGCTGATCTCGTGGCAAACGGGTGGTCAGAAGAAGCGGCGGACAGTCTTTCCCGAGATATGTTCCCGTTTCTAGACAAACTCCTGCGCGGAGTGTTTGCCTGTGTCATTGTCGGGATTGTCTGGAGCATGGTCACACGTGTCGTCACGCTAATAAGGCGGGTAACGTAAATACGACTGCGACCGCGCGTACAATGGCTCAGATAAAGTGGCGTCCCCAAATACACGTTAATCGAACCGCTCGCGAGTTCGCCGAAGCTCTTCTTGCTGTATAAGACCCAAGAAGAACCCGGTCCCCACTCCTGAATCCCTCGGCAGCACGACGCTCTGAGCGTGTGGCGCGGAATTATTTTCACGAAGAAAGCGGATCGTCCAACAAAACTCTCTAGCGATCAAAGCCATCAAAATGCGGAAAATGCGCAGCATCGAGGGCGGCAAGGGCGTCGCGAGCTTCGTCGCTGACGGTGCCAAGCACTTCGACGCGCGTAATCGGCGCGATAGCAAGTAAATCGGGCAAAGAGGGACCGACGTTGGCCAAGTGAGTCAGCATAGCATCAGAACTCGAGAAGGTCTCCAGCAGCAGGCACCGATTTCCGCTCTCGCCAAGAAACCATTGATATCCGAGCGTTCCGGGCTCGTTCTCCTTGACAGTAGAAATGTAGCCCGCGGCCATTGATTTGAACTCATCGACTTTACCATCCTTGATGGTAAACTCCAGTACATATGAAACCGTGTTCATAGCAATCTCCTTCCGACCAATCCAAAGTTTTTGTGTCGGCCATTACACTTATTGTTCAAAATCCATTTCTATTCCGCCAAACCATCTCGCGATTAAGTTATATAGAAAAGCCTCAATAAGCCCGACTATAAATCCAGCGGCAGCAAACACGATTGGCATACCGATGAGTGCCAAAAATGCGAGTGCTGTACCTGAATTTAAAGTACCTGTGAATGCCTCATAAATGAATCCACCAAATGAATATAATATCCCGGCGATTAAACCCACAAACGCCATCACAATAGCTTGCAATTTTGCCAAGAAGAGAATTCCAATTTGTTTTAGTTTTGCCATTATGCATTCACCTTCCTTGAATTAGATTGAAAATGAGCTTATGAGGATGTCCGCTTGCACTGCTCTCCCCTTTCGTGGAGTTAACGAAGCGGCTTCTACAGGTGAACGTTGACCAGGGGCAGCAGCCGCAGCCAGCGCGGATTGTTGCCGGCGAAGTTGAGCAGGCCGAGCTGGACCCCTTTGAGTCGGGCCGTGTAGTTCACGAGTCCGATGGAGAGTCCGGTGAAACGCTGGTTAGCCATTTTGAAATGAAGAAAGTCCTCGAGGTTGATTCTGTCGATGTACAGGCCGTTCAATGCACCGGCCGCGAAACCGTTTACCTCGGGCGCGAAGATCACAACGCCACCGAAAGCGACGCCGCTGATCCGCTCTGTGGCACCCAACCCCAGGCCGGCGAGCATGATGCCGTCCAGCCTCTTGCCGCCGATTCCTCCCAGCGCCAGCGCGATACCGTTCATGTCCTCGGCGCCCACCCCTAATCCTGCGACGGCCACGCCGCGAAGGTGCGCCGAGTAGACGCCGCCGATGCTCAGCCCCAGACCGGTCAAGCTGCTGTCGGCGCCGGCGGCGACGCCACCGATCGTAGCGCCTCTGATATGCTGGGCCATCGCACCACCCGGGCACAGGGTGAGACCATCGAGTTGCTTGCTATTGCCAGTCCAAAAACCACTGATGTTGATTCCCCGGAAGCGCTCTTTGACATCCACCATGATCAAGCCGACGGCCACGCCGGTGAGATTGCCCGCGCCCACACCCAGCGTACCGGCGGCGATGCCTCTGACGTGCTCCCGCCCAGTGACCCCGATACCGCTGAGCGCGACACCGTTGATCCGTCGCGACTTGGTGCCGATGAGGCCCAAAGTGATCCCATTGTAGACGGCGTCCGAATTCTTGCCCGGATTCCAAAAAGTCAGGTTGAGGCCGTTAACTTCCTCGACGTGCCGATCCACGGCATTGATTCGGATCCCGGTAACGCGCTGCGAATTGCCGATGCTCAGGCCGTAGCCGGCCACGGTGACGTCCAGGGATTGGGCCTGAGCGCTGTGGCAAGGGAGGAGCAGAAAGACGAGGAGTACGATGAGCGGTTTAATTGTCGCCAATTCACTATCCGACGACGCGCCGGGCAGCGGACGGCGCAATAGCCTCACCATCACGGCACCGGTAACGGCCATGCCGGTTATTATCCCGCCCAGGGAGATGGACATATACCCGTTCTCGATTATGTTGCCCGGCACACCCAAGGCCACGCCGACGGGCCCACCCACGCCACACCCCACCAGGCCTGCCAGCACCCACCAAAGCCACAAGCGCCGCCCCGCCGGCATTAGTCGCACCTCGTTACGCTGATTAGTGGTGATATCGTCCATCGTTTGGCACCCTCCTGGAAGCTGGGCGGCGCCCTGGTGGAGCCACCCGAGTGTTGACAGCGTCAACATGAACACTAAGCAAAGGAGTTGACAGTGTCAACATATTTCGGCATTGATAGAGAATGACCGGCCACATCCGCAAGTATCATCATGGAGACCTTCGAGCGGCGCTGCTCGCTGAAGCGGCCGTAATGATTACCCACGGCGGAGTTGCGAGCGTGACGCTGCGGGCGATATCACAGCGCCTTGGTGTATCGCGGGCTGCGCCCTACCGACACTTCCCCAACAAAACCGCGCTTCTGGTCGCGGTCGCGGCGGCCGGGTTTCAGAGGCTGGAAGCCCGCCTGCAATCCATTGACGCGGGCGCCCCGCGTTCCGGCATCAATCGGTTCCGGCGCATGGGTGAGGAGTACGTGCGCTTCGCCCTCGAGAATCCGGCGCACTACCGCCTGATGTACGGCAAAGAGGCGCTCACTCGCGAAGACGTACCTGAGTTACGAGGGGTAGGAGACGCCCTACTTGCCCTATTGGTCGACGTCATCCGAGCTCACCACCGCAGCGGCGGAATCAAGCGCGGGAACCCTGAAGCGCAGGCCTACGTGGCCTGGAGTGCTGTGCACGGGCTGGCGTCGTTGGTGATCGAGGGACAAATCAACGCCGCTAGTGACGTCGATGAGCTTATCCGGCAGACCACGCGAACGCTGTTGGACGGGCTGCGGGTTCGTCGCCGTGGCGAATGAGTGGGTTTCGAATCTTCCAAATAAAGGATCGATCGGACCATACGTGATAACTAAGAAGTGGCATCCCCAAATACACTTCATTCATACCGCCTGTCTGCTGTAAGATCGCTCTTGTGGTTTCGTCAATGATCAACTCTCACGTGTGACAGTCCATAATGAACATTTACTCCGTTCCCATGTTGATTTCGGGCGTTCTTTGTACCGTGCTTTCGGTCATTACCTGGTTGTTTCGCACGCGCGAGCGAATCAACCGAGTATTCTCTTTTCTTACTCTGGCATTGGCAATAGACAGTTTTGCTTACTTCACGATGTTCCAGTTTGGAAGTACGATGGACAATATTGCCCCTTGGATGCGGATCACCTTTGCCGCGGGTTTCTTCGTGCCGATTGCGTTAGTACTATTCTTCTTTGCGTTTACCGGGTATGACGGAAGAATGAGCGCCAAGGTTTTGGGGATCAAAGTCACGTACTTTCAGATTGCCACTCTTCTGTTTATTCCTGCGTGCATGCTGCTTGCCCTGTTTACCCCACTGATAGTCAGAGTTCCAGAGACTCCTCACAATATGTGGGACCTAGAGTTCGGCCCTATTGGAAGGCTAATGTTTCCTATTTTTGCTGTGATCTTCCTCTACATGTTTGCCATGTCTTTCAAAGCCTACCGAATCACCGAAGTTGAATCGGAAAAGCGTTTTGTTCTACTGCTATCCGTCGGCACCCTGCTATGGCTCCTGTTTGGCTATGGAGGGGCACTTTTGTTTCCACCGACGAGTGAGGCGTGGCACTCGAGCAGCTATCTCGGAACGAGCGTGATGGCGATATTCTTTTTTGTGGCGATCGTAAATCACCAATCGGACAAACTTCACGAACTGAACCTCGACCTCGAGCGTCAAGTTGACGAACGCACTCGTCACCTTAGAGAGACCCAAGCACAACTGATTCAGAGCGAAAAAATGGCTGCGCTTGGACATCTGGTAGCCGGCGTCGCTCACGAAATGAACACCCCCGTTGGCGCGGTCTACGCCACTCATAATACGCTGGCATCAGCCACAGAGAAGTTGGCGCAGACGCTTGAAGGTGAACACGGAATCGCAATCAGTGAGTCACACAAAGTGTCTTACATCTTGAATGCGATTTCCGGTGTGAGCGATGTTATTCGAACCAGCAGCGAACGTATGGCCGGAATTGTCAAGCGCCTAAAAACCTTTGCCCGGTTGGATGAAGCTGATCTTCAAAGCACAGACCTCAATGAATGCATAGAAAACACGCTTGCCATGTTCCGATTTCACTTAAAACCCGAGATCAAAATCCGTAAAGAGCTTGCCGACCTGCCGGCGATAACTTGCTATCCGGCGAAAATCAATCAGTTGTGTTTCCAGTTACTCTCAAATGCGAATAGGGCCATTGAGAAGACGGGCGAGATAGTGCTCCACACAGAGGTTCAGGGGGATGAAATCAATTTGAGTGTCTCTGATGACGGACGAGGGATTCCTTCAAAAGATATTAATAGAGTTTTTGATCCTGGTTACTCCGCCTGGAATCTAAATGTAGGAACAGGGCTGGGCTTAGCCATATGTTACCAGATATCCCAAGAGCACAAAGGACGAATCAAGGTCGAATCAGAAATCGGCAAAGGAAGTAAGTTCACACTGTCACTGCCGATTAAACAGCTGGTTTAGTGAGAATATATTCTCTTATTTGTCTGATTTGCAGTTTGCTTGTTTTCGGCTTGAGTCTGCCAGTCCAGGCTCAAGAATCTACTCATCTATAATTGTGTTTTCTGTCGGCCTGACTTTTCTATAGATGGCTTAAACTACTTCTTCTTGGTTTTTCTAAAAACCATCCCCACCGCCGCGCCAAACGTTACGCCAAGCGCGACGCCGATTCCTACGTTTCCGAACGTTGCCCCGATGCCAGCGCCTAGCGCGACCCCTACTCCCACTCCCACTCCGACGCCGAACACCAAGCCGTTCTCGGTTCCGGAGCCCCGTCTGTCCTCCTCCGATTCGTTTGTCGACATGTCTCCCTCCTTGTACACCCAACAACCGTCAGCACTCGTTTTGAACGAATAAGTGGAATGGGTCGTTTGGATTACGCGTGCGCAAATAAAGTAGCGTCCCCCAAAGTTGACGTTAATCGAACCACGGATATTCGCCGAGGCTCTTCTGGCGGCCTAAGCCCCGGGCAATGCCGCGCCGCGGACGAGTCGGAAGATTCGGTGAGGTAGTGTTTCCAGAGGGCCAGGATTTCCCGCTCCGGTGATGCGTCCTCCTCGACACCGAAGCCGACCACGAGACGCAAGGAGTCCACGGGCAACTGGGCCGCGGCTGACTGGGTGAGACCCGCGGCCAACATGAATTCGATCCCGCCGATCGTGCATCGCATGAGGTTCATCTATGAAACAAGTTCCTTTGCGGTCCAACTTCCACACTATTCGTTCCTCACCCGGTTCATGGGATGAATGTGAGATTTACACGGTATTGCCAGGCTTCTGGGCAGCTAACTAGGCGGGCCGGCAACGCACCTCTTACTTGCTCGGGTGTGTCGCCAGTCCAAGGAATAGCAGTCGGGTGCGGCGCTTTGTTAGGTTTCTTTATTATGCTCCAAAGTAATCACAACATTTCCCTTTTTCTGCCCTGTTTCGACATAGCTATGAGCCTCAGAAGCCTGTTCCAACGGATAGCGTCTATCAATGACCGATTTTATCTTCCCCGCATCAACAAGCTCTTTGAGGAAAATTAGTTCTTCAGTCTTTTCGCCCGCAAACTCAAGTATTACTTTCTTACTGCTTATTACTGAAGTCCATAGCCCTCGAATCATCTGTAACAGCCCGCTAGGGTTAGTCAAGAGATAGCGACCATTTTTCTTTAGCGATCTCATAATAGGTGAAAACGAACTCCTGCAAACCACGTCGAAAATAATATCATAGCTCTCGTCGCGCTTGGTGAAATCTTCTTTAGTATAATCAATTACATGGTCTGCACCAATCTTGCGCAGCATGTCCAATTTGCTCGTACTGTCAACACCAGTCACTTCAGCACCGAAATACTTGGCAAGCTGCACTGCAAAAGTACCAAAAGTTCCGGCAGCACCATTGACAAGGACTCTTTGTCCTTTCTGGATATTTCCTTTTCTAAGATAATGTAATGCATTAAGTCCCCCAGTGGGAATAGCAGCAGCTTCCTCATAGGTCATATTGGTCGGTTTTGTTGCAATCGCATATGTGGCCGGTAGACATATATATTCAGCATAAGCACCAAAACGAGCACCCGTAGATGCAAAGACTTGGTCACCTTTCTTAAATGAAGTTACATTTTTGCCGACTGTTTCAATTTCGCCGGCTAGCGCTTGTCCTAGTATTTGTTTTCTTGGTCTTGTGAGACCAAAAAATAGTCGCATAATGAGCCATATTAGATTTGGCATTTTGGGACTCCGAATCTCACAGTCCCCTTTTGTTACTGTTGCTGCATGAACTTTTATCAGTACTTCATTGTCCTTGGGAGTGGGTTTCTCTACCTCTTTGAGCTGAAGAACATCCGGTGGTCCGTATTCTGTGTATACAATTGCTTTCATTTGGGTATCCTTTCTTATTCGACCACAGTGTACTCCAGTTGTGACAAGGTTTGACCGTAATTGAGATGGCGTCCCCAACGGGACAATTATAGAACCGCGGCTGAAGGGGCGGCGGCTGACAGTTGCAACGCGTTGTTAAACCGCCCTTGTATCTTCATCGATGAGGCTTCTATTCTCCTTCTTCGAGCATGCCGTCTCGAATGGCTGACTGGCGCCACTTGGCACCGTCCTCCTTGCCGGCGACCCCCGCACGATCCCCGCGGGCGTATACGATCTCATAGAGTTGGTACTGATCGCGGTCTCCGGTCTCCGGGTCTCCCAAACTCGCGTGACCCTGTTCACGGTGCTCGGCGCGGTCGCGCAGGCCGATCAACTGACGGCGCGCCATAATTGAGTCTATGGCTCGAAAAGCCAGGAGAGCGATGTGTGCTGTGGGCCCGGTGGCGTCCGCTGAGATGCGACTGATCAGGCGCGTACCCTGCCCTTCGGCGCCGATGCTATAGCACGTCACCGTGCGAGCCGGTGACCCGAGGAACCTTGTGCCGCCGAGCCACCAGGCCAGCGACCGTCCCGTGGTTACATGACGGAGGTAACCGATTGCCGTTGCGTCGCCCAATCGAGGTTGTGGAATCCACGAGACAATGTGCCAGGCGGAGACCTTTCGCCCGTTGTCGAGCCAGTCGACGCTATACCATCCCGCACCGCGCCCCAATTGCGAGATCCACGGCCAAACGCGCTCTGGATGAGCGCTGATCGAGATGGCGCGAGTCATGACCACTCGAGCCCGTCGAACACCCTCGAGATACTCGTCACCCGGCATTTTGCGAGCACGCTCTCCGGAGACCGATCCCCAACGCGTTCCCCAATGCAACAGAGCCGATCCGCCAAGGAGACCCAGAGCAATGAACACCGCTATCCACATCATGGCTGACACACCGTCACCAATCTTTGCCTATTCCCCAAACTAAACCTGCTCCTGGACACCCAACGTGACTTGAACCCGCTACTTATCGTATCGCAACGAGTTGTCGGCGGCGATGGAAACTTAGGTTTTGTCACCGAATCGGTTTGAACCGGCAAGTCGATCGGTCCTAATGGCTTGCGGAGCTCAAATAGATTGGCGTCCCCACACGGGAACCCATTCGAACCGATTCTGATGTGGTTGCAGCACTTTTTTGGCCGCATAGCGCAAAAAATCCGCTGAGTTGTCGCGTATTGTGGAATAATCTAACGGAAACTTAAGCTGATCGCAGGCTCGGAAGTGATGAAGAGACCCTCGATGTGGAGTGAACCCCTTCGACTGGGCAAGTGTGTGTCTATCCAGCAGCCACCTGCTTCGGTCGATCTAACGTCTGCTCAAACACGCCGCTGGCTGGAACGTTGCACCGGAGGTGACCGGGCTTCCCTCTTCGATAGAGACATCGGGCGGCCGTTGAGACGGGGCCTTAGCGGCCCCGTCTCGCCGACGAAACTCGTCTTAGTCGCTAAAGTCTCTTTTGCCACCGGTGCCTGGGCCACCAAACCCTGAAATGACACCGTCCAATGTGAAGTGGGCGTTCCCAGTGTCAACGAAGACGGTCCCCGCGTACGTGCCGCTGCCCGTGGCGTTCGCGAAACGTCCCGTCCCGCCGGTGATCGTCCATTCACCGAAGATGTTGTCTTCCACCTGATCCGGGAGGCCGAACCCCACGCTGCTAAAGTGAAGCTCGTCGCCGT
>Ga0224512_10005128_pt1 | contig 10875 bp, 8 predicted proteins | sample SF_May12_sed_USG_4_FD_169103 | JGI IMG/M metagenome (GOLD analysis project Ga0224512, IMG submission 169103) | Sediment microbial communities from San Francisco Bay, California, United States - SF_May12_sed_USGS_13 | ecosystem: Environmental > Aquatic > Marine > Sediment | place: USA: California...
CCTCCAGGACGATTTTCTCTTCGACGGCACGATCGCCGAAAACATCGGCTACAGCCGCCCCGGCGCGAGCCGCGCCGAGCTTGAAGACGCGGGGCGCCTGGCCCATTGCGAAGAGTTCGTCAGCGGCTTCGAAGACGGCTACGAGACGGTCATCGGCGAACGCGGCGTCAAGCTCTCGGGCGGCCAGCGGCAACGGGTCACCATCGCCCGCGCCATCCTCGCCAACCCCCGCATCCTCATTCTCGATGAAGCCACGTCGAGTCTCGACAGCGAGAGCGAGCAGCTCATCCAGGAAGGCTTCAACACCCTCAAGAAGGGGCGCACGACTTTCGTCATCGCCCACCGCCTGTCGACGATCAGGAACGCCGACCAGATTCTCGTCATTGAAGACGGCACGATCGTCGAGCGTGGCTGCCACGAGGATCTCCTGGCGCTGGCCGGCCGCTACCGCACGCTCTACGAGACCCAATACCGGATCGAATCCAACCAGTTCATCAACCCGGGCGAGGATTTTACTCCCCTCCGGGAGAGCGACCGCGGCCCGACCCCGGCAGCCGAGCCGACGCTCGGTCGCCTGCCGCGCGACTAGGTGCCCGTGGCGCTCGACGTCATTCTCGTCCTGGCTGGCATCGCCCTCCTCTATATCGGTGGCGAAGCACTGGTACGAGGTGCCGTGGCGCTGGCTCGCTCACTCGGCTGGAGCCCTCTCGTGATCGGGCTCACGGTGGTCTCCTTCGGCACCTCGAGCCCCGAGCTCGCGTCAACCCTGGCCGCATCCCTGCGGGGGGCGCCGGAGGTCGCCTTCGGCAACGTCGTCGGTTCGAACATCGCCAACGTCGGCCTGATCCTCGGCCTCACCGCCCTCATCTGGCCGCTCGAGACCACCGGCCGGTTCATCAAGCAGGAAGTGCCGTTCATGCTGGTCTCGAGCCTGCTGCTGTTTCCTCTCATCGCTAACGGCATGATCGGCCGGCTCGAGGGCCTGTTCTTGTTCGTGCTGCTGGTGATCTTTCTCCTCTACCTCATGCGGCGCGAGCAGGAGGATTCGACGGTCGAAGCCACGTTCGACAAAGAGTTCGGCGGCACCAAGCTTTCCTCGGCAGCAAGCATTGGCCTGGTCATTCTTGGTATCGGCCTTCTCGTGGCGGGCGCTCACGCCCTGGTGACCGGCGGCGTCAACCTGGCTCGCATTCTCGGTGTCAGCGAGCGTGTCATCGGACTTACCCTCGTCGCCCTCGGTACGAGCCTCCCCGAGCTCGCCGCGAGTCTCGTCGCCGGCTTGCGCAAAGAAGGCGACATCGTTCTCGGCAACATCATCGGTTCGAACATCTTCAACGTCCTTTGCATCCTGGGTATCACGCCGATGGTTCACCCACTGGTCGTCGACGCGTCCGCGGTGTGGCTGGACTTGACCGCCATGCTAGTGCTGAGCCTTCTGCTCTGGCCGCTCCTCGCCAACCGCCTCAGGCTCGAGCGCTGGGAGGGGTTCGTGCTCCTCGCCTTCTACGGGCTCTACATCGCCTGGCTGTTTCTGTAGCGCGTTGGCCACCTGCTGCTGCCGCAGCTCCGGTCCTGTCCCTGGGCGTTCAAAGGGGTCTCGATCGGATCAACCGGGATCCTCGATCGCCACAGCCGCTCAGTAATCCACCTCGACCGTCTCGACCTTGGCTACCCAGCGAACGTCGCTGTTTCCATCACCCGTGACCGTCACCACTACCTCGCCGAGAGTGGTGGCGGTGTCATTCGCGCTCAGCGCGACATCCCACGCGGCGGCGTCTTCGTACAGCTCCGTTTTCGTCGAGCCGAGAAGCGCTGTCGTTCCGGCGTTGTTCTCGACCACCCCTTCGAGACGGTACCCAGCCGACACGCCGGTGAGACTGCGTGCGACCACCGTAATCTCGAGCGTCCAGGTTTGATCGGACGGAATGAGCAGCTTGTCAGAGGCGTCGATCAAAAGCGCGATCGGAGTCGCGTCAGCGGTCTCGCCGCGGAGCGTGAAGATCGAGATTTGTGCCGACCCAGTCTGACCGTTGAACTCTCCAGCCCCGTACGCCCACTGCCCGCGCAACCTCGCGATGGCCCCCCTGCCACCCGGTATCGTCGAGAAGAACCCTCTGGTTTTATTGTTGATGCCACCACCGACCGCACTGCTGCCGCCGTTGGCCTGGTTCGACGTGCCACCGGCAACCACATCGTAGAAACTGATCCCCTCCGTTCCGGTCGCGTTGGCCGAGCCGCCGCCGATGAAGGAATGCGAGCCCCAGGCCCGGTTGTTCGAGCCTCCGGCCACGACCGCGTGAGTTCTGTCGGTCGTCAGCCCGAACTCGTTACCGGCCACATTTCCTCGCCCGCCGCCGACAAAGCCGTAGTCGTCGGTGACGCGGTTCTCGCCCGGACTCAGGGGAAATCCGCTGTCGTAGCCGCCGCCCGACACCGTCGCGCCAACAACGCCGCCCGTAACGAAGTTTCCCTCGTAGCCGCCCACGATGGTCGGACTCGTAGGGTCCGGAATCATCAGCAGAATCCTGGCGTCGCTGACCCTCAATTCGAACGACTGGTTGTTGACCGTACCAATGAACTGCTCACCCATGCCGACCGCAGCGGTTACAGGCACGGCCCCTGCGACAGTTGCGACAACGAGGAGAACCATCAACGGCAACCTCGAAGCGCTATTCCGTCTTCCTGTTTTCGATAAACCCATCATCCTCGTCATCTCCTTTCTCGAGCTTGACAACTGGCTCTGACCTCCCAGGCGCCGCCGCCGGGAGCCTTCGCCTCCCCGTGAGACATCGCAGCATCCCAGCCAGAGGGACAGCTAGCCCGGGTATCCAACGGCAGCACGCGGTCTTGTAGATTGACAGAATGCCACTCGGCCGAGAGCAGTGTCGCCACCCGAAGAGGCGGGATCAGTCCTGACGCCCAATCTCGACCAAGTCTCTTGATCGCCAGCAACCACACCGGAGTGCGGAAAAGCCTTCTGGGGCCATGATAGTCCGTATTTGACGCTCAGAAGACGGCCATGCACTTGATTGGCGACCGTGTGGTGCCGGTCTCGACGTCAACGCGGGTTGAGTTTTCAATGTCCTGCGCCGGAGCTGCTCCGCGGGCGTCGCGTTCTCCTCGCGTCAAGACCCGCCGAAAAGCGGCGCCGCCAGCAGACCTCCGAAGGCCACCATCAAGAGACCGAGGGTGCGGAAGAAGATCTTCATCCACAGCGGCACCGACCCTTTCTTGAGCGGTCGCCTGTGCTTGACTGGTGACGGTTTTCGCGCCAGAAGCTCGATCGGGGCAAACAGCAGGTAGAGCCCGATGACTGCCATCACCGCACCGGCCATCGGTCCCTGAAGCGAAACTCCCATCGGCTCTTCTCTTTTTTCAGTGAAGCGTTCCAGCACGCCCCCGAAAGATCTTCACGAACAGCTGTCTGACGGTACCACGCCCCCTGCCTCGGTCCCGGCAGGCTGCGAGTTTCAGTCGAGCATTCTCGAGCCCGCTTCTCAGTCGGACTCTTCACCGTCCAGAAACTGAAAGGCTCCGTCGATCTCTTCGTGGCTTCCCACCAACACCAGGCAGTCGCCGGACTCGAGCAGCATGTCGGATGACGGGTTTGGATGCGACCGCTCGCCGCGTACGACGGCGATCACGTTGGCGCCGCTCTCTCGACGCAGGTGGAGCTGCGCGAGGGTGCGTCCAGAGGCCCGACTCTCGCTCGTGATGCGGTAAATGTCGGTGGTGCCGGCCTCGAGTGCCGCCAGCACCGCCTCGGACGCGCGGCCGATCGGGGCACTGCGCAGCATCTCGTAGGCCTCGCCCCGCAGTACCCGGGTCTGGGCGCGGATCACATTGCGCGGCACGTGGTAGGCCTCCAACACGCGAGTGAAGATCTCGATTGCCGACTCGAACTCCTCCGCCACGACTTGATTTGCACCGGCGCTGCGCAGACCTTCAATCTCCGTGAACCGTGCAGTGCGGACGACGATCTCGACGGTGGGCGCGAGCTCGCGCGTCGCTCGCAGACTGCGACCGAGCGCGGCGAAATCCGAGATGGCGAAGACCACGAGCTTGGCGCGCTCCACTCCGGCTCGCTCCAGGATCTCCTGTCTCACCGCATCACCGAACAGCACCGGCACGCCATCGCTACGCGCCTTGCGAACCGTGTCCGGATTGAGCTCGACCACGAGATGAGGGATCTGCGTCTCACCCAGTACTCGCGCCAGGAGACTGCCGTTCATGCCGTAGCCGATAACAACGACATGGCCGGACAGAGGTTCCTTGTCTGAGGTGCCGTCCTTTTGCGCACTGCTCCCGATCCGCCTGGCGATCCCGTCACCCATCGCCGGCGCGATCCGCACCAGAAACGGCGTCAGGGCGACGGTCAGAACCGCCGCCACCAAAAGGTACTGAAACCGCTCTCCCTGCAGCAGGCCGTTGGCGCGACCAACCTCCATCAGGACGAATGAGAACTCGCCGATCTGGGCCAGACCGATGCCGCAGACCACGGCGATGCGAGTGGCGAAGCCGGCCAGCTTGAGTGCCGCCACCGCCGTCAGCGCCTTGGCGAGCACCAGAAGCAACGCCAGCCCTGCAAGCAACGGCAGTTGCGAGCCGGCAAACCGCAGGTCGACCAGCATGCCGATGGAGACGAAGAAGATGCTGGCGAAGAGGTCGCGAAATGGCGTGATGTCGGCGATGACCTGATGACTGAACTCGGTCTCGGCAACCAGCAGCCCGGCGAGAAACGCCCCCAGGGCCAGCGAGAACTCCAACCGCGCCGTAAACCAGGCCATGGCGAGGCAGATGGTCAGAGCGCCGAGGACGAAGAGCTCGCGAATGCGGGTACCGGCGATGATCCGAACCAGGCGCGGCATGACAGCGCGGCCGAGAAAGAAGACCACCGTCACCGCCGCGAGGCCACCGCCGAAGCGCACGGCGAGGCCGGAGGCTGATGCCTCGATCGTACCCGCCAGTACCGGCGTTAACGCGATCATCGGCACGATCAGCAGATCCTGGAAGAGCAGCACGCCGAGAACGACCCGACCCTGTGGTGTCGTCGTCTCGCGCCGCTCCTGGTACTCCTTGAGCACCACAGCGGTGCTCGAGAGGCTGACCACGAACCCAATGAAGAGGGCGTTTGCGACCGGCAGACCGAAGCCGATGACGACCGCCATCGTGAGCCCGGTCGCAAACACCCACTGGAGCGTGCCGCCGATCAGAAAAGACCGGCCAAGATCCCGCGTCTCGGCGGGAGTGAGCTGCAGCCCGATGACAAAGAGCAGCAGCGCGACGCCGATCTCGGCAAAGACCTCCACCTGCTCGGCCTCCGCCACCAGCGCCAGACCCGACGGGCCGATGAGCATGCCGCTCAGCAGGAAGCCGACCACGGGTGGGATGCGCAGGCGGGCCGAGAGCAGCACCACCGCAACTGCCGCAGCCAAGACCACTACGGCTTCCTGCAGGAACGAGACGGTTTCCATCGGCGGCAAGTATGCCCGAAAACCTCACGCGCCGGGAGTCGTCACGTGCGGAGCGAAACGGCGACGACGGAGGATTCACTCCTGTGATCTGGACCCGAGCCTCCGCTCGACGAGCCGCTCGAAATCCTCGGTGGACATCATGTGATCGCAGCCGATCTCGGGGAGCATCTCCTGCCGTCGTGCCTGGGACGCATCGAAGGTCGCATCCTCCACACAGAGCACCCGGTAGCCCGCCGCAATCGCAGAGCGCGCTGAATTCCCCAGGCAGGCTCCCGTGTCTCCGCCGACGAAGACGATGTTCTCGACCTGCAGGTTCTCGAGCACGTGAGCGATGTTGGACGAGGCAAACGCATCCTGGGCGGTCTTCGCGATGACGTACTCCCCGGGGCGCACACCGAGCTCGTCGGCGGGCTTCGAATCGGGTTCCGAGATATGGTGCGGCCACGTTGAGGTGTCCGCTCCGTAATTGTCCATGAAGGCGTTGTAGGTGGCGGGATCCAGATCCATGCCGTCCTCGAACTGATAGCCCCAGTGCACGAAAATGAGCGGCATGCCCAGCGCCCGGCTCGTGTCTGCCACGCGCCGCGCATTGGGAAGCGCGACCTCCACCAGATAGCGGCGTGCCTCGTCGACATCGGCACGCGTGATCCCGATCTCGGCAAAGCCTTTCGGGAGCGGCTCATCTCGCCACATCGGCGGCTGAAAGTCGATACTGACGAACGCCGCGTGGTCGAAAAATGCCGGATCCACGTCGTCGACCGAACCCTCGCCTCCCACTTGCGTCTTGCGCTCGCGTTCTCCGGCATCGCCGGGTGCCAGCGCCAGGATCATCAATGCTACGGCCCATCCCAGGCTCAATCGTGCTCTCGAAGAGGTCATCATCTCGTGCGTACCTGAAGTGAAAAGGGTTTTTTGATAGCCGGTAGTATACGAGTAGGCGATTTCACGGAGCGTCTGCATGCAACCGAAACGGTGTTTCCTCGTTCTGCTTCTCCTCATCCCGGTATGGCTCGTGTCCGCCTGCGGCCAGGACGCGACGTCGACGCCCGACGCGTCCCCCGCCGTCTTCGAGAGCAAGCGTCTCTTGGCCGAGCAGATTCTCGCCGATCAGGGATTGCGCGACGTGCTGGCCAAGGCGAAGGATCTCCTGGCCACCGGCTTTACCGCCGGAGAAGGTTACGAAGAGGTCTGGATCCGGGACTTCGCCACCTTCATCGAGATCTCGTGCCAAGTGCGCGAGCACGACGAGATCCGCGACAAGCTGCTGATGTTCTTCCGCTTCCAGGGCGACGACGGCAACATCGTTGACGGCTTCATGCCCGCCGCCGACGAGGGCGCCGGCTATGACTTCATCGTCAAGGACTCGGTGCCGGGCTTCAAGGCGCACAAAAACACCGTCGCAACCGACCAGGAAAGCAGTCTCGTCCAGGCGGTCGCGAGATTCGTTCGCACGACCTCCGACACGACCATTCTCGATGAGGTCATCGACGGTCGCACCGTGCGCAGACGAATGAGCCGGGCGCTCGAGTACCTCCTCGATCACCGCTGGTCCGACGAGCACGGACTCCTCTGGGGCGGGACGACCGTCGACTGGGGAGATGTCCGCCCCGACCACGAGTGGGGCGTGGTGCTCGACAAGAGCAGTCACCGGGCGATCGACGTCTACGACAACGCGATGTTTCTGATCGCGATCGCCGACTATATCTCGTTGCCGGGACACGACCCGGAGACGCGCGCCGACTGGGCGGAGGTCCATACCACTGTGAGCGAGACCGTACGAGCCCGCTTGTGGGATCCCGACCGACAGCAATTCGTCGCCCACCTCTACCTGGACGACTCACCGTTCCCGGATGACGTCGACGAAAGCGGCATCTATTACCACGGCGGCACCATGACCGCCATCGCTGCCGGCCTGCTGACGCCCGACGAGATCGCCGCCTCGCTGGCTCGCATGGTCGAGAACGTACGCCTGAGCGGCGCGCCCAGCATCGGCCTGACCGTCTATCCGCCGTACCCTGAAGGCGTCTTCAAGAACCCCATCCTCACCGTTCCCTACACCTACCAGAACGGCGGCGACTGGACCTGGTTCGGCGGCCGCATGATCCAGCAGCTCGTCGCCCACGGCATGGTCGAGGAGGCCTATCGGGAGATCCGTCCGATGGTCGACCGCGTGCTCGCCAACGACGGCTTCTGGGAGTGGTACACGAAAGACAACGAGCCCGCCGGTTGGGGCACCTTCCGCGGCTCGGCCGGGGCGCTCGGGCGAGCCATCGAGATGCTGTTCGAGTGGGCGGAGAAAACGGTCCGCTAGTCGTTCCTGTCGCGCTCCCCTTGTGCCAGCTGCCCTCTCGCGTCGAGTGCTTTGCGTTGAACCCGAAGACGTTGCAACGCCTCTGATACAGTGCTCGCGGCTCGTTTCACAGTTGTCTGCGGCTACCTGTCTGGAGCCCGGAAGCCTTGTCTCTGACTCCAGGATCCCATCTTGGCCCCTACGAGATCCTCGACCTGTTGGGCGCCGGAGGGATGGGGGAAGTCTACCGAGCCCGCGACCCGCGGCTGAGTCGCGAGGTCACCATCAAAGTACTGCCCGAGCAGATCAGCGATCCGGAGCGGCTGCGCCGCTTCGAGACCGAAGCCAGAGCCACAGGCCTCGCCGCCGCCCACGAGCGGGGAGTCATCCATCGCGACATCAAGCCCGAGAACATCTTCGTGACCACGCAAGATGAGATCAAGATCCTCGATTTCGGTCTGGCAAAGCTGGCGGCCCCCGAGGGCGCGGTCGACTCGATCGCCGAGACGGCGACGGCGACGGCGATTCTACCGACCCAGTCGGGACTGGTCCTCGGCACGGTGGGTTACTTCTCGCCGGAGCAGGCCCGGAGCGGCGAGGTAGACCAGCGCTCGGACCTGTTCTCACTCGCCGCAGTCCTTTACGAGATGTTGGCCGGACGGAGGCCGTTTGCCGGCGATTCGCAGGTCGACGTCATCTCCGCCATCCTGACCGAGACACCGCCGGAGCTCTCCAGCCTCGGTATCGACGTCCCTCGACTCCGACCTGGTCATCCAGGCCTTCGAGAGGGCTATCGAGCTCGATCCGACGTTCGCTCCCGCCCATGCCATCCTCGCCGACTTCCTGAGCTATCTGGCAATGACCGGCAATATGGCGCAGGGTGACGCCTATCTACGCTCCCGGCAGCTCGCCCGCCGGGCGGTCGAGCTCGATCCCGACCTGTCGTTGGCCAGAACCGTCCTCGCTCGGATTCATTTCCAATACGAGTGGGACTGGCCGGCGGCTCAGTCTGAGTTCGACCGCGCCCTAGAATTGGACCCGAACGATGCGGCCACACTGAATATGTACGGAGCGTACCGCGTCATGGTCCATGCCGAGCGCGAAGAGGGGCTTTCGCTCCTCAAGAGAGCCAGGGACCGCGACCCCTTCAATCGCGGATTACACTTCGATCTCGGGGTCTACAGCTTCCATTGCCGACAATACGACGAGTCGATCCGCCACCTGGCTCAAGTCTCCGAATTGACGCCCGAGTTTGCGTTTCCTCGGCTCATGTTGGCCTGGAACTACGCCCAGAAAGGTTGGAACGACAAAGCCGTACGGCAGTGTGACGAGGCGATCGAGGAGGCGAAAAATCGATTCGATCATGGGGTGTTGAGTAGCTGCGCCTGGGTCAACGGCCTCGCCGGGCGGCCCGACGTCGCCGCTCGGCTGGTGAGCCGCCTCGAGCAGGCGCCGACGGGTGTCCGCGTGGACCCAGTTTACTTGTCCTGGGGCTGCATAGCGGTCGAGGACTTCGACTGCGCCATCGAGCAGCTCGAAAAGGCCCTGCGGCAGCGCTCGTCGACGATGGTCTTCTTGCGGGTCGCGCCCGGCTGGGACCCCCTGCGAAACGACCCCCGCTTCGAGGCCATCCTCGAGGAGATGGACTTCCCGGCGTAAAAGTCGGCCTGGCCACCTTCGAGCCCTGCACCTACCCAAAAAGGTGTGGCCTGCCTCGCCGCGAGGCTCTAGATTCGACGGCAAAGGCAGATCTTTTCTGCGCCGCCTCATTTTGCCAGGTGGAATCGGGAGTCAGCCATGCGCCTTGCCTCGAGCACTCGTCCCCGTCCAACCACGACCACTCCCACCTGCGGCGCCGTTCGCGCGCTCCTCGTGGCCCTGGCCGGCGCCCTCGTCTGTCTTCCCGTGGCCCGCGCACAGGAGGTCGCGTCCCTCGCACCGGTCAAGGACAACACGCTGTACGAAGACGCCACCGGAAGTCTGAGCAACGGGGCGGGAGAGTACGTCTTTGCCGGCAAAACCAGGTCCAAAGGTCCGGACAATCCGGTCGAGATACGCCGCGGTCTCATACGCTTCGACCCGGCGGCCACCCTTCCGGCTGGCTCGACCGTCACCGCTGTCACGCTTACACTCACCGTTTCACGGGTTGCACAGACCGACCCCTACGGCGTGGCTCTCCACCGCGTCGTTGCCGACTGGGGCGAAGGCACGAGCGACGCTGACGGGGAAGAGGGGGAAGGCGCCGCCTCCACTACGGGTGATGCAACCTGGACTCACACCTTCTTCAACACGACTTTCTGGGCATCTGCCGGCGGCGACTCCATCGGAACCACCAGCTCATCGCAATCGATTGGGGACGTCGGCGTCTATGCCTGGTCGTCGCCGACGATGGTCTCCGAGGTCCAGGGATGGCTGGACGGCACACTTGCCAACTACGGCTGGATTCTGATCGGCGACGAAAGCACGGATCGCACCGTCAAGCGCTTCAACTCGCGCGAGAACACCACCGCCGCCACCCGACCCGTCCTCGCCGTCACCTACACACCGCCCACCGGCACCGCGGCCTGCTGCGACGGCAGCGGTGGCTGCACCGTCACCACCCAGGGCGCGTGCACCGGCACCTGGTTCGAAGCCGTTGACAGCTGCTCGCCGAGCCCCTGCGAGGGCGCTTGCTGCCTCGGCGACGGCTCCTGCAGCGAGAGCCAGACCCTGGCCGAGTGCACCGCTGCATCCGGCAGCTATCAAGGGGACGAGTCACTCTGCTCGGGTGTCACCTGCCCCGTCCTCACCGGCGCCTGCTGCGTGCCAGGCACGCCTGGCTTCTGCTCGGTTGTCTCCACAGCTGTCTGCACCGGTCTCGGCGGCACCTTCCAGGGTGTCGACACCTCATGCCAGGTGGATCTCTGCCCGTTCGTCGATCCGCTGCCGATCCCCGCCATTGCCGTGCCCACCGCCGGCACCCCCGGCGGCACCGCCAGCTACGAGATCGCCATGACCGAGTTCACCCAGGTGCTCCATCGCGACCTGCCGGCCACCACCGTCTGGGGCTTCGGCGGCACCTACCCGGGGCCCAACATCGAGGCGCGAAGCGGCCAGCCGGTGACGGTGACC
>Ga0224512_10005130_pt1 | contig 10874 bp, 12 predicted proteins | sample SF_May12_sed_USG_4_FD_169103 | JGI IMG/M metagenome (GOLD analysis project Ga0224512, IMG submission 169103) | Sediment microbial communities from San Francisco Bay, California, United States - SF_May12_sed_USGS_13 | ecosystem: Environmental > Aquatic > Marine > Sediment | place: USA...
CCCGGACTTGATTCGGACCGCATCAGACTCGTCAGCTGGAACGTCAAAAAGGGACTCAGCCCGCTCTGGCATGAAGATTTCAGTGCGCTGTCCGCGGATCAGGATCTGGTGCTGGTGCAGGAAGCCGTCTGGCACCCGGACAGCTCATTCGGCGAGCATCACTGGGCCTTTGCGCCGGGCTATAAAAACGGCAAGCTGCTGAGCGGCGTCATGACCTATAGCCACAGCGAGCCACTGGCACAGTGTAACCTGATCAGCTGGGAACCCTGGCTCGGCACGCCCAAGGCGACCAACATCACCGAGTACGGCCTGACCGGCACTGATCAGACCATGCTGGTGGTAAATATTCATGCGATCAACTTCACGCTCGGGGTCGCTGCTTTCCGCAAGCAGCTCGAACAAATTCGGCCCGTGCTGGCCGGGCACCCGGGCCCGATCATCCTGTCCGGTGATTTCAATACGTGGCGAAAAAAACGCGCGGATATCCTGGAAACATTTGCCGACGAGTTCGGTCTCGAGTCAGTCGATTTTGCCGATGATCACCGCAAGGTCTTTTTTGGCCAACCGCTGGACCACATATATGTGCGCGGCTTGCAGATCGGCGCCAGCGACACGCCACAACTTGAAAGCTCTGATCATAATCCCCTGCTAGTAGAGTTCAGCCTGTGACTCGCAAACTCGTCGGTCCATTTCTTTGTCTTTTGTCACTGCCGTCCATGGCCGGCAACGCAGAAACGGAAATTCTGTTCTTGCTCGAGTCCATAGGCCAAAGCCCATGTGTGTTCATTCGCAATGGAAAAATACACGACGCCCCCGAAGCCGAATCACATCTGCGCATGAAATACGGCAAAGCCAAATTCTGGATAGACAGCAGCGAGAAATTCATCGATCGCATTGCCAGCAAGAGTTCCTGGAGCGGCAAACCGTACTTTATCGACTGCCCCGACGCGGATCCCGAGCCGGCGGCCAACTGGCTCTCGCAAAAGCTGGCCACCCATAGAAAAGAGATTTAATCGTCCGCCACCGCCCAAACTTTGGTCTCACTGACACAAGAAAGCATCAATGCGCACCTGCATATGAGCTGAATCATACCGATGAGTCGATTCAACCGACCTGATCGTAAAATCGGCAAGATTTATGAGAATTCGTTGTATGTACCGGGGTCTGGCCGCGAATCAAGAACCTTGTTCATAAGGTATATACCGATATATACTCGTTAGATGCTGTTTCTGAACCGGGTTTGTGCCGCCTTGGCTGACAAGGGTGTCCGCTACGCCATTGTCGGTGGTCATGCAGTTGCTCTGCACGGGGCTGTGCGCGGTACGGTCGATGTCGATGTGGCCCTGACCTGGAATCTGAAATACCTGCAGGCGGCCGAACAAGCGCTGGCAGAAATCGGCCTCATATCGCGACTGCCAGTCAACGCCGACGATGTATTTCAGTTTCGCGACGAATATGTGACAAACCGTAATTTGATCGGCTGGAATTTTTTCAATCCTGACAACCTGACCGAGCAAGTCGATATCGTGATTACTTATGATCTTAAGGGTAAGCAGATCGGGACTGTCGATACCGCTGGTGGGCCCATAACAATTCTGGGTATTAGAGAGCTGATTGAAATGAAACGGGCGAGTGGACGCCCTCAGGATCTCGAAGATGTTAAAGCGCTGGAGAAACTGCAATGAAAGCCGTGCAACATTTCAGCGATGAATACCTGCAACAGTGCCAGGAAATGACGCCCGATCAAATTATCCGGTTTCTCGATGATTTCCGGCAGTTGCACGGCGCTGCCACGCCGTCACGGTCGAAACTCATCAGCATCAAGATACCCGAGAACCTGCTGCGCGCTTTCAAGGCGAGGGCCTCGCTTGCGGGGACACCGTATCAGACGCAGATCAAGGCGCTGATGAAAGCATGGGTGATGGAGCAGGACTAACTATTTGCATGGAAAGTGTATTAGTCGGTATTTGGTCAGACCGACGGTGTCAGATTTGATCGCATCTGACTGGCTGGTAATAACTCAGACTTTATTTTACATGCCCTGTTAGGTTCGTAACTCAAAGGTTTACCGATTCGAAACAGTCGTGACCTGCCCAGGTCTTTTCTGCGGCATATCCTCTGCAGGGAATAAAGCGGACCGCAGGGAGCCATCCCTGCAAAGGGTATGCCGCAGACAAGGCCGAAGCCTGGCAGAGGGTTTCGGTTCGAGGATTATTTAGCTATTACAGGTATGTGCCAGAGCTCGCGGCAGGCCGCCGGAGACCCTTTCCTTGGGATGGCTCCCTGCGGTCCGCTTTATTCCCCAGGAAAGGGTCTCCGGCGGCCTGCCTCCAACAGTGGAATTGCGACGAATAATGGGGACACTGTCTGTCCGGATAATGGGGACAGTCCCCATTATTCGGACCATGGCTAGCGCGCTGCAATCCCGTATTGTCGGATACTGTCAACTGCCATCGAGTCGCCAATCAGTATCGGTATCCGTAATAGGTGTATTCGGGGATAACCACCTCATATTTGGACTGCAAGAATGCAACGAGATCGATGAGCTGCTGGACCGTCATACGATCGTTGTAAACAAGCATCAGCGACTTGCCATCCTGCGAGACCGTTTCCTCGGGGTAGCCCCTGATCAATTTGTGCGACGGATTGATGATTGAACTGACGAGCTCCCCATACGTCTTGATTGCCTGGGTCTCCCCACCAAGAATGACCGTTACCGGTCCGGGCGCACCCGGTGCGGGTAATTCAAGTCCGTTAACCCGGTGACAGGAAATACACTCCAATTCGACAAAGATTTCCTGACCCTTAGCTGCGTTGCCGTCGGGAAGGCGGAACCCCCTGGCGGATTTCGGCCCGGTATCACAGGCAGCCAATGCGCCGATGCAGGCGCAGAAGACGAATATCCTGATAAGCCTACACATTGGATTACTCCTGATTGAAGCCCGTGTATTAATTATCTTCTTGCACTGCCCCGCAACGTCAATACGCAAATGCCGTAATTACAATCGCTGCGAAAGCGTAAATGACCGCGAGAATTCGCAGAAACAGCTTCGTACTCCTGGTCTAGTCGCTCAATTATCAGCGTTGCCGGCGGACTTTCACCCTTTATACACTATTATGAAAGTATGCCATTAAGCTGCGAGACTGGATCAGTATCGGGATCTTTAGCCGTATTGCAGAGTTAACTGCTGACCAACGAATCGAGATGAATGTTGTCATTACCGGAAGTACGCGCGGCATCGGGCTGGGGCTTGCGCATGAGTTCCTGTCACGCGGTCACCCGGTAATGATCTCCGGTCGCAGTCCAGAAACTGTCACGTCGACAGTAGATCAATTGTCCCGTGACCACCCGGCCATTGGGGTGCACGGTCAATGTTGTGACGTGAAGCGAAAGTCTGACCTTCAGGCACTCTGGGATGAAGCTTCGCAGGTGTTCGGTACCGTCGATATCTGGATAAACAACGCCGGGCGAAACAATCCCAAGCAAACCATTCAACAGATGGATATGACTGACATCGAGGGCACACTGGAGACCAATCTTCTCGGCGTGATTCGGGGCAGTCTGGTGGCCTTGCGCGGGATGCAAGTCCAGGGCTCGGGCTGGATTTATAACATGGAAGGATTCGGTTCCGACGGCATGATTGGTCTTGACCAGGTGCCTTATGGCCTGTCCAAGTATGGCCTGCGATATTTCACCAAGGCACTGGTCAGGACGGTCAGGGATTCACCGGTAAAAGTCGGCTACCTGTCACCCGGCATAGTCACGACGGAGATGGCCGTGCCAACAAAAGATCAACGCGGCGATTTTTTCTACAGGAACATCAAAGTCCTGAATATTCTTGCCGACCACGTGGAAACCGTGACACCCTGGCTCGTCGAACAAATACTGGCAGCCGATCGCAACGGCACGGCGATCCGCTGGCTGACTTTGCCAAAAGTCGCGGCGCGTTTCTTATCGTCGCCGTTCAAGAAGCGCCAGGTTATCGAAGAAGCAATGCAGCGCCTGGATAGCGATTAACTTACGTCACGGGCCAACGACAACCCGATCTCCGCTGCTGAGCTCGACCACGATGAGGTTTCCTCCCGAAACAACGGCTCGATTATTCGCGGCATCCAGCGCAATCCCCGCCGGGAAAATAAAAGCCGGGCCGGTACCGACATCAGTGGCTGCATCGCTTAAGATTCTGCGAAAGCCATTGCTGACGGTCACCGATATCAACAGGTTCGCATCATAATCGGTGACCAAAGCACGGCTGTTGTCGCTATTCAGGGTGATGCCGACCGGGCGCGTGAATAGCGGCCCGCTGCCCGTCGCTGCATCGCTGAGGACGGTGCGATCGCCCGTAGAAACATCCACGGCAAACACGGCAACCGCAAGCGCATCGGTGACCAAAGCGCGTCTGGATGATTCCATCGCTATGCCATCCGGCTGCAAAAATGAAGGACCGCTGCCCCGCGTCCCATCGGCTGACAGGATCGCGCGGTTACCGCTGGTCAAATCCACATCGAGGATATCATCAGCGGCGAGATTGGATACGATTGCGCGGTCGACATCCACCAGGCCAATGCCGCTGGGACCAAATAGCGTCGGTCCGCTGCCCACATTTGCAGCGGCCGAGCTTACGATCGTGCGTTGACCGCTGACCAGATCGATCGAGAGCAACTCGTCCGGTAAATAATTTGAAACCAGAGCCGTGGTGCCGCCATTGATCAAGGCGATCCCATCGGGACCGGACAGGGCTCGCCCACCGCCCGTCACGGCATCACTGATGACGACCTTGACGCCGGTGTCAAGATTCACTTCCAAGAGCTGATCCAGGTCAAAATCAACGACGTAGGCTCGATTGCCGTCCAGCGCCACGGCATAACCGTCGCCGAATGTCACGGCACTGCCGGATACATCAGCCGCAACCTGCACTGTAACCACCGCGGCCGCGGGGTCGTCAAATCCGACCGCATCAACCGTGGCCACGGTCAGTGTGTTCTCGGTATTCATGGTCAGCGGCACGACCGCCCGCCAGGTGGCAAACTCATCCCCCTGGGGGCCCAATGGCTCGGCATCCACACCATTGACCGACACCGACGCAACGCCCGATCTGTCGGTGGCCGTGCCGGTCACTGTCAGAGAGTCAGCGTCGCTGAATGAATTAAGCGGCGGAAAGGTCACCGTCGCCAGCGGCGGCGCCGGTGTCAGGATCACATTCACCTGGTCCGCCGATGAATCGGCAAAGCCGAGCGTATCCACGGCGCGCACCGTCAACGTATTCGGCCCCTCGACGATCGGCACGACTGCCTGCCAGGTCGCAAAGCGATCACTGCTCGTGGCATCGACCCCATTGACCTGAATTCTGAAGATACCCGTTTCGTCGCTGGCCGTGCCGGTAACGGTCACCAGGTCATCTTCGGTCTCGAAACCGTTTGGCGGCGATGTGATCGTCGCCATTGGCGGCGTACCACCCGAACCACCGGAACTCGAAGCGATGGTCGATACAATTCCAACAACCGCAATCATCAGCAATGCGAAAACCCGCCAGATTCGCGGATAGCGCCCGGTTTTAGACAGCATGCTTAATTCCTCGTCGAGTCGAATACAGGACCAGCAGATAGGCCGCAATACCGGCGGCGAAAATCGATACCAGGTCGAATGGGTCGAACCGGCCCACCAGAAAATAAGCCGCTACGTTATCCAGCAACGGCCATTCAGCAAACCAGTTGGGCAGGCGATTGACAATATTGACGGCCAGGTCATCACGCTGCGCTATTTCGAAAAACGAGTCCACAATCAGCCAGGCCGCACAGACAACGATCGCTGCCCGGCGACGCACGGCAAGCACCGCCGTCGTGAAAAGAATGAAAGCGAACGTATGAGAGAAGGTCGGCAGATATTGACCTAACAGACCGAAAAACGCCGGCGTAGCTTCCGCCAGCGCCCACCATTCGGGAACGAAGTAGACGCTGTTACTCGGTCTATCCAACAGATAGACCAAGACGCCGGACGCCAAGGCCAGCGTCGCCGCAGAGAGTTGCATAAATTCAGGTTTGGTGCGGATATCCATATCCTCGGATAGTCTAGCTTGCTCCGTGATCAGATGATACCGAAAACCCACGTCCGGCAACACTTCATTATGTTTGCCGAACTCGTGCTGACCCATTGGCGTCGGCAAAATTGTTAGAATCCGGCTTTACATAAATAGATCGGCATCACGGTTTCGGTCCGCGGGGAATAGGAGAATAAGCATCAAACACGTTCCACAGCAACGGTTTCTGATGCTCTGCCTGTTGACCAACCTGCTCGCCAGCCGAATCGGCACGACCGGCGCTTTCGTCTGCAACACTGCGACCGTTGTGTATACGGAAGGGTCGGGCCAACGTGAAGTAGCTGTTGATATGCCTATTGCACCGCGCAACGTTTTTAACAGTATGTCCCGAATTGACGATCAGCTAGCCGACATCCAAGTCGTCTACCGTGACGTGGACGAATACTCGTCGAAGAATATTGCGTAACCGAATTTATTGGAGAAGCAAAGCGATGGCTAAAGAGAATCCGTTCCTCGACAGACGCAAACCAGTGGCTAAAGAGACTCCGTTCCTCGATAGCGTAAACCACATGGTAGACCGCGCTTTTGGCACCATGGACCTGCCGCCCGGCTTGCCCGATGAGATCAAGCACACGAATTCCGTGTACCGGGTGCAGTTTCCCGTGCAACTCCACAATGAAATAAAACTGTTCACGGGGTGGCGTGCGGTGCACAGTGAACACCGACTGCCGGTCAAGGGCGGTATTCGCTATTCGCGGGTGGTCGACCAGCAGGAAGTCGAGGCACTGGCGGCGCTCATGTCTTATAAATGCGCAATCGTCGACGTGCCGTTCGGCGGATCCAAGGGAGGGCTCGCCATCAGCCCGCGGGAGTACCAGGAAGATGAGTTGCGCGAGATTACCCGCCGCTTCGCACATGAACTCGCCAAGAAGGGTTATATCAGTCCGAGCCAAAATGTACCGGCACCGGACCTGGGTACCGGTGAAAGAGAAATGGGCTGGATTTCCGACTCCTATCGCATGGCCTTTCCGAACGACATCAACGCAATCGCCTGTGTCACCGGCAAACCAGTGACCCAGGGCGGCATCGGCGGACGTGTCGAGGCGACCGGTCGCGGCGTGCAGTACGCGCTGCGGGAGTTTTTTCAGCATCCGGCAGACGTAAAAGAGGCGCATCTGACCGGCAGTCTGGCCGGTAAACGCATCATCGTGCAAGGTCTGGGCAACGTCGGATACCACGCGGCAAAGTTCCTGCAACACGAAGACGATGCGCGGATTGTCGGCGTCATCGAGCGTGATGGCGCAATTTACTCCGAGCGAGGCCTCGATGTAGAGGCCGTTGCCGAGTATTTGCGCAATGCGGGAGGCGTAGAGAATTTTCCGGAGGCCGATTTCATCGCCGATGGCTCGAAGCTACTCGAGCATGATTGCGATATCCTGATGCCGGCTGCGCTCGAAAGTCAGATTACGTCTGAAAATGCCGGGCGCATCAAGGCACGCCTTATCGCGGAAGCGGCTAACGGGCCGGTGACCTTTAACGCGGATCAAATATTGCACAAGATGGGTAAAGTCATCCTGCCCGATGTCTATTTAAACGCCGGTGGCGTGACCGTATCCTATTTCGAATGGGTCAAGAACGTATCGCATATCCGCTTCGGGCGGCTGGATCGGCGTCTGCAGGAAATCCGCGGGCAGCAAATCCTGAAGGTAATCGAAGAATTGACCGGCAAACAGGTCCCGGATGATCTCGCTGCGCCGCTACGGGAAGGCGCCCGGGAAATTGACGTGGTTCGCTCGGGGCTCGAAGACACGATGCGTGAAGCCTATAAGCAGATTCGCGAAGTCCGTGTCTCGCGGCAAAACGTACCCGATTTGCGCACGGCGGCTTTTGTGCTGGCCATCGAAAAAATATCCACGGCCTACCTGGAACTCGGCGTCGGGTATTAATCGTTCTGCCGCAAAAGCCCGTTAACCGATCGAACCCGTTTCTCTATTTGGCGAGCAGCCAGCCCGCAACAGGCGGTGCCGAGACGCGTCAGGTGTGAAACGTCAGATCTGATCGGACTGATAATGGGGACAGTCCCCATTATTTCATGCAAAGAATATCGAGCGGCCTACCGCGAGATCTGGCGTATATCTGGAGAATCCAATGCGTGCAGCGGCCGAGACCGTCTGCCAGGCCTTCGGCCTTATCGGCGAATTAAGGGGACACTGTTGGTCGAACCAAATACCGACTAATACGCGTCAGGACTCCTTAGCTTTAGCTAATGCCGTCTCCGTTTCTGCTTCGACTTTCGGTCGTCTTGGATTACTGCTCTTCCAGCGGCCTTCGTTCGTCACGAGCTGCTCGAGTTTTCCGCGCTTGATGTAGCAATATGATTTCAGTGCTTTATCGCCATCTGATACGTTAAACCACGCTTCATAGCTACTGCCGCGCGGCTTGATCTTCTTCAGCGAGACGTCGGAATAATCCAGCCCTTCGGCCTCGGCGATCGCGGCTCGGCAGGCCTTGACGGTCTCGTCAGGACTTGCGCTCCAGGCATTGCCGAATGTAAACAGCAATAAGGCGATAGCGAGTCCGGCCCGATAGGTGTTATCCATTTCAGTGCCTCCTTGTTTCGCGTAAGCGCCCACTTTTCAGGCGAGCCCGGTCGCGTAACTTACTTGCTTTTTATTCATACGCTACCGATCGATCGCGGGAAATACGTAGACATACCTACCGCAGGCACCGACAGTAGTTCAGCGTATCTGACCGAAGATCAATTGCGCCGCCTTCCGGTTCACTGACCACCCCACATTATGGAATAGGCTAACAGAACACTGTCATAGTCACTCCCGGTATTCTTGGTCGTCTCGCCATGTATATAAGCGATCTTAAAACCCTGGCGACGATTTATCGGGACACCCAGGGCGACCGACACGAGTACGTTTCCGATTTGATCATTGGCTTGGACACCATCGATCGTCGACTGCGCGCCGCCCCCATAGGCCGCGCTCAGGGAAGCCCACAGGCCCGGACGAAACGTGTAGATCAAGTGACTCTGAATAGACATCAGCAGATCCTGTTCGCGCGTCTTGTCGACATCAAAATCATCATTGTCGGTGAAGATCCACGCCGAGGTGGTGAGCTCCGCCGCCCATTTATCCCAGTTGTGGACTACCCCAATCTGTGGCCGAATGATCCAGCGGTTGGCGCCGAGATTAATAAGCCTCTCTTCCAGGTACTCGCCCAATGGCGCGGTAATGTCCAGCGCAACGCCGACAATAGTGTTGGCGGGGAGCCGGGTAAATGCCGCTCCGCGCTGTGCCGGCGAACCCAGCAGGTTCACCGCGAACCGCATTCGGGGATCATTGAAACCGCGGCGCCGTGTCGATGCGGGCTCGCCCTGCAGCAGTCCATCCCATCGCCCTACCGAATACGGCACCAAAAAATTGATACGTCCGGATTTACCGAACACATCGAGCACTCGAGTATAGGAAATGACTGTCGTGTGGATGTCGCCCCTGACATCCTCGAGCTCTAACGCGGGATCCAGGAAAATATCCACGTCGCTGTAGGCGTAGCCAACGCCCGCAAAATTTGCCCCGACCGGTAGATGCGACCAGCGGCGAGGCTCCAGCACCTGGGCCATGGCTAACCCTGCCGGCAGCAGCAGGCATGCAAGCCCTATATAAAGAATTCGCTTCGCCAAGGCGATCATTTCAGCCCTATTTCTCATAGATGCTGCCCTACTCATGCTGCAGCGCCTGAATCGGATCGAGTTTCGCCGCCCGGATCGCGGGCCAACTGGCGAAAAACAGGTTCAGGCAAAATGCCATCGCGAGCGCCAGGGTAGCCATCGTCGGATCGAATACGAATGCCAATCCGACTTCGCGCGCCGTAAACCAGCTCGCCCACCAGCCGACAAGCAGACCGAGCAACACACCGACGGTCGCCAATACAGCGGCCTCGAACGCGAATTGAAAAAATACATCCGCGGCCGTTGCGCCTAACGCCCGCCGCGTACCAATTTCCGTGGTTCGATCGCGGACCGCGATCCAGGCGATCGCCAGGATCCCAAGGCCCGATACCACCAGCGCACTGAAACCGATCCATGCGACGAGGAATCCAAGTCGCTCGGCAGATGCGAGCTGTGTTTCGATCAGTTCGCGTTGACTCAGCACCTGAAAGTCGTCGGGCCGGAACGACGAAATTCGGTGCCTGACCCGCAGCAATGTCGTGATGTCGCTTTCCGCCCAGGACATGTCTCCCAATTCGGGTATCTCGAACAATATCGAGTTGTAATAATCAATGTTCAGCAAGCGGCGCATTGCGGCTGTAAGCGGCACGTAAACCCGACCGTCCTCATTGACGGCATCGAGCCCCGGTCCGCGCTCGCTCAACACACCGATCACTTCGAATGGCACACGATTAATGAATAAACGTTCGCCGACCGGATCACTCGCCTCAAAAAGGTCTGCGGCAACGGTGTGCCCCAACAGGGCAACGCGGGCCGAGCGCCGAATATCTTCATCATCAAAGAATGCGCCATTGTCGAGCACCCACGACTTCATGCGGAAATAATCCGGCTCTACACCGATCACCGGTGCAACCTTGGACAGAAAACCTGCCTTCAGCCGCAGTGGCGCAGAGGCTACGGCCGAGGATGGCACCGGTCCGAGCAATTCCCGCTGCAGCGCCCGGTAATCCGGCTCGACCAGCGTCGTGACGATGGTTCCGGTGCGCTCCCGGCCGGCAACGGCACGACTTTGCTTTGCCGACACAACAATAATGTTGGTTCCAAGGCGCTGAATCTGCTCGAGGACCTGCTGCCGGCCACCGGACGCGTAGTTGACG
>Ga0224512_10005131_pt1 | contig 10874 bp, 5 predicted proteins | sample SF_May12_sed_USG_4_FD_169103 | JGI IMG/M metagenome (GOLD analysis project Ga0224512, IMG submission 169103) | Sediment microbial communities from San Francisco Bay, California, United States - SF_May12_sed_USGS_13 | ecosystem: Environmental > Aquatic > Marine > Sediment | place: USA: California...
TATTCTGTTCCCGAGCCGTAAGGATAGAAACCAGGGTGGCCGAGGAAGCGGTATCCTGAATCACACCAGACCAGTCTAGAGGCAGGCCAACGGTGTCTCTTAACCACTCCATCATGCGCTCTTCCAATTCTGTTGAACTGGGAGAAGTTTCCCACTTCATGCCCTGGACACCGAGGGTGGCAGTGAGCATTTCAGCAAGAATGGAAGGTGGACTGCTGTTGGCAGGGAAATAGGCAAAGAAGTTCGGGCTTTGCCAGTGCGTGATGCCTGGTAGTATTACCTTTTTGAAATCATGGAATATAGCCTCGATCGATTCTCCCTGACTGGGTATCTCATTTTGAATCTTCTTATAAGTCTCGCCCGGATCGACTTGTGATTTTACCGGGTAGTCTTCGACCTGATCAAGGTAGTCGGCCATCCACTCAACAAACTGATGACCATATTTTCGAAACTCACTTGATTTCATATTCTGATTTTCTTTGTCCGGTTTTAGAGTGAATATATTGAGGCCTTGGAGAGTCAATCCCCCCTGGGAAATAACCATGAGACTTCTCAAGATCGTCAACTGGATTCAAGGTAGGGATTTACCGGGTATCCGAAATCGGCAGGAAAACTTAGCTGAGTTCATCTACTGCACGGATAGCCTCCATGATTGCCGCCTGAGTGTAGGCAGATGCAGCAGCGTCTGAATTAGCGATGACAATGTTTCCAAAGGGCCGGTGCGCTATTTCATGAGGTGCCTGACCTTCCTCCCATTTAGGATCCCACAGGTCCAGATATCCATAGGCATATCCATGTGGCCACCGGTTAACGGTGATGGCCAAAACATCCTCCCTCACGTCAAATCCAGCTGGCCCCAGCATACCATCCAGCACGGTTCGGATCTCTCTTTCAAAGTCGTCAAATGACAAGCTTAGTAAGATCTCTCTGGCTGCCCGAAGTTGATCGTGAATGGGTACGTCACGGTGGGGTGGGGCTACCGTACCCCAGAACATCAATGGAACGGCATCACTGGCCAGATCATCGGTTTGATAACCGCCGGTGTTTACCCCGGTTATCTTCCACACTTTGGCGTGCATCCGGCCCGGGCAATACACCCCGGAGATATTCAGGCTGTCAAAAGCCTCACTATTACGGACTAAGACATTGGTGAGCAGCATAGGATGTTTTACCTGGTAACGCTGTGCATCCCTTTGGACCTCCGGAAGCTCCGGGCAGAGGTGAGGGATCATGGTATGGTAGCAAGCGAGAACACAATGGCGGGCGTGGACTCTTGACACCTTTGCCTTCTTCACGTAGGTGACATCCACCTGATCTTCGATGTTAACCACCTTGACTGCGGTGGCTTCCAGTCGTACACGCACAGCAGCATCTGCCTCATCAAGACGCGAATAATCAAAGGTAGCGGTAGCTACGTTGTCGACATTGGCATCGGGAGCAACCTCGGGAATCAGGGATTGGACCAACAGTCGAGCAATAGAGGCGTTGCCATCTGGAAACATGGCTACTTTTTCGGAGGCTGCATAGCCAGCTACACGATCTGCAACTGGACCCAAGAGATGGGAACCAGGCAGCCAGGCGTGCATGGCTTCGGCAGTTGAAAGACTATGGGTCTGCACACCAAAGTAGCCGTCAGTTGCTTTTACAAAAAGTTCGACTGCGTCGGCGGTTAAGCCGGCGTGTCGCGACAAAAACTCGGTATAACTGGTCTTGTGAAGTACCCTGTCAATTGCTGCCTCGTCCAAACCAAGCAGAATATCCCGATCGGTGGAATAGAATGCCCTTAACGTCTTCCGGGCTGATTCACTGATTGGAAACCGATCAATAGCGTCCAGATTGTCGAGGTTTCTGCTATACATCGAGAAACCGGGCACCAGCACATTATGACCAAAGGTGTCGGTATCGAACCAAATCGCCGGACGATCTCCGGCGTAATTAAAATCCAATTGCTGGTTCAGCTTATCTGGATAAATTCCTAGTTCCCTCAGGAAGTCTAGTACCGTATCATCAAAAGACAGGTACTCCAGATTCATGGTGCCACCCCATGACAGTCGCATTGATCCACCCTGGTGATATTCATTTCGCTTGGCGTGTCCGCCAAAATCGTCATGATTGTCGAGGATGAGGATCCGGGATTGATTACCAAATCGCTTACGGTATTGATAGGCAGCTGCCAGACCACTGATGCCACCTCCCACCACTACCAGGTCATAGGACTCATCCAGATCAATCTCGGGATCAAAACGGATGCCATCCCTGGCTAGTGCATGGGCGACTTCAAACGACCCGGGATGCGAGCCACGCATTCCGGTTCGGACCGGTGGGTAGTTTGCTGCGTCGGGTGCTTCCACCACATTATCTGCACTTGTCGAGCAAGAGAAAGGCAGCAGGAAGCTGCCCGCAGTGAGCATAGTTTTCTGGACGAAATCACGACGCCGGATAAGTTGGTGCATACCCAATTCGGAGTCGCTCTTCTTCATTATTAGCTCAATTGGCTCTTCGGAAATTATCTCTTTTAGATGACTTTCTTTGCCAAAGCCTCTAGGTTAAGATGAGTAGCCCTACCAGTTATTCCGAAGAGGGCAGCCAGATAGATTGGATACCGCTGCCACTTCCAATAGAAAATGATCGGGAGGCTGCCCACGAAAAGAATCACATAGATGAATCTTGCACTGTGCATTGATTGATACCATGCCGAATACCAAATGCCCACCACATGAGTGTGGATACAATTCCGGCTAAGACAAGTGCTCTTCCCAACACGTGACCCATGTAGTGGTGAAACCGGCCAGCCGATGTGGGAAACTTATAGAAGATGGTAGTCCAGTGCTGATCACAACCTCGATAGAGATAGGTAGCGAAACGGACGAATCCTAATCTCGGCTCTGCAGGTTCAAAACAGAAGGATCGGAAGATGCTGATGTAGATTGCATATATGATATAAAGCAAAAGACTCCCTATCACGATCAGAAGAGGTGTCCATCCCAGGCCTAGCCACGAGACGAGGGGATTATTTTCCAGGGTGAGGTCTGGTGCATACTGATAGGTGGAATAGGCATCATATGCCCTGGTGCCCACGATCCATAGGGTGATGCCGATGAACTTGATCCATTTTTTCAAGATAGCGATGGTAAAGAACAGAGTGGCAAATGACCATGAGAGACGGATGAAGTCCTCGAGAAATTAGATCAGGAAGTATGACCGAAAAGGCCTGATCCCTTTTTTACGTGATTTTGTATTCTGGCTTTAAATGGGGTGCCCCGAGCTCAGAATATGATTGAGTTTTGACTAAGAATTGAAAAAAATTAAAAATCTGAGACTCATGAAACTAATTCTCTCAACAGTCAGTACACTTGTCTTTTGTTTCAGCCTTACAAGACGTCTCCAAAGTCGTTGGACGAGCGTGGGAAGATGGAGATGAAGTTGTCAATTTTGTCAACATGGTAGTGGGCCTTAAAACCAACGAGATGACCAATCTGATGCGAGCTTACCAAGAAGATTTCAACTGCTTGAAAGCAAGTGTCGAAAGAATTGAAGCGGTATTAGGAGAAAGAAATTCGGGCGACGATGTTCTGGTAGCAAATTGAGTTAATTCATTGGCACAAAGAGCTTTCAGAAGCCTCTAACCATTTGAGTTAGGGGCTTTTTCAAATAATTCTCATTGCTGGTATTTCTTCAAGTTTCAAATGAGGAAGGATCAAGATTATTCCTTATCTTTTCCATGTTCCTACCAATTTTCTGAATCAAACACTTACCATGCGCATCTTTTTCATCGTGCTGGGGCTGGCCTTTGGCTTCTCTCTGGATGCACAAACACAGTGGCATTTCCCGGTCGACCAAGCCCGGGATTACATCAACCATGCCCGTACCTTACGAAATCATATCTTGTCGGATCCTTACCGACCCATCTACCATTTTGTAGCTCCTGAAGGAAGGGCCTATCCGTTTGATCCCAATGGAGCGATATACTGGGATGGCAAGTATCATGTCGGCTTTATTTATCAATCGCTTCTCAATGGAGAACGGGAACATTTCTGGGGACATGCGGTAAGTACCGACTTGCTGCATTGGAGCCTTTATCCGGATATGCTAGATGTGAAAGAGGGAGATATAGAAAAGGGCATCTTTAGTGGGGGTGCCTTCTTGTCAAAGGAAGGAGTCCCGCACATTATGTACCATGGTTACGGTGCTGATGCCAACCTTGTGGCTTACTCAACCGATGAAGACCTCAGGGTATGGAAGAAATTTGAGGGAAACCCAGTATTGCGCTCTCCCAAGGAGGGTGATCCCATGTTTGGCAAGTACCGGGCATGGGATCCGGAAGGATGGTACGACAAAGACACTGATTATTATTATCAAATCTCCGGTGGAGATACTGCCGGATTCTTCCGTTCGCGTGATATGACGGAATGGGAATATTTGGGGAACTTCATCGATCAGCAGAAGCGTTATCGACATCACTTTGAAGATCTTTCCTGCCCGGACTTCTTTTCTTTAGGATCTAAGCATATGCTGCTTTTTATCAGTCACAACCTGGGATCACAATATTATGTAGGTGACTGGTCCGCCGGCAGATTTACCGTGGAACAACATGGAAGAATGAACTGGCCCGGAGGGACATTCTTTGCACCCGAGCAGCTGGTAGATGACCAGGGCCGCAATTTGATCTGGGGTTGGGTGCTGGACCGCAATCCGGACGTTTATGACTTTGCAGCTCATTGGAATGATGAAGAGACCAATCCTAGCCGGTTTGCAAAAGAGGGTTGGTCGGGAGTGATGAGTATGCCAAGAGTAGTTGCACTTTCGGAAGATGGAGAGGTGCGGATAACTCCGCCGGAAGAATTTGAAAAGCTGCGATTGAAAGAATGGGATGGAGGAGCATTCTCTCTCGGCGCAGGTCAGGAGAAAGAACTCGGTATGCGAGGTAAGTCGGTCGAAATTGAAGTGGAAATGACCCTGGGCTCTTCCCATGCCGGCTTGAAAGTTTTCGGCGCTCCGGAAGGAGATGAGGAGACCCTGGTCTTTTACGATCCTTCTACTGAAGAACTGGTGATACATTATGCTCGCTCCAGAGCCAGTGCACAAGGATTAGTAGAAATGCCACCGAATTGTATGTTTGAGCCTCAGCTAGAGGGTTTTACTGAGCCGGTATCGGAGCAGAGGGCACCCTTCAAATTGCAAGATGGAGAAAACCTTCACCTCAATATTTTTTTAGATCGAAGTATCATCGAGGTGTTTGCCAATGATCGGTTATGTATGACCCAAGTGGTATATCCCGAACTGCCAGACAGCGATCGAATCCGGATCTATAGTGGAGGAGAAGACATCGAAGTAATGTCACTCAAAGTGTGGAAGATGGCCCAGACGAATATGTATTAATGGAGGGCTAAAATGGGGCAAGGGGTTAAAGGGGGCCAAAGGGTGCATGGACTGAAAGGGTAAAAGGGGTACAGTGGGAGATGTGAAAATTAGATGATATCTGGAAGAAATCCCGTTTGGAAATTAAGTCTCCAGCGATGATCCCGTTTTCACGTGATTTTGCCAATTCCCATAATCCGGTGATTTGATCATCAGGCGGGCAAAATAGTTTTGAGAAGACTCAGTCTTCACAAAAACTATCTAGCCATGATCAAATCAATTGCAACAATTTTCAGTCTACTTTTTCTCTCTGCCCTGCCCGCGACAAGTCAATGCCCCACAGCGGATATTCTCTTAAACACCCAGGAAGAAATCGATGATTTCAGTGCAGACTATCCTGGTTGTACTGACCTGCCATTCGGAATCACCATTGACGACAGTCTGAGTAACACGATTACCAACCTTGATGGTCTTTTGCAGATCACGAGTGTAGACAGATTCATTCTTATTGCTAACAATGGAGCACTGACCAATTTCAATGGATTGAATAACCTCACTACTGTTGGTGATTTTCTGGCGATTCAGACCAACCAGTCTCTCAATGATCTCAGCGCTTTAGCAAATCTAAATAGCGTGGGCGGATACCTGGTTGTGGGGAATAACGATGGTCTTAGCAGTCTAACCGGACTACAAAATATTACTGCTGTAGGAGGTTATCTCAGCATAGGAAACAATGACCTGCTTGCAGATCTTACGGGATTGGCAGGCATAAGTACTGTCGCCAACAATGTATCAATCGAATTCAACCCACTACTAGTCGATCTCAATGGATTGCAGAATCTGGTTTCAGTAGGAGGTGGTATATCTGTCAGATGGAACCAAACCCTTGTAAATCTGAATGGGATCCAGAATCTGATCACCATGGGTGGAAACCTGACCATTTCATTGAATTCGAATCTGAGTTCCTTGAGTGGACTAGACAATCTTGACGAGCAAGGTATCAGCTGGTTGTATGTGCAGAGTAATCCTCAATTATCCGACTGTGCGACACCTCCCATTTGCACCTACCTATCAGATGCGGGTAACGGAACCTCCATATCGAGTAATGGAGTAGGTTGCGATGACCGCCTTGAAGTGGAGGCTTCCTGTAGCTTGCTGCCGGTCAGGCTGCTATCCTTTGCCGGGGAATCGCAAGAAGGCCGTCATCTTCTCAAATGGCAGACAGCCTCTGAGTCAGATAACGCCGGTTTTTTTGTGGAGCGATCTACCTCAGTGGGATACTGGGAGGAGATTGGCTTTGTTGAGGGTAGGGGAGATCAAACCCAGACCAGCAGTTATGATTTTATTGACTACTATCCCAGCACCGGCATGAACTATTACCGGCTCAAACAGACTGACTGCGATGGGGCGATATCATACTCTCAGGTAGTATCCTTAGAGGGGCAAGCCAGTGCCCCGATGTTGTTTCCGAATCCAACCGCTGATCGGATAAAGATATCTGGGATCGATAGTGAAAGGATAGAGATCATTGACATCCATGGAATTATCCACCTGCAAAACACAACAAGTTCATGGGGCGAAATCGATGTATCCTCACTTCCGGCAGGCACCTACCAAATACGAGCTACGGATTCGACGGGCGTTGATCACCGCCTGACTTTTGTCAAGCTCTAACCGGGATGGCGATATGAAAGGCGGTGCCTTTTCCGGGTCGGGTATCAATCACCAACTCGCCTTCAAGATACTTGACTCGCGATTCGATATTCTTCAGACCCATTCCATCATGCTGAGTAGCCTTATCATAGTCGAATCCTTTTCCATCATCGCTGATGGACAAATCCAAGGTTCTGCTGTCCCGCTCGATAGTAACCGTGAGCTCGTTGGCTTCAGCGTGTTTGACAGCATTGGCGGTAATCTCCTGAATTAACCGGTAGACGTTGATCTTGATCTTGTCCGGAAGCTCGGCAAAGTTTCCTTGTTGATGAAAATGAATCCGCAAAGCATGCGAGGATCTCAAATCGGCCACGAGATCTTCTATAGCGTCCACCAGACCCAGGCTGACCAGTGAAGCCGGCATCATATCGTGCGAAATGCGACGAACTTCATCGTATGCTTTGCCAATGAGCTTCTCTGCTTCTACCGGGACATTCATCTCTGAAAGGGAATCGATTTGACCCTGGATGGATTTGATCTTCTGCCGAACAGAAGCCAGCAGGCTACCCAGACCATCATGCAGATCACGAGCGATTCGTTTGCGCTCTTCTTCCTGACCCTGAACCATGTAATCCAGGGCCAATAACTTTTGTTGCTTTTCCAGGTTTTCGATTTGTGCACTTGCCAGTCGCTTGCTTTGCTGGTTGCGATAGATCAGAAACCAGGCGAGCAAAAGGAGAGCGCCGCTACCGATCATAAACAGGTTGCGCTGAGCGCGGTTTTTGGTGATGGCGAGACGTTGAGAGGCCAGCTCACTATCTTTTCTGGCCGTTTCATACTGGATGTCAAGTTCATTGATTTTCTCCCGCAGATCGTTGTCTTTGAGACTATCGTGAATCGCATAGAACCTGGTGAGATAGTCATTGGATTGCCGGTAGTCGCCTTTTGCTTCGTATACTTTGGCTAGCTGCTTATAGATCGTGTTTTCGCTGATCAAGGCATTGATGTCAGTGAAGATATCGAGGGCCTGAAGGAAATAATTCTCTGCCTGATCAAGTTGTCCCCTGGCTAGATTGACTTCGCCCAGATCGTGGTACGAACCGGCAATGTGCAGTTTTACGCCTTGCTTCTGCCGGATCTCCAGTGCTCTTTGGTGATATTGCTCGGCAAGATCCAGTTCTCCGTTTTGAAAATGGATCAGGCCGATATTCCGGCTTTGGCTGGCTACAGCAGCAAGGTTGCCGGTTTTTTCCGCAATGGCCAGACCATCCTGGAAATAGGGGAGTGCCAGGTGCGAGCTGTCCATTTCTTTGTAGAGTATACCGATACCATTATAGATAATGGAGAGCGATGCAGTGTCGCCGATGAGCAAGCAGTAGTCTATTGCTTTTTCGTAAGCGGCCAGGGATTCCTCGTGTTGGTAGAGATTTTTGTAGAGAATACCCAGGCCATTGAGAATCTTGTAGGCCAGGGTATAGTCCGGAATCCGCTCTGCATAATCCAGGGCCTTTTGAAGATTTGCGGAGGCACTTTCATATTGATCCATTCTCAGTAGATTGGCTCCCAGCTGATAGTATGCCATTGCGATCCCGGAGGAATCATCTGTGTCCTCGATCATCGTGGCATATTCACGCTGCAACTCCAGTGCTTTTTCGTAGTCACCTTGCAGCCGGTAGATCACCGAGTATTGGTAAGTTGCTCTGCGTTGTAAATCTTCATCACCAAGGGATTCGGCCAGAGTGGCCAATGTGTCGACATGTCTCAGTGCTGCGACCGGATCTGCATACACCAAGTCGGAGGCAATGGCATCGTGTAACGCGGACTTCTGCTGATCGGATGTCGCCTGGAGGAGTTCAGTACGAAGACTGTCAGCGAGCTGACCGGTTTGGGCGGTTAGGGTGGCGACGCATAAGAAAATGCAATTAAAAAGAACGTAAGGGATGCGCATAGCCATACCAATTAAGATAGGGAAAATAGTCCATGACTTTATTGGCTTGGTGACCCCATCATGGAGAGGATTTGATCAATTTGCTTTTGCTGAGATTCGATGATCGCTTGCTGCTCTTTGATCGCCTCAATCAAAATGGCAGGTAGCTCACTGTAATTCACTCCATAGTACTTACCGTCTGACGTGACCACTTCCGGAAGTACTTGAAGAACTTCTTGTGCAATGAGGCCGAGAGTTTTACTGGAATTAGATTTGTTTTTCCAATTGTATGAGACTCCCCGGAGTTGTAACACTTTCGCCAGAGCATTATCCAGGGTTGCGATATCTTTCTTTAATCTTAAATCGGAGGGTGCTCTTATGAGCCGCCCATCACTTTCCACTTGAAGATCAGCAACTCCAGCTCCCGACAAAGAACTGATGATCACATCACCATCGTTTTCGATTCGCATCCTGCTGGTGGTACCTGGCGCTGTCCGAAATATGATGTTGTTTTCTGCATCCAGGTAAGTATTGTCATCGCTGTGCAAAGAGAGTATAGCTTTCTCATTGCCGCCGGATGTATAGAAGGAGAGATCCCCTTGATTGGCCATTACCACTTTACTATTGTTTCCTACTCCACCAATGTACAGGGATCCGTTTACTTGTAACAAGTTGTTGTCAAATTCTCCATATATGAGCGGATTGTCACCTGCCTGGTTGGAGACATACAGTGCATTATTTCGAACAGATGCGTTTTTACCCGCCTCGTTCCCAATGAAAATACTGTTGTTTCCTCCGTCATAACCTGCCTTGTAGCCAAGTGCGACAGATCGAGAGCCTGTATTATCCACCTTGCCCCATAAGCTACCAACTCCCACTGCTACATTCTTGGCTGCTAGTTGGTTTATGCCGGAGTCATTCGCCCCTATGTTGTACATTGATGAATCTCCCACAGCAACGTTGTGACTCTTTGTGCTAGCACGCATAAGAGCTACCGAACCGAGAGCAATATTATGAGAGCCTGTTTGATTAAAGGTGGCTGTCCGGGAACCAATGTATATGTTGTGACTACCAGAATCATTGTTTAGTCCAGCTTCAAACCCAAATAAGCAATTGTGCTGACCGGTGTTAACGTATCCAGCCTCAAATCCAAAAAAGCAATTGTAAGACCCGTTGTTGGTCGTACCAGCTTCAGCACCGAAAAATGAGTTATACCATCCATTATTGGTCTGCCCACAAAGGTTTCCAAAAAATGCATTTGATCCTCCAGTGCTTTCATTGCCCGCCTCACTTCCAAAAAAGGAGTTTAGATTTCCATCGAGGATCATACCTGCCTTATATCCAATGATGGTGTTGTCGTAGTGGCCATTGGTGGTTCTGCCAGCATGAGTTCCTATGAATGTATTTCTTTTCATTCCGGATTGTTGATTGATTCCTGCTCTTTTACCAATATGTAACGATGTGGTGTCATCAGCCAGATACACTGACATCCTTCCCTGTACCTCAGCGAGTGGGTTCTGTGCTGTCAAGGCAAAGAATGCCGAAGACAGGACGAAAGGCAACCAAATTCTTTTCATGATGAGTTGATTTTGAGTTCACAAATAGATGTCTCAAACTTCATCAGAAAGGAGAGATCAAGGTTCCCTACTTATCGCTAATCGATAAAATAGCGGAAAAGCGCCACTACTTGATAATTGAAATCAAGCGGAATTTTGCAAAGATTACAGGATGATTAAATGTAACCTCTTTCAAGGCCGATGCGCACCAGATCGGCGGTGTTTTTTGCACCTAATTTCTCCACGAGATTACGTCGGTGGCTATCGGCCGTGTGAAAGGAGAGGAATAGTTTTTCGGCAATCTCCTGGTTGGTGAGGCCCTGCGAGATGAGGCGCAGTACCTCCACCTCGCGCTCAGAAATCTCGGTGCCTGCTGATTT
>Ga0224512_10005133_pt1 | contig 10872 bp, 11 predicted proteins | sample SF_May12_sed_USG_4_FD_169103 | JGI IMG/M metagenome (GOLD analysis project Ga0224512, IMG submission 169103) | Sediment microbial communities from San Francisco Bay, California, United States - SF_May12_sed_USGS_13 | ecosystem: Environmental > Aquatic > Marine > Sediment | place: USA...
GCTGACGCACGGCCGCTGATTCGCCTTAACGTCAGCGTGATTCTTGAGCAAAACGGTCGTCGCGAGCAAGGCTATGCCGGAGGTGGTGCGCGACGAGGACTCGACTATTTTCTTGATCCCGAGCGCTCGATGCAGTACGCGCGCGAAGCGGTACGTCAGGCGATAGTGCAGCTCGAGGCGGTCGCTGCGCCGGCTGGCACGATGCCCGTCGTGCTCGGCCCCGGCTGGCCGGGCGTGTTGCTGCACGAAGCGGTAGGTCACGGGCTGGAAGGCGACTTCAACCGCAAGGGCGTCTCGGCATTCGCGGGCAAAGTTGGCCAGCGCGTCGCCTCGCCGCTGTGCACGATCGTCGATGACGGCACATTGCCAAATCGGCGCGGTTCGCTGGCCATCGACGATGAAGGAACGCCGGGGCAGTATAACGTGCTCATTGAAAATGGCGTGTTGCGCGGCTACATGCAGGATAAGCTCAACGCCCGTCTGATGCGTGCTGCACCCACAGGCAACGGCCGCCGAGAATCTTTTGCGCACATGCCGATGCCGCGGATGACGAATACCTACATGCTCGCCGGGCCGCACGAGCCAGAGGAGATCATCGCCTCGGTCGACAAGGGACTGTACGCGCCCAATTTCGGCGGTGGGCAGGTCGATATAACGTCCGGTAAGTTCGTGTTTTCGGCGAGCGAGGCTTACCTGATCGAGAACGGCAAGATTACCGTGCCCGTGAAGGGGGCGATGCTTATTGGTGACGGTCCCGAGGTATTGCCGAAGATCTCGATGTTGGGCAACGATCTCGAACTGGATACTGGCGTTGGCACCTGCGGCAAGGAAGGCCAATCGGTACCTGTCGGCGTCGGCCAGCCGACTCTAAGAATCGATGAGCTGACAGTGGGCGGCACTGGTTGAGGCTTGTCAGCCGTTTATGGCACGGCACATGTCGAGGTCTGACTGCCTGCCGCAAGCGTTTGACATAAGGATTCAGAATTCAGACCCACGGCGAACAATGTGAGTTGCCTCACCGCATTGCCGGTTCAAGTGCGGTACTGTTTGCGCTCGCGAAGGAGGAACGTGTCCATGGCATTCGAAAATACCGTGACCGAGTACGAAATAGATGTTACGTCCCTGCAATTTGCGCAGGGCGTGCGTGGTAATGGACAGGAACTCGAACCGGACCTCGCCGTGGATGGGCTGTCGGAGTCGATTCTGTCACGCCTGGTTCGGCTTTTGGGACTCGCCTGAGCCACGAAATCACTGATTTTGTTCCACAAAAGACCCGCCAGCGGCGGGTCTTTTGTGTGCCAGCGACTGGACTCGGCGGCAATGCCCATGGACAATGGATCGCCTCGGAGCCGGAGAAACAGACGTTATGTGGATGCCAAAACCTATCTACGAAAGTCTGCCGTATTTTTATCTGATCGTGGGCGCTATTTGCCTGGTCGCGTCGATGTACGTGAACTGGTGGTATTGGCCAACAATCTGTTTCACGATCGGGCTCGGCGGTCTCGTGGCTGGACTCGTCGTGCTATTGAAGCGTCGCGACTACCGCGAATCCGACCAGCGCGCTAATCAGCACCAGGACAACTGACCGGCTATTTACGGACGACCGATGCTCCCTCGTCTTCCGTTGCGCCGCTGCCTTGCTTGTCGGCCGCGCGCAAATCGTGGTAGACGATTTCATGAACGCCGAGTAAGACAATATCGCCGTCGCGCAAACGGAATTTCTTGACTTGCTTATCGCCGACAAACACCCCGTTGGTGCTATTCAGATCCTCGACGACGCAACCCTGCTCATCGCTTGTGAGCTGAGCGTGGTGCCGGCTGACGAACTTGCTTTTGATATAGATCTCGTTGTCGGGTGAGCGACCTATGATCACGCGCCCAATCGGAAAAGTGTGCGACGATATCGTCTCACCGTCGGACCGTACTTCAACCTGCGTAACCTGATTTGCTTTGCTGGCACGCTGCTTCTCGAGGATCAACTGATTGAACACGCCCGAACTGCTTGTCTGCTCTTTCCAATTCAGCTCTGCGACTGCGGTCAGGATGTCGTCACCTCGGACGACGGGCTTCTCGTCGGCGAATGCGCATAGCAGCGCCGTGTCGCAAAGTGTATTGATCAGGCGCGGCACGCCGCCCGTAAAGCGATAGAGAAATTCGAAGGTATCCGGACTGAATAAATCATTCGGTGAGCGGCCGGCCACGGCAAGTCGATGGTCAATGTATTCCCGCGTTTCCCGGGGATCGAGCGGTCCGACGTGAAAACGCAATCGCACCCGCTGCACCAGCTGTTTGAGACTTGGCGATTCGAGCGTCTCTTTCAGTTCGGGCTGGCCCGCAAGGATAATCCGCAATACCTTTTCTTTATGGGTTTCGATACCGGAGATCAAGCGAATTTCCTCGAGCACTTTTTTCGACAGATTCTGCGCTTCGTCGACAATGAGGACGACCTTCTTGCCATTTGAATACTGTTCGATAAGGAACATATTGAGCATGTCGAGCAGTTCGACCTTGCGCATATTGAAGGGCTTGAAGCCGAATTCGGTCAATACGGCCTGCAGAAACTGGGACGGCGTCAGCTGAGTCTGCGAGACAACCGCGTAGACGACATCATCCTCGAGCTCGGTCAGGAACGATTGCAGCAGCGTCGTCTTGCCGGAGCCGATGTCGCCCGTAATCACGACGAAACCGTCGGCCAGCCAGATTGTCGACTCCATGTATGCTTTCGCGCGGGCGTGCTGTTTGCTCCAGTAAACGAAGTCCGGATCAGGCGTGAGCCGGAACGGCTGTTCTTTTAGTTTAAAATGTTGCAGATACGACATACGGTCAGTTACGGTCCGCTGCGGGGGCTGATCAGGATTTTACAGTCAGTTTACCCGTTTTTCCGCATCCTCGCCTGTGCCCTTATCCCCGCATCGAGGTTGAACTACGTCACAATTTCGGAGATTTGTGCAATTTGCCGGTCGCGCTCAAATGCCGTGGTCGCGACAACATTGATATGACCGAGCTTTCTGCCCTGGCGTGGTTTTTTCCCATAATCATGAAGCCAGCAGCATTCGCGTTGCAGCTGCCGGGCACCGGCAGGGATCTTGCCGATCAGATTGATCATACCGGCATGACCGTCACTCGCTGTCGAGCCCGGACTCTGCCCGGTAATGGCGCGAATGTGATTTGCGAATTGACTCGTTCTTGAGCCTTCGATCGTCCAATGGCCCGAGTTGTGGACGCGTGGAGCAAATTCATTGGCCAATAGTGTCCCGCCAACGACGAAGAATTCGAGCGCGAGAACGCCGACGTAGCTGAGATCTTCGAGCAGTCGACGCATGTAGTCTTGTGCACATTCGGTGAGGCCGGGGATCTCGACCGGCGCGCGCGATACACGCAGGACACCGTCGGTATGCTCATTCAGGGTCAACGGATAAAACGCGATCTCGCCGTCGACCGAGCGCACGCCGAGCGCAGAAACCTCACACTCGAAATCGACCCATTGTTCAGCGATGAGATCGCGGCTACCGAGTCGGCTGCAGGCGTCGGGAAGCTTATCGAGCCGATCGAGCGTCAGTTGCCCTTTGCCGTCATACCCCAGCCTCCGCGTCTTGAGAACGAGTGGCAGGCCGATCGATGCCGCGGCTTCTACGAGGTCCGCGTGGGCATCGATCTGCCGAAACTCCGGAAGCGCAATCTCAAGTTTCTGGAACAGGCGCTTCTCCGCGAGCCGATCCTGAGCATGGCGCAAGGCATCGACCGGCGGGTATACAACAATCCGATCGCTGATTTCGTGCAACGCTTCGACTGGTACGTTCTCGAATTCATAGGTGACGACGTCGGATCGTGCGGCCAGCGCCTCGAGGGCATCGCGATCGTCGAATTCCTTTGCGATGACGGGGCCGACGACGGCGGCGGGCGGATCGCGCGATGGATCGAGAAAACTACATGAGTGACCGAGATCTCGAGCCGCAAATCCGAGCATCTGGCCGAGTTGCCCGGCGCCGATTATGCCTATTCGCATCGTTCGTTAAGATATCTGCCGAGTCGGATCGTCGTGTGCGAGAACGCCGTCAGTCTGATGTTGCCGATAGGCATCAAGTGCGGCCGAGACCTCAACATCGTCGTTGGCAAGGATTGCCGCCGCCAGCAGTGCTGCATTGATTGCGCCGGCCTTGCCGATCGCGAGCGCGCCGACAGGCACGCCGGCCGGCATCTGCACGATAGACAACAGCGAGTCCAGCCCGCGCATGGCTTCGGATCGTATGGGTACGCCCAGAACCGGCAGACGGGTCTTCGCGGCCGTCATGCCCGGCAGATGCGCGGCGCCACCGGCGCCGGCGATGATTACCCGAAGGCCGCGCGTGACGGCGGTCTCCGCATACTCGAACAGCCGATCCGGAGTTCGGTGCGCCGACACGACACGTATTTCGTGTTCGATGCCCAGCGTATCCAGCGTGCTGCTGGCATGCTGCATCGTCTCCCAGTCGGACCGGGAGCCCATGATGATTCCGACTTTGTTCTTCATTCCGGAATTCTAACCCGAATACATCGTTCATCGCCGGCTTCTACCATGAAATCGACACGTCAACCACTGTGCGCATGTTCGAGCATGGCGTAGATACGGCCGAAAATGCGGCGCCTGATCGCACGTTCGGCGTCTTCGTGTGGCGCTTTGGCCAGCTCGTCGAGCAATTGCCGCAATTGATCATCGGCCTGCCCGCTTTCGGCCTCGAGGGCGTCGAGTGCAATCGTGCCCTCGATGACAGCGCGATCTCGCCAGCTTTCCGCGCGTGCAAACAGACGTTTGGCCGCACGGTCATCGGCGCCGAGCTTTGCGAGTTCCACGCGCAACGATGCAGGATCGACATGACGCATCAATTTGCCTATTAGCTGTTTTTGACGTCGCAGGGCGCCTCGTGAGTTCATGCGCGCGGCTGCCAAAACGGCCAGGCGCAGGTCGTCATCAATTGGTAGATCCGCGAGTTCAATCTCCTTCAAGGCGATCAGTCGCTCGCCAAGTTTTTGCAGGGCCAGATGCTCGCGCTTCCGCGAGCTTTTGCTGGGCTTTGTTTCGGTCACCGGCTAAGCTACCCCGTGGAATTGGCGGCAATCGACGCGGCCGCAGTTTACCATGACACTGGCGATACACAGGACGAGGGATTTATGGGTGAACCCGCAATTCGCGATGCGCTAGGGCGACAAGAACTCGAGGCGCTGGTTCAGCAGGCACTCGATATGGCACTCCGTCAGGGCGTCGATCAAGCAGAGGTTGCCGCCAGCCATGATACGGGGTTGGCCGCAACGGCACGGCTCGGTGACGTCGAAAACCTCGAATACACGAATGACCGCGGTGTTGGCGTCACGGTCTACCGCAATTCGAGAAAAGGCAGCGCGAGTACTTCCGACATCACACCCGATGCGATTCGCGAGGCGGTCACGAAAGCCTGTACCTTCGCGACCTATACGGCAGAGGATCCGCATGCCGGTCTTGCTGACTCCGAACTCATGTGCCGCGACATTTCGGATCTTGCTTTGGATCACCCCTGGCCGATCGGCGCGGCAGCGGCAATCGAACTCGCGATTCGGTGTGAGGGCGCGGCGTTAAAGTATGACGAGCGGATCGACAATTCCGAAGGTGCGACGGTATCGACGAATCGGGGTACCCGCGCCTACGGGAATTCGCACGGATTCATCGGCAGTTTTTCGAAGACCAGCCACAACATCAGTTGTGTCGTGCTCGGCGCCTCCGACGGCGACATGCAGCGCGACTATCATTACAGCGCAGGGCGAGATCCGAGCGATCTTGAAGGCATTGAATCAATCGGGGAAACGGCGGCCCGACGCGCGGTCGGCCGGCTCGGTGCACGCAAGATTGCGACGACCAGGGCGCCGGTCGTGTTTACTCCGGAGCTTGCGCGCGGCTTTATCGGACACGCGATCGGCGCAATATCGGGTGGTGCGCAGTACCGTCGGGCATCCTTCCTGCTCGACGCTGTCGGCGAAAAGATTTTTCCCGACTTCGTCTGCATCGAGGAGCGTCCGCATATCGCAAAAGGCATGGCAAGTGCGCCATTCGACGCCGAGGGCGTTGCGACCTACGATCGCGATATCGTCCGCGACGGTGTATTGCAAGGATATATTCTCAGCAGCTATTCGGCCCGGCGCCTGGGGCTCAAGACGACGGCGAATGCGGGCGGGGCACAAAACCTGATCGTGTCCGGCAATGCGGGACGTCTCGAATCCCTGCTCCGCGAGATGGGCACCGGGCTGCTCGCGGAAGAGCTGATCGGACATGGCGTAAATCCGGTCACCGGGGATTACTCGCGCGGTGTCGTTGGACATTGGGTCGAAGACGGCGAAGTTCGGTTTCCGGTTCATGAAATCACCATCGCCGGCAATCTGCGGGATCTTTATCAACGCATCGCAGCGATCGGCAGCGATCAGGACCTGCGGGGAGGAATCCGCTGTGGGTCATTGCTCGTCGCGGAAATGACGATTGCTGGCAGCTGAACTCAACTGGCAACTCCGGATACCCGCGAGAGATCAGGCCGAGTGTCAGTCCTCGAAACTGTCAATGAGGTCGGAGAGCGTGCTATGAGCTGTCGTCTCGGTAATTGCGTTTTCAAGCTTGCGGGCAAGCGCATCGACCTCCGGGGCCCATTTCGGCTCCTGGGAAGAACCCGTCTCGCCATGAGCACGGACCACCGCGAGAATATCGTCGAGAAAGACGCGTGCCACCTCGCGACCCGGTAACAGGCGTTCTTTATCCGATGACATCAACAGGCCGCCAAGTTCCAGGCTTGTGACGATCGGTTCCAGCGTAATCGACGGCACACGGAGTTTTTCGCTCAAATCCTGCATAGTGATGTATTGATCGGGATGTCGGAACGCGGCGCCGACAAGCAACATGATATTGAGCGCGAGCTTCTCCCGCATCGCATTCGACAAGCGCGGTTCTCGACGGCCGATCCGAAGATACGCAGGATTCTGGTGATAGTAGGCAAGTTGGGCGCCGATGAGCAGCACGAGCCAGTTCAGGTACAACCAGATCAGCGTCGTGATTGCTACCGCAAAGCCCGAATAGATCAACATTCGGCTCGTTGAGTAGACAACAAACGTTGCGAAGATTGCGCTGATGCTGGCCCAAATGAATCCTCCCGCGACACCGCCAACCAGCGCGGAACGCAGCCGCACATGGGTGTTGGGAATAAACACGTTGAGAAACGTAAACACGGCTGCCACGAGCAAGTAAGGGGTCACCTTACTGGTCGCCACGAACAGCGGGCCGAACCATTCGCTGGTTAGGAAATATTCCACAACGGCGGTGCTGCGCAGCGATGCGATCATGCCGAGCGCGATGATGATCACCACGGGTCCGATCAGCATCACGACGAGGTACTCCGCCAGTTTTGTTGCAAATTGGCGCGGTTTGGCGACGTACCAGACGTAGTTGAAGCTCTCGTCGACCTTCTGCACCATCGAAATGGCCGTGTACACGAAAAACGCGAGGCTGACGCCGCCGAGCACGCCGCCCCGCACATTGTCGACCAAATCGATAAACTGGCGTGTGATTTCGGCGCCGCGCTCGCCAAGCGGCGCGAGAAACTTGAACAGTTGCGGCTCGAGTCGGTTGTGAATACCGAGACCCTTGGCGACCGAGAAACTGAACGCAATCAATGGTACAACCGACAACAGGGTTGTATAAACCAGGCTCATGGCTCGCAAGGTCAACTGTCCGGAGACCACGTCCCGCACGAGGGCATAGATGTACCGCAGCACACTTGTGACAAATTGCCCCACGAAACCGTACTTTCGCGGTGCGTCGCCCCAGAGCAGTTTATCAATGCGTTCTTGCAGCCTCGCGATCATTTGGCTCCGACTACCAATGCCCTGTTTTCCTGGTGTCATTGTACATTGCCGACCACATGAGGAATCTGGATATTGCTCGCGGCCGTTGTCGCGATCCTGACATCATTATCGGCTTTTCGCGCAATCAGGCATTCAGACCGGAAAATGTCGCGGCCCGTCCGGGGTGGGAATTGTCACCACAGCTCAACCAAACAGCCGCGCCAGTGCTTCCTGATATTTTTCGCTGGTTTGCCGGAGTACGCGGGGCGGCAACTCGGGTCCCGGCGGCGTCTTGTCCCAGTCGAGCGTATCGAGATAGTCGCGCACGAACTGCTTGTCAAAACTCGGTGGACTGATGCCGATCCGGTATTCATCGACAGGCCAGAATCGGGACGAATCAGGCGTTAATACTTCATCGATCAGATACAGACGACCTTCGTCGTCGAGGCCAAACTCGAATTTGGTGTCGGCAATAATGATGCCGCGCGCGATCGCATAACCGGCAGCGCGTTCGTAAATTGCGAGCGACAGCTCCCGAACCCGCTTTGCAAGACGTTCACCGATGAGGTCGACAACGCCTTCGAAGCCGATATTCTCATCATGCGCGCCAGCGGTTGCTTTGGTTGCCGGTGTGAACAGAACTTCCGGCAATTTCTCTGCCTGCTCGAGGCCTTGCGGCAGAGGAATGCCACAGACCTGACCGGTATCCATGTAGTCGCGCCACCCGGAGCCAATAAGATAGCCGCGCACGACGGCTTCCACAGGCAATGGTTTGAGTCGCTTGACGATAAGGGCGCGTGTCTTGAGCGATTCGCGAATTTTCGGGTCGTCGATCGCATTGTCAATCGTCAGATCTGTCAAGTGATTGCTCACGATATCCGCCATCATGCGAAACCAGCACAGCGATATCCGCGTCAGAATTTCCCCCTTCAAAGGCACGGGGTCCGGCAATACGACATCGTAAGCAGACAGGCGATCCGTCGTTACGATCAGGAGGTGATCGTCGTCTACGCTGTAAATATCCCGGACCTTGCCGCGCCCAATGAGCGGCAGCCCGGGAACTGACGATTCGAACAGCACATCGGCCTTATTCATACTGATACAGCTCGCGAGCTTGCCTGCAACGCCGTGAATGATCGCCGTTCGCTACCGACGAGGCAAGCGGTCGGAATGGGAAACAACCGGCGCAGACGTTAGGATGGAGCATTGGCCGCCAGGCTCAGTGTGAGAATCGGGATTGTACTGGGGTAAAGTCATTGGCACGTTAGCGGGGCTCGCGACCCTGAGACCCTGGGCTGCACTCATCGGGCTGTTTCTCGGTCATCAGTTCGATCGTGGGTTCGCCGAACGATTCCGGTCTTTCCAGCAGCAGGGAGCGAGCGTCGGTCGCCTCCCCGAGGATTTCTTGCGTGTGTTGTTTCAAGCCATGGGCCATCTTGCGAAAGTCGATGGCCGAGTCTCCGAAGACGAGATACGCGCCGCGCGGGCGATCATGCATCGTTTAAGTCTCGGTCCCGCACAGGTTCGCCGCGCAATCCACTGGTTCGACGCCGGCAAGCAGCCTGGGTTTGCGCTCTTGCAGACGCTGCGGCAGGTGCGCCGCAGCGGACTGCGTCGCGCGGACCTGCGGCTGCTCTTCGTGCGGCTACTGATGGAAGTCGCGCTGGCAAAGGATCGGCTGCATCAGCAGGAACGGGCACTTATCTGGACGATCTGTACGGAACTCGGCATCGGCAGGGTAGATTTTGCGCAACTCGAGGCGATGATTCGCGCGCAGCGAGGTTTCAAGCGTTCACCCGAAGGAACTGCCGATGCGCGACGGGTGAGCGACGCGTACCGTGCGCTTGGCGTGCCGGCATCGGCGAGCAATGACGAGATCAAGACGGCGTACCGGCGGCTTATGAACAAGAACCATCCCGACAAGATAGCGTCGGCCAAGCCGGATGCAGCGGTGCTTGCGGAAGCCGAGCGCCGAACCCGGGAGGTTCGCAGTGCCTACGAAATGCTAAAGGCGCGACGTTCGATTCGATGAGGCCTGTCCGGAATCAATGGTCTCGGGTACATTTGTCATGACAACGGGGAACTTGCCGTGAAACCACTGATCGCTCCTTCAATACTGTCGGCGGACTTTGCCCGCCTCGGCGAGGACGTCAGCGCCGTCCTGGATGCCGGGGCCGATCTCGTGCATTTCGACGTCATGGACAATCACTATGTACCGAATCTGACGATCGGGCCCATGATCTGCAGCGCCCTGCGCGATTTTGGCATTACCGCGCCGATCGACGTGCATCTGATGGTCGAACCCGTCGATCGCATCATTCCCGATTTTGCCAAGGCCGGCGCGAATTACATTACGTTTCATCCAGAGGCGAGTCGACATGTCGACCGCACGTTGGCGCTGATTCGGGAACAGGGTTGTCGAGCCGGGCTCGTGTTCAATCCCGGGACTCCGCTGAGCTATCTGGAGCACGTTATCCAGAAGCTCGATATTGTGCTGATCATGTCGGTGAATCCCGGTTTCGGTGGACAGGCATTCATTCCGGCTGCGCTGGACAAACTGCGGAGCGCGCGCAGCATTATCGACGCATATGATGGTGAGATTCGCCTGGAGATCGATGGCGGGGTAAAGGTCGATAATATCGGCGCAATCGCGGCGGCGGGCGCCGACACGTTTGTCGCCGGCTCCGCGATATTCGGCAGCGACGACTACGCGGAAACGATTGCGGCGATGCGAGCCGAGATAGAGAAAGCCGGTTCGTAAACGACCGTAGTTTATCGCTTCGATTCCAGCGGCCTTACAATCGCCGTGGCAAGTCCCTGCGGATCGGCGGTTACAGTTTTCGGTTTGGCCGTGCTCCGTAGACGACGATGGTCTTGCCGCTAGCGGATACGAGACCCTGATCTTCGAGCACCTTGAGTACTCGGCCTGCCATCTCTCTTGAACAGCCAACGAGGCGACTAAGCTCTTGACGGCTGACCTTGATCTGCATGCCGTCGGGATGGGTCATCGCGTCAGGCTCGTTGCAGAGATCCATGATT
>Ga0224512_10005134_pt1 | contig 10871 bp, 7 predicted proteins | sample SF_May12_sed_USG_4_FD_169103 | JGI IMG/M metagenome (GOLD analysis project Ga0224512, IMG submission 169103) | Sediment microbial communities from San Francisco Bay, California, United States - SF_May12_sed_USGS_13 | ecosystem: Environmental > Aquatic > Marine > Sediment | place: USA: California...
GTCCCAGGGGAGGTCGTCACCGGCCCAGCGGCGATCCGAGAGCCCGGTCTGGGGCACGATCGAGTGGCGAAGCTCGCTGCTCACTCGTCGATTCCGTATCGGTTCAGTTTTCGGTAGAGCGTCGATGGGTCGATGCCCAACACCTCGGCTGCGCGGGTCTTGTTGCCCCCTTCAGCCTCGAGCACCCACTGGATGTACGCGCGTTCGACGACCTCCATGGTCGGATTCGGAGGTGACGCCTCGGCTACGATTCTGGGTCGGGCCGTCTCACGGACCCGGTCCGGGAGGGCACCAGACGCAATCACGTCTCCCGGAGAGAGGACCGCGGCGCGCTCGAGGGCGTTCTCGAGTTCCCGCACGTTGCCGGGCCAGTCGTAGCGCGTAAGCACCTCGAGCGCATCTTCCGAGAGCGACACCCGACGACCGCCGTCCTTGGCGGCGAGGCGATCCAGGAAGTAGCTGCAAAGGAGTGGCACGTCCTCTCGGCGCTCGCGCAGAGGCGGCAAGTGGAGCTGGATGACGTTCAAGCGATAGTAGAGGTCGCTGCGAAAAGCCCCTCGGGTGATTTCTTCTTCCAAGTCTCTGTTGGTCGCAGCGACGATGCGAACCTCGACCGGCACGGCCTTGGTAGCACCTACGGGAATGACTTCCCGCTCCTGAATCGCCCGCAGGAGCTTCACCTGGGTCGACGGACTCATCTCACCGATCTCATCCAGGAAGAAGGTGCCCCCAGCCGCTGCGACGAGGAGTCCGTCCTTGTCCTTCACGGCCCCTGTGAACGAACCCTTCACGTGGCCGAAGAGCTCGCTTTCGAGAAGACCCTCGGGGAGCGCGCCACAGTTGATTGAAAAGAATGCGGCTTCGGACCGATCCGAGAGTTGGTGGAGATAGCGGGCAACCACCTCCTTGCCTGTACCGCTCTCGCCCGAGATAAGGACGGTAGAGTCCGTTGCGGCGATGGTCTCTGCCAACTCGAGCACCTCGACGAAACGCGCCGCTACGCCGATGGGACGTGTGGAGCCGATGTTCGTCCGCTTGTGGATCTCCTTCTTCAGGCGCTTGTTCTCAACCTTGAGCGCTCGCGCCTCGGCCGCGCGGCGACAGATGGCGAGGAGTTCGTCGTTGGCGAACGGCTTCTGCAGGTAGTAGTACGCGCCCTCGTTCACGGCTCTGACCGCGGACTGGAGGGAGGCCTGCGCGGTCATGAGAATCACCGGCATCTCAGGATCGACCGCCCGAGCCTGTGAGAGGACGTCCAAGCCTCCTGCGCCCGGCATGCGGATGTCCGTGAGTACGATGTCGGGCCTCTCGTCCTCTAGCGCGGCGAGCGCCTTCGGCCCTGAGTCCGCCACGGACACCTCGTAGCCCTCGCCACGAAAAAGAATCTCGAGCGTTTCCAGGATGGCGGTTTCGTCGTCGACCAGCAGGATCTTCACGTCGCTGCCCCGACTCGTGCCGGCTCACCCACAGGCACGCCAGGCAAGAAGATGACGAACTGTGCTCCACCCTCCGGACCGTCCTCTACGAAGGTTGCACCGGCATGCGCCTCGACCGCCCGATGCACGACCGCGAGGCCCAACCCGCTCCCACGAGGCTTGGTCGTGAAGAAAGGGTCGAAGATCCGTGTCTGTGTTTCCAACTTGATTCCCTCGCCGCTGTCTGAGACCGTCATACGAATGGGGTGCTGGATGTCGGTTCCTCTCGGGCGCGGATAGGCGCGTTGATCGGCGAGGGCGACAACCACACGGCCGCCCGGTCCGGCCGACTGAGCGCCATTGAGAACGAGGTTGAAAAGCGCCCGGTGGATAAGATCGGCATCCCCGACAATCGGGAGGGGTCCGTCGTCCAACTCTGCGGTGATGCTCACGTCGCGCGTGTCGGGGTGTTGCTTCACCACGACGAGGCATCCGCGCACAATGGTGTGGAGATCGATCTCTTCGCGTGCGCCGATCTTCAGGCCGGAATAGTCCAGAAACTCCGAAAGCAATCGGCTCAAGCGGTCCGACTCGGTCAGCACCAGGCGCTCGAGCACCGACCGATCGTCACCCGACACTCGGTTCTTGCTCAGTTGCTCGACTGCGCTCCGGATTGACGCGAGGGGGTTTTTGATCTCGTGGGCGAGGGATGCGGAGAGCTCCGCCACTGCCTCGAGTCGCTCGGCACGAACATTGAGCTCCTCCAGCCGTTCGAGGTCCGTGATGTCCTGAAACAGTGCCGTGACGGACGGCGACTCGTGTGGGCCGCGCTCCAGGATGGCGGTGCTGACCCCGAGGCGTACCTGACCGCGCCGGGCGGCGGCACGCGCCCTCGCGCGGGTCACCGGACGACCGCCACGCATCGCGCCCCGCAGAATGTTGCCCATGCCCGGCGCGATCACATCGAGTTCTTCCAGCATGGGATCGCCCACCCGGCCTCGGAGGTCCACGCCGAGGAGCGCCTCCGCCGCGGGATTCGCATAGGCCAGCTGGCCTTCCCCTGTCACTGTCAGAACGCCCGTCGAGAGGTTCGCCAAGATGTCGCCGGTGTCCAATCGGAGCTGATGGAGTTCCGACGCGGCGAGCTGACCGGCTCGACGGAGTCGATCGCCCACCAGCCCGGTGACAATCGCCACAACCGAGAACAACCCGATGTTCAGGGCGAGGGACAACGTGTCGGAGTAGGCGTCCTGCGGGCGGCTCCAAGCTACGTCCGCGAAATACACGATGCTCACCAGCGCTCCGATGAGCACCCCCCCGGGGAGCGGCAGGAGCAACGCGCCCTCACAGATGACCAGGATGTACACGGACGAGAACCCGCTCAGCGGTCCGCCTGTCACGTGGACGATGCTGGTCACGACAAGCACGTCCAGGATCACCTGGCCGTAGAGAAAGCCTTCACCGGGCTCACGACCAAGGCCGTGTGTGTACGCGAACGATGCTGCGGTGACAATCAGCGCGACGAAGAACATGACGACGACGAGCAGCGTGTCCTGCGGAAGCGCGTCGAACCAGCTGAAGAGCGCCCCCGCGAAAATCCCCGTCACCATCGTGAGGCGGCCGATGTACAGCCATCTCAAGAGGTTGCGGACGAGCGGGCGGGGCTCCTGCGCTGGCTCAGCCGGCGCCGGGACGATCAATTCAGCCACAGTCTCCCCAGAAGGGGCCAACGGTCTCGCCACCTTACCGCTCTGGCCTCGCAATATGCAAGGTTCTCGTCCTGGCAGAATGCGAACCCCACCGAGGTGGCCCGTCATTCCAGAGGGCGCCACATTCGGGCGATGCCCGATCAACCCTTGATCCGAGTGGCACGCAGCAATGCGGCCACCGTCCACCTCCCCAGAGGGACGCGTCGGTGACGGTGACGGCGCTACGGGCGGTCGGGGTCGCCCTCGTCTTCGTTGCGTTCGCACCGCTCCACCGACTGCTCGGTCCGGCCCGCGCCGGCCCAGCGGGGGAAGCCAGTCGCGCTTCGGCCGAGGCCGCCTGGGGGTTCAGCTTCTACGGAGCGCTCATCGTCCTCGGCACCGCGGTGGTTCTCACCTTGGCCCTGCCCGAAGTCGGCGTCGGCCGCCTCGTCGCCCGAGCAGCGGACCGGCTTTCCCGACCGCGCCGCGGAGTCTTCGCTATCTCCGTGGGCACTCTCGCGGGCGGCCTGTCCCTGGCCATCGCCTGGTTTCTTTATCGCGTCTTCCCCACGTCGGTGGACGAGATGGCACAGCTCTTGAACGCCCAAGCTCTCGCCGGCGGGCTTCTGGCGATGCCAGTACCTGGGAACGAGGCTGCGTGGTCGATCCAGAACGGCCTGGTGGTCCCCCAAGGATGGGTATCGATCTACCCACCGCTCCATACGCTGCTCCTCGCCGTGGGCCTGCGCGCTGGTGCTGCCTGGCTGGTCGGGCCGCTCGCTGTCGCCGTCGCCACGTGGGCGGCGGCCTTGTCGTTCGAGGAGCTGCTCGGGAGACGTGTCGGACGGGGCGCCGCAATCGTTCTGGCGGTGTCACCGTTCTGGGTGCTGTTGGGAGCGACCTACCTGAGCCACACTACCGCGGCAGCCTGCCTAGCCCTCGTGCTCTGGGCGGGCCTTCGCGCGCGGTCCGGTAGCATCGGATGGGCGGTTGCCGCGGGCGCTTCGATGGGCGCCTCGGTCACCGCCCGCCCCTGGATCGGCTTGGTCTCCTCGGCCACGCTCTTGGCCGCACTGTGGTGGGACCAAAGGGACCAGTGGGTCAGGCGCGTCGGCAGTGTAGTCGCAGGTGGCCTCCCGTTTGCCGCCCTCCTGTTCGCGTGGAATTCCCGCCTGTTCGGAGGCCCGCTGCGCTTGGGCTACTCCGCCGCGTATGGCCCGCCTCACTCGCTTGGGCTGCACATCGATCCGTGGGGCAACGCCTACGGCCTGACCGAGGCCGTCGCGTACACGGGCGTCGACCTTGCGCTGCTCGGGGCCCACCTGTTGGAGGCGCCGCTGTCGGTCGTCGCCGTGATCGGCGTGGCCCTTCTCCTTGGCATGCGAGGTGCTGGGACGACGCCACTCTTGGCCTGGGTGATCACGGCCGTGGTGGCGAATGCGCTGTACTGGCATCACGGCATCCATTGGGGACCACGCATGCTCTACGAAGCCACGCCCGCGTGGGTCGCCCTTGGCGTCGCGTCGGCCGCCTACGTCATGAGAGAGGGCGTGTCTCCCCTCCGGATGCGGCGCATGGCCGGGTGGGCGATCGCGGCTGCTGGGATCGGTGCGCTTGCGTTGCTTCCGGGTGTCCTGATGTCCGCTGCACGTTCGAGCGAGAGTCTCGCGTACGTTGCGCTCCCCGACCCCCCCGGGGAGGAGCCGGCGCTCGTGTTCATTCACGGAAGCTGGTCGTCCCGAGTGGTGGCGCGTCTAACCGCGACCGGCATGCGTCGCGACTCCGTCGAAACCGCCCTCCGTCGCAACGACATCTGTGCTGTGGACCGCTACGCCAGGTGGCGCGCGGCCGACCCGTCCGCCCGGAGTGCGTCACCTCCCACGCTGGACCTCGCGGCGCTCCCGGGGAGTCCGTCGCACCTGGTACGTACACGCATCTCCCCAGGCAACGACGTGTGGACCGAGCCGGGGGCCCCCCGAGACGACCGATGCCTCCGTGAGGCCCGCGCCGACAGCCAAGGCGTCGTCGACCTCGAGCCCTTCCTGTGGCGGGCGCCTCCCCTACCTGGTCGAACGCTCGTCGTAACGCGTGACCTGGGCCCCGAGGCCAACGCCACCGTCCTCACCGCCCTAGGGTCCCCGACGGGCTACCTCTACACGCCGGGAGTCGAGGGCGCCGGAGCGCCGCGTCTGATGCAGTACGCCGAGGGCATGGAGTCGCTGTGGGGAGGGCCTCGGTGAGCGCTGGGCCGGATGTACCGAAGCCGCCCTTCGGCTATGCGTCTCGTCAGCGATCGAGAGGGACGTCGATTCGCTGACCGGCGAAGATCCGGTTCCCGCGAATGCCGTTGACGGCCTTCAGGTCGTCCACGCTGGTCCCGTGTGAGCGCGCGATCTCCCACAGAGAGTCCCCCCTCTGGACGGTATACACGAGACGTTCGTCGGCCGCAGGGGTCGGCGTCGGGCGGGTCTGCAACGCCGCGACATACGCCGCATATTGTCGGGGGAAGATCGCCACGTGGTAGTGCACCGGTCGACGCTCGCGGGTCGCCTCCAACACGCCCTGCCGCTCTAGATCAGAGAGCACGCGCTCCAACCAAACCCGGCAATTGCGGTTGTTGCTGTACCTCAAATCCACGGCCATTCCGGTGGGGTGCACAGACCGGTCGGACGCGTTCCTCGGTTGCCGTGACGTGGGCCGGGTCAGGCTCGTGACGACGAGCTGTTCTCCGCATGCGGCGCGGTACTGGCCTCCGAGGCGACGGACGAAGAGCTCTACCTCCGGCCGCGCGTACGGGTAAGACACCTCATTGTCGAGGCGCACCGCAGACGTCGGGCGGATCTGGACGAGCCACCCTTGTGAGGCGAAGTGGTCGACCCGCTGTGGCGTATCGATGAACGTGAAGTCGTGCTGGCGAGCGATCCGATTCTGAGCGTCGAGCGATGCGGAAGATCCCTGCAGGCTCTGCGCGCGCATCCCCGCGGGAAGGGCGGCCAGGGCCACCATCGCAGCTAGGACGCAACAGATGCGTCGTCTGGGTCTGTGAGACGTTGGGGCTGGGAGCATCAGGGCATCAAGGGTCGCTCGTGGATCCCTCCAAGGGCCCGGCGCCAAAGCGCCTAAAGGCCTGCGGCACATAAGTAAACAGATGTTTCATGCCGCACAAGAACCACGTGCGCAAGCACGTCTCCACCCGCACGTTCCGTAACCCGAAACCGACGTCCGAGGTCCCTCTGGAACCCCGGACGCCAACCAGCGCGATTAGGCCGCGTCGTACCGGGCTGCGACCGCGTCCCAGTTGACCACGTTCCACCATGCGGCCAAGTAGTCAGGCCGTCGGTTCTGGTAGTTCAGATAGTACGCGTGCTCCCAGACGTCGACGCCGAGTATCGGGGTCAGACCCTTCATGATGGGGCTATCCTGATTCGCAGTCGAAAAGCATGAAAGGGCTCCCTTCCCGTCCACGCACAGCCAGCCCCATCCGGAACCGAACTGGCTACCGGCCGCGCCGGAGAGTTTCGTCTTGAGGTCGTCGACGGAGCCAAAGGCTCCGGCAATCCCGTCGGCGAGGGCGCCGGACGGTTCACCGGCACCACCCGGCGTCATGATGTCCCAGAAAAGCGCGTGATTGACGTAACCGCCCCCGTTGTTGCGAACCGCCGTGCGGATCCCCTCGGGCAGCGCATCGAGGTCCGCCAGTAGCTCCTCTGCTGACTTGGAGTGCAGGGCCGAGTGGCTCTCGAGGGCCTTGTTCAGGTTGTTCGTATAGCCCTGATGGTGCTTGCCGTGGTGAATCTCCATGGTGCGCGCGTCGATATGCGGCTCTAGGCCGTCGTATGCGTATCCGAGCGCGGGAAGTTCGAAGGGGTAAGCCATGTACTTCTGCTCCTGGTTCAGCTGAACAGGTTAAAAGTGGTCGAGCGACCGCGGTCCCGGCCCGAGCGTGCGTCCGCTATCTTGGGTTCGGGCGGCGTGGGATACCGATCTTACCGGGGCAGCTTCCGGTCAGCAAACCGGCCGCCTCCCCCGGGCGCTCGCGCGCCCCACCACCTATGCGCGAGGGGTTCATTGGCACCTGGTAAGCGGGTCCTGCTCGGGATCTTGGTCCTCACGGCCGTGCTGCGCACCGTCCATTTGGTGGATCACCTCAACTCCGGGATCAGCGAGCCCGAATCAGTCATCGCCGACTCGGATATGCGCGCCTTTGCGGTTTGGGCGGCCAGGATCGCGGACGGCGACCTCCTCAGCGCGGACACGTACCATCCGTACCCAGCCTGGATGATCGATGTCGCCCCTCTGGAAACGTTCGAGCGCTGGTGGGGAGGCCGGGAAATCTTTCATCAGACGCCGCTCTACGCTTATCTGCTGGCCTTCAGCTATTGGGTCACGGGCGGCAAGCTCCTGCTGCTCGCTCTTCAGATCGCCGCCAGCACCTTGGCGGTCTACCTGATCTACCGCTTAGGGAGTAGGGTCGCCGACGAGAGAGCCGGCCTGCTCGCAGCCGCCCTAGCCGCGGTCTACGCCCCCTCCATTGTCTTCGACACCATACTCGTGCGGGCCTCGCTGACTGCATCCCTCACGGTCGTATCGATCTGGCTGCTACTGCGCGTCCGGGACACGGGACGGGCCGGGCTGGCATTCGGTACAGGAATGGTGCTCGGAGCGGGGTACCTCATGCGACCCGTCGGCCTGGCGCTTCTCATGGGCCCACTGGTTCTCTTGCTCGATCCCAAGGCCCGCCCGGCGTGGAGACGCTGGCTGCCGTCCCTGGCGGCCGGCGTTGCGATCGCCTTCGCGCCTTTCGCGGCCAGGAACGTCATCGTTGGAGCTCCCGCTCTGACTTTTTCGAACCGGGGGCCGGAGGCCATGATCCAAGGGAATCACAGCGGGGCCGATCCCGCGTTCATGACGCTTCCCAGCGGCCCCGACTACCGCCAACTGATGGAGGATGGTGGTGGTTCGGTCCCACGCACGCTTCTCGCCGCCATACGCACATGGCCAGAGGACGGTCGACTCCGCTGGTGGACCTGGCATGAGGCGCGCAAGCTGCTCGCCGTTTTCCGCGACCACGAGTACGCGAACAACGTGAACTTCTACTTCAATCGGCGAGCCACACCTCTCCTGGCGTTCCTGCCCACGTTCGGGATGATTTGCGGGCTGGGCTTGGTCGGAACGGTGCTCCTGGTTAGGCGTGGCCGCGACCGGACCGCTGGCTTGCTTCTTGGGTTGGCCGCAGGCGGACTGGTTGGGATCATGCTGTTGGCACTCGCGGTCGGTCGCTACCGCCTGCCTCTCGCCATGCTCGCCACGATTCCTGCTGGAGTCACGCTGTCGGCGCTGTCGGGCTGGCTCGCGGCGAAGCGCTGGACCGCTGCGCTCACCTGCTCGGCCGCGGTGGTCGCCCTGTCGACCGTTTCGTTCTGGGCCGTCCCCACGAGAGTCCTCTTCGACCCGAACCAGCAGCCGTTCTTCATGCGTGGTGCCGACGCCAGACTGTATGAGGACCTTTCTGCGCTTAGGGCCCTGGAGTTCACAGAAGAGGCAAGACTACTCAGCGAAAGGGGCGAAACCGACGCGGCCCGATCTCTTTATACTGGCTACCTCGCTGAGGTTCATCGGACGATCGCCTCAGCACCCCCGGTCGAAGACATGACCGTGCGGCGTCGGATCCTGAACCAATCCTATTTGCATCTTCTCTGGGCCCGCGGCGTGTTCGCCGGCACCCCGCTGGATGATCTGGCACAGTCGTTGGACAGCGAACTGGAATGGATCCGAACGACGCAGTGACGTCGCCGCAGAGCGCGCGCAGGATCTTGCTGGTCGACTGCGACGCGTTTTTCGTTCAAGTAGCACGACTGGAGGACCCCGAGGGCGCCGGCAAGGCGCGCTTCCTCATTGTCGGCGGAACGCCCACGGGTCGCGGTGTGGTGACGTCGGCTTCGTACGAGGCCCGAGCCTTCGGAGTCCGCTCGGCCATGCCGACTGCACAGGCGTTGCGGCTTTGCCCGGAAGCGACGGTCGCCCCCGTGTCCCGAAACGCGGTAGCTGAGAAGAGTCGACACGTGCGTACCGCACTGGAGCGACTCGCCCCCGTTGTCCAAGCCGCCTCCGTTGACGAGTTCTACTTGGACCTCAGCGGTACAGAGCGCCTCTTCGCCAATGAGACGCTCACCGAAACTGCGCGGCGTATCCGCGAAGACGTGCTTGCGACGACCGAGATTTCGGTATCGATCGGGGGAGGCACGCGACGCGTCATCGCAAAGCTCGCGGCGTCTCGGGCGAAGCCGGCCGGAGTTCACGTCGTACAGGTCGGAGCCGAACAGGACTTCCTGAACGAGCTCGATCTCGCCGAGCTCCCCGGGATCGGCCCTGCCCTGGTCGAGCAGCTCCGCAAACGTGGCCTGGCGAGGGTCCGAGACGCTTATGAGGTCCAACAGGAGTGGCTCGAGAGGTGGCTAGGCACGCGCCGGGGGGCGTGGCTCTATCGGCGCGTACGCGGGGTCGACGAGAGCGCTGTCGACCCAACCGAACGGCGCAGATCCATCTCGGCCGAGCGTACGTTCTTTCAAGACCTCAATACGAGCACCGAGCTGGGTCGCCGCCTCCTGGAGATCACGACGTCCGTCGCTGGCTCGCTTCGCAAGAGAGCGTACCGCGCACGCACGATCACGGTGAAGATCCGCGACGCCGACTTCCGAACGCGCACGCGGAGCCGGACGTTGCCGGAGCCCGTGGAATCGAATGCAGCGATCCACGAAGTCTCGAAGGAGCTACTACGGGAGCTGCGCGCCGATCGCGATGTGCCAGTGCGACTCCTGGGCGTGGGGCTCACCGGCCTGGTGGGCGACGAGGGAGAACGCCAGCTCGGCCTGTTCGAGGAGCCGGTCGCGGGTGAAACCGAGCGAGACCGCAACGTGTCGAAGGTCTTCGATCAGCTTCAAGAACGATTCGGCCGCGGGGCCGTCCGGCCCGGCGGCACCCTGGACGGGGAGGAGTCCTAGCGAGCCTCGCGCGTGCGTCGCCTCTTCTCGGCGTTCTCCACCCACGGCCGCCGCTCGAAGTAGCTCTGCGTCTCCTTGACCACCACAGGCGCGAGGAGCAGAAGCGCGATCAGGTTCGGCCAGATCACGATGGCGAGCGCCACGTCGGCGAGATCCCAGATCACCGAGAGCGTCACCATGGCGCCCACGAAGTGCATGACGACGAAGACGATCTTGTACGGCAGCACGGCACGGTGGCCGAACAGGTAGTTCGCGCACCGATCCCCGTAGTAGCTCCACGAGATCGCCGTGGAGATCGCGAAGAGCAGCACGCCGAGGATCACGATGTAGTGACCCCAGTCACCCAATGGGGCGAGCCCCTCGCGGAAGGCGTTGATGGTCAGCGGGGCTCCGCTCTCCACCGCGTCGCCGTAGAGGGCCGGATACGTCGTGCCGTCGGCCGCCACGGCTTCTCCGCGCGCCGGGTAGACGACGCCCGTGAACAGTCGCGTTTGGGCAGGGTCCACGAAGAGCCTTTCGACCGGCACTTCGTGCCACGAAAGCAGAGGTGCGCCCGCATCTGTCTCGACGTGGGCGCCCGCTTGAATTCGGACCTCGGCGGGTGCCGAAGCCGCCGAGTAACGGTCGTCGGTGGTCACCTCGGTGTAACTGATATCGCCGGTGCTTAGCGTCAACTCCGTGGGAAAGCGCTCGACATGGGTATTCATCATGATGATGACCAGCCCAGTCATGGAGCAGATGACGATCGTGTCGATGAACGGCTCCAG
>Ga0224512_10005135_pt1 | contig 10871 bp, 7 predicted proteins | sample SF_May12_sed_USG_4_FD_169103 | JGI IMG/M metagenome (GOLD analysis project Ga0224512, IMG submission 169103) | Sediment microbial communities from San Francisco Bay, California, United States - SF_May12_sed_USGS_13 | ecosystem: Environmental > Aquatic > Marine > Sediment | place: USA: California...
GTCGCATGCACCGGCGATGCGGAAAACCAAAGCGAGATCCCACCCGCGACCGCCGAGACGACGCCCAACTCAGATACATCGGCGCCGCAGTCGGCAAATGCGTTGTGCATCGCACACGGTGTCGCGACAAGCCAGTGTTTCATCTGCGATGCAGCGTTGCGTGAACCGGGGCGCTTGTGGTGCCGCGAACACACGCGTTACGAGGACCGTTGCTTCGAATGCCATCCGGAGCTGCGAGACAAGAACCGGCTCTACTGCGAAGAACACGGTCTTTACGAGGACGAGTGTTTCCTCTGTCACCCCGAATTGAAGCTGGAGGAGTCATCCGCCGATCCAGCGGAGGCCGGCATCAGCGTGGCTTCGTCCACCTCCGATGCGCTTTTCTGTGGGGAACACAACGTTCCCGAAGCGGAATGTGGTATATGCCAACCGACGCTCGCGGATAATTTGAAGCCCGGCCAGGGCCTCAAGATACGGCTGCCGTCCATGGCGTCGGAGGCCAAGGCAAACATTGTTGCGCAGCACCCCCAGCCCGGCCCGGCGCGGTCGACCGTGCATGCCGTGGGTGAACTCCGCTTCAACCTGAATCGCCTCGTACACATCACGCCCCTTACCGATGGTGTGGTTCGCCGAGTCCACGTCAACCTCGGGCAAGAGGTCAAGAAAGGACAAGTCCTTGCCGAGCTCCGCTCCCCACAAATCGCCGAGTCAAAGGCGGAGCTGCTCAAAACGGTAGCCGAAGAGACCGTCTCGTCCGAAGCGTTGTCTCGCGCGCGTGGACTTCACGATCAGAATGTGCTGTCCGCCCAGGACCTCTACGACGCTGAAGCCCGACACACGACGGCCCGTGCGGGCCTACGCGCCGCCGAACAAATGCTGCTCGATCTCGGTTTCGACAGGCAAACCCTGGAACGGATTGTGTCGGAACAGGAGGCAAAGTCCGTTCTTAGTCTGGTCGCTCCCTTTGCCGGGACCGTTATCGAGCGGGACGCGGTCGTCGGGGACGTGGTCACAATGGGCGACCAGATGTTTTCGATCGCAGACCTCAGCACGCTGTGGCTCAGTCTGGCCGTCAGCCAGAGAGAGGTCGTCAACCTGCGTGTCGGACAACGAGTCGAGATTCGATCCCAGGCGCTCGACCGCGAGATCGCCGGAGAGATCACGTGGATTTCCAGCCGACTCAATGAAACCACGCGAATGGCGGAAGTACTCGCGGAGGTTGCCAATCCAGCCGCTACGCTACGCGCGGGGATGTTCGTAGACGCCAGCATCATCGTCGGAGAAAGTTCCGCGTCGTTGCTAGTGCCACGTGACACCATCCACCGTTTTGGGGGCAACCCCTTCGTCTTCGTCCGACTGGCCGGTGATCTCTATGAGCTGCGTCGAGTCGAGATAAGAACAGCGTCCGAGAATTTGACAGCTGTCACGGCGGGACTTACCGAACACGACCTGATCGCAGTGGAACAGAGCTATTTACTCAAATCCGAATTTCAGAAGTCGCGCCTGGGTGCAGGCTGCGTCGAATAGGCAGCCCAGACATGCTCGAACGACTCGTCGCAAGTTTATTTAGAAACCGCGTAGTGGTGTCGGTACTCTTCCTCGTCGCCGCGCTGATCGGCGTCAGGGCGCTTCTCACCCTGCCCGTGGATGCGTTTCCGGACACGACGCCCGTCCAGGTCCAGATCAACACCGTCGCACCCGCCCTCAACCCCGAAGAGATCGAGCGTCAGGTCACGTTTCCGGTCGAGACCGGTATCTCGGGTCTTCCAGGACTCGAAAACGTTCGCTCCATCAGCAAGTTCGGGTTCTCCCAAGTCGTCGCAACCTTCGACGACCGGACCACGATCTACGACGCCCGCCAGCTCATCCTGGAACGACTGCGGACGGTGCGGCTGCCGGAGGGCATCGAGCCCCCGTCTCTGGGACCGATCGCGACCGGGTTGGGCGAGGTGTTCCACTACATCGTCCGCTCACCAGACGCGTCGCTGTCGCTCGCCGACCTGCGAACCCTCCATGACTGGATCATAAAGCCGGAGCTTCGACGCATCGCGGGTGTCGCCGAGGTCAACTCGTGGGGAGGCCTTGAAAAACAATACGAGGTGGTCGTCGAGCCCAAATCGCTCATTGCCTACCACCTCACGTTGCAGGACGTCGTCGGTGCCCTCGAGGCAAACAACCGTAATGTCGGTGGCGGCCGTGTCGTGGACTCCGGCGATGCGCTTCTTCTTCATGGCATCGGGCGCCTGACATCCGCCGATGAGATTGCAAACGTCGTGATCGCAAGCCACGATGGCGTGCCGGTGCGGATCCGAGACATCGCACACGTACGGTCTGGACACGAGATCCGGCGGGGTGCCGTCACGGCCGGGGGGAAGGGCGAGGCAGTCCTGGGATTGGGCTTCATGCTGATGGGAGAAAACAGCAAAGAGGTAACGGATCGCCTCAAGCAGCGGGTCGACGAAATTCGGGGAGCGCTTCCCGCCGGCGTCGAAGTCGAAGTGGTGTACGATCGAACGGAGCTCGTGCACCACGTCATCGACACCGTCAAACACAACCTTTTGTTGGGTGCGATCCTCGTCATCGTCATCCTCTTTCTCCTCTTTGGCAGCCTGAGTGCCGGAGTTATCATCGCCCTCACCATTCCCCTCTCCATGGTTCTTGCCGCCCTGGGAATGAAGGAATTTGCGATTGCGGCCAGTCTTTTGAGCCTGGGTGCGATCGACTTCGGGATCATCGTAGACGGCTCGGTCGTTATGGCGGAGAACAATATGCGGCGGCTCGCCGAGCGCGTTCACACACTCGGGCGCGCGCTGACGCGCTCCGAACGCGCCGCGGTCGTCCTGGAGTCGAGCAAGGAGGTCGCCCGCCCGGTCTTCTTTGGGGTCGCGATCATTACACTCGTCCTCGTGCCGATCCTCACGCTGGAACGGATCGAGGGCAAGCTTTTCCAACCGATGGCGCTGACGTTGATATTCGCGCTATTCGGCGCACTGCTCATTGCGCTTTTCTTGACGCCGTCGCTCTCGCTGTGGATGCTTCCCCGCAAGCCGTCTTTTCGCGAGAGCGCGCTGATGCGAAGGTTACTCGCCACGTATGAGCGGCTGCTGGAGCGCGTGCTGCGCTTTCGCCGGGTTGTTCTGCTGTCCGTCGTCGTCCTGCTCGCCTTCACCGGCGTGCTGGCAGGCCGGCTCGGGTCCGAGTTCGTGCCGCGGCTCGGCGAAGGCGCCATCGTCCTGAATGTGGTGCGTCTTGCCGGCATCTCCATCGAGCAGTCCGTGGCCTACAACACCACTATGGAAAAACTCCTCCTCGACACCTTCCCCGATGAGATCGTGAATGTATGGAGCCGGACGGGCACCGCGGAGGTTGCGACCGACCCGATGGGCACGGAGCTGACCGACGTGTTCATCACGTTGAAGCCGCGGAAGCATTGGCGCGCGGCACGCTCGCAATCGGAGCTCGTGCGAGAAATGGAGGTCGTGGTGTCCGATCTTCCCGGACAGACCGTGGCATATACCCAACCCATCGAGATGCGCGTCAACGAGATGGTCGCCGGCATCCGGACCGATCTAGGGATCAAAGTGTATGGCGACGACTTTGACGAACTGCTTCGCGTATCCAATGACATCCAACGTCTTCTCACTACGGTGAGAGGGGCCGAGGATATCTCCGGCGAGCAGTTGACCGGCCAGCCCGTACTACGCGTGCGCGTAGATCAGGACGCCGTCGCGCGAATGGGAATCCCGGCCGACCGGGTGCTCGAGATGGTGGACGCCGTGGGCGGAATCGCTGTGGGCGACATTCAAGAGGGTGAGCGACGTTTCCCACTCGTTGTTCGTTTGCCGGACCGGTTCCGCCGGGACACCGAGGCGCTTTCTTCGGTGCTCATCCCGACCGATGCAGGTTCGGTGTTGCCGTTGGGTACACTGGCCTCCGTGGAGGAGACTGAAGGCCCCGCAACGATTACACGCGAGTGGGCACGGCGCCGCACGCTCGCGCAATGTAACATCCGCGGTCGCGATATGGGTTCGTTCGTCCGGGAAGTACGCGCGCGAATCGGGCGCGAGATCACCATGCCGCCCGGTTACACCGTCGAATTCGGCGGTCAATTCGAACAGCTCGAGCGGGCCCAGGCACGGTTTCGTGTCGTAGTGCCGCTCACACTTCTTCTCGTGTTCTTTCTCCTCTATCTCAGCATGCGGCGTATCGGAGACACACTGATCGTCTTCACGGGTATCCCTCTGGCGGCGGTCGGCGGCGTGCTTGCGCTGTGGTTGCGGGGACTTCCCTTCAGTGTCAGTGCTGCCGTCGGCTTTATTGCCCTCTGCGGCATTGCAGTCCTCAACGGGCAAGTACTAGTGAGCACGATTCGCAGGTTGTTATCCGAGGGAAACGGAATGCTGGCGACGGTGCGGACCGCGGGACGGTTGCGTCTCCGTCCGGTTCTTGCCACAGCCATCACCGACGCCGCCGGGTTTCTTCCGATGGCGGTCTCTGTCGGCGTGGGAGCCGAGGTGCAGCGACCTTTGGCGACGGTGGTAATTGGCGGGGTTTTGACGTCCACGTTGCTAACCCTATTCGTGTTGCCGATACTGTTTGTCGTTTTCGAACGGCGCTTGAGCCATAACGCGAATACCATTCGCAGAACAAGCGCAGACGCATGACGCAGCGTATCAGCGTACGATCAACATCTTCCGCGATTGCTCACGACGATTCGTCGTCACACGATAGTAGTATACGCCGGCGGCGAGCGGCCGGCCTCGATAATCGCGCCCGTCGAACTGGTAGGTTTCCACGCCTGCTGGGACCGACTGTTTCGTCACCTCGAACACTCGCCTCCCCGCTGAATCAAATATTTCGATGGTAACGTCAGATATCCTGTTTAGCTCAAACGAGAAACGTGTAGACGAGCTGAATGGGTTGGGCGAATTTTGTGTGAGAAAGGAAAACGCCGGAACGAGGCCGGACACGACGGCGTTACCGAACCTCTGGATACGGTTGTTGCCGGGGTCCGCGACATAGATGTTGCCGTTTGCATCGACGTCCACATCCTCCGGTCTATCAAACTGGCCTGTCCCCGCACCCGTCGTGCCCCACTTGGTGAGAAAGGTGCCGTTTGCCGTGAACTTCTGGATACGGTTATTGATCGTGTCTGCAACATATATGCTGCCGTCCGGATCCACACCGATACCCCGGGGGGACTGAAACTGGCCGTCGCCGCTTCCTTGTGATCCCCATTTTGTGATGAAGACCCCACCGTTTGTAAATTTTTGAACGCGGTGGTTCCCAGAGTCGCCGACGTAAACGCTTCCGCTCGTATCGACGGCGATTCCGATCGGGGTGTTGAACTGGCCGTCACCGGCCCCAAGCGAGCCCCATTTGAGCAAGAATGTGCCGTCGCTCGCGAACTTCTGGATACGGTTGTTAAAAGAATCACCGACGTAGACGTTACCGCTGGCATCGACGGCGATCGCAATCGGAAAGTTGAACTGCCCGTTGCCGGCCCCTTGCGTCCCCCATTTGGTGATGAAGACCCCGGCTCCGGTAAATTTTTGGATCCTGTGATTGTTGCGCTCGGCGACGTATACATTGCCATCCAGGTCCAGAGCAACGCCAAACGGAAAGTTGAACTGTCCGTCGGCACTTCCCAGCGATCCCCACGTCGTCAGGAAATCGCCCGTGCCCGAGAATTTCTGGATACGCTCGTTGTTTCGGTCGGATACGTAAACGAGGCCGTTTGCGCTGACGGCCAGACGCCGGGGCAGGTTGAACTGGCCGTTTCCTGATCCGAGCGATCCCCATTCGAGGATAAAAGGAGGCGGATCCTGCGCCCGGCTGATCGCCGGCGAACAGATGAGGATAAGAGCTAGGGCAAGAAGCAGTGACGTGCGACAAGACACGAGCTGGCTCCCAGTGATTGCGACGACACCCGTCGTCCGCGTTATTGCCGGACGCATCAGAGCTGAATTATATCGCTTCGAGGAGGCAAAATCAACGTAGCGGTCGCTTCGCTGTCGAGCCGTTCTGCGATGGATTCTCCGGTGGCCTCTTCCGGACCGAGAGTTGACCTCTCAAGCCACATACGACCGGCGCCGCATGAAGACACCCACGCACGCCGACGCCATGGTGAGGAACAGCACGGCATACACCAGGAAGGCGGTCGGGTTATTGGTCAGGGCGTCATGGCCGATGTTCAGCCCCGCGAAGCGCCCGCTCAGGCCACCAAAGATCAGAACGGCGATCACCAGAACACCCGTCGCAAGAAGTCCGATCCGGTAACGCCACGTCTGGAAGTACCCGAGGTCATGGTACAGGACGAAGACCAAAATGATGGTCATCGCGATCACGCTGAAGGAAAGCATGTACCAGAACTTGTCGGCTGTAAAACCCTCGGGGCGCACCAACAGGAACACAAACCAGAAGAGCAAGAGCCACAGTTTGGTGATCACCAGATCCACAATACGCGCTATCGAGTAATGTCGCCGAGGGATCGGCATCAACGAGTACAGGCGGTCTCGCCTTTCCTTGTCGGCCTCCGATCCCATGATCCCGGTGGTAATCCAGAAGGTGATCGCGGTGTTCGTAAAAAACTGCTCGACATCCCAACTATCAAAGATCGCGGCCAGGGCAAAGAAACCGATATAGAGTGTAGTGGCAATGGCCATCGCGATCTTTCGGTCCTGCCATTCGGCCACAATATATTCCTTCATCCCTAACCCTCCTATCGAGACGAGGCAAATGATCGCCGGGGTAGCGAGAATGCAAGACTGAGGTAAAACGTGACCATAAACATGACGTTCGCTAGGACCGCGCCCATAGGCGCCCTAAGAAACTCCCTCAGATCGATCACCGGCTGCCAGTCAACCTCCATGTCCATCATGGTAAACCCGGGTACCTCTCGCGTCGCTGCGGCTGCGATGATCACCAGTATCGTCAGAACCGTGTACGTCACAAAACGCAGGACCCGCTTCCCGACCACATCCGGAGCCCACCCTTCGGAGGACGTGATGCATGGCACGCTGCCCCTTGTATCCTCAAAGATGAATCCCACGGCCCGGAATGTCAGCATGAGGGCATTGACGGTCAAGATCATCCATATCGCTTCGGGCGATCGGCCGATATAGACGACATAGTTGATGAGCCACATGACAAAGATGCCGCTTTGATAAAAGGCGAAGAAGAGCATCCGCGTGAGACCGTAATCGGCACGCGACTGCGGCAGTATGCAGTGCTGGCGATCGCGTGACTCCTTGCAGTACTTGTGACACAAAAACCCGTAGCCGATAAAGAACGGCACGATGCTGTTGGGCACGACACCGTAAAACCCGTCACCCCGGACCAACCCAACCACTAAGAAAAGCAGGGCGGCGGCGTACACGGCGATCAGCACATACTTGTTGTATTCGATTTCGGTCTTAAGAATTTGCCACATGGTTGCCCCTTTTTAAGATCTGGACGGCGATGTCATCGATGGTCATGCGATTCTCCTGAATATTCTGCGCTCCGAGCTGGGTAAGATGCCGCGTGGTGACCTCGTGGTCGAGGCTCATCACCTGGTGATCGTCTCCCTCGTGACGGTGGCTCACCGCACCCTCGAGCTCGATGTTATTGCCCGAGAGACGAAACGATATCTGACGCCACTTATCGGTCAAATCATCCTTGGCCGTCCGCATGAGCAGCTTGCCATCGTCCAGAAAGGCGAGGTCATCGGCGAGACGGCTGATATCCGAGAGAATGTGCGTCGAGTAAAACACCGCCCGATCGCCGCTTTCGACCACACCGAAGAGCGTATCCAGCACCTCGGACCGAACGACGGGATCGAGTCCCGATGTGGGCTCATCGAATAAGAGCAGCTTTGGCGAGTGCGAAAGGGCACCCACGAGCGAGAGCTTGACCCGGTTACCCGTGGACAGCGACTTGGCCTTTTTGGCGAGGGGCAGATTGAAGCGTTTCGCGAGATCCGTGGCCAGGCTGTCCGACCAGTTGGGATAGAACTGCGAGAGAAATTTAAGATTCTTGGCCGCTGACCAGCCTTCATAAAACGTATGGATGTCGCCGACATACCCGATGTCGTACTTCCAACTCGGGTCGTTCGGGTCGTTGGACCGGCCAAAAATCTCGATGTCGCCGCTTTCGGCTTTGAGCAATCCAACCAACGTGTGCAGGGTGGTTGTTTTGCCCGAGCCGTTGGGGCCGATGTAACCCAGTACGGTCCCGGGCTCGAGCTCGAGGCTCAGCGGACCGAGCTGGAACTCGGGAAAAGTCTTGACGACGCTACGCATTTCAAAGGCTTTGGACATGACTTCGACTCCCTTACTTTCAATTACCCTTTCGGTCGTTCATCAAACTGGAAAGCACGTCGCTTATATCATCCGCGCTGAGTCCTTCGGCGACCGCGGCCTTTAGCTGCGGCGCTAGCTTTTCAGCCAGCCGCCCCTTTGCCATTTCTTTTTTTGTCTCTTTGGAAAGCTCGGACACAAAAAACCCCTTTCCCCGTCGCGAGTGTATCAAGCCGTCGCGCTCGAGCGCCTCGTAGGCGCGCTGAACGGTGATGACGCTGATATGTTGATCCCTGGCCAGGCCGCGGATCGACGGCAGCGCATCATCGGCGCCCAGCTCACCGGCCAGTACCTTGGCACGGATCTGACGCGCGATCTGGCTCTGCAAAGACTCACCGGATAAATCGGTCAGGCTAAGAATCATCTAATACAACCTTGCCGCGACGGCTTCGGACTTGAGGACGAGACACGTGCGGTCGTCCTGCAAAGGCTCCGTCGCTTGAAACCCGCCGAGATCGCGGAGCACCGTCTCGACCACCCCATCCGCCGGTCGCTCGCGATGGCGGCGCAAAAGATCGAGCAGACGGTCTTCGCCGTACTCCTCGTCGGTGGCGTTTCGTGTTTCGGTCACGCCATCGGTATAAAGAAAGAGCAAGTCACCGGCATCGAGAACGACCGTTTCGGTCACGAAGTCGGCACCCGGGAAAATTCCCAGGATGGTGCCACCGGCCTCGAGCGGCTCGCTGGTCCCGTCGGCTCGCATGAGAACGGGGTGGTTGTGACCGGCGTTTGCATACTCGAACTCACCGGTCGAGCGGTCGAAGATGCCAATGAACACGGTCGCGAATTTTTCCGGGCTGCTGAACGCGGCCAGATGATCGTTCACATGGCGGAGGGTGATCGAAATATCATTGCCATGATTGATCTCACTACGAAACATCCCATGAAGCTGCGAGATCATCATCGCCGCAGGCAGCCCTTTTCCGGATGCATCGGCAATTACTATCGCGATGCGGTCTTGATCGAGCGCTATCACATCGTAGAAATCCCCACCGACCGTAAGTGATGGTTTGCAATACGCGGCCACCCGGAGCCCCGGCTCATCGGGTAACTCTTTGGGAAGGAGGTCCGCTTGTATTTGGCGGGCCGTGGCCATGTCGGCTTCCATCCACCGCCCCTCGTCTGCATCGACGTCGAAGCCGTCGTGGCTAAGGATCTCTTGCATGCCCGCCCGTCCGCCGGCGTCTTTCTGAGAAAGGCGGTGGCGGATTTTCTCCTCGGCCTCGGGGCTAAGCGTCGCCACGACGTAACGGTCGCCGGCCAGACGCCGAACGACACCCCGTTTTGCCAGCGCCTCGTAGGCCCGCCGGACAGTGCTCATACCCACCCGCTGGCGGCTGGCCAGGGTGCGCGCCGGGACCAGGAGATCGCCGGCTCTCAGGTCGCCCGCGAGGATGCGCCTGAGGAGCTGCATGGTGATCTGCTCGTCCATCGGCTCGTTCGAAAGTTCTGTCAGATTGAGGATCATCGGGGCTCCTTATATCGCCACAACGCATGTCTGTCATACTGTACACATACAGTATATACAGTCAACCCAGGATGTCAACCCTCGATTGTGAGAATTCTTGAGGCGGGTCAGCGGCCTTCGGTGTAACTATATTTAATGTAATACAATATACGCCTGTGGAAATAGTGATGACTGCGGGTCAAGATGGGTTCTAGAGATTCTGCAGGCTGGCTTCGTCGGCGCCCTCCTCTATAGGGTCCGCTACGGGATCGCGGGTTTTCCCACCTTCGTTCTCGGCTTCAAAGCGTCAAAGTCGCCGGCTTCCCACATCGGTCCACCCATTGCAGGCTCTGTTTTGTTTTCTGACTAAGGGTTCGGACAAACCGTCATCGGGTGCCCTTGGTAACTCTGAGGAGACCATGATGCGAAAGACTTTGCAATTAGCGCTGGTGGCGGTTGTGCTATCTGGCCTTGCATGCGACGAGACCCCCGTCGAACCCGAGTTCGGAAAGCTTCCTCCGTCACCAGGGCAAGGTAGCGGCACACTACGCGTCGTGGCGCAAGTAGAGGGCCGCGAGGTAAGCGACGCCGTCTTTGAGACGGAGTTCCTGGCGACGGTGACCGACACGCTGGGTGAGCCGGTGTCGGGAGCCGTCGTGGTGAGCGGTCTCTTCGGTCGCGTGCAACTATCCGAGGGGTCTCCGGGATCGTACAGCGCGACGCGCCCTGGCTACGAGACGGGTTCGTATACATTGAGCGTCGAGAGTGAGGCCGGCAGTGTCACGGGCTTGACGACTCCGGCACCCAATGTCCATCAAATCACGACCCCCACAGCCGGCGAAGTGGTTGAGGCCAATACGGCGTTGCTCGTTCGCTGGACAAGCGCGACAGCAGCCGGGGAAAGTCGCGTGGAAACACGCGACTACGACAGTGATTGGTTTTTCGGAGACACGGGCGTGTTCTGGACGCCGACGTTGGGTAACCCTGCCCGAACCGACCAACGCGTCCGTGTGACACGCCGCAACTTCCAGATACCGGCAGGGGCTCTGCCGTTATCGCGGTTCTCGGTGGGCATCCGCTGCACA
>Ga0224512_10005136_pt1 | contig 10870 bp, 8 predicted proteins | sample SF_May12_sed_USG_4_FD_169103 | JGI IMG/M metagenome (GOLD analysis project Ga0224512, IMG submission 169103) | Sediment microbial communities from San Francisco Bay, California, United States - SF_May12_sed_USGS_13 | ecosystem: Environmental > Aquatic > Marine > Sediment | place: USA: California...
ACACCACTTGACAAAAACCATAGGATCTTCCCCGAAAGGGTTGTCGGGTCGGCCTGCGCATCGTCCTTTTCGAGGCTTGCTCAGCGTTCACTCGCGTTACGGCCTGCACACTCGCGCTGTCACCGTATTTCGTGACACGCTTTACCCGAAGGCTTCAACCATTTCGTTTCCTCCATAGTTGCTCCGGTTGCTTCCGGCTGGAGCGGGTTGCCGGGTGGGGCTTTCACCCACTGGAAAGCGCCGCCTTTTCACGGCGCACACCCGTAGCGGACATCGGCCCCTCCACTCCGGCTCCTCCAATGTTGCAGAAGAAAGCCGCCAACACCACGTCAACCATACAAGCAGACATTAACGGAGCTTTATCATGCCTCACTTGCGAGACGCACTCATGGGGTACGGCTCGTCGCCCTCCAGTTTCGCGTTCGGCAATTCCCGCCCTCGGATAAGGGTTTTGCCTCGATAATATGCAGACTGGCGTAGTTCTCGCGTAGAATTCACGCAGATGCGCGCCGCACGCTGCGCACCACCCAAATAGGTTCCCGGGCGTGCCGGCGCACGTGCACCGAGCGTTCATGAGCGCACCCGTGACCTCACTCCGTCCGGCCGCCTGTCGGCCGGTGCCCAGCTGCTGAAGGATGTCGATGACTGCGAACGCACCTCGACAGGTGTTCAATCTGTTTCTGATCAAGCCCTCGCACTACGACGACGATGGCTACGTCATCCAATGGGTGCGATCGTCGATTCCCGCGAATACGCTTGCCGCGCTCTACGGCCTCGCGCTCGATTGCGCCAATCGACGCGTGCTCGGCATCGACGTCGACATCTGCATTACTGCCTGGGACGAGACGAACACGCGCATCCGAACCGAACGAATCATTGAAGAAATCCGTGCCGCCGGCGGACGCGGCCTAGTCGCACTCGTCGGCGTGCAGACAAACCAGTTCCCGCGCGCGGTCGACATCGCGCGCCCGCTGCTAGACGCGGCCATCCCAGTGGCGATCGGCGGCTTTCACGTGAGCGGTTGCCTTGCGATGCTACCCGATATGCCGTCTGACCTGCGCGAGGCGATGGCGCTCGGTATTACGCTTTTCGCGGGCGAGGCCGAAGGCCGACTCGAAGAGCTGCTGAAGGCCGCGTACGAAGGCACGCTCGCGCCGCTCTATAACTTCATGAACGACCTGCCCGGCCTCGAGGGCGCGCCGACACCGTATTTGCCGCGCGAAGTCGTCGGCCGCACCGGCGGCATGCGCACAAGCTTCGACGCGGGCCGCGGCTGCCCATTTCTCTGTAGTTTCTGCACAATCATCAACGTGCAGGGCCGCAAGTCCCGCGCCCGCACTGCGGATGACGTGGAGCGCATCGTGCGCACCAATCTCGCCCAGGGCGTGCACAACTTCTTCATCACCGACGACAACCTGGCGCGAAACCAGAACTGGGAGCCGATCTTCGACCGCCTGATCAAGATGCGCGAGGAGGAGGGCCAGCGCATTTCCATCGTCGTCCAAGTCGACACGATGACCCACAAGATCCGTGGGTTCATCGAGAAAGCCGCGCGCGCCGGCGTCACCCGGGTGTTTATCGGGCTGGAGAACATCAACCCCGATGCGCTCATGGAAGCGCGGAAGGGCCAGAATCAGATCACGGAGTACCGCACGATGCTTCAGGCATGGCACGCAGTCAGTGCGCTGACTTATGGCGGCTACATCCTCGGTTTTCCCGGCGACACGCCGGAATCGATCGAGCGCGACATCGGCATCATTCAGCGCGAACTACCGATCGACCTCCTCGAGTTCTTTATCCTCACGCCACTTCCGGGCTCGGCCGATCATAAGAGGCTCTACCTCGCCGGGGCGCAGCTCGAGGCGGACATGAACAAATACGACGTGGTCCACGTCACTACCCCGCACGCGGTCATGTCCGACGCGGAGCTGCTCGGCATTTATCGCCGGGCGTGGGAGCTTTATTACTCGCCGGGCCACGTAGAAACCGTGCTGCGCCGGTCGAAGGCATGGGGCTACGACCCGCAAAACATGATGTGGAAGCTCATGTCCTTTCACGTCACGCCCCTTCTCGAAAAGGTCCATCCCCTCGAGGGTGGCATTGTCCGCCGCAAGTATCGGCGCGACCGTCGGCACGGCATGCCCCTCGAGAACCCGGTTGTCTTCTACGCTCGATATGCGTGGGAGATGGTTGCCAAGCACGTCCGCCTTCTGGCGATCTATCTGCGGTACCGGCGTACCCTCGCGCGGGTGATGAAGGATTCGACGCCTTACACCGACACGGCAATGACGCCGGTGAAGGCGGCCGAGTACGAAGAGCTCGAGATGTTCAAGTCGACGCACGGCGGCAAGATCGCCGTCGAGAAGCTCCGCAAGCGCGCAGCCGCCCGCCCCGGCGCCGCGCCCGTCCCCGCGCCCGCCGAGACAGTCGAGCGCGCTTGAGCGGTCCGCCGGGTCTGTCATGGCGCAATGCCGTCGACAAATGCCCGCTCTTGGTCGAAAGCAGACATTCGCTGATGTCCGCTTTCGACCCGAAGCGGACGTTCGAGCTTAAAAGGCTAATAGCTGCCGTTAAGGAAAAAAACAAGGTTGTTCAACGATGATACTATCGCGCCAGAATGCTGTCTCAACGCGCCGCGTCCTTCTTTGCGACCCATCGGATTCTGGTTTCGAGGCTATTCGCAATTGCATTCTTCCTAATCGTGCTCGTCAATCAAAGTGTCCATGACGGCAACGTCCTGGAGGCTGTGCTGTTTCTTACGGGTCTCGTGCTGGTGGGACTCGCAACCGTGGGCCGGCTCTGGTGCTCGCTCTACATCAGTGGCTACAAGAACGCCGAGCTGGTCACCACGGGACCCTACTCGGTGAGCCGGAATCCGCTTTATTTCTTCTCGTTGCTGGGGTTCGCCGGGATCGGGTTTGCCACCGAGACCTTCACATTGGGAATCGCGCTACCCCTGATCGTCGCGATGGGCTACCCCGCCGTCATCAAGCGCGAGGAGCATGAGCTGCGCTTAAACTTCGGCGCCGCGTTTGAAGCATACTGTTCGCAGACTCCTCGGTTTTTCCCCGATTTCACCAGGTTCAAGGAGCCCGAGTCCTACGTCGTCAATCCAAGGCTTTTCCGACGGACCATGATAGATGTGATCTGGTTCATCTGGTTCGTTGGGATCATCGAGCTCGTGGAGGCCTTCCACGAGTTTCATGTCTTCAACCCAGTCCTCCGGCTATATTGACCCGTCACACGAAGCCTGATCGATCAAGAAACGCTACGGCACCACCTGGCCTATGTCTGCTTTTGGGCCGAAAGCGGACCTCCGCGAACGTCCGCTTTCGACCCAAAGCGGACAAATCAATAATTGCCCTGTTTGAGTGCCACGGGTGCCTACGGCTAAATTGCAAAAGGATTCCTTGCGGAACCCTTTAATTATTTGGTCGGGGTGAGAGCATTTAAACCTCTGACTACCTGCACCCCATGCAGTCAACTCTCATCCTGATTAGGTCAATGGCCAGGGCAGAACGAACCACTCCTGCAACAGGCCGGGTGGGAAATCCCTGTGCAGGATCCAGGCCATGAAACACATGAACACGATGCCGCAGGCGGTGTAAAGGGCCGCCATCTTCGCGGTGAGGCCGGCCCTGAAGCGCATGAACAGGAAAAGGAAGATGCATAGCGCGAGGATGAAGCCGATCAGGGACGTCAATATCAGCAGGCTCGCGAACCAGGCCAGCGTGGACCACAAGCCGTAACGCACATTGGCGTCGTCACCGTAGACTTCACGGTCGGCAAAGAGCACGTCGGTTGCGGGTTTGCGGATCATCGAGACCAGGCACGACAGGCAGGCGACGATGGCCACCGCGGAGACGAACATGGGAAAGATCTTGTCGCCAAGCAGCCGGTCGCTGATCAACGAGGCATTCCAGAAGGAGATGACGAGGTACGCAAGGACGGCCAGCAGGAAGATCATCGGCGCCCGCTTGGACTTGGACTGGACATCTCCCTCGGCCATTATATGCTTGGCTTGGCGGATGCCGACGACGATGGAAACCACGGTGATGACGATCAGGACGATGACGATCGGGCTGAAGATATATGCCAGGCCGACATCAGTGCCTTGTTCAAACTTGAATTTCGCGACCTGGTGGGCCTGGTTGGTGAACGCCTCGGCGGGATTCGACAGCACAAAACCGATCAGGAACGCGGGCCTGGACCAGTCGAATCGGCGCAGCAGAATCCCGATGAGGCTGATCGCGAACAGCGCCACGAGATCTCCCAGGTTCTGCCCCGACTGGAACGCGGCGAACGAGATCAGCATGAAGAGAAAAGGTGCCAGCAAGGCGAACCGGATCGTCGTCAGCCTGGCGATGGGACCCGATACCACGATGCACAAGACTGTGCCTAATACGTTGGCGAGGGCCAGCAGCCAGACGATCGCGTACGTGTAGTTCAGGTTGTGCTTGATCATCGCCGGGCCCACTTCGATATCGCCGGAGCCGAGCAGCGCGACCGCGCCGATAAAAATAGCCATCGAACCCGATCCCGGGATGCCGAACAGCAGTGTCGGCACCAGCCCGCCACCCTCCTTCGCGTTGTTCGAGCTTTCCGGTCCGATGACCCCGCGAATTTCACCATTACCGAAATTCTCCTTGTTCTTCGTGGTCTGCACGGTGTGGCCGTAAGCGATCCAGTCGACTACCGAGCCGCCGAGTCCCGGGATGACACCGACGACCACGCCGATCAGCGCACAGCGGACCGACAGGAAAAGGTTGGCATACCAGTCCTTGAGACCTTGCATCCAGCCCGCACCGAGTTCGGCGGTTTTCGAGATCATGCGGTCCTGCCTGAGCAGTCCGACGATTTCGGGCAGCGCGAATATGCCCAGCCCGACGATCACCAGTTTCAATCCGTCAGTCAGGTACGGTATTTCATAGGTCGCCATGCGCAGGCTGCCGCCGGCATCGGCCTCGCCGATCGTGCCCACCATCATGCCGAGGCTGGCCGCGGCGAGACCCTTGAGGGGAACCCGGCCGGCGAGTATCGCAACCATCGACAACCCAAGCAACGTGACCATCAACATTTCGGGCAAGCCGAACTTGAGTACCAACGGCCGTGCGATCACGATGAAGAACGTCAGGAAGCACGCTCCGATAAGTCCACCAAACAGTGATGACGCAAAAGCCGCGGACAACGCGCGCGCCGCCTCACCCTTCTTGGCGAGCGGAAAACCGTCCAGCACGGTCGCCTGGGACGCGGAAGATCCCGGTATGCCCATCAGCACCGAGGTAAAGGTGTCCGACGTTGGCACCACGGCGATTATGCCGACCATCAATGCAAGACCAAGGATCGGATCCATGCCGAACATGAAGGGAATCAGCAGGGAAAGACCGGCAATCCCGCCGAGACCGGGGAACACCCCGATTGCGAGTCCCATGGTGACGCCGAGGCACAGGTAGCCGAGGACCGCCGGACGACTGACCAGGTCGAATGCTTCGGATAACGCCGGCCAAACTACCGGTAATTGTAATAGATCCATGGCCGCTCATTCTCCAGCACGAGGCTGATTAATCCCCTGGATTCGTGTTACGGGCAGGTCAAGCGGAAGCGCTCCGGTCAGGAGCGCTTCCGCGGTACCGATGCCACTTGCGTAACGCTATCAGCCGTTGCGCCTGGTCGCGTGCCGGTCGAACCCCTACTTCAGCGTGGTGCCATAGTCAGCGTTCAACCATTTAATGATGAACGCCTTGGCGGACGGGCTCACCGTGGTGGCCCCAACCGTGGCCGATGCCGCTTCCTTGCCTATCATCATCGGGTACTCGCCGAGATGCTTCGACGACAGTTTCTTGAAGTCGGGTCGCGCACGGATCTTCTCGAATGCCTTGACGTAGGCGTCGACGATGGCCCGGTCGGTGCCGGCTGGCAGGAAGACGATCTTCTGTACCGGGAAGCCGGCGCTGAAGAAACTTTTCCAGGCGCTCCACGAATCACCCGAGGTAGCGCAGCCGTCGGTCTTCTCGCAGACTTCCTTGAATGTCGGCAACTTAGGGAAGGTCGGGTCCCGGACGATATTGCCGTTGGCGTCCAACGCACCCCAGGTCATCATCGGCACCGCCTTGCCTTCCTCGACCAGCGCCACCGAGGCCTTGAGATAGGCGGCGGTGGTCTGGTAATCCACGGTCGCCTCGCCGCGCTCGAACATCAGCCGGCCGTTGCCGCGGCTCTTGATGCCGAACACCGGCTCGACGCTCATACCCAACATCTTAAACGCCAGCAACGGGATCAGGTCAAGCCGGGTGGCGCCCTGCGAGCCGAAGATGTGGTGGCCGCCCTTGAGCGCGTTCGCCGATCCGTCGAACTTCTTGCCATCCTTGGCGTTGAGGTAGGCGACACCGCCGGTGCCGGTCGCCATCACCGGGATCCAGTCCTTGATCTCGTACTTCACGCGTTTATCGCCCAGCAAGTAAGGGAAGTGGGTCGAGCCGGACGTACCGAAGACCACGGTGCCGTCGCCGTTCTTCTGTTTCTGGAACCAGTTGGCGCCCTTCGTGGAACCGGCGCCGGGCATGTACTTGACGATCACGGTCGGGTTACCGGGCAGCGCTTGGGACATCAAAGGCGCGAAGAAATTGGCCCATTTTGCCGAACCTCCCTTCTCGCTGAACGGGATGACGAACTCGACCGTTTTCCCGGCCAGGTTGACCTCAGCCACGGCCGGAAGCGACAGTGCCACGCCGCAAACCATCGCTGCACCTAGAATGAGCTTTCGATTGAATCTCTTCATTGGATGCTCCTTGTTGTCGGCATGAAAAACTTACTAGACCGCAGCGTGACGGTAGATCACCCTGCAGCCCCTCGCTGTTCTTATGCGGCGGTGGGCGCAATGCCTGGTCATAGAAGCAATCTGCACCAATGCCTTGGAAATGATCATGGCGCTAGCCGCGGATGAATAAATATAACATGGAATCCATATAGAACATCGATTCTACGCATGAGGCCAAATTCGCTAGATTCCCATGCGTCCCGTCGATACCGCCCCCGCCCCCAATTCGCCTTTATCATTGCGGCCGTGCTGGTGTTTCCGTGTTATGCAAACGAGATCTATTATCGTCATCTGCACCGCCGAATGCGCGCTGGCACACCTGCGGTCCATGCCAGAGCAAGGAGCGGCGCGCGCAAGTGGCATGCCAGTAACACGTCGCGGCAATTATCGTAGCAATTTTGATCGCCGTATTCGCCGCGGTATTTATTCCAACTTATCAAAGCAGGCAAGTCCGCGCTCTTGTATCGGCTGTTGTTTCCATAGCGAACCAGCTTCGGACAGAAATGGCAAAGTACATGGAAACACATGGACGGATGCCGACCCGCCCAAGCGATATTGAGCTCGAGAAAATGAAGAAGCTGCGCTACCTAGGCGAAGGGCGGATCGAGACAGGAGGGCAGATTCGCCTTGTGCTAACCGGACCGAACCTATTTGCTACACCTAACCTTGACGGTAGGTCGATCGTGTTTACCCCCGAGGTCGAGGCCGGCAAAATCACTGGGTGGCGGTGCCGCAGCGACGTTCACGATCAGTATTTGCCGGCGAATTGCCGAAAGCAGACGTTTGGGGATGTCCGCTTCCGACCCGAAGCAGACGTTCGCGCTGAGAGTCGATCGCAACGAGGCTATTTCAATCTATCCCATATGTCCGCACGCTGGCTGGCAATCAGTGCGGCGGCAGCTCGATCGGCTTGCCGTGCGGCGTCGCCTGCGCAGCGGCATCCCATTCGTCCACGCGGCGCTCCAACTCGTCCCCGGGGATGAGTTTCTTCCTGGCGACCAGCTTCTCGAGCGCGGCGAGCCAGTGCTCGTAGTAATGGGTGCCGTCGTCCGGCTCTCCGCGCGCCGACGCCGCGGCGAGCTCGGCGGCGAGGGCATCGGCCCACTCGCGCCACGTGAAGACGCCACGCGTGTGCAACGTCAACGTCATCGCGAAAGCCTGCGCCTCCCACGGCGCCTTGAATACCGGGCCCTCGTCGTCGCGCGGGAAGGCCGGAAGGGCGCCGAGGTCGGCCTCAGGCCGGATCGAGGTGGTCATCCCAGAGGTTCACGTAAACACTGTCGCGCGCGGAGGCATCGGATCCCCACAGTTCGCGCGCGGCAAAGCGCACGGTGTAAAGGTGCTGCGGCTTCCTGTTCCGGCTCATCGCGTTTGTGTCGGGGAAAATAAATACCCCGTGATCGCGGTCGATCACACCGCGGCGCCCGCGCGCGTAACGCGGGAGCCGCGTGTGGCCGGTCGGATGGGTGTTGCGCGCGATGACGCGGTCGCCGGGCCGGAACCTGGGGCGCACGTCGGCCTCGACGCGGGTGCGCACGCGGTGGCGCAGGTAATTCGCGACGTCCGCGGCGCGGAGCGTGCGCGCATCGTCCACTTTCGATTCGGCGTGCGCCGTTTCCAGCTCCCCGGCGGTCACCAGGCCCTCCTCGACGAGCAGCTTCTGCAGGCCGAAGAGCCAGCGCTCGTAGTAGGTCGCGGCGAGGTACTCGGCGGGCGGCATCCGCTCGCGCGAATGGCGGCCCATGTCGATGTTCCACCTGCGGAGAAACGCAGCAGCAACCGTCAACGCGAACACACGCGCTTCCCACTTCGAGTGGAAGACGGGCTCATTCCGCTCGATCTCGACCGGCCCCATGCCGTGCATGCCGCCCATGTCGTGCACGCCGTTCATCACTTCCTTCCCGCCGGCACCGTGACTTGGACGACGCCGATCATCGAATCCCGCGTGACGATCGCCGCGAGTTCGTCCTCGCTCCAGCCCTCCGTCCCCGCCGGACGTTCCGGCAGCACCAGATAGCGCAGCTCGGCGGTCGAGTCCCACACGCGCACCTCGACATCGTCCGGAACCTCGTTGCCCAGTTCCTTCAGCACGCCGCGGGGATCGATGACCGCCCGCGAGCGGTACGGCGCCGACTTGTACCACACGGGCGGCAGGCCGAGCACGGGCCAGGGGTAGCAGGAACAGAGCGTGCATACCACTATGTTGCGGACCTTGGGCGTGTTCACGAGCACGACGATGTCCTCGCCGCGCCCTACGTAACCGAGCTCGGCGATGACGGCGCCGCCGTCCGCGAGCAGGCGCTTCTTGTAGTCGGGATCGATCCACGCGCGGGCAACGACGCGGGCGCCGTTGCGCGGTCCCACCTTCGTCTCGTATGTGTCGATCAGCTCATCGAGCGTCTTCGGGTCGACGAGCCCTTTTTCGACGAGCAGCGACTCCAGCGCCTTCACGCGCAGCGCCGGGCCAGAGAGCGGGCGGTCGTGCTCGCGAACGGGGTCGTCGTCGTGGTGATGGTGATGGTGATCGCTCATGGGTGATTACGCCATCTTCCTGTAAAAGAACCCCAGCGTTGCGCTCGCAGGGGAGTCCTTATAGTGATTTGGTTGACAAAATAGGCGGTTTACAAAGCGCGAGCTTGCGCTTGCCAATCTCATCCCTCAAGCGGATCCGTATGTTAGCCCCTACTGGTACGAATATGAACCGGTTACTCGCCGAGGAGCAATATTTAGTAGGCCGGGCCGTCGGTTAGGCGCGTGGGAGTGTCCGCTTTTGGGCCGAAAGCCGATCTCTGGGAACGTCCGCTTTCGACCCAGAGCTGACATCTCAGACTGCGCATATGGCGCAGCATGGGGGGAGTCGTCGGGGCCCGAAATGCCCGCCTGCGCCGGGGCGGTGGGCCCAGGCCACGGATAGATATGCTTATCCCTTTCTGATTCCCCTCCGAATGCGAAGTGATTACCACAGGTGCCAGAATGCGCCCGGAAGGCGGTTTTGCGAAGCGCTCCAAGTACATGCAGCTAGGCACGCCAAGGTGTGTGGGGAGTGACTGGTTGCTTTGACCGGACGATCGGCGTATTGATACCGTCTTGCTTGGCAAAAATAGTCGTTTGAATTTCCTATTCACTAGACAGTCTCGTGCTTGGTTGACGGGGCGCGTTGCACTGTAGCCGGAGGCCCCATGCTAGCTAGAGTCGATTTCTCCAAACTCACACTGATGGACGCCCTCGATCTCGCCAGTCTGATCGAGATCGAGGCGTTTCAGCGGTACACGCTGTTCGCCGAACAAATCGGACGCCGCTATTCCAACGACACCGGGTCGGTGTTCCAATCGATGGCCAACAACGAGAAGAAGCACGGTGATCAGCTCGCTGAGCGCCGGCTCGCACTGTTTGGCGATAAACCCCCAAAAGTCAAGCTCGACGACATCTTCGATGTGGAGGCCCCCGATGTCGGCGCGCCTCGCTGGAACATGTCCCAGCTCAAGGCGTTCCAGGTGGCGTTGGCCTCCGAAAAGAAAGCCTTCGCGTTCTACGACGAGGCCCTCCCCAGCGTGAAACAACCGGACGTCAAGGCACTGTTCGAGGAGCTGCGGGACGAAGAGGCCGAGCACATTCACATGATCGAGACGATCATCGCGAAGTTGCCGCCGTCGGCGGCGATCGATCTTGAAGACGAGGACGCCGAGTAAATATCGTCCGGCTTTGCGGAAGGATATTTACTAGAAAGTCCATACCACGAATGTCCGGTGTGGATGTGCGCCGTGATAAGGCGGCGTTTTCCAGTGGGCAAGAACCCCACCCGGCGTAATATGCAGTTCTTTGTGGTGGCGCTTTAATTCAAACTCGCCACCTAGTGTGTTCTTTAACTGTTCCGGATCGTACCGTTCTACCGGCAGACCACTGCACTTGGGAGGCGCTTCTGGTGCAAACGTACCGATAATCAGGTGTCCGCCCGGCTTTAACGCCTTTAGAAGGTTGTCCCGATATTTCCGCTGCTGCTCAAGCACGGTGAGAAAGTGAAACACTGCTCCATCGTGCCACAATTCATAATAA
>Ga0224512_10005137_pt1 | contig 10870 bp, 7 predicted proteins | sample SF_May12_sed_USG_4_FD_169103 | JGI IMG/M metagenome (GOLD analysis project Ga0224512, IMG submission 169103) | Sediment microbial communities from San Francisco Bay, California, United States - SF_May12_sed_USGS_13 | ecosystem: Environmental > Aquatic > Marine > Sediment | place: USA: California...
CCAACGTCGACCACTCGACCAAATGGGTCGAGGAAACCCTCGATCTCTCCCGGGTGGCGGCACCGGCCGGTGGTACCACCACCGATATGTCGACGGCCGACCAGGATGAGGAGCCGGAGCCAAAAGTCCGCCGCGATGTCGATGTCGAGGTCAACGGCAAACGATTCAGCGTCTCGATGTGGGTTCCCGAATCATCCCTGGCTCCGGTCGCGGCTTCTGGCCCCGGCCCCAAGCGCCGTCGCCGTTCCACCGGTGGCGGGGCCCCAGCCGGTACCGGCTCGGGCGAGGTCACCGTCCCGATGCAGGGCACCGTGGTCAAGGTGCTGGTCGAGGTCGGCGATGAGGTCGAGGTCGGCCAGGCCGTGATCGTGCTCGAGGCCATGAAGATGGAGAACAATGTCACCGCCGAGAAGGCCGGCATGGTCAGGGAGGTCCGGGTCGAGGCCGGTCAATCGGTCAGCGGGGGCGACATCGTCGTCGTCATCGACTGAGCCCGGCCGAACGGGGCGACGGCTCCGCCCGTTTCGGGTCTCCAGATCACGGAGCTCGTCGTGGCTCAGCGTCATCGGCGGTGACCAGCGAGACCGGCACGTCGACCTGACCCTGGATCTCGGCCAGCAAGGCCTCGATCGATTGGTGGCGGGCCAGCGGCACCGGGGCCCCGATAATCACCTCGGTGTCTCCGAGGGCCGTCACCACATCCGAGACCTGCTCGGCCACGTCTCCGCCCCGGATGATGACCCGGACCGGCAACTCCTCGGCGTTGAGCTGGGTTTTGGTCAATTCCAGTTGGGCGTCGAGCAGCCACTGCAGCTCATCCTTGACCACGGCCAGGAACCCCTCGTCGAGGTCGGCAAAACCGGCGTCGTCCAGGACGGCCAGATAGACCAGGCCCCGCTCTTCGGTCTTGGCCCGCTCCATGGCCGACCGCAATGTCGCTACCCGGCCGGTACCGCCCCACGACACATACACCAGTTCATCGGCCATGGTTGTCGCTTTCCCCATCATCAGTGCCGCTGAAAGTCGGCAGGGGATCCGATTCCCACCGTTCCTCCAGCAGATCGAGGGCGGCCATACGATTGTCGAGCTCGATCGTCAGGTCGTGGGCCACCTGGCTGTCGATCAGGCCCGAAAACAGGATCTCGTTGAGAGCCGATCGTTCCACCACCAGGGCGTCGCGGCGGGCCTGCAGCAGCATCGACACCTCGAGTTCAGGGTGGCCGCTGAAATGGGAGCGCAGGCGGGCCGATTCGTCGTTGATCGCCCGCTGGTAGGTCCGGCCCAATGAGGTGGCCATGTCGTTGAACAGGACCCCGTCGGCGCCCAGGCGGGCCATCTCCGACTGGCCGGCCCGACTCATGTAGATGCGGGCCTGGTGGCGCTGCTGGGTCAGTTCGGTATCGATCTTGCTGGTCAGACCGAGTCGTTCCATGAAGACCGAGATGGTGGTGCCCTGGATGAGCAGGGTGAACAGCACCACACCGTAGGTCATGATCTGCAGGGTGGTGACGGTTTCGTCGTCGAAGATGGTGTTGTCGACAGTGAGGACGAGGGCCAGGGAGATGGCACCCCTGAGTCCGGCCCAGATCATGACGTTGCGGTAGGGGCCGGGGACTCGCCGGCTGGGCTGAGCCCAGGAAGCGATGGCGGCCAGAGCGTGGATCAGGAGGATCCGCAGTACCAGCACGCCGATGATGGCCACGACCACGGGCACGAAGTGGTCGGCCAGGTCTTCCAGGCTGATGGCCAGGCCGATGACCAGGAACACCATCGAGTTGACCAGGAAGGTCAGCAGCTCCCAGAAGTTATCGAGGGTCAGTCGGGTTGAGGGCGAGGTGTTGTGCATGCCGACATTGCCAACCATGAGGCCGGAGGCGACCACGGCCAGGATGCCCGAGAAGTGGAGTTCCCGTCCGACGACGATGCCGAACTCCTCGGCCAGCAGAAACGAGCCGTAGGCCAGGGCCAGGGTGATGGAGGTTTCGACCAGGGGGTCGTCGACCCGGGCCAGGAAGACCGAGCTGACCAGATAACCGAGGATGAGCCCGATTCCCAGACCACCGGCCGACACCACGAGGAAGTCGTTGATGGCGTTGCCGAGGGTGAACGGCTCGCTGCCGGCCGCCGCAGTCACGGCCAGGCCGAAGGCAACGACCGCTACGGCATCGTTGAACAGGGACTCGCCCTCGACCAGGATGGCCAGCCTTTTCGGTGCCCCCAGCGTTTTGAACAGGGCGATGACGGCCACCGGGTCGGTGGCCGAGATCAGGGCACCGAAGGCGAAGGCTGCGGTCCAGGGCACGGCCACGGTCCAGTGGACCAGAGCCCCGATGGCCAGAGTGCCGACGGCGGTGCCGATGAGGGCGAACATGAGGATTGGGAACAGGTCGGCCCGGAGCTTGGGCCAGGGCAGGTTGAGGGTGGCTTCGAACAGCAGGGGCGGGACAAGCAGGAACAGGATGACCTCGGCCGAGATGTCGACCGCCACCAGCTCGCCCAGCACCGATGCGAACAATCCGACCACCACCAGGGCCACCGTGAACGGGAAGCGCAACCGGCTGGCAATCACCGTCACCAGGGCGGCGATGGCCAGCAGGAACACCACCGCCGACTCCTGGGCCACAAACCGGCTGAGCTGCTCACCCTCCTCGGCCGCCAGGATCGCTGCGCCCGCGCCGGACATCACCAGGGTCATACTCGCCTCCTCTCCGATGCCACCCTAGCCTCTCCGGGAACCGGGCGGCCGGTTTCCCCGGCCGCTACCCACCGGCCCTACTCGGCGGCCTCACCCAGCACCTCGGCCAGGGCCGGGTGCACGAACAACGACTCGACCAGATCGGTCACCGTCAGCCCAGCGGTGACAGCCAGGGCCAACACCGATATGAGTTCGGCGGCGTGGCGACCCACGATCGAGCCGCCCATCACCACCCCGGTGGCTGGGTCGGACACGATCTTGACGAATCCTCGGGGGTCGTTGTTGATGAGGGCCTTGGCCGAGACCGAGAACGGCACCTTGGTGACCCGGATCTTGCGGCCCTCAGCGAAAGCGTCGGCTTCGGCCACGCCGACGTCGGCGATCTCGGGATCGGTGAAGATGGCCGAGGCCGCCTTGTCGTAATCGAGGTGGCGGTGGGGGGCATTGTGCAGACCCATGGCGTGTTCGGCGATCTTACGGCCTTGCATGGAGGCCACCGACGACAGGGGCAGCTTGCCCGACAGGTCACCGGCGGCATAGATGTGGGGGACCGACGACTTGCAGTTGTGGTCGATCGTGACGTAGCCCCGCTCGGTCTCAATTGCGGCGTTCTCCAGGCCGAGTCCGTCGGAGTTGGGGACCGAACCGATGGCCAGCAGTACGTGTGAGCCTCTGGCGACCCGGCCGTCATCGCAGACAACCCGAACCTTGTCGCCATCGACCTCGATGGACTCGGCCCTGGCTCCCTTGTAGAGCCGCACGCCACGGTCGAGGAAGCTCTGCTCCAGGACCGAGGCCACTTCGGGGTCCTTGTCTGGCAACACCTGCTGGCGGGAAACGATCAGGGTGACCTCGGAACCGAAGGAGTTGAACATGTGTACGAACTCCACGCCGGTGACACCGGAGCCGACCACCACCAGGTGCTCGGGTAGGTCCGGGGGCGGGTAGGCGTGGCGGGTGGTGAGCACCCGGACCCCGTCGATGGGGGCCCACTCGGGAATGCGGGGCCGGGACCCGGTGGACAGCACGATCACGTCGGCCGGGATGTTTTCGGTGGTTCCGTCGGCCAGCGTGACCTGAACCTCGTTGGGCGACAGCAATGACCCGGTGCCCTCGATGAGGCGAACCCCCTGGGATTGCAGCAGGGCGGTGACGGAGGACTCGAGGCGGTCTTCGATGTCGAGGATGCGGGCTCGCAGGGCTTCGAAATCGAGCTTGACGTCGACGGTGGCCAAACCCATTTCGGTCGCTCGCCGCATCATGGCCATGGCCCCGCCGGTGGCGATCATCGCTTTGGACGGGATGCAGTCGAGCAGGTGGGCGGCGCCGCCGACGATGTCCTTTTCGACCAGGGTGACGGTGGCTCCGAGGCGGGCGGCGTGGGTGGCGCAGGTGGTGCCGGCCGGACCGCCCCCGATGATGACGAATCGTTTGCTGGTTCCGCCGCGGCTGTCTCGGTTGGGCATGTTGGCGACCTCTGTTTCACCAATGGCTGGGAAGGGGGCTCGACGTGCTGGGACCGTCCCCCAGGACGATCAGGTAGTAGGACCCTATCGTCCGAACCGGCCGCTATCGCAGGGAAGCGAGGCGCTGGTAGAGAACGGCATACTCGGCGGCGGCTCGGTCCCAGGAGAATTGCCGGCACCGTTGGTGGCCCTTGGCTCGCAGGTCGGCCCGGAGCTGGTCGCCCTCCAGCACGGTGACGATGGCACCGGCCAGTTCGGTTGGCGCCTGCACCGGGACCAGTACAGCGGCGTCACCGACCACCTCGGCGATGGCCGGTACCCGGGTTGTCACCACCGGCAGCCCGCCGTCCATCGCCTCCAACACGGGCAGGCCGAACCCTTCGTAGACCGAGGGGTAGGCCAGCAGTTCGGCCCCGGCGATCAGGTCGGCCTTGACCTGCTCGGACACATACCCGCAGCGGATCACCCGATCTTGCGCCTGGAGGCGGCCGACGGCGGCGGCGAAGTCATCGACCCCCCAGCCGTTACCGCCAACGATGGCCAGGCGGACCTCGGGGTGGAGCGACCACACTTCGGCCATGGCCTCGACGAGGCCGACGTAGTCTTTACGGGGTTCGATGGTGCCGATGGCCAGTACGTAGGGGGCGCCGACGTGCTGGCGCCCTCGCTGAGCGTCGCCCGGAAGCAGTCGATCGAATCCGTTGACCACCACATGGATGCGTTCCGGCTCGACGTCAAGTTCGGAGCTCAGTTCCCGGGCCACGGCGTGAGCCCCGGTTTGGACGTGGGCACCACGGTCGATGGCCCGCTGCACCAGCTCGGGGTTGGCCCTGCTGTACGAGTCGACCAACTCCGGGAACCACCAGGACGTGAGATCGTGAACCGAGACGAGGGTCGCTCCCCCGATGGTTGGCGGCACGACGTAGTTGGTGCCGTGGACCACGTCGAAGCGCCCGTTGAGTTTGGGGGTGTCGAAGCGGCGCCAGGTGCGGTGACAGAGCCGAGCCGGCCACCGGAGGCGCAGTCCGTTGGCGTTGCCGGGCAGAGCGGCCTGGTAGTCGCGGGCTCGCCAGCTGACAACATACCCGGTGAGATCGATGGCGGGGTTGGAGGCCAAGCGGGTGGTCAGGGCGGCCACCACCTGCCCGATCCCCGTGCGGGGGCCGAGCAGGGGGGTGGCGTCGACCGCGACCCGGACCGGCCGGGTCTCCCAGGGATCGGCCGGCGACGGGAGCCCAGCGGCCGGCGACGTGGCAGCGTCGTCAGCCGAGGTGGTTTGGTCGAATCGCTGAGCGGCGGCACGATTCATACCGGCGATCATAGGGCCCAACGGTGGTCTACCCCCACGACATGTCTCGAACTACGAGGTCATCCGTTTCTGGTGAGCGGAGGCCGCCACAGCGGATCCGGAAGGTAGGAGGGCAAACCCCGGCCACGGCGACGGGCGGGCACCAGGTCTGTTACCAGGTGTGTTCATGTACGGCGGCGGGACCCCGCACGTGTCCGTTGTATCGACCCCGCAACGAGGGCGAGCGACGTTGAGAGGGCACTCAGATGATCTTGGCCACCAGTGGAATGCGGCGCAGTGCCGCAGTGGACAGCCAGCTGAGGGCCAGTGCTCCGGCGAAGACCAGCGTCGCTTTGACCACCGCCGACAGGTTCGACGAAAGCAGCTGGTACTGGAGCCAGGTCACGAACACATAGTGGACGATGTAGATGCCGTAGGCATTGGCGGCAAGGCTGTCGAGAAGGCCGACGGAACGCCTGGCGAAGCGGAGAAACAGGGCGAGCGAGCCAACAACGAGAAGCGAGCAGGTCAGGATGAACAACAGGCCGGCGGCCAACGATTCGTTCTCATCCAGCACCACCAGCACAATCAGGCCGATGTAGGCGATCAGTCCGCCGACGAACCAGAGCCACCACCGCCGGCTCAGGACACCGCCTCGGGCCAGCAGCCCCCGATTCAGTCCCAGTGCACCGGCCGCCGCTCCGATGAGGAAGTAGGCGAGGTACATCAGCAGGCGTGACATCTGGACGTCGAATGGACCGACGCCGAACCAGTCGAGCGGATCGAAGATGATGGCCAGAGGCAGGTAGGTGACGGTGGTGGCGACCACCACAAGCCCGAAGAACGCCACTCGCCGGGTGAAAACCGTCCGATACCACCGGCCGTCGGCTGGTGAGTCATCGACCGGCTGGTCGCGGTCCGGTTCTGTTCGGCCCAACAGGGTGAACAGGGCAGCGGCGACCGCGCCGAAGAGTAGGAGTACCCATACGAACCACATTGGACCGGCTGTGCCGAACCCCGACCCGGCCATCTCCGACCAGAACGTCCACCAGCTCGTGTTGCCTCCGTGGGTTCGCTCGACGGTGAGCTGAGCCGGGTAGTAGGCCAACGGCATCAGGAGCAATACGCCGGCGACGAATGGGATTCCCAGGCGGACAAGGCGGTCCCGCAGGAACTGTCCTGTGCCTTTCCGGCCAAGGCTGGTCCAGACGAAGAGACCCGAGATGAGGAACATCAACGGCATGAAAAAGGTGTCGTTCAAGCCGACGATCAGGTCGAACCCGACCCAGTTGGCTTGGTCGACCACGGGGGAGACGTTCTCGACCGGATTGTCTTCGTTGAGTTCGGCCCAGCTGACGTAGGCCAGGACGGCATGGTGCAAGACAACGAGCACCACCACGGCCGCTCTCAGGTAGTCGAATTCGACCCGGTGTTTCACGACATCGGGCTCGGAGGACCTTGATCGACCGATGGTGGCCGTCAACGCACTCATGCCGTCACTATGCTCCACACGTCCAGGCTCCGGTAGGGCCTTAGGCCTCTGACCGAGCAGGAGCGATCAAGGGCCGGCATCGCGATAAGGCCGGCCGTCCCCCATTTCGTCTACGTTTAGGACATGACCGATGAGTCGTTGGAAACCTGGAAGGCCATGGCGGCGAGGGAACTTCGGGGCACCTCGCTCGATGAGTTGACCGTCACCACGCCGGAGAAGATCGCGGTCAAACCGCTGTACACCGCCGCCGACCTCCACGGCGTCGACCACCTCGATTCGCTGCCCGGCCAGGCCCCCTTCGTCCGCGGTCCCCGGGCCACGATGTACACGAACCGGCCGTGGACGATCCGCCAGTATGCCGGGTTCTCCACCGCCGAGGAGTCAAACGCCTTCTACCGCCGCAACCTGGCCGCCGGGCAGATGGGCCTGTCGGTGGCCTTCGATCTGCCCACCCACCGAGGTTATGACTCCGATCACGAACGGGTGGTCGGCGACGTTGGCAAGGCCGGGGTGGCCATCGACTCGGTCGAGGACATGAAGATCCTGTTCGACGGCATCCCCCTCGACCAGATGACCGTCTCCATGACCATGAACGGAGCGGTCTTGCCGGTCATGGCCTGCTACGTCGTGGCCGGTCAGGAACAAGGGGCCGCCACCGAGGCCCTCGCTGGGACCATCCAGAACGACATCCTCAAGGAGTTCATGGTTCGCAACACCTATATCTACCCGCCGGAGCCGAGTATGCGCATCGTGGCCGACATCATCGGCTACACCGCAGCCAACATGCCCAAGTTCAACTCGATCTCGATCTCGGGATATCACATGCTCGAAGCCGGGGCAACAGCCGATTTGGAACTGGGCTACACCCTGGCCGACGGTCTCGAATACGTGCGTTCGGCACTGGCGGCCGGGCTTGACGTCGACGCCTTCGCCGGTCGGCTCAGTTTCTTCTTCGGCATCGGCATGGACCTCTTCATGGAGGTCGCCAAACTGAGGGCAGCGCGCCTGCTGTGGACCGAACTGATGAGCCAGTTCAACCCCCGGAGCCCCCGGTCATCGATGTTGCGCACACACTGCCAGACGTCGGGCGTATCCCTCACCGAGCAGGATCCCTACAACAACGTGGTCCGAACCACGGTCGAAGCCCTGTCTGCCGTGCTGGGCGGCACCCAAAGCCTGCACACCAACGCCTTCGACGAGGCCCTGGGGCTGCCCACCGACACCAGCGCCCGTATCGCCCGCAACACCCAACTGATCCTGGCCGAGGAGACCGGCATCACCCGCACCGTCGATCCCCTGGCCGGCAGCTACTACGTGGAGTCGCTCACCGCTGCTCTGGCCGATCGGGCTCGGGCCGTCATCGCCGAAGTTGAGGAACTCGGCGGCATGACGGCGGCGATCTCCAAGGGCATTCCGAAACTGCGGATCGAGGAGGCGGCCGCTCTGCGTCAAGCTCGCATCGATCAGGGCACCGACGTGATCGTCGGGGTCAACAAGTACCAGAGCGAGGAGGAGTTGATGGTCGATGTGCTCGACATCGACAACACAGCGGTACGGGCCCAACAGGTCGCCCGGCTGGAAAAGGTCAAGGCCAACCGCGATCAGGACGCCTGCGCCACCGCTCTGCAACGACTCACCGACGCAGCCCGGAGCGACGCCAACCTGCTGGAAGCGTGCGTCGAAGCGGCCCGGGCCCGGGCCACCGTTGGCGAGATGTCCGACGCCATGGAAGCGGTCTTCGGCCGCCACCAGGCCGAATCGATCACGATCTCCGGCGTCTACGCCGGGGCCTACGAGGGCGACGAGGGCTTCCAGATGGTCCAGGCCGAGGTCAACCGCTTCGCCGACCACCATGGCCGCCGACCCCGGATCCTGGTGGCGAAGATGGGCCAGGACGGCCACGACCGGGGGGCCAAGGTCATCGCCACCGCCTTCGCCGATCTCGGGTTCGACGTCGACGTCGGCCCCCTGTTCCAGACCCCGGCCGAAGTAGCCCAGGACGCGGTCGACAACGACGTGCACATCGTCGGTGTGTCGTCCCAGGCCGCCGGCCACAAGACCCTGGTACCCGAACTGATCGCCGAGTTGGCCGCCCGAGGGGCCGACGACGTGGTGGTGGTCTGCGGCGGGGTCATCCCCCCGCAGGACTACCCCTTCCTCACCCAGGCCGGAGTGGCCGCCATTTTCGGACCGGGCACCAACATCAACCAGGCTGCGCTCGAGGTGGTTGCCGCCGCCGGCGCTCGAGCCGAACAGACCATCTGAGGCCCAATCGAGGACGATCCGCCGGCCGGACCCGCCAGTGGAGCTATCGTGCAGCCCAGTGAGTGACGACGCCAACACTGAGACCCTGGAGCTGGCCGGCGCCGTACTCGACCGTGATCGTCGAGCCTTGGCCAAGGCCATCACCTTGGTCGAGTCGACAAGGTCCGACCATCGCCTCCAGGCCGAAGTGCTGATGGAGACCCTCTTACCCCACTCCGGCCAGGCGGTTCGGCTCGGTGTCACCGGCACCCCCGGTGTGGGCAAGAGCACCTTCATCAACCGGTTCGGCACCCAACTGTTGGCCGACGGCCTCCGCTTGGCGGTGCTGGCCGTCGACCCGTCGAGCCGCACCACCGGCGGCTCCATCCTCGGCGACAAGACCCGCATGCCCGACCTGGCCGGCCACGGGGATGTGTTCGTCCGCCCGTCCCCCTCCGGCGGCATCAGCGGCGGCGTGGCCCTACGCACCCGCGACGCCCTGGTGGTGTGCGAGGCCGCGGGTTTCGACACCGTGATCGTCGAAACCGTCGGCGTCGGCCAGTCGGAAACGGCGGTGGCCGGACTGACCGATCTGTTCCTCCTACTGGTGGCCCCGGGGGGCGGTGACGACCTCCAGGGCATCAAACGGGGTGTGCTGGAGCTGGCCGACGTGGTGGCCATCAACAAGGCCGACGGCGAACTGGTCGACCTGGCCCGGCGCACCGCAGCCGACTACCAGTCCGCCTTGCGTCTGGTGCGACCCAAGCGGCCGGAACTTCCAACCTCGGTGGTGACCTGCTCGGCCTTGACCGGCGACGGCCTGGGCGACCTCAGAACCCTACTCTGGCGGATTCACCGCCGGCTCAGCGAATCGGGGGCCCTCGTCCGGCTGCGCTCGCAGCAGGCGGTGGAGCAACTGGAGACCGAGGTCCGCTCGCTGCTTTATCATCGCAGCTCCCGAAATGATCGATTCCGCCGCCTCCAAGCCGAGCTTCAGACCGACGTGGCCGAAGGCAGGATCTCGGTTTCGGCCGCCGCCCGCCGCCTGGCCGACGCCGCCCTGCCGCCGTCGTAACTCAACCAGTGTGGTCCAGGGGCCAGTACCGGGCCTCCATCCGTTCGTCGATCGTCGACAGTTGGGCCGCGGCCGCCGGCAGCGGCAGCTCCTCCGACAACTTGGCGTCATGGTTCGGGTTGTCGAACGGGTCGTTGTTGAGCCGATGGCGCCAGCGATCATGAAGCCGGCTCATATCGTCGGCGTCGATGCGGGGGTCACGGGTGGAGGCCTCGAAGTGATACAGGCGGGCCCGGGGCTCAACCACCGTTCGCCACCCCCGATCCAGGAGCTTGAGACACAGGTCGACATCGTTGTAGCTGTTGGGAAACAGCGGGCTGAACCCGCCGACGGTCACGAACTTCGATCGCTCCACCGCCAGGCAAGCCCCGGTCACGGCCAGACAGTTCTGGGCCACATCAAGGGCTCCCAGGTAGCCGCCGTCATCGTCGGCTCCCTCGTACCGATGGACCGGATGCCCACCCCGGCACCAGATGCCGCAGTGCTGAATGGCCCCGTCCTCGAACAACAACTTGGCCCCCACCGCCCCGATCTCCCGGTGGCGAGCGTGTCGCACCAGCTGCTCGAGCCAATCCTCCGTTATCACCTCGGTATCATCGTTGAGGAACAC
>Ga0224512_10005138_pt1 | contig 10869 bp, 13 predicted proteins | sample SF_May12_sed_USG_4_FD_169103 | JGI IMG/M metagenome (GOLD analysis project Ga0224512, IMG submission 169103) | Sediment microbial communities from San Francisco Bay, California, United States - SF_May12_sed_USGS_13 | ecosystem: Environmental > Aquatic > Marine > Sediment | place: USA...
AAGATCTTCGATGTGACGCCGGTCACCGAACTGGTTGCCAACACGGTCTACTGGTTCGATCCCGATTGGGTGGTGCCCGCCCTGGGCGTGGTCGAGGTGGCCGTGGGTCTTGGCCTTTTGTTCGGGGTGGCGCTGCGGTCGGTCCTGGCCCTGTTCTTTCTGCAGATGCTGGGGACCTTCCTGGTGTTCGTCGTTCAGCCGGATGTGGCTTTCGTGGACGGCAACCCTTTGTTGTTGACCACGGAAGGCGAGTTCGTGGTGAAGAACCTGGTGCTGCTCTCGGCCGGCCTGGTGATCGGAACGGCTGTACGCCCGGCCCGCCAAACCCGGGAATAGTCCGCCTAAGCGCCGTGGGCGGCGTGAGCGGCGGCGTCGGGGATGAGGCCGCGGATCAATTTGCGGCCCAGGTTGGCTGCCACGGTCCCCAACCCGAGCGAGACGAACGCCAGTCCGATGTGCACCAGTCGAAAGGCGAGGGTCTCCTCGGTAGCGGCCAGGCGTTGAATGGTCTCGGGCATCCAGGCGATCGCCATCCACACCCCGAACATCAGGAGCACGTACCCGGCGAAGCGGGGAACCGACAGTCTCTGCAGCAGGCAGGCCAACCCGATCCACACCATCATCGCCGCAAATGCCAGCGAGATCCCGATCCGGGCCCACACGACTGCGGATACCGCATCGGCGCCGTCGAGGTTGACGATTCGGTTGATCCACACGTAGGCAGTCCAACCGGAGACCGCCAAAACGATCCAGCCGATCCGCCGTGATAGGGAAGTGATATGACGTTCCATGACACTCAGTAGGGAAGATTGCACGCACAGTGCAGGACCATTGGTAGCGCGTGGCGGGGGCTATCCGCAAACTCAACCCTTGATTTGTCGCCGATCCCCCCTACAATCGTTTTCCACATGAAGACCTACCCGAACGCCTGCGCCTGCGGTTGTACGACGGTGTCGTGCGGGAAGGTTGGCGTCTAGGCATTCGCCCAACCACCACAGGTCTCACAGGACCCGCACCGGCACATCCACCGGAGCGGGTTTTTTTCATGCCGAGGAGTACCGATGATCAACCGACTGACAGCACCACCACAACTCACCACCGACCGGTCAGCCCAGCGCTACGACGACATCCGGGAGCTGCTGCCCGATGTCGACCATCCCACCCCATTGGTGCGGGTCAACCGGGTGGCCGCCGACCTATCCCTCTACTTGAAGCTGGAGTGGCTCAACCCGTTCGGGTCGATCAAAGACCGGGCCGCCAAGTACCTGCTCGACGGTCTGCGGTCCCGGGGCGAGTTGGGCGACCGCGAGCTGGTCGAAGCTTCGTCCGGCAACACCGCCATCGCCTTGGCTGCTTTGGCCGCTCTGCAGGGCACCCGGCTGACGGTCACCATCCCCGACGGAGTCCCGGAAGAGAAGAAGGTGGTGCTTCGCATGCTGGGCGCCGAAGTGTGGGAGACCCCCGACGATATGTGCCCGGTCGATCATCCCAAAGACGGGGCCATCGCCCTGGCCCGTTCCCTGGCTGCCAGCGAGAACGGCACGAAGTATGTGATGCCCAATCAGTACGAGAACCCCGACAACGTGCTGGCCCACTATGAGACCACCGGCCCAGAGATCTGGCGGCAGACCGAAGGGCGTGTCAGGGTCTTTCTAGCCGGGTTCGGGACCTGCGGGACGCTTACCGGGGTGGGCCGCTACCTCAAGGAACAGGATCCCACGATCAAGATCGTGGCCATCGAGCCGCAGAAAGGCCACCGACTGCCCGGTCTCAAGTCGTTCGGGGAGGCCAAAGAGCCGGGGAACCTGGATTGGTCGGTCATCGACGACGTCGTGCGGGTCGACGACGAACCCGCCTATGACATGACCAAACGCCTCTGGCGGGAGGACGGCCTGATGGTCGGCCCCTCCACCGGAGCGATCGTGCATGCCGCCGTCGAATACGGCCTCGCCCCGGATGAGATCGCCGTGGGCGTCTCCCCGGATTCGGGGCTCAAGTACACCAGCTACTTCGCGGAGCTGCTCGGCGAAGACGGACTACCACAGGTTTAGGAAGGAAACACTATGACGACCCAGATCAACGTGACCGAAACGCTCGACACCAGCGGGGTGCTGTGCCCTTTGCCGGTCTACAAGGCGGCTCTGGTCCTCAAGCGGATGGAATCCGGCCAGGTGCTGGAGCTGACCTGCACCGACCCGGGCTCACTGGAGGACATCCCCGCCATGGCCCGCCAGCGGGGCGACAGGCTGCTGCAGACCGACAACCGGGGCGCCACCCAGGTGTTCTGGATCGAGAAGGGCACCACGACATGACCGCCCAGCCGATCGAAACCATCGAACCGGTCGCCGAAGCACCGCCCCGCCGCAAGCGACTGGCACTGGTCGCCTCCAAGGGGACCCTCGACCAGGCCTATCCGCCGCTCATTCTGGCCACCACCGCCGCCAGCCTCGGCTGGGAGGTGGGCATCTATTTCACCTTCTACGGCCTCGACATCCTCCATCGGGAACGGTTGGAGAAGTTGAAGATGGCCTCGCTGGCCAACCCGTCCGGACCCATCCAGATCCCCAATCTGCTCGGTGCCCTCCCCGGCGCCACTGCCGCCGCCACCAAGGTGATGAAGAAGTGGATGCGGGCCGCCAAGATGCCCGACGTCCCCGAGTTCATCGAAATGGCCCAGGGCCTCGACGTCACCTTCTTCGCCTGCGCAACCACCATGGGCGTCATGGACGTCAAAGAAGGCGACCTCATCCAAGGCTGCCAAATAGCCGGCGCCGCCGCCTTCCTGGACTTCGCCGCCGGCGCCGACGTCCAGTTGTTTGTGTGACCCTCACGTCATGGGGCCGGCCGTTCCCTTGAGCTGAGGTCTAGCGCTCTTCCCAGCTGAAGAACCGCACCGCCAGCGGGGGGATCAGCAGCGCCCAGCCGATCAGGATGACGGCGTGGGCGGCGATGAAATCGGCCTGGCCGACCGCCGCTCGAAACAGGCCGGCCAGGGGGGCGGCGGGAAGCACCTGTCCGATGCGGACGATGGCATCGGGCAGGCTTTCGAGCGGGAAGATCACGTCGCCGACCAGCAGGAAGATCACGTAGAGCCCGTTGGCGAGAGCCAGGGTGGCCTCGGCCCGGAGAGTGCCGGCCATCAGCATGGCCACTCCCGACAGGGCGGCGGTGCCGAGCAGCAACGCTCCGAGCATGAGCCACCAGTCGATATCGGCTCGCCATCCGAAGAACAAGGCAGCCACCCCGAGGAGCAAACCGATCTGCAAGACCTCGAGAGCGAGGACCGAGATGGCTTTGGCGACGAACAGAACGGAACGGGGGAGCGGGGTGGCCCCCAGCCTTTTGAGGACCAGGTACTTGCGTTCGTACCCGGTGGCGATGCTGAGGCTCACCAGCGACGAGGACAGGACGGCCAGGGCCAGCAGGCCGGGGGTGATGAATTCCACCGTCACCGCGAACAGTTCGGTGGTCCCGAAGAACACCAGCAGTCCGACCGGGATGATCAGGGTGAGCAGCACCGCTTCGCCGCGGCGAAGGGTGAGGATCAACTCGAGTCTGGTCTGGGCGCGCAAGGCCCGGGCGGTCATGGTGAGTGCTCCTCGTCGGTCAGCGCCAGGAAGATCTCTTCCAGGCCGGCCGCGCCGAGGCGGAGTTCCCGCAGGAGCGCGTTGTGCTCGGCCAGCCAGGCCGTCAAAGAGGCCAGCTGAGCGGGAGTGGGTTTCTGGAGGTCTGCGACGTAGCGGCCGGGCCCTGCCTCGCGGACTGTGGACAGGAGCCGGTCGGTGAGCTCGTGGACGGGGAGGCCGGGTTCTGCCAGGAACGACAGACCACCGGTGCCGTGGACAAGATCGGCGGGCGGTCCCTCGGCGACGAGGCGGCCCCGGTGGATGATGCCCACCCGGTCGGCCAGGTGTTCGGCTTCGTCCATGAAATGGGTGGTCAGAAGGATCGTGACCCCGTCGTCCTTGAGCCGCTCGATGGTCTGCCAGGTCGCCCGGCGTCCGCCCGGGTCGAGTCCGGCGGTCGGCTCGTCGAGGAATACCAGTTGGGGCTTGCCGACCAGCGCCATCGCCAGGGAGAGACGCTGTTTCTCTCCACCGGACAACCGCCGGTAGAGGGTCCGGGCCTGGTCGGTCAACCCGACCAGGTCGAGCAGTTCTTCGGGGGAGCGGGGATCGTCGAAGAAGGCGGCTAGCAGAGTGAGCAGTTCCCTGGCCCGGGCCCCCGGATAGGCGCCCCCCTCCTGCAGCATCACCCCGATCAGGGGTTGGAGCATGGAGCGGTCGGCGGTCGGGTTGAAGCCGAGGACCGTGACCGACCCGCCGGTCGGGCGGCGGAGGCCTTCGAGGATCTCGACGGTGGTGGTCTTGCCCGCCCCGTTGGGGCCCAGCAAGGCGTACGTCTCGCCCCGGGCGACCTCGAGTGATACCCCGTCGACGGCGGTCAGCTCGCCGTAGCGCTTCTCGAGGCGCTCAATGGTGATGGCCGGTTGCACGAAGCGGGATGGTAGTGACCCCTTGCACTCCCTCAAGAGAAGGTGCCCCCTCCGGCTCTCGCCTGTTCGGCGAGACCCGTCCTCCCCCGGCTGAACGCCGGGGGAGGACGCGGGGAGGACGCTGAGATTGGCTACTTGCGTGCACGGGAGGCCCATTTACCCGGGCCAGCGTGCGACAATGGCGTATGGCTGCCTTTCGGTGGCCGGCCTGGAGGCACTCATGGGAACCAAGGACAAGGGCGGCAGAAGCAATAGGAAAACGGCTGCCAAAGATCTCAAGCAGAAGCGCCTCGACAAGAAGGCGAAGAAGGACGAGAGCAAGAAGAACAAGGTCGTTTGACCGACCGCTCCGTCGCCTTCCCGGCGTCATCCGACGCCGCATCGCCCCAAGACCATCCGCAGCCTATTAGCCGTCCGGCGCAACCATGATCGCTAGACGGCTGCGCGTCGCGATGCTCGCTCCGATCTCGTGGCGGGTTCCGCCCCGGCACTACGGGCCGTGGGAGCAGTTCGTGTCGCTGCTCACCGAAGGACTCGTCGCTCGCGGGGTCGACGTGACGCTGTTCGCCACCGCCGACTCGGTCACCTCTGCACGGTTGATCGGCTCGGCGCCTACCGGGTACTCGGAGGACCCCACCCTTGACGCGAAGGTCTGGGAGGCCCTCCACATCGCCTCCGTTTTCGAACGCGCCTCCGAATTCGACCTGATCCACAACAGTTTCGATTTCCTGCCGCTCACCTACAGCGGCCTGGTCGACACGCCGATGGTCACCACCATCCATGGGTTTTCGTCCGAGCGGATCGTGCCCGTCTTCGAGCAGTACAACGAGCGCGGCTACTACGTAGCGATAAGCGACGCAGATCGGCACGACCAACTCGACTACGTGGCCACGATCCACCACGGCATCGACATGGGGTCCTTCTCCGTGCGCCGCCAGCCGGGAGATTACCTGCTGTTCTTCGGGAGGATCCATCCCGACAAGGGAACCAGGGAAGCTATCGAAGTGGCCAAGGAGGCCGGTCTGCCTCTCAAGATCGCCGGGATCGTCCAGGATGAGGATTACTTCGATCGGTTCGTCCAGCCGAGGGTGGACGGCCAGCAGGTCTCGTATGTCGGCCCGGTAGGCCCCGACGAGCGTGCGGAATTGCTCGGCGGCGCCAGAGCCCTCCTTCACCTGATCAGCTTCGACGAGCCGTTCGGCTTCAGTGTTGTTGAAGCAATGGCATGCGGGACGCCGGTGATTGCCCACCGACGAGGGTCGATGCCCGAGCTGATTACCGACGGTGCGAATGGCTTCCTGGTGGACTCCATCAAAGGCGCCGTCACCGCCGTCGGGGCCGCGCAGCGAGTGGACCGGATGGCCGTGCGCGCCTCGGTCGACCTCCGATTCGACAGGGACCGGATGGTCGACGAGTACGTCGGTGTCTACCACCGCGTCGTTGAGCATCACGCCACCAGACGATCTCCCGGCAACGGGGATCACTGAACCGGCTCTCCGGGCGGGCCAAACGAATGAGAGCGTGATCAGCTCTTGGTAAGCCGGGTGAGAAGATCGTCGAGTGGCACCGTGGCGATGCGGGCCCCCACATCCGAAAAGCCGTAGGGGAGCACGAGGTGGTTGCCGTGGATCATGCTGCCGCACGAATACACGACGTTGGGCACATACCCATCCCGCTCGTCGCCATTTGGTTCCAGCAACGGCTCGTTGAGGTGGCCGATGACCCGGCGCGGGTCCTCGATGTCGAGGAGAATCGCCCCGAGCGTGTAACGGCGCATCGCTCCCACTCCGTGGGTGATCACCAACCATCCCGCCTCGGTCTCCAGCGGCGAACCGCAGTTCCCCAGCTGCACCAGTTCCCAGGGGCGCACGGGCTCCTGGATCTTCTCGGTTTCATGCCAGAACCGGACATTGTCCGAGAGCATCAGGTAGTTGTTCTCGTTGTCCTGGCGGGACAGGGCTGCAAAGCGACCGTCGATCTTGCGGGGGAACAGGGCAATGCCCTTGTTCTGAGCCGCGGGTCCGTTGAGGGTGGCGACCCGAAACGAGATGAAATCCCGTGTTTCTATGAGCTGGGGGAGGATCTGGATCCCATCGAACGCGGTGTAGGTAGCGAAGTAGATCACCGCCCCGTTGTCTTGGGTGAAACGGACAAACCGGGCGTCCTCCATCCCGTGGCTCTCCGTTGGACCCATGGGGAACATGACTCGTTCCGAGATCTCGGAGTCCACCGGGAAGGCACATGCGTAGTTCGAAGACGCCAGCCAGTGGAGGACCTTCACGGTCTGCAGAGCCGCCGAGCGAGAGATGCGATGGCGATCGAGATCCGCAATGGCATCTTCGAGTTGCGCGAACGTGAATTTGTCGGGCAGGGGATCGAGACACATGCGGGTGATGTCGTTGAACGCCCCCAACTCCTCCAGCTTGGTCGACAAGACGGGCTTGTCGTAGATCGGTGATCGGCGGTTTGCCGTCGTTGCATGCGGGCTCGACGCTTCCAGGCGAACGTTGCCTCCGGCATCAATGACGCCTGAGCGGAACTCGATCGACGAGATGTGGCCCTCACCGATAGCTCGCAAGCTCATCACGAACCTTTGTTCCCCGGGAGCCAGGCCGGCCTGATCGGGAGCCGGGACGATCGAAGGATTGCTGAGGGAGGCCGCCTCGATCGAGTACTCGTGCGTGAAGTAGGCCCCGATGAGAAGCCGGCGTTCCCCGGGGAGATCTTTCGGGTTCTCAATGTGCCTGGAAACCAGAGCGAAGTTGCTCTCGAAACTGCCGCTGAGGTCTTCGTGGCGGCCCTTGAACCGTTCCTGCGTGGCTGCCAGCGTCAAAGCCACTTCGGCATCCGACATGGCCAGGATCCGGTTGATGATGAGCTCCGCGTGCGACTTGCCGTCCGGGAAGAAGCGGCCTCCCGGCAGGAAGGGCTTGATGATCACGCGATGGGGATCGGAAGTCAGGCGCACCGGTGTTCGCGTGACACGGATTGGGGTCATATCGTTTGGTCGCCTTCTTCTGGCCGTCCGCGTCGTTGGTTCAGCACAGGATGCGAGGACCAAGGGTAGGCGGCGGGAGCGCTCAGGCCACGGACCTGATGCGTTGCTGGGCACCGGAACGATCGATCATGTCGGCCTGCTGGAGCACCGCCAGTGCGGCCAGCGTCGATTCTGCACCCTGGTTCAGGTTGGTGTAGTCGGGACCGAGGCCGTCCCCGCAACCCCCGGTGTGCGGGTCGTAAAGAGCCGCCCCGGTGTCGTTGGCACCCAGGAACCACTGGGCGGCCCGCTCGACCAGGTCCGCCCACATGCTGTCTCCCGTCACCGTCCAGGCCCGGGCGCAGGCGTCGGCCATGGCGGCTGCCTCGACCGGTTGCTGGTCAAAACCCGGCCGGGGCTCACCCGGAGCCCACCCGGTGGCAGGCGTGAAGCTGAAATGGCCACCACGAGACTCCGTGGCAGCCAGCCACTCGAGCAGGCGGAGGCCCGAGTCGATGAGACGGTCGTCGGTCAGGAACACTCCCGCAGCCAGAAGGGCCTCGGGGATGCGGGCGTTGTCATAGGCGAGGCCCACCGGGCTTCATCCCGCCCGAAGAGGTGTTCGACGCCTCGCTGCAAGGTATCCCGGGCGGGCGCATGGTCGGGTGATGCAAGAAGAATCTCGGAGGCGCCCAGCACGGCAAAGGCGTTCGCTCGTGGAGACGGCGAGCGGAAAGCGTGTTGCCGGTCGAACATCTCCAACCCGGCATCACGCATCGAGGAGGTTGGACCCTGGCGGGCCACCGACCCGAGCGCCCAGATGGCTCGGCCCTGCGAGTCGTCCGAGCCCACTGCATCCTCCCAGGACCCGTCGGAGCTTCTGCGATTGTGGAAGCCACCCTCCGCCAACCGGGCATCCCGCAGAAACGCCAGGTAGATGCCGGCCATCTTCACGAGCGCGGGGGAGGGATCCGTCTGGCGGCTCACCACGATGAGGGCCCGGGCGTTGTCGTCGGTGCAATAGCCATGCTCCACGCGCGGGATGCTGAACTCAGCGTGCTCCCAGACTCCCAGATGATCGGTCATCCGTTGCAGATGGTCGAAGCGGGGTTCCGGGAGGGGGCCGATGAGACTGCCGCCGGCCGAACGGAACGGCCGGACGGCGACGTTGCTCAATGCACGAAGGCCGGGCCGGGCGTCAACTGACTCTGGCGAGGCCATCGAAGACTTTCTCGGGATGGTGGGCGGTGGGCACGCGCGCCGCTTCGCGTCGGGCGACCAGCTTTGTCGCGAGGTGATCGAATCGGCGGGCGATGGCCGGCCAGTACAGCGTCGAGCCGATCTGCCGTGCTTTCCCGGCCATGCGGTCTGCAAGAGAAGGATCCGTCAACACGCTCCGGAGGGCGGCCGCCATCTCGACGGGATCGTCGTGGGCGACCACCGTGCCCGCACCGTTGGCCAACAGTTCGACGGCGTGGGGGAAGGCGGTGGCGATGACCGGCTTCCCGGCTGCAAGAGCTTCGACCAGCACGCCTGAAGTGACCTGCTCGGTTGATTCGTAAGGAAGCACGACCATGTCCGCCTGGCGAACTGCAAGCGCCAGTAGGTCGATGTCGAGATACCGGTCGTCGAACTCGACAACATCGTCGAGCCCGAGATCATGCACCCGGGCAACCAGACCCTCGAGGTAGGCGTCACCCTGGGAAGCCTGGACCTTGGGATGCGTCTTGCCGAGAATGATGTACCGGGGGAGGGGAACAAGGTCCCGAAGAGCGGCGAAGGCGTCGATCGCCATCTCCAGACCCTTGCCCGGCCCGATGAGGCCCCAGGTGAGCACGACGGGGCGGGTCCCGTTCGCCAAAGACGGGCCACCCAGGCCGACTCTGGCTCCGTGCGGAACCATGCGAACCTTGCCCGGGTCGATCCGGTAGCCCTCTACAAGGCGCCGGTTGGCCGTATCGCTCATCACGATGGTCCGCTCGGCCAGAGCAACCACATCCTCCAGAATCGACTGCTGGCCGGGGCTGGGCCGGCTGAGGACCGTGTGCAGGGTGACGACCGCCGGAACCTTGAGTCCGGACAGCAGATCGAGAACTTCGCGTCCATCAGGCCCGCCGTAGATCCCGTACTCGTGTTGGACAGAAACGGCGTCGAAGGAATTGAGCACTTCGATCGTCTCGAGTACGGACGCTCCGTTGCCGTTGACATGTTCGAGTACGACTTCTGGTTGGTGCCCGCCGAGTCGATCCTCTACCAGGCTCACGACGCCCAGACCGTCGTCCGAGCCCCGGCCGCCGGCGACGGCTCCGCGCAGGGCGGCCGTAAACGTCGCCAACCCGCACGACGTCGGCGGGTAGGTACTCAGAAATGCGATCGATGGATGTCGTGTGGTGTGCCTCATTCAATGTCCATTCTCTCGAACTGTTGCCAGGTGGCGCCGGTTCGTTGATGCGACAGCGATCGCTCATGCGAGGAGGGTGAACTCAAAGAGAACTCCGCGAGGCAATGAGAGGCTGAGGCTGAGGCCGCCTTGGATAGTTAAGTTTACAGGGAAACTCGCGCTATTTGCGTTCAAAGGTTTCGCGGGGACTGGCGTTCTCGCCGATCTTGATCCCGTTGAGCAGCGAAGTCGAGGGGGCATCGACGTGAAGGCATCGATCGAGGTCGAGCCGCCGGCCATCGCGGTTCCGGAGCGGTTGGCGGGCGCCTGCACGCATTTTCCGGTAGCGTGCCACGTGCAAGGCCCTTGGCGAATACGGGCGCGAGATTGTTGGCGATTCGCTCGCGTTGAGCCCCAGGAGGCTTCGAGCGGAGAATCACTGGGAGGCAGTTCTATGGATGGCGGCCTGGCGGCAACGATCAAGGAGGATTTCGAGGTTTTTGCCGGTCAAGATCCTGCAAAATCGCGGGGACCACGGCTTTACCTCGACATCCTCACCCTGCCGGGTTTTTGGTCCGTTGTCACGTATCGCCTGGCGGCGCTCGCCCATCGGAAAGGGCTACTTCCGGTGGCCCGGATGCTGTTCCTCCTCAATATGGTTCTCTGGAGTGTCGAACTTTCTCCACGAGCCGAGATCGGGCCCGGCCTTCTCATTCCTCACCCCCAAGGAGTTGGAGTAGGCGCCGGCGTCAAGATTGGCCGTCATGCCAAGCTCCTCAAAGGAACCTCGATTGGCGCTGCGGGATATGAGGACCACCGCAAAGATGGAATGCCGGTTATCGGAGACAACTGCACCATATTCGACGGCGCCAAGGTGCTCGGCCCTATCGAAGTTGGAGACAACTGCCGGGTGGGCGCCGGCGTCATGCTCATGAAATCGATCCCTGCCGGCAGCACGATCGTCCTCGAACAGCGGACAAGGCGGATACGGTCAAAGAGCGAAGAGTCCTAGGACTC
>Ga0224512_10005139_pt1 | contig 10869 bp, 4 predicted proteins | sample SF_May12_sed_USG_4_FD_169103 | JGI IMG/M metagenome (GOLD analysis project Ga0224512, IMG submission 169103) | Sediment microbial communities from San Francisco Bay, California, United States - SF_May12_sed_USGS_13 | ecosystem: Environmental > Aquatic > Marine > Sediment | place: USA: California...
TTTATCGATGGCGAGAATCATTTCAAAGATTTGGAACGCAGTGAAAAGCAACCCGATTGGAGCAGCTCATATTTTGACTATGTTGAGGAACTTGATCCCATCGTTGTTTACCGGGGTCAACGACCGGTGCGCAAATATTTGATATATTTTTGCTTGAATTACAAAGGTGTGCCGTGATCAAACCAACTTGTTTCTTCTTCATTTTTTGCTGCCAGTTGTACTCATCGTATGTCTTAGCCCAAGAATCAGCCACGGATGCATCGAGCTACCAGGAGGAAGTTCGTCATTGGCACCAGGATCGACTGAATCGATTGAAATCGCCCGATGGTTGGCTTTCTCTGGCTGGATTGTTCTGGATCAGAGAAGGTAGTTCAACCTTCGGCTCATCCGATGAAAACAACATCATTTTCCCAAAGGACGCACCAGAGCAAATAGGCACATTTCATCGTCGTGGGGATTCTATTTGGATGGAGGTACAACCCGGGATCGATGTTCATTCAGAGGGAAAGTCTATAACTAATTCATCCATATTTTCTCCGGAGCAAGAACCATTAATCTTCGAGCATGGTGACCTTAACTGGCTGGTTATGAAGAGAAGCGACCGATTTGCTCTAAGGCTTCGGGACCGATCAAATCCAGCCATTTCTGAACTGGATACTATACCTCATTATCCGATCAATCCTGACTGGCGCATCAATGCTACGTTTCATCCTGCTGATTCAGGGTTTGTCATCTTTCTCGATGATGTACAAGGCTTGAAACGTGAATACTATCCGGAAGGTAGTCTGAGATTTAATATTCAAGGTAAACACCACGAAATGCTTGTACTCGATGGTGGCAGAGATCAATACTTTCTGATCTTTGGTGATGGCACGAATAGTGTGGAAACATACGGTGGTGGAAGATATGTCTATACTCCCCGTGCCGATGAGCATGGCCAGACATTCATCGACTTCAACAAAGCCTATAACCCGCCCTGTGCATTTACTGATTACGCCACTTGTCTGTTGCCACCCGTTCAAAACAAGACCGAAATATTGATCGAGGCTGGGGAACTTAGTCACGGAGATCACTGATAACGTAGAGACGAAGGAGGGTTCTATAGGAGTCCTTCTCTTGCAACGATTTCAAATTGCTTATTTTCAGAGTTTGCGCCTTATCACTGAATGAAGAAACTAGAACGAAGTCTTTCGCTGGTATATGTTGTTGCTATTGCCGTTGCGGGTATGTTGCCCAGCGGTCTATTCGTACTACCCGGTCTGGCTGCTGCCAAGACTGGTCCCTCTATTTGGTTGGCATATTTGCTGGCTGGCTTTTGCGTATTACCAGCAGCCATCTCACAGGCAGAACTGGCCACAGCCCTTCCTACTTCGGGTGGGGCATATGTCTATATCGAACGAGCTTTTGGTCCGATCTTGGGTACGATCTCCGGTCTTGGATTATGGATCTCTCTTTTATTGAAAAGTTCATTTGCCCTCGTAGGATTTGGAGCCTATTTGATGGTCCTAGCAGATGTCCCGATCAAAGTTGTCGCCTTAGCTTTCCTTTTGCTCATCATGTTTCTAAATATCATTGGGGTAAAAAAGGTCGGTAAGGTCCAGCTGGCAATCATATCATTAAGTATCGCGGGCCTTGTTCCATTGGTAATCTACGGTCTAGTGACATTTGATTATGACCTGTTGCAGCCTGCCGTTACTCATGGCAGTAAAGGGCTCATCACGGCAACCGCTTTTGTGTTTGTCTCCTATGCCGGAATCACTAAAGTGGCAGCGATCGCTGGTGAAATTAAAAATCCAAATCGAAATCTCCCGGTTGCAATGGTCTTGTCGCTTGTCATCGTAACGGTTATTTATGCTTCCGTAACATTTGTGATGGCCGGCAATATCCCTACATCATCACTTGAGGGTGATATTCGTCCGATTTACAGTCTGGCTCAACAAATAGGAGGCACTTCCATTGGTGTCATTGCAGCAGTAGTCGGTGTTTTTACCCTGATTTCCGGAGCAAACTCGGGTGTTCTTGCTGCATCGCGTTTTCCTTTTGCCATGAGTCATGATCGTCTCGTACCACCCCTTCTAGCTAAAGTACATCCCCGCTATTTGACACCGATTATTACGATCTTTTTCACTTGTGGTCTGATGGCCCTTGTGATTATCTTTTTAGATGTTGAAAAAATCGCAAAACTCGCTAGCGCTTTCCTGGTGGCTATGTTTATCCTGGTAAATGCATGCGTTATCATCCTGAGGGAGACGGCCGTACAATGGTACACACCACCTTATAAATCTCCTTTGTATCCGTGGTTGCAGTTATTTGGCATTCTGTCGGGATTGGTACTCCTCTATTACCTTGGGTTGCTGTCAAATCTTGCCATCTTATTGATTGCAGTACTTGGTTTGGCCGTTTTCATGGTATATGGTCGTACTCAATCCCAACGCTCTGGTGTGCTGAAGGTGTATGGTCACCGACCGGCCTTGTATCTGCTCTACCGGAGGCAAAGTTCGGCCAAGTCGGCAATTTTCAATCCGGATCCGAAAGTAGGAAGTCTTGATGCCACCCTGGTCGATGCGAATGTTGTGGTACCTCTTCTTGGTGGAGAACGCTCTCCTGAGATGCTGGTTGAAATGGGAGCGGCACTGGCAGGAGGACAGAAAATCCAGGTGCTTCATATCACCGAGGTACCGGACCAGACCATCCTGGATGCCTTGCTGGAGGATGACTTGATTGTCTCCTCGCTCAACCGGCGCATTGCCGCAATGGCTGAGGAGCGACAGGTGGACGTCGATTTTGATGCAGCTGTCAGTCACGATCTGGTGAGGACCATCTACAGTGTGAGCGACCGGACTCATTGCCAATGGATGGTAATGAGCTGGGATGGCAGGGCACGCACCGGCATACTGGTGAATAATCCGGTAGGATGGCTGGTTAGCCACGTCAATTCCCACTTTGCACTTTACAAAGACAAAGGGGTAAGATACATTCGTAAAATCCTGGTGGGGATGAGACCAGGTAGGAATGATCAAGAATTCGTAAAAGTTGCCGACCGCATTGCCAATTTCCATAAAGCTAGTTTGACTTTCATCCGGATCATTGATGTGAACACCCCCCCTTCAGATTCGGCCGAACTGGAAGAAACCTCAAAGCAACTGATCTCGAATTGTCAGGCCCCCGCTACCGTAGAAATCGTCAAGGCCAGCAATCCTCTCGAAGCTCTCAACGCTGCAAGTGCAGGGTTCGATCTATTAATCACCGGTACACCCAGAGACGACAATTGGTTACGGATTCTTTTCGGATCCAGAGACCGGTTTGCAGAACAAGCCACTTGTTCGGTCCTTCGGATCACCCTACATCAGGATAACGATAGCAAATAAGAAAGTCCGCCTCTAAGAAAAAGGCGGACCCGGGCTTTAAAACATCTCAAAACTAGAAAATATATCGCAGTCCAAATTTTGCCTGCCACCTCGTGTTCAGACTAAAATCATCTGCAAAAGTTTGGGTAAGACTAGGATCAAAAGAATAGGTAGGCACACCATTTTCCACGCTGACACCTACTGGTTGTGTGTTTTGTGGGAGTTGCTTCACTCCCCAGCTCGAGCTGATGAGGTTACCAAAGTTTAAGACATCGATGCTGAACTGAATGGTGTTGACCTTACTGCCAATATCGAAATTGAAGTCCTGTAGAATCCTCAAATCCCATTGGGAATACCACGGGGCCAGAATCGCATATTTCTCGGCGTAAGAGCCTCGATTCTCGCTTAGATAATCGTCCTGCTCAATGTATCTCCGGAATGCTTCCTTTTGTTGATCGGTAACAAAGTTCATCTGATCCAGCTCACTATCTGTAGGTATATAGAGCAAGTCATTGAGAAACGAACCATCTCCATTGATATCACCTGAATAGGTATAACTAAATCGAAAGTCAGCTACGTTGTCATTCTGGGTTGTACCTCCCTGAGCATATTGGAAAAAGGTGGAAACGGTTGTTTTCCATTGATCACCATAAGAAAATTCTTTACTGGCAGCCCCGATGATCCGGTGTTTGGTGCCATATAATGAAGGAGAAGCAACCGCTTCATTCACATGCCCCAATGCAGGGTTTCGATCAAAAGCATCGCTCGAAATCTCAGCTTCGATAGAACTGGCATCTTCAGCCTTCAAATAGTTGTATCCCAGCATTAGATACAAACCATTGGCGAAGTTTCGCTGCACTTGAAGGCTGGCATTGAAGCTATAACCAATATCTGTATTAGTAAAGATGTATGAGTTCACCGGTAGAGGAAATCCGAGACCTTCAAAGACAGCCCGGTCACCTGCTCCGTAAATCGGTCGATTGTCGACTCCATCTAACCTTTCTGTTGGGGGCTTCAAACCATAATTTCGAACGATGGAGGCATTGACATCCTTTGAGTACATCAAGTCGATGGTGGCAATCCATCCGGTGGAGAACTGATGATCATAGCCTAAATTCGTTCTCCAGACCTGTGGAAATTTATAATCTCTTCTCGTATAATTATAGAAGAACCAATTGGGATTGGCTACGTGATTGCCAAGCCATACAAAAGGTAACCTTCCGGAAAAAAGTCCGGTGCCACCCCTGAGCTGAGCTGTTTGGTCACCTTTCAAATCATAATTAAATCCAAGTCTTGGAGAAAAAAGAGTGTTGTTCTCAGGTAACTCGGTGTGGACAAATTGCTGTGGTGCACCATCTTCATCAAACCAGGTGATTTCAGGAGCATAGCAACACTGCCGATCCAGGTTCTCCTGAATCTTGTCTTCAGTATCAAAGAACAGAGGAATATCTACTCTAAGACCAATTGTGAGCTTCAGCTTATCAGTAGGTGTCCACTCATCCTGAGCGTAAAATGCCAGCTGCCCTACATTTGTCTCAGCAAGGGCCCATCCCTCTCCTTCCACGCCTTCATCTCCTCCATTTCGAGAAAAGGTTGCCTCTGCACCGGATACCAAACCATCCAATGCTCCGGTATTGACACTATCCAAAAAAGCTGCTACACTAACGTAATCCGGTCCGAAAGTCCCACCATAGGCGTCCAGATTGAAAGAATTATCAAAGTCAAATCTTTCCAAGCTTCCGCCAACGGTAAAAGTATGATCCCCGGCATAGATATTGAGGTTATTTGTCAATTGAAAAACATCCTGGTTAAGCCGGTTGTGAATGGAAAAGGGCTCGTGACCGACCACGATGTAGCGAATTCCATCTTTGGCAATATTGATGACTGGAAATGGCTCGGAGAACGGATCTCTCTTATCACGAAAAGCTGTGTAACCTACCTGCAATTTATTCGATACGGTATTGGTAAAAAGTGCTCTCCACTCGAGGATCCCAGAGTGAATTACATTGTTGATCTGATATCCTGAATTTTCAAATTGCAGGGTGGTGAAATCTGGACCTCTTCTGCCGATTGCCGAAGGGTGTGCCGGTTTGTCCTTAATAGCATCGAGAAAATTGTATGTGGCGGTGACCGTATGATTCCGATCAACAGACCAGTCCAATTTGAATATTCCTTTGGTGCTGTTGGTCTCATGAATATAGTCTTGGAAAGCTCCGGTCTCATACCCAAAACGTTGGCGCAAAGCATTAGAAACTGCAGTGAGGTCTGCTGCACTTACTCTCGAAACATTTCCGGCTCCGCTGCCGGATCCACTAGCTATGAAGGTAGTTCCCAGGTCTTCTCGATTATCGATCTCGGCGTTTGCGAAGAAAAATAAGGTATTCCGTATGATGGGACCACCAAGGGTAAATCCAAATTGAGACTGGGTGAGATCGGGAACCACTATGTCCTCACCACCAACCTTATTCCCGGTAAAATTCTCATCCCGGTAAAACCCGAAAACAGATCCGGAAAACTCATTGGTACCCGACTTCGTCACAGCATTTACAGCTGCACCGGTGAAGCCCGCCTGGGTGACATCGTAGGGTGCTAGTGATATAGTGATTTGATCAATCGCATCGAGTGAGATGGGCTGTGCATCGGTCTGGCCTCCCGGAGTGGCAGCATCCAGTCCAAATGGATTGTTGAAAATCGATCCATCCAAAGAAAAATTGTTGAACTGATCATTCCGTCCAGCAAAACTATTTCCATCAGATGCCGGCGTAAGACGATAGTAATCGGCGGCAGATCGACTGATCGTAGGAAGCTTTTCCAGTTGTGATGATGTCACATTGGTCTCTGCACCCGTGCGATCCCGGCTGATTATCGGGTTACGTCCGGAAGTGATAACTACCTGCTGGAGGGTAGTAGTAGACTCTTTCAGCACGGGAGCTACTTTCAGCTTTTGCCCTAGTTGAAGGAAAATGTCCTCTTCCCGCTGACTTTCATAACCGATATAAGTGTACTCGATCGTGTACGGCCCACCCACCCGTAAGTTTGGTAGGTCAAAACGCCCATCTTCCCTGGTGGTGGTACCGAAAACAGTTCCGGTGGGCTGATGGGTAGCAACTATAGTGGCACCGATCAACGGAGTTCCATCCTCAGTCAGAATCTCGCCAGTTATACTGGCAGTAGTAACTTGAGCATAACTTTCCTGAAGGCCAACCAAAATGCAAATGGGGAGTAGCAATCTTAGGTATCTCATAGCCAGAATTTTTAATCATTCGTTTTGAAATTTAGCTCAATTTTAATTTGAGGGCCCGATTGTAGATACCAAATGGGATACTTTTTTTCCACACTTGTTAGGATGGCACTTTGAATACATTAAGAATTATTGAACGAATTATATGATTCAATACGACCCTGTGATCTTTTTGATTAGTCTATTGCCATAAGGCCCTTAAAAGCTTCTGGTCATTGACAAAAACAAAAAGGGGTGGTCTTACGATCCACCCCATCTTGACCACCTAAACGATATCTAATGGTTGATAAGAAATTTTTTCGTCCGTAACGATTTACCTGATTGAACCACCAATTGGTAGAAACCGGCTCTATAACCAGCCACAGGGATCTGCAACAAGCTTCCATGAGCTGCATCTGCTCTAAAAACTATCCTACCGGTGAAGTCTACCAGGTGGATTTGCGATGTTCGATCAACAGGCCATTCTCTCAGATCGACTTGAAGAAAATCGGAAGCAGGATTAGGGAATACTTGAACATAGAGAGGTATCAAATCAGTTCTGTCACTTATTGTTTCGAGTGCCAACCTAGAGTTGTTCACTGCATTGGCTACATTGATCAGCGACGTGGTAGAGAAAAAATACCATGGTGAATGATCACTGGACTCGATCCCACATATAGCTTCCACTTTGAATTGATACTGTCCTCCCGGTACAAGACCGCTTACTCTGATCTGGGTATTTTCGGTTTGGACTTCTAGATTAAATGGTGTTGTGTTTTCGTTGTCTTCGATTTCTACTTCATACCCAGTTACCCCTTCTATGGCCCCCCAGGACAAAGTGGCTGCATCAAAAGTGATGTCAATGGCAGTCAAATCCTGAGGAACAGCGCAACTTCCCGGATTGCCAGCTCCTCCCCCAGCACCATTAGTCGAGGTCGTAAAAAAGAACAGAGGGGAGTGGTCACTCGATAGTGTATCACAAAGCGATTTGACTTTGAATTTGTAGTTGCCACCTGCTACTAACCCATTGACAGCAAGCTCGGAACCCGCAGTCACCAATTGGAGATCGAAAACCGGTGTATTCTCTGCATCCTCGACTTCTACTTCGTAATTGTCTGCGCCCGCCACTGCCGTCCAGGTTAACTGAGCACTCGTGTCTGTAATATTACTCACCGCCAATCCGGAAGGAATTCCACAAGAACCTGTCGATGGGCCAGCATCCCCATTGCTTCCCCCGACAAAGAACAACCAAGGACTATGATCACTGGAATCCTCTCCACACAAAGCCTTGACCTTGAACTTATATTGACCACCCTCAACCAACCCTTCCACGATAATCGAAGTGGCTGCCGTATTGGCATTAAACAGGAAGGTTGGCGTGTTTTCATCATCCTCTACTTCAACTTCATATCCACTTGCTCCCTCCACTGCGTTCCAACTTAATTCTACGCTGGTATTCGTAATTGCATTTGCAACCAATCCAGTCGGGATAGTGGTGCAATTACCACCTCCGGGTGTGGTTCCTCCATTCCCTCCATCGCCAGTGGAAAAAAAGAGCCAGGGAGAATGATCACTAGAACCACTGCTACAAACAGCTTTTACCTTGAACTTATAATTACCACCGGCAGACAAACCTTCTATTGTGATCGTTGTGTTGGCGGTATTGATGTTTACCATAAACGGTGGCGTATTTTCATCATCCTCCACTTCCACCTCGTAGCTCACGGCCCCCGAAACGGCATTCCAACTTAGATCTGCAGTGGTACCAGTAATATTACCAGCTGCAAGTCCGGAAGGGATGGTGGTACAATTCTCACCACCTCCGGTATTCCCACCGTTTCCTCCGGATCCATCGGTGTTGAAGAAGAACCAGGGTGAGTGATCACTAGAGCCACTGCTGCAGATGGCCTTCACCTTAAACTTGTATTCTCCCCCCGTACTAAGTCCACTCACATTTATTGAGGTATTTACTGTATTGAAGTTCATTTCAAAGGGAGGGGTATTGTCTCCGTCTTCGACTTCCACTTCGTAACCAGTCGCCCCTGACACAGCATTCCAAGACAATGTAGCACCAGTGGCGCTCAAACCGGAAACTGTGAGGCCATCAGGAATGGCAGTGCAGTTATCACCACCGTTTCCTGAACCTCCTCCCCCACCGTCACCGGCCGAACTAAAGAAAAATCTGTCTGACCAATCACTGTGATCTCCACCACAGATCGAGCGTACCTTGAACTTGTACTCGGATCCGCTTTGCAAGCCTCCTACTGTGTAGGTAGTTCCACTGACCGTAGTTTCTACCTCAAAGGGAATAGGATTATTGTTGGCATCCTCGACATTCACATCATATTGAGAAACACCATCAACGGCAGACCACGAAAGGTCCGCAGAGCTGCCAGATGTACTAACAAGAGCTAAGCCACCAGGTGACGGGCACTCCTGACCAAGGACAGGATGAATAATTCCAATAAAAAGAAAAATAGATAGAGTGTGCAGGACAATTCTGGTATTCATGTTTCAACATCTTTAGAAAAATTATTAAATGAACTAACCTGCGTAGTCAAAGGTAGATGAATGCGAACTAGAGTCACAAGGTGCATTCACTCAGCAAGTAGTCTATCACATCCGAACAAGGTAACGACCAAGCTCAAATGGAAAAATCACATGATGAGTGGTATTGGAATAAGATGCACTCGGTGATATAGAAAGGAATCCTTTTCCTTTTCTATTGGTGAGATTTGAATAATTTCGTAGTCCTCATAGTTTACGCAGATAAAATGCCTGTGAAGTCAAGCCAACACATTCTCATTTATGACACGACGTTGCGAGATGGTACGCAAGGTGAAGGCATTTCATTTAGTGCAGAAGACAAGCTTTTGTTGGCGCATCGAATGGATGAGTTTGGTTTTGACTATATCGAAGGTGGATGGCCGGGTTCAAATCCAAGGGATATGGAATTCTTCCGGGTAGCCAAAGGGCATCAGTTCAAGCATGCGAAACTAGCTGCCTTCGGATCTACCAGAAGAGCCAACCTCGAAGCAGCTGAGGATCCTCAGCTGCATCAATTGATTGAAGCCGATACGCCAGTAGTCACCATCTTTGGGAAAAGTTGGACCCTGCATGTGACGGACGTTTTGAAGACAACTCTGGAAGAGAATCTCAACATGATCCGTGAATCAGTGGCTTTCTTGAAGGATGCTGGAAAAGAAGTAGTCTACGATGCCGAGCACTTTTTCGATGGGTATAAAAAAAATCCGGAATATGCCCTATCGACCTTACGCGCAGCAGTCAGTGGTGGTGCAGACTTTGTAGTGCTATGTGACACAAACGGCGGAACGCAAATTCTTGAATTTGCAGACATTATGAACACTGTAAAAGATTTCTGCGGTAAGACCCCTTTGGGAATACATTGTCACAATGACTGTGGACTGGGAGTTGCCCTATCCCTGGCTGGAGCTGAAGCAGGAGCTACAATGATCCAAGGGACCGTAAATGGCTATGGTGAACGGGTGGGAAATGCCAATCTGACCTCGATTGTTCCTAATCTCTATTTTAAGATGGGATATTCATTGGCATGCGAAGCCAACATGGATCATTTACGGAAATTCTCGATTGATGTGGATAAGATGGCAAACATGACACCGAATAAGAAAGAGCCATTTGTGGGTGAGAGTGCTTTCGCACATAAAGGTGGAGTGCATGCCAATGCTGCAAAGAAAGTAGCTCGCAGCTATGAGCATATGCCACCGGAGAAAGTGGGCAATCGTCAACGCATTCTTTTATCCGATATGTCTGGAAGCAGTAGTGTCTTCATCAAAGCAAAACAGCTGGGAATTGATCTAAAAGAAAAGTCGCCCGAAATGCGGGCATTCCTGGTCAAGCTGAAGGAACTGGAAAATAAAGGGTATGAATTTGAGAATGCCGATGCCTCCTTATTTGTTCTGCTTCATCAGCATTTCCTGGGATTTGAAGATCGCTTTGAACTGGTGAGCTATCGTACAATATCTGAAGTAGTACGCAACTCAAACACTAACATTTCAGAAGCAGTTGTCAAGCTAAGAATTGAAGACGATCCAAAAATCCAGTTTAGTGTTTCCGAATCATCCGGACCAGTAGGAGCAATGGACCATGCGATGAGAAGAGCTTTCGGACAACATTTTCCGGAGTTGGGAAAAGTGGATTTGTTGGATTATAAAGTACGGATACTTCAGACTGGCCTCGGAACGGATTCGGTAGTGCAGGTCTTGATGAAGTCTGGCGATGGAGAAGAGTCGTGGTGGACATGCGGCGCCGATCACAGTATAA
>Ga0224512_10005140_pt1 | contig 10868 bp, 9 predicted proteins | sample SF_May12_sed_USG_4_FD_169103 | JGI IMG/M metagenome (GOLD analysis project Ga0224512, IMG submission 169103) | Sediment microbial communities from San Francisco Bay, California, United States - SF_May12_sed_USGS_13 | ecosystem: Environmental > Aquatic > Marine > Sediment | place: USA: California...
TTAATTGCTTGAAGTGCCGAACGACGGCGAGCCGCGATCTCGGCCGTTTCCCAAGAAGCCGCGCCTGCGTTTCTTCAAAGGTTTCTTTGTCTGAATGCATAGCAATTTCAAACAGGGAGACCTAACAGCTGATTCATGCGCGATGGCGACGTATCCAAGTATCTATATTCTTGGATTCGACCTGAATCTGACTATACGCGTTGCGCAGCCAGCGGAAACTTTTCATAAATGCATATTTGCGCCAGTTTCGCGAAGATAATGATTAAGGGTGATTAAGGGTGATCGGCAGGTCCCGCACACGTATTCCAGCGGCAGCAAAAATCGCGTTGCCGATCGCCGGCGCTACGGCGATCACGGGTGGTTCGCCCAGACCCGTCGGAAACTCGGTGCTGTCGATGAACTTGATATCGAGCTCCGGCACATCGGCCATCCTGAGTGGCGTGTAGGTATCGAGGTTACGCTGGCTGACCTGTCCGTCCACGAAAGACGCGCCTTCGTGCAGCGCAAGGCTCACGCCCCAAAGCGTCGCGCCCTCGGCCTGCGCCATGGCGCCGTCGGGATGTACAACCGTGCCGCAGTCGATCGACTGCCAGATTTTTTTGACTTCGACCGACTTGCTGTCCTTATCGACCGCGACGTGTGCCACGCACGCAATCCAGGTGGCCATGTCGCGTTGCTGCCCAAAGCAGCAGGCGACACCGAGGGCCTCCCCCTCTGGCAGTTCGCGCCCCCAGCCGGACCGCTCGCGAACGTCTTTGAGCACCGCCGCCTGTCGTGCGGCACCACCGACGGCACCATGCTGATCGCCAGCATTCTTGCCGGCTGCATCCAGCCGGGCCAGGCGAAATTCGATCGGGTCCTGGCCGGCCCGATTGGCGAGTTCATCCATGAACGACTCGACGCCCCAGCCCGTCCAGCCCGGGCCGACTGACCGCAAGTAGCCTGGCAGGAAGGTCCGCTGCGCAAGATCGTTATTGATTGCACGCACGCGATGATTCGGCAGCGTGTACCAGTGATCAGCACCGGCGATCGAAAACCCGTCGAATTTGCCATTGCCGTCGACACCGGTACCCAAAAAGCTTGGCAGCAGTGTCAGCGTCGGCCAGCCCGCCGCCGCGGCGTGCTCGATGGCGGTCAGCGTTCCGTCCGCGTCAAAAGACGCGTCGAATTGCTGCACGGATGGCGACCGCACGCAGTCCAGCCGGCTGTCGTCTTCGCGCTGAAATACAAGCTTGACCGGCTTGCCGAGCTGCTGCGCCGCCAGCGCCGCAGGAATCATATAGTCGCCCCACAGGCGCCGGCCGAATCCACCACCGAGATAATATTGGTGAATAACAATGTTTGCCTCGTCCATCTCCAGCACGGCGGCGAGCGTCGGCAACATCGCCGCGCGGTACTGGTTGCCCGCATGGACATGGCATGTGCCGTCAACAATTTCGACAAGCGCGTTGACAGGCTCGAGCGGGAAGTGCATCGCCGTCGCGGTTCGATACGTTGCACCGAATGAGTCCACAGCCAGAGCTTGCGCCGCCGTGACATCGCCTTCATCAACGAATCGTGTGCCAAGGCTCTTGTCAGCGGCAAGCCGTGCGCCTTCGGCGAAAATGTCCGCTTCGCTGACGGTGGCCGTTGGGCCCGCCTCCCAGTCGATGGTGACGGCCGCTGCCGCCTTCATCGCGCTGGGAAAATCATCGGCAATGACGACGGCCCAACCCTCGATCAAGCCGCTCGGATCAGTCAACTCCAGCGTCTGCTGGTACCCGGGGATATCCCTGGCCGCACTGTCATCGATGCTTTTGATCGAACTGCCGTAACGCGTTGGCGGCAGCATCGGGTGTGCAAACACCATGCCCGGCAACTCGGCGTCGATGCCGTAGACGGCTGCGCCGCGCGACTTATCGGGAATGTCGTTGGCGCGGGTATCGTGCCCGATGTAGCGCCGCGCAGGCGCCGGTTTGAGCGGCAACGCGCCAAGCTCTTCGTCGCTGAAGGTGCGGCTGACGTCACCTTTACGAACGATGTCCGCGAATGACACATGTTGGCCATTTGCCGATACCTTACTGTCTGCCACCGTGCAGTCGGCCGGATCCACGCCGAGCATCACAGCGCCGGCGTCTCGCAATATCGTTCGGCCGGCAGCGCCGGCTTGGGAAATCATCGTGAATGAGGTGAACACCGACCAGGAGCCCCCGGTGACATCCCCGAGCGACACGCCCGGAATTAGCCGCCCCCATTTCGGATCACTGTCAGCGTGCGTGAAACTCACGTCGTCCCAATCGGCACCGAGCTCATCGGCAATAATGCGCGCCAGCGCCGTGCCGACGTGCTGGCCCATTTCGGCTTTCGGGATGTTCATCCGGATGGCGCCGTCGCTATCGATCTCGAACCAGATGGACGGCGCGAAACTCGCGCTGGCACCGTTACTTGCAATATCAGTGGCCGCTTCTTCGCGGCCGCAACCGGGTAATACAACACCGAGTCCCATGACGAGGCTCGCGCCCGCACTGCCGGCCAGAAATGTCCGGCGGCTGATCGCGCCCGTTAATTTTTCTGCTTGCATTGCCATGACTATGCCTCGTCTGCGCCGGCAGCGACCTTGATCGCTTTGCGGATTCGCGTATACGCCATGCAGCGACACAGATTGCCGTTCATCGCAGTCGAAATCTGCGCGTCGGTCGGGTTGGCATTGCGCTCGAGAAAACTCGCGGCCTGCATGATTTGACCGGACTGGCAATAGCCGCACTGCGGAACCTGATTATCGATCCAGGCCTGCTGCAGAGCTTTACCGACGTCGGTCGCAAGACCTTCGATCGTCGTTACCGCCCGCCCGGCGACCGTGGCGACCGGCGTGATGCAGGAACGTGTGGCGACGCCATCGATGTGCACGGTGCAGGCGCCGCACATGGCGATGCCACAGCCGAATTTCGTGCCTTTGAGTTTGAGCTCGTCCCGCACCACCCACAGCAAGGGCGTATCGGCCTCGCTCGCGGATGCGACGGGTTTCCCATTGAGTTCGAATTCGATCACGGCGACTCCCCCGAATCCTTGTTACCCCTAAACAGTTTAATACATCGCCGCTGCGGATAGCACGGGGCAGGAATTACGGTGACTGTCCCCGTAATTCGTGCCCTTAATTGAAGCCCCAAAAAATCCACTAATCTCATCATCCCCAAAGTAGCGACTTTGCAATACTCGAGCAGCCGCTCTCTTAGATATTCTTTCCGCTCCGCCGATGCCTCCGCATCAATCGCTTCAAGATAAGCGCGCTGCCGAAGCCGGCAGGAAGCTTTTTCGACTGCTCACGCCGATTAAAGCGCGTACCGCTTGAGTCCTGGTTTCGAAAAAAGGGGTCTGAAACTGATTCAGCCTGACCAGTTCAAGGTAACACCGGCACCTTTCTCAGCCGGTGTACAAGCGGAAAATCGTCTCCAGCACGGGAGCGCCCTTGTGGGTGCAGCGGATCCGCCGCTCCTTGGTCTGTCCGGAATTCAAGCCGTCGACCGTCTGGTACATGGGCACGAACAGGTGGCCGCGCGCCGCGGGCAGGTCGACACTGCGCGGGATCGGCGGCGGGCCGTCGCGGGGCTGGCTGCCGACGCGCTGCGATTCAATCGGCTTGCCGTCTTCGCCGAGCGGCGCCATGCTGATGTTGACGTCTTCCGGCGAATCGCCACTGGCCAGCACTTTGCCGAACAGTCCGAGAAGCTCGGCCATGCCGTCTTCGCCCTGGCTGTCTTCTCCCACGCCCCGGCTCGTCATCGCGTCCCCACCCTGCTTGAGCAAATCGCCGACGAAGTCTTTGTCCCCTCCACTCGTGGACGTCGAGCACTCCAGAGGTGCCGACGGGTCGGCATTGTCGTAATCGAATTCCATACCGAAGCGCGTGCAATCGCCGCCCGCACACGAGTCCTCCCCATATATCCGAATGTCGGTTGCCTGTTGGCACACGCTGTCACCGCACACCAGGCCCGAGCGGAATGCCGAGACGCGCATCGCATCAGCCCCAGCTTCCGGGTATGAATCGAACACGGGGTCTACCCGAGCACCGTCGGCCGCCGTGCAACCGATGCTTCCGGAGCATTGTCGGCTCGCGTCACCAGGGCAGCGGTATGCGGGTTCGAGTGCGCTGGGCGCGTCGCGCGTGTAGATGAAGCTGATCTGGCCGTCGTAGGGCCCGCCCCCGCCCAACCACGACGCTGAGGACTCAAAGCCAAAGCGCTCCATCACCTCGGCGTCACACTGAGTCTGGCATTCGCCGCCCCGGGCGCTGTCTTGCAGGCATGCGTCAAGACAGTCGTCGTGCACGCGACAACCCTGATGGGTGCCGCATTCATAGGTCACGACCCGACGCAGCTGCGCAGAATCCAGACACTCATAAGAAACAGTCTCCGCACAGCTATCCGGACAACCTGAACCGCAGGCGCCGCGACATTGATTGGCACTGTTGCCGGCCTGCGGCCCAAAGGCGTTGCGAACGGTCGCGCCGGGCTCAGCGGACCATTGCGCATGGGCCGGGATCGCCGCCAGCAGAGCAACGATTGCCAACGCGATTGAGAGAGCAGTCGGATGTGCTTTATTCACGAGATCAATCCCCCCTCGGCGGCTCTTTACATACCTGGCAGTCAACCTTGCGGAAAAGGTGCCGGGCTTATTTTCTTATGAGCATCTCGCCGACATTAATAACGCTAATTGCAGGCCTGATCAACCGCCAATCTGTGAATTAAGGGGAATTAGCCTTCGCGCTCCTTGTTAAGCTCGATAACGAATGCTTCATCGACCTCGGTGACGCCGCGCGCCTTGGCCTGCTTCACGATGCCCTTGAGCACGTTCTGCACGAAGGCATTGGGTATACCGGTGAGTTGCTTGCAGGCCTCCATCGTGAATCGCACCTCGTCATCGAGGCGATTGGCCTCGTAGTGCACGATCTCATGATTGGCCCCCAGGTCGGGAATCGGCAGTTTGTAGGCGGGCTGGGTTTCGCCGAACCAGAAGGTGCTGCCGCCCCGGAAGCCGAAGGTCAGCGGAATCCGCGGCATCTTGTCGCCGCTGCCATCGACATACTTCATCCAGTGTTCTTTAACCAGAATCGTGTCGATATTCAGCAACAGGTGTGCCGACGGTGAATCGCGCAGGATCGGGTTTTCGTTGATGCGGTCGACGTCCAGCGTGCACTCGTAGACCTGGAACGCCTCCGCCAGGATCTTCGGGCAACTGTCGTCGGCCGCGCGCTCAGGGGTCGGGCTGTGGATCAGTTCGAAGGTGTTGTAGGCCATCTTTTCCGCGGTCGTCTGGCCCGGATAGCCGAATTTGAGGATCGTTTTGATCTGTTCCTCATCGTATTCGATGAAATTCAGCGCACACTTGCGGGTGCGCCAAACGTTCGTGGCGGTATTGGACGTATTTCGACTGATCACCATCCAGGAGCGGCCGGTATTCACTTCGAACGGAAAACTCAGCTGGTACGGGCCGATATTCGTCTGCCCGTCTTCGCTGACCGACGTAATCAGCGCAAAGCTCGACCCCAGAAAGGAACAGCGCTGATACCAGTTGTCCCGCATGGGACTGACGACAAATGTATCGGACGTGGCGGAATCGGGCATAGGGTTTTCCTGAATGTTGAGCGGCCAGCAAGGATAGCAGAGAGAAAATGAGTTAATTAAGGGGACAGTGACCGTAATTCACAACAGATATAGGGGCGTTTTGACGACTCTTTCGAATTACGGTCACTGTCCCCTTAATTATTTTCTGTACTCTTAATTCACGACGCCAACCGCGTTCAGTCTTCCACACCCACAGCGATCACAATGAGAACCGCATAGTCTTGCTTCTGACAGCCCTGGACCGAGGGCATCGCAGCACCCGGGGCAACGCGAAACGCATCGCGCGGCGCGTTGACCGGCGCACACGATCCATCGCCCGTCGCCGGTGTATAGCGTGCGGAACGACAGCCGAGGTGGGTCACATCATAGAGCGTCGCGCCGTCGGCAAGCGCCCAGCGGCTGTCACCATTCTCGCCGGCAGCATGAATAGTGAGCACAGTCGTCACCTCGCGGTCGCCCGTGACCAGGTATTGGCCAGGTGCGAGCGGAAATTCGGGTTGCTCCATGATCAGGCCGTTTTCCTCCAGCCACCAGTCGCTGGCATCGAATCGCCAGCCCGCCGGGGCGACGCCGCCCGCCTCTTGCAACCGATCATAGCGATTCAGTCTGACGCCGCGAGGACCCGGGTCGACAGGCCACAGACCCCACGCTTGCGCGCCGCCACCGGACGTCGCAGCGGGATCACCTAACGCCGCGATGAACTGCGCGGGAATACGTTTGAACTGCATCTCGCTCCCGTCTGCCGCATGAACCGATTGGACCACGATGACCAAAGCCACAAGCAAGTATAAATAGCGTCGAACCGAATCATGAGCTGCATGTCGGCTCATCATTAATTCTGCAGATTCCTCGCCAGAAATGCCGTCGTGTGCTTCCACGCATCCGCAGCCGCTTCCGGGTTGTAGTCCTGGCCACTCGGGTTGGAGAAGGCATGTGCCGCATCCCGGTACATGTAGAACTCCAGGTCTTTTTTCAGGTCCGCCATCGACGCAGCAAAGCGATAGACCATTTTCGGCGGCACGATAAAATCGTCGCCGGCGAAGATGCCGAGGACCGGCATGTCCAGCACTTCCAGTTCTGCCTTGTCATCCGTGACCCGGCCGTAATAGACCACCGTCGCATCGATATCCGCCGGATAGGTCAACGCCGTCAACATCGACCAGCGGCCGCCCTGGCACCAGCCGATCACGCCGATGCGCGACACACCGTCCAGCGTCTTGAGATAAGCAATGGCGTCTTTGAGGTTAGCCAGGGCAACCTCCTTGTTTTCGCTCAGCACGCGGCCCATCAGCATGGCGTCTTTCGGCGTATCGGCGGTCTTGCCCCGGTGCAGGTCGACCGCGAGCGCCACGTAACCCTCGCCCGCGAGTCGCTCGGCGGCCCGCCGAACATTGTCGTTAAGACCCCACCATTCGTGGATAACGATCACTGCCGGCAACGCACCGGCCGCATTATCGGGTCGCGCCAGCCAGCCCTGGATATCCTGGCCATCGACGCTGTGGTACACCACCGCCGTGCCGCTCACCGGCTGCGCGGGCGCATAGGACGTCATCGGTGAAGCCACCGGCGTGTCGTTGCCGTGCTCCTGCATGGTCGCGTCGAGTTCCTGCTCGTCGGCGCTTTGCGTTGCTGAACACCCGGCGCACAGTACCGTCAGACCCAAAGTAATTACTATCGCTATCTGCCCCTGTCGCATGTCAGACCTCTTCATTATTAAGTGCTAAATCATCAACTTTAGAATAAATGCAGCCGAACCGCATTTTTGAAAACTGTTCCACGACGTTAACGCGAATCAGTCGATCAATTCCAGCCATTCACCGGCCGGGCCTTCGATGACCGCCACCTTGCGGCCATTGTAGGGCGGCAGATCAATGCTGCGCGGTGCGGCGCGGTAGTCAAGGTTCAGCTCACTCAGCGGTGCCGACATGAAACTGACCATCGCCAGACCCTCCGGGAGCTGGCCTTCCGGGACCGTGCGGCGCTCTATATAAGGCGGCAGTTCTTCGAGTTCGATCAGGAAACTGCGCCCGGGAATGCGCGCCAGCGACACCGGGTACGCCGTCAACGGCGGCAGACCAGGGATTCGTGGAGCCGGCCTTCGTCCGCGAGCCGGTAGTCGAGCAGGTCGCAATAAACCGGGATGCAGGCGTTCAGATCGAATTAGAGGGACAGTGACCCTGATTCACCCGCGTGCTCAATGTCGCTCTGAATTCCATCGAATTAGGGTCACTGTCCCTCTAATTCGAGAAAAAATGCGGCTCGACACCATATTTTTTATTGAGTAAGCCATCTTGCAATATTGCTGATTGCTTTTTGTAACAAGTTCATTGGCGCCACTATAAATTCGTCAAACACCAGCTCTTTTTCTGCGTCAGATTCCTGAAGCGCTGTATTCAACTTCAGCAGGTCTTGCAGCTCTAAATCGAGTGCTGCTTCATTGGGTTGGAATGTGGTCCCTATCGGGTAATATTTGCCCGGCTCGCGGGTCATTTCAATGTGTGCGCCTAGTATCGCACTGACATCATGCGAACCCGAAAATGACACTAAACGAGCAATACTGCTTTTGTAGTCCTCCCAATCTTTAATATAGATGTATCCCGGATATACGGTGTCACCGGTAAGTAACCATTTTGTCTGGGGGTCATAAATAGTAATAGCCTCTTCCTGGTGCCCCGGCGTAGGAATAACGGTCAATTTTCGCCCGCCGAGATCAAGACTCGCGGTTCCTGAAGGCCACACTCTGAATCCAAAAAAGTTTTTAACAGCGTCACCGCTGGGAGTCACTAAAGTGGTCCTTGGCTTTTCTTTAAACTGCGAGTCACCTTTATAGTGATCGCTATGGCTGTGCGAATGTACTATCAAGATTTCCTTAGTCGCCAGAGTCTCTTCACCGATGGCAGATTGAACCGTTTTAAACAGAGGAAATTCAAAAGCGCTTTCCGTAGCGCCTGTATCTAAAACGAGCACCTTGCTCGCTCCGACCAGTACATAAATAAATGGTGCTTCAAAGCTCAAACATTTATTTTGGCGAAGTATGAAAGTTGTTTCATCATGGCTATACACATCAATCGCCGCGTCTTCGTTGACTGCACAATCAATGGCGCCGTGAATCCAGCCATCTTTACCCAATACAGATTCTCTCTGAAGAGAAGGCTCATGTGAGTCCGCATTTGCGTCAGATGCTGCAGCAAGGCGACCGCTGGCAAAAGCCAAAAGAATTGCTGTTATCAATACGAAGTGCATATGAAGTTAAAAGGACAGTGACCTTTTTTATTCCGACCATTCAACGCCTTGAAAATATTGATTACGCTTATCGAATTAGAGGGACAGTGAACCTAATTCGATGGGAATCGCAGCGACGTTGAGTACCCGAGTGAATTACGGTCACTGTCCGCTTAATTGCTGCAGCCGCTTCTGACTGTTGCGTTTGGTGTAGCCAATCCAGGAACGGGCATTGAAATTGGTCTGCTGTTTTTCGAGTTGTTTCAACACTGAAACGTGAACCGTAAGTGCCGCCGGGTCATCAGGATCGACGGCCAGCGCGGCATCGGCGAGATTCAGGCTCTCCACGAGACGCCCTTCCTGGTCCAGCTGCTGGGCGCGCGCCACCACTTTTTCCGTGCCTCCGGCCAGCGCCACCAGTTCCCGGATTTTCACGTCGGGAGATTCAGACAACAGGGTTGCGGGATTTCCATCGAACCAGCCCGCATAGCCGTGATAGATCCCGCGCACACTCCAACCGACCGCACCATAAGACTCGTTCATCGAGAACCGGTCAGGAAGTTGAACTTCCCGCATCACGGTGTACACGTCCTTGCCGTCGTTCAGTCCTTGCACGGTGGCGTCGTGGACATATTCGATCGCGTCGCGGTATTCGGTCAGCGTGGCCTGGATGTGATCCGCGCCCCGCAGGGGTTTCGCATGTGCGACCAGCACCAGTTCCGGGCGCAACGCGAGCACCGTGTCGATCGAGGCGACGTAGTCCAGCGCAAAGCGGGGCGGGGCGCCGCGCAGCGCCGCGATATTCGGAAAACTGCTGTAATAGTTGTCGCCGATGAACGCTGCCTTGAGTTCCGGAATCCACACCGTCGAGTGATCGTAAGTTTCACCCGGCGTATGCAGTAACTTAAAGGTCAGTCCGCCCAGGCTGAATTCGTACGCTTCATCGAAAAGTATCGTGGTCGGTAACTCCGCCGCAAAATTTCCCTTGGATTCGACCTCCATGTGTGGCGCGAGGAACTGGGCCTCGTTGCGGTAAGCGAAGAACCCGGCCAGACGTTCACGATAGTGCGCATATTCGGGAAACCTCTTCTGCGCGATGACTTCGGTGCCTGCTTCTTTCCACAGATCGATACCGCCGGTGTGATCTTCGTGAGCGTGCGTCAGCACGATGTATTTCACCGGCGCCGAACTCAATTCTTTCAGCAATTCGACGTGACGCGGGGCGGCGTCCCGTGTGGACGTGTCAATAACGACATTGCCCTGTTCGGTGACGACCATAAAGCTTCTGCTCATGTCGCTCGCCATGTAAATATTGTCGGTGACCCTGACAGCCTTGACGGTTCGCGCGACAGCGGTCGGAGCAAAGATAATGAATTGAGCTATAAGGAGAGTAACTAAAACGGCTCGGCCGAGGCTCGGCCGTTCGAAACGAGAATTCGTGCGTAAGACATTTTTCATTTTTATCGCTCCGCGTTAATTGTGGTCGAACCGCAATGACAGAACATCGGGTCGATCCGTTTCTTAATCGATCAGTTCCAGCCATTCGCCGGCCGGGCCTTCGATGACCGCGACCTGGCGGCCATTGTAAGGCGGCAGATCAATGGTGCGCGGTTCGGCGCGGTAGTCAAGGTCGAGCTCACTCAGCGGTGCCGACGTGAAACTCACCATCGCCAGACCCTCGGGCAGCTGGCCGTCCGGGACTCTGCGGCGCTCTATATAAGGTGGCAACTCTTCGAGTTCGATCAGAAAACTGCGCCCGGGGATGCGTGCCAGCGACACCGGGTACGCCGTCAACGGCGGCAGCCCCAGCACGCGCGACATCTGGCCGATACGAAACGGCTCGATGTCCGAAACCCACAGCCCGAGCACGCCACCATAAAACGCATGGATGTCCGCCATCGACAGGCCACCGACGACCATGATGAACGGCCGGTCGACGAAGCATTTCGCGCCGTGTAAGCCATAGCGACTGCCGCCCGGCAGGATGCGCGTGAAATACATGAGCTCGCCTGCTGGCCCTGCCATTTGCAGTGCGCGTGCGGATTT
>Ga0224512_10005141_pt1 | contig 10868 bp, 11 predicted proteins | sample SF_May12_sed_USG_4_FD_169103 | JGI IMG/M metagenome (GOLD analysis project Ga0224512, IMG submission 169103) | Sediment microbial communities from San Francisco Bay, California, United States - SF_May12_sed_USGS_13 | ecosystem: Environmental > Aquatic > Marine > Sediment | place: USA...
CATGATGCCGCCTTCATTTACGAGATCGTCGTTGACCGACTGGATGAAGCAGGCATGCGGCTGGGGATGTTCGTAGGAAGTCTTCGACCGGGTCAGCTTGCCGGTCTGGAAATCGACGTAATAATGGCCCTGGCTCGGACCATCGATGCCATAGGCCCAGTGGAGGCCGGTGTTGAACCATTGCGGCGAATTGGGCGCCGCCTTCTGGCTCGCCAGCATGAACCGCATTTCATCGAAAAAGGCGCGGGCGTCGGATTCAGAGTCGAAATAGCCGCCCTTCCAGCCCCAATAGGTCCAGGTGCCGGCCAGCCGGTCGAAGACCTGCCGGCAATCGGTTTCCGGACCGGTGCGCTGGTCCTTCGGCAGACTTGCCAGAGCCTCCTTGTCGGCTTCCGAGCGCCACAGCCAGGAAGGAATGGTATTTTCCTCGATTTTTTTCAGGCGCGCCGGAACGCCGGCCTTGCGGAAATATTTCTGCGCAATGATGTCGGCAGCAACCTGGCTCCAGGCGGCCGGAACCTGGATATTTTCAAGCCGGAAGACGATGGAGCCGTCCGGATTGCGAATTTCGCTGGTCGTCGTGCCGAATTCAATCGTGTCGTAGGGCGAAACGCCCTCATTGGTGTAATGGCGCTCAATGCGCATAGTGCCCCGCTCCTGTCTCGTCCCTGCCGGCGCCCGGGCGTCGGCAAAATGATTTCCAGCCGGTCAGCCCGAGCCGGCCAAAACGAAGGGCGGTCTCTCGCGATCCGCCCATTTTATCCGACAGGTCCGCCGCGTGACAGCCGATTTCACGGAAATCTCCGAAAAGTGGCCGCCCGGATCCATCTTCAACGCACCTGCTACACCCAACCCTGCGGCATTGACTATCCCTATATAGTGTAAACCACAGGTTAAGACTACTACATATTGTGTTATTGACGTGTCGACATAAAACTCCGTTCGTTGCCGGCCGGTCTGGCCGCGCACCGTTTGCCTTTGAGGCGTGGATTGCTGAAACTCTGCTGAACTGATGCCGCCTTAGCCGCCAACTGAAAATCCCGCAACGCAGCGACAACAGATTCGAAGGCTACTCAAACCGCCTTCCACCCGTCAAGCCGCGAACTAGGTCTCGTAGGTGATTTTTTGCGTCAATCTATATCTGGTGTGCCGTTTTTAGAATTGCGGGGAAAAGCGGTGGCTTTTAGATGGCAATGCCCGCGCCGCGTTGACGGGCGGTGATTCGGAAATTTCAAGGGCTTTGCGCGGCCGGCAAAACGACCCTATAAGACGGCGGAACCCCGGCGCGGCCGGCCTTGATATTCCAGACACAGGCAAGCGAGGCCGATGGCGCCGAAAATCCACATTCTGAACGGACCGAACCTTGATCGCCTCGGCCAGCGCGAGCCTGATGTTTACGGCGACCTAACGCTGGCCGACATAGAAAGGCGGGCGGACGAGCGGGCAAAGGCGCGCGGCTTTGCCATTGTCTTCCGGCAATCCAATCACGAAGGCCAGCTCATCGACTGGATACACGAGGCTGGCGATTCGGCCGGCATTATTCTGAACGCCGGGGCTTACACCCACACATCGATCGCCCTGCATGATGCCATAAAGTCGGTCGCCGCGCCGGTCATTGAGGTGCATTTGTCGAATGTCTTTGCGCGCGAGCCGTTTCGCCACCATTCCACATTGTCGCCAGTCGTCCGGGGTGTCATCTGCGGCTTTGGCGGCAACTCCTATTGCCTGGCAATCGATGCGCTCGCCGACCTGGCTGCCCAATAAACCGGCGTGATAAAAACGGAAGCGGACCATGGCGGCAAAAAATAGAACGATCGACAAGGATCTCATTCGCGAACTCGCTGCGCTGCTCAAGGAGGTCGACCTTGCCGAGATCGAGGTCGAGCAGGACGATTTCCGCATCCGTGTCTCGCGCACCGTCACCGGCACCGCCGCGGGCCCTGTTGCCGTTGGCGGCGCGCCGGCCCCCGCCACATCGGCAGAGCCGGCCGCACCGGCCCCCTCACCGCAAATGCCGACCGATATGGCTGCCCATCCCGGTGCCATGCCTTCGCCGATGGTCGGCACGGTCTATCTGGCGCCCGAACCCGGAGCGCGCCACTTCGTCGAAATTGGCGACAAGGTCATTGCCGGTCAGACGGTGCTGATCGTGGAAGCCATGAAGCACATGAACGAGGTGGCCGCCCCGCATGGCGGGACGGTGACCGCAATCCTCGTTGAAGACGGTCAGCCGGTGGAATTCGGTCAGCCGCTGATGATTATTGAGTAGATTGGGTCTGGACCCAAGGACGCCGAAAGCGGAATCGCGGCCATGTTCTCCAAGGTGCTGATTGCCAATCGCGGGGAAATCGCCTTGCGCGTCCTGCGCGCCTGCAAGGAGCTTGGCGTGCAAACCGTCGCGGTTCACTCCAGCGCCGATGCCGACGCCATGCATGTCCGTCTTGCCGATGAAAGCGTCTGTATTGGTCCCCCGGCGGCGGCGCAGAGCTATCTGAACATTCCCAGCATCGTCTCGGCCTGCGAGATCACCGGCGCCGACGCGGTCCATCCCGGTTACGGCTTCTTGTCGGAAAACGCCCGCTTTGCCGACATCCTTGACGCCCATGGCATTGCCTTCATCGGGCCTTCCGCCGAGCATATCCGGCTCATGGGCGACAAGATAACCGCCAAGGAGACGGTCGCCAAACTCGGCATTCCGGTGGTGCCCGGATCCGATGGCGCCGTGACCTCGGAGGAAGCCGCGGGCATCGCCGCTGATATCGGCTATCCGGTTCTGGTCAAAGCGGCGGCGGGCGGCGGCGGCCGCGGCATGAAGGTGGCGCAGACGCCGGCCGACCTCGCCAGGGCCCTGTCGACGGCGCGGGCCGAGGCCAAGGCGGCCTTCGGCGACGACGCCATGTATATTGAGAAATATCTCGCCCATCCGCGCCACATCGAGATCCAGGTGCTCGGCGATGGCCAGGGCCATGCCGTGCATCTGGGCGAGCGCGATTGCTCGCTGCAGCGCCGCCACCAGAAGATCTGGGAGGAGGCGCCGTCGCCGGCGCTCAATGAGGAGGCGCGTACAAGGATTGGCAATATCGTCGCCAAGGCCGTTGCCGATCTTGGCTATTCCGGTGCCGGCACGGTCGAATTCCTTTACGAGGAGGGCGAATTCTATTTCATCGAGATGAACACCCGCCTGCAGGTTGAGCATCCGGTGACGGAGGCCATTACCGACATCGATCTCGTCGTCGAGCAATTGCGCGTCGCCTCCGGTTCGCCGCTGTCCATCGCCCAGGAAGACGTCACATTTACCGGTCACGCCATTGAGTGCCGCATCAATGCTGAAAATCCGGCGACTTTTGCGCCCTCGCCGGGCCGCATCACCTATTTCCATCCACCCGGCGGCCTCGGCGTGCGGGTCGATTCGGGCGTCTATCAGGGCTATGCGATCCCGCCGCACTACGACAGCCTGATCGGCAAGCTGATCGTGCATGGCCGCACGCGCGTGGAATGCCTGATGCGCCTGCGCCGCGCTCTCGACGAATTTGTCGTTGATGGTATCGAAACGACGATCCCGCTGTTTCGGGATCTGGTTACCGAACCTGACATCGCCAACGGCATGTACGATATCCGCTGGCTGGAGGCCTTTCTGGCGAAGAAAGAGGCGGATTAGGACCATGCTGTCACGCCGCGCTTTCCTGCGGGCATTGCTCGGGCTGATTGCCGCCGGCGCGTCCAGCGCCTCCTATGCAGTCGGCATCGAGGCGCGATTTCGTCTCAAGGTGACGAATTATCGCCTGGTGTCCAGGTCCTGGGCCGGCGTCGAACCGATGCGGATCGCCATCCTGGCCGATATTCATGCCTGCCGGCCGTGGATGCCGGTGGAGCGCATTTTTGAAATCGTCCGCCGCACAAACGCGCTGCGACCCGATATCGTGGTGCTGCTCGGCGACTTTACCGCCGGCATGCGGCGGTTCCGCACCGGCCGAGTTCGCGCTGACGAATGGGGCCCAATTCTGGGCGGTCTGGAAGCGCCGCTCGGTGTTCATTCGGTCCTGGGCAATCATGACTGGTGGACCGATGTCGATGAGATTCGCGATGCCCTGGTTGCGGCGAATATTCAGGTGCTGGAAAACCAGGCCGTAAGGCTGAACCACAGGGGCGCACCGGTGTGGATCGCCGGCCTTGGCGACCAACTGGCGATTCCGCTGCGCGGCGGCGGCTTCAGGGGTGTCGATGACCTGGGCAAAACGACCGCCGCGCTCAGCGATGATGCGCCGGCCATCCTGATGGTCCATGAGCCGGACATTTTCCCCGAGGTTCCCGGGCGCTACGCCGTAACCTTTGCCGGCCACACCCATGGCGGCCAGGTCAATCTGCCGGTATTTGGCCGGCCGGTGGTGCCCTCAAGGTTTGGCGAACGCTATGCCTATGGCCATATTGAGGAGGCCGGCCGGCAGATGGTCGTCTCCGGCGGTCTTGGCTGTTCGATAGCGCCGGTCCGTTTCCGCGTCCCCCCGGAGATCGTTCTGGTGACGATGCAAGGCCCGGGCCGCGATATTGCGGTGGTATAATTTCTGCCGCGGCATATTGGCGGCGAAAGCGTTGGACCGACATTGGAGTTGAATCGTGCACGGGACCGAACCCGTCATCACCCCCGACATTTTGCTTCAGGCCTATGCCTGCGGTATTTTTCCGATGGCCGACGCGGCCGACGATCCGGACCTTTACTGGGTCGAGCCGGCAAATCGCGGCATCCTTCCGCTGAATGAGTTCCATGTGCCCAGGCGGCTGGCGCGGACCGTGCGGGCGGATAAATTTGAAATTCGGATCGACACTGATTTCGACACGGTAATCTCAGGCTGCGCCGCCCGCCGGCCACACCGTGATTCGACCTGGATCAACGATGAAATCCGCCGGCTCTACGCCGCATTGTTCGATGCCGGCCATGTCCACACGGTCGAGGCCTGGCGCGAGAACCGGCTGGTCGGCGGCCTCTATGGCGTTCATCTCGCCAGCGTCTTCTTCGGAGAGAGCATGTTTTCCCTTGAGACCGATGCCTCCAAGGTCGCGCTGGTGCATCTGGCGGCGCGGCTCAAGCGCAACGGCTTTCAGCTTCTCGACACCCAGTTTCTGACCGATCACCTGGCCCGCTTCGGCGCTATCGAAGTGCCGCGCGAGCGTTATCTGAGGCTGCTTGCGCAAGCGCTCCGGCAGCCTGCCGACTTCTATTGCCCTGAAGACGGCCCTTCTTGCGTGCCGGTAGCGGGAGCGGCGGTGATCTCGGCCTTGCAGTCGACGAGCCAGACGTCATAGACGGGATGCTCAAGAGCACTGAGACCGGGACTTGCGGCATACATCCAGCCTGTGAAAAGCCGCCGGATTTCGTTGTGCAGCGTGATCTCGTCGACCTCCACGAAACCGGTCGTCTGCGCCGGCTCGGTCGGCGGCCTTGTGTTGCACACCCGCGGCGTCACCTGCAGCGCGCCGAACTGCACCGTCTCGTCGATCAGAACATCGAAGGTGATGATCCGCCCGGTGATCTTGTCGAGGCCGGAAAAAACCGCGACCGGATTGCCGATCGGCGCGGCCAGGGCCGTTCCGGCCAGCACCAAACTAGCCACCATACCGGCAATTGACGTCAGGATAGTTCGCATTGACATGATCTGAGGAAAATAGCCCGAGCTGCCGTTATGAGGAAAGCTTCGCGGCAAAACGAAGGCGGACATAATCGGCGAACCATTGGCCGGCATGGTCGCGCAGGGAGGGTTCGACCGCGCTGATCACCCGCTCCAGCACCTCATCGCGCCGCTGGCCGAACTGGTCGAAGAAGGGCGCCCGCATGATTTCCAGCCAGCCGCGCGCACCGGTCGGCAGCGGCGTCGGACGGGCAAAACGCACGATTCGATCGACCGAAAACCCTGCCGCCTCCAGCATGCCGGAATATTGCTCTTCGGTCGGAAAAAACCATGGTTCGTCGATAATGGTATTGTTGCCCATCGCCTCGCCAACCGCCCGAATGGCGGCGCAGAAGGCGGCAACATTGCCGAAACCGCCGAACTCGGCGACAAAACGCCCGCCCGGTTTCAAGGCGCGGGCGACGCCGGCGATCACGGCTTGCGGCCGCGTCATCCAATGCAGGGCGGCATTGGAAAAAACAGCGTCGAATTCGCGCTCGAAGGTCAGCGCATGGCCATCGATCAGCCGGGCGTCGATGCCTCTTTCGCATGCCGCACGGATAAAATCCTCGCTGGCATCCGCGCCGACGACGGTAGCCCCCCTTTCGACAAGCTTGACGGTCAGGACACCGTCGCCGCAACCCAGATCGAGGATTCGTTCTTCCGGCTTGGGATCGAGCCATTCCAGGACGCCGGCGCCGAGGTCGGAGACGAAGCGAACATGGTCTTCATACGTATCCGGCGACCAGCGCTGTGCCGCGGCGGCTTCGGTTTGCTCCGAACTCATCTTTTCACGGCGACCAGGCGTCGTAATCGCCGGTCACGTCCGGCCGGCGTTCTGGCGTCAGCGCAGAGCCCTTCGGCCGATAGGCGGCGCTGGAGCCGGTCAGGTTCGGCTGGTGCGGCTTCTGCCAGTCCTTGGGCGTGTAACTCTCGTCGGTCGGCGGAATGTCGGTGCGGTAATGCATCCAGCCATGCCAACCCGGCGGAATGCATGAAGGATCGGCTTCGCCATTGTAGATCACCCAGCGCCGCTGGCTGTTTCGCGCCCGGTAATAGCGATTGCCGAAGGAATCCTCGCCGATCAGCTCGCCCTTGCGCCAGGTGAAGAAGCGCGTGCCGACGGTCTGACCGTTCCACCAGGTGAATATCTGCAACAGGAATGCCTTCATCGCACCAATCGATCGTTGCCCTGCTTCTCCGATACTCCGAGCCGCGGGCGAAGAAAAGGCTTTAGATCAACACATGACCTGTTCAGCACACTTTGCCGCAGCAGCCTGAATCCTGGTTTGCAACTGGTCGAAGCCGATTGCACCGGGAACCATTTCGCCGCCCACAATATAGGACGGCGTGCCGGAAATGCCGAGCGCCTGGGCAAGCTGCCGGACCTCCTCGATGTTTTCGCTCACTGTTCCATCGTCCGCCGCTTTCCTCAAAGCGTCCGCATCAAGGCCCAGTTCCGTGGCCACCGACAACGCCTTTTGCAGATTGGCCTGCCCGCCACGGCTCAACAGTTCGCGGTGGTAGTCCATATAAAGGTCAGGTTTGAGATCCTTGACGGCAATGGAAATACGCGCCGCTTCCATCGACCCTTCCGATAGGATCGGGAACTCCTTCAGCACCACGCGCAGATCCGGATCGCTTTCCATCAGCGCCAGCATGTCGTTCAGCGCCCGCTTGCAGTAGCCGCAATTGTAATCGAAGAACTCGACCAGCGTGATCCGGCCGTCCGGATTGCCCAACACCGCCTGATGGTCTGAGTTGAGGATCGTGTCCCTCAATTCTGTGATCTTGGCGGCCTGTTCGGCAACTTTTGCCTCGCGCCGCTGCGTTTCAAGGGCAATGAGCGCTTTTTCGACGACTTCCGGGTTTTGCAGGATGTAGTCGCGAACGATCTGCTCGATTTCGCGCTTGTCATCGGCGTTCATTTCCGCGCGCACCGGGCTTGAAACCGCCCAGGCCAGAAGCAGTACGGAAATCAAAAGTCGCGCAAGTGTAAGAGGCATAGCTGTTCCTTTATCTTATGCATAATCTTATGCATATATTCTGAAGGCCGTTGCGAACAGGCGCGCCCGCCGGCCACCGATTCACCGGGTTTCGGGAATCTTATAGGCTATAATGTCATCGGCTTGCAGCCATGCCGGCGTGCCGCGCTTCAATTTTGCTTGAGCACGTTTGGCGTAATTGTGCGCCGCTTTGACATCACCTTCGATCAAAAGACCTTGTGCGGTGGCCACTTCCGCCTCCGCGATCCGTCCCTGCTTGGCATAGGCGGTCGACAAGTGGCGATAGCCGATCGCCGCCAGCGGCTCCTCGGCAAGTCCGGCTTTCAGATTGCCGATGGCCTCATTGAGATTTTTGTCATTGCCCGATTGAAGCAGCGCGTGGCCCAGCAGAATTCGGATAAGTCCCGGGCTTGGCGCCAGAGACGCCGCCTTGCGCAGAGGCGCTATGGCCTGTTTCGCCTGGCCCGCCTCCAGCAGCGCCTGACCTTTCAGCTCATGAAAATACGGATAGTCCGGCGATTGGCGTATCAGCCCGTCTATGCGTTTCAGGGCCGACGGCAAACTGCCGGTCCGGTAGGCGACGATGGCGTGTGCATAATTTGCGGCAAGGCTCTTGTCCGTCCGCGGGAAACGTCGCTGCACGCGTCCTGGCGCTTCAATGAAGCCGGATAGCTTGGCCCGCATCAAATCATGGCGAAGCTGCAGCTCAGCCGGATCGTTCTTCTTAAAATGCGGGCTTTTGTTCGCCAGCCTCTCAAGTTGCGAGATGCGCTCATTGGGCATTGGATGGGAGAGCACGTAAGGATCGACATACTGTTTGGAAAACAGCGCCTGATCGGCAAACCGCCGGAAGGTCACCAGCATCCCCCGGGCGGACTGGCCGGTGGCGTTGAGATAGGCCATGGCGGCGGCGTCGGCGGATGTTTCCTGCGTGCGGCGGTAGCTCAGCAGGGCCCGCTGGGCCAGTCCCGGGCCGATGGTTGTCGCCGCCGCTCCGGCGCGCGCGCCGCTTGACGAACCGCTGGCGGCGCTGGCAGCAGCGGCCCCGGCGCCAAGCAGCGTGGCAAGGATTCCAATCGCCTGGGCGCGCGCCATTTCGTTGTGCAAGCTTTGCAGGTGCCCGCCGGCCAGATGGCCGGTTTCGTGGGCCAGCACGCCGATCACTTCATTGGGTGTCTTGGCGGCCAAAAGCGTGCCGGTATTGATAAACATCCGGTTGCCGCTGGCCACAAAGGCATTGAACGATGAATCCTGAAGAAGAATTATGTCGGCGCCACGCGAGCCGATTCCGGCGGCCTTGAAAATCGGTTTTGCATAGTCCCGCAGAAGCATCTCGATTTCGGCATCGCGGATGACATTGAGCTTACGGTCCTGGGCGCTGGCCGAAGGCGTGGCAGTTATCAGGCTGACGGCCAGCAACGCCGTGCCGGCAAGCCGTGGCAGGGCCATTAAGCTGCTTGGCAGGCGGCCGGCGAAACTGCTAGTCAGCCCGCTTGTTTCACGGATCGTCAAAGACGCGATTGGCATTGGCGTGAAATTCCGAATCTGGAAGCCGGCGGCAAACCTACGTGCACCAACGGGGTCGGTCAAACTGCACCCAAGATGCCAATTGTGGCCGGGGAAGGGCAAATGGATACACAAACCGATAAAGCCGGACACCTTGCGCCCTCGGCCCGCAGCGCCGTGGAACCGTTCATCGTCATGGATGTCATGACCGCTGCCGCCGATCTGGAAGCGGCCGGGCGCGATATCGTGCACATGGAGGTCGGCCAGCCCGGCGCATCGGCGCCGCGCCCGGTGCTTGATGCCGCCCGCGCCCGGCTTGCAACCGGCCGTATCGCATACACCGAAGCGCTTGGTGTGCGGGCGCTGCGCGAACGCATCGCCCGCCATTACGGCGAGGCTTACGACCTTGACGTTCCCGCTTCGCGTATCATGATCACCACTGGCTCCTCGGCCGGGTTCAACCTGACTTTTCTCGGCGCCTTCGATCCGGGCGCACGCATCGCGCTGGCCAGTCCGGGCTATCCGGCCTATCGCAATATCGTTGCCGCCCTCGGCCTTGAAGCGGTCGAGATAAAGGTCGGTTCCGACACCCGCTGGGCGTTGACCCCCGATCATGTCGCCATGGCGCACAGCGAAAAGCCGATCGACGGCGTTCTTGTCGCCAGTCCCGCAAATCCGACCGGCACCATGACCGATCCGGCGGTGCTTGAGGCCTTTGCCCGCTATTGCGGTGAGGCCGGGATCCGCTTCATCTCCGACGAGATTTACCACCACCTCGTCTATGGCGAGCCGGCGCAAACCATGCTGCGCTTTTCCGGCGAGGCGATCATCGTCAATTCCTTTTCCAAATATTATTGCATGACCGGCTGGCGGGTCGGCTGGCTGGTCCTGCCGGACAATCTCGTGCGGCCGTTCGAGCGTTTGTCGCAGTCGCTCTATATATCCGTGCCGGATCTGTCCCAGCATGCCGCGATTGCCGCTTTCGATGCAAAAGATGAGCTTGAAGCCATCAAGGCCAGCTATGGCCGCAACAGGGCCTTGCTTCTAGAGCGCCTGCCGGCCATCGGATTCGACGAATTGCTGCCGGTCGACGGCGCCTTTTACGTCTATGCATCGGTGTCCCGGTTTTCCAACGATTCAACCCAATTCTGCCGCCGCATGCTCAATGAAGCCGGCGTCGCGGCGACCCCCGGCGCCGATTTCGATCCGGTACGCGGCCACCTTTATCTGCGCTTTTCCTTTTCCGGCACCAACGAGGCCATTGCCGAAGGCGTCAGGCGCCTGGAAAACTGGCTGGCGTGACGATCGGGCGCTGATAGTGCTGGGCGCGGCGATCAACGGTTTTCTGCTCGGCGCCAGCCTGATCATCGCGATCGGCGCGCAGAACGCCTTTGTCTTGCGGCAGGGGCTCGCCCGCTCCCATGTCTTTATCATCTGCCTGACCTGCGCCCTCTCCGATGCCCTCCTTATCGCGCTCGGCATCGCCGGCCTGGGGACCCTCATCTCCAGTTCGCCAGCCATGATCGTGGCTGTGACGATTGCCGGCGCGGTCTTTCTGTTTGTCTACGGGCTGCTGGCATTTGTCCGCGCCTGCGGGACCGGCGGGCTGCAAGCGGCGGCGGGAAAACCGGCCGGTCTCGCGCCCGCGATGACCGCCTGCCTCGCCTTCACCTTTCTCAATCCGCACGTCTAT
>Ga0224512_10005142_pt1 | contig 10867 bp, 6 predicted proteins | sample SF_May12_sed_USG_4_FD_169103 | JGI IMG/M metagenome (GOLD analysis project Ga0224512, IMG submission 169103) | Sediment microbial communities from San Francisco Bay, California, United States - SF_May12_sed_USGS_13 | ecosystem: Environmental > Aquatic > Marine > Sediment | place: USA: California...
CCAAGATATGGGCGCGGTCGCGCGCCTTGCCGAGATGGAACACCGTGCGCCGCGTGATCACCTCTTCGCGGAAAGCGATGAAGGCGATCAGGATCTCACGCAGGTTCATCATCTCCGGCCGCCCGCCGTTCAGCGCCAGCATGTTGACGCCGAAGGAGGTTTGCAGCTGGGTGTAGCGGAAGAGCTGGTTGAGGACGACCTCGTGCATGGCGTCGCGCCGCAGCTCGATGACCACGCGAACGCCGTGGCGGTCCGATTCGTCGCGCAGGTCGGAGATGCCTTCGACCTTCTTGTCGCGCACCACGTCGGCGATCTGTTCGATCATGCGCGACTTGTTCACCTGGTAGGGGATTTCGGTGACGATAATGGCCTCGCGGCCCTGGGGGAATTCCTCGATCTCCGTCCGCCCGCGCATCACCACCGAGCCGCGCCCGGTGTGGAAGGCGGAGCGGATGCCGCTGGAGCCGAAGATGATGCCGCCGGTCGGGAAGTCTGGCCCGGGCACCAGTTCCATGATCTCGTCCACGGTGGCGGCCGGATTGTCGAGCAGCAGGCAGCAGGCGTCGATCAGCTCGCCCAGGTTATGGGGCGGAATGTTGGTCGCCATGCCGACGGCGATCCCGCCCGCCCCGTTGGCCAGAAGATTGGGAAAGCGCGCGGGCAGCACCATCGGTTCCCGCGTGGTGCTGTCGTAGTTCTCCTGGAAATCGACTGTGTCCTTGTCGATGTCGTCGAGCAGCTCGTTGGCGGATTTGGCCAAACGCGCTTCGGTGTAGCGCATGGCGGCGGGAGGGTCGCCGTCCATGGAGCCGAAATTGCCCTGGCCGTCGATGAGCGGCAGGCGCATGGAAAATTCCTGGGCCATGCGGACCATGGCATCGTAGATCGCGGTATCGCCGTGCGGATGGTATTTGCCCATCACGTCGCCGACCACCCGGGCGGACTTGCGGTACGGGCGGTTCCAGTCGTAACCCTGTTCCTTCATGGAAAACAGGATGCGCCGGTGAACCGGCTTGAGCCCGTCGCGCACATCGGGAAGCGCCCGGGACACGATCACGCTCATCGCGTAATCGAGGTACGAGCTCTTCATCTCGTCCTCGATCGAGATCGTCGAAACGCCAGGTGGCAACGGCGGCGCGGGCTGGTCTTCGGTCGGCGGGATTTCGCTCAAGGGGACAGGTCCGGGGTCGGTCGAAGGGGGCGCCGAAACGGCGCGGAAAAACATCTTGATTTAACACAAAATATAGCCCAGACGTGGCGCCGGAACAACAACATCCTGTAAAATTCCGGTTATATTTGGGATCGCCAAGCGGCTGATAGATAACGATAATTCGGGACCGATTCGGACGCCGCCGAGAAGTGGTCCCGGAGGCGCGAAAATAAGGCTTGAGACATGGAAAATGGCCCCTACGACCTCAAGAATCCGGCCTCCCGGGGCGAGTGGCAGACCTACCATCGCATCCGCCGCGAGGTGCTGTTCGAGGCCAGCGGCCTGGCCCGGACCTACGACGAGGACGACGAATCAGCGTTGCCGCCGGGCGCCCAGGCCTTGCTCCTGTTCCATGACGGCCGGGCGGTGGCGACGCTTCGCCTCAGCCTCTTGTCCGAGCGGTCCATGGAGGTCCGCCTCGTCGCGGTGGCGCAACCGGACCAGGGCCGCGGCCATGGGCGCGTGCTCCTCGGCCTGGCCGAAACCCGCGCCCGGGAGGCCGGCGCCTGGCGCATGGTGGTGAATGTCTTCGGCGGTGCCGAGCCCTTCTTCGCCAAGTCGGGCTATGTCCGGGAAACCTGGGACGACCCGATCGCCGGGCCCCCCGCCCCCGAGGTCATCCAGATGGCCAAGGAGCTGTGAGGAAACACCCGGGCTAGAACGGGATTTCGTCGTCGAGATCCGCCGGCCCGCCGCCGGCGCCCGCGGGAACCGGCTCGCCGCCGCCACCGCCATAACCGCCGCCTTCGGAGCCCCGGGTGTCCAGCATGGTCAACTCGCCACGGAAACGGCCGAGCACGACCTCGGTGGTGTAGCGGTCCTGGCCTTCCTTGTCCTGCCATTTGCGGGTCTGGAGCTGGCCTTCGACATAGATCTTGGAACCCTTGCGCAGGTATTGTTCGGCAACCTCGGCAAGGCGCTCGTTGAAGATCACGACCCGGTGCCATTCGGTCCGTTCCCGGCGTTCGCCGGAGGCGCGGTCCTTCCAGGATTCCGAGGTGGCGAGCGAGAGCTGGACGATCTTCATCCCGTCCTGGGTGGACCGGACCTCGGGGTCGCGCCCCAGGTTTCCCACCAAGATCACTTTATTCACGCTGCCGGCCATGGTTCTGCTTCCCCCGTTGTCACCTTGCGTTCGTCACGAGCCGGCAGAGTAACCGAAATCAGTCCAGCCCGCACCTTTTTGGTGTATTCTCGTGGGTCAACCCGGCCGGTGATCCGTCACCGGCAATGACGCGTAGTGTCGAGACGAGATGGCCAAAAAGAAGATCGAAAGTTTTCCACCGGGACCGCGCATTTCGGTCCGCGGTGCGCGCGAACACAACCTGCAAGGGGTCGATCTGGATCTGCCCCGGGATCGGCTGGTGGTGATGACGGGGCTGTCGGGATCAGGCAAGTCGTCGCTTGCCTTCGACACCATCTATGCCGAGGGGCAGCGCCGCTATGTCGAGAGCCTGTCGGCCTATGCCCGGCAATTCCTGGAGATGATGCAGAAGCCCGACTACGACACCATCGAGGGGCTGTCCCCGGCAATCTCCATCGAGCAGAAGACCACCTCGCGCAATCCGCGCTCGACCGTCGGCACCGTGACCGAGATTTACGACTACTTGCGCCTGCTCTATGCCCGCGTCGGCACGCCCTATTCGCCGGCCACCGGGCTGCCAATCGAAAGCCAGACGGTCAGCCAGATGGTCGACCGCATCCTTGAGATGGAGGCCGGCACTCGGCTTCTGCTTCTGGCGCCGATCGCGCGCGGGCGCAAGGGCGAATACCGCCGCGAATTCGCCGACCTGCAAAAGCGGGGCTTCCAGAGGGTCAAGGTCGATGGCGAGGTGTACGAGCTTGCCGACGTGCCGGCGCTCAACAAGAACATCAAGCACGATATCGAGGTGGTGGTGGACCGCGTCGTGGTCTCCGACAAGCTCGGTAACCGGCTGGCCGATAGCCTGGAAGTGGCGCTGGGTCTGGCCGATGGCCTGGCCTTCGCGGAAGATGCCGATAGCGGCCGGCGCACAACCTTTTCCGCCAAGTTCGCCTGCCCGGAATCGGGTTTTACGCTGGATGAGATCGAGCCCCGCCTGTTTTCCTTCAACAATCCCCACGGCGCCTGTCCGGCTTGCGACGGTCTGGGATCGAAGCTGTATTTCGATCCGGAACTGGTCATCCCCGATAGCGGCCTCTCATTGCGCGAAGGCGCCATCGCGCCCTGGGCGAAATCTTCTTCGCGCTATTACGTCCAGACCCTCGATTCGCTGGCCCGGCACTACAAGTTCCAGACCACCCTGCCGTTCGGCGAACTGCACGAGCGTTTCCGGGAGATCGTCCTGTTCGGCTCGGGCGATGAGGCCGTCACCATGAAATACGATGACGGGTTCAAGACCTATGAGGTGACCAAGCCCTTCGAAGGGGTGATCCCAAATTTGGAGCGGCGCTACCGCGAGGCGGATTCCGCCTGGCTGCGGGATGACCTGTCCCGTTTCCAATCCTCCCAGGACTGCGAGGCCTGCGGCGGCCAACGGCTCAAGCCGGAAGCGCTCTGCGTCAAGATCGCCGAGCTCAACATCGCCCAGGTGACGCAATTCTCCATCAAGGATGCCGCAGCCTGGTTCAAGGGCCTTTCCGCCAAGCTCACCAAACAGAAGCAGGAAATCGCCGAGCGCATCCTGAAGGAAATCAACGAACGCCTGGGTTTCCTGGTGGATGTCGGGCTGGGGTATCTGACCCTCTCGCGCGGCTCGGCGTCGCTGTCGGGCGGCGAAAGCCAGCGCATCCGGCTAGCGTCGCAGATCGGCTCCGGCCTGACCGGCGTGCTCTACGTGCTGGACGAACCCTCCATCGGCCTGCATCAGCGCGACAACGCGCGCCTGTTGGAGACCCTCAAGCGCCTGCGCGACCTCGGCAACACGGTGCTGGTGGTGGAACATGACGAGGAAGCCATACGCGCCGCCGATTACCTGGTCGATATGGGGCCGGGCGCCGGGGTCCATGGCGGCAAGGTGGTCGCCGCGGGCACGCCCGAAGAGGTGATGCGCTGCAAGGAGAGCCTGACCGCCCAGTACCTGACCGGTGCCAAGGCCATCGCGGTGCCGGGCGAACGTCGCAAGGGACGGCTCGGCCAAAGCATTTCCGTGATCGGAGCGCGGGCCAACAACCTGGCGGGAATCGACGTCGATATTCCGCTCGGGACCTTCACCTGCGTCACCGGCGTTTCGGGCGGGGGCAAGTCCTCGCTGGTCATCGAAACGCTCTACAAGGCGGCGGCCCGCAGGCTGATGAACGCCCGGCGCCTGCCCGGCGCCCATGACGCGCTGCGCGGCCTCGAATTCATCGACAAGATCATCGATATCGACCAGAGCCCCATCGGACGCACGCCGCGCTCCAACCCGGCGACCTACACCGGCGCCTTCACGCCGATCCGCGACTGGTTCGCCGGCCTGCCCGAGGCCAAGGCGCGAGGCTACAAGCCCGGCCGCTTTTCCTTCAACGTCAAGGGCGGCCGCTGCGAGGCCTGCCAGGGCGACGGCGTGATCAAGATCGAGATGCATTTCCTGCCCGACGTCTATGTCCGGTGCGATGAATGCCTGGGCAAGCGCTACAATCGGGAAACGCTGGAAATACGATATAAAGACAAGACGATAGCTGACGTTCTTGATATTACAGTAGAAGAAGGTGCGGCGTTCTTCAAGGCCGTGCCGGCGATCCGCACCAAGCTCGAGACCCTCGATCAGGTGGGTCTCGGTTATATCCATATCGGCCAGCCGGCCACCACCCTTTCGGGCGGCGAGGCCCAGCGCGTCAAGCTCGCCAAGGAGCTTGCGCGGCGCTCCACCGGCCGCACGCTTTACATCCTCGACGAGCCGACCACCGGCCTTCATTTCGAGGACGTGCGCAAGCTCCTGGAGGTCCTCCATCACCTGGTGGATCAGGGCAACACCGTGGTGGTCATCGAGCATAATCTAGAGGTCATCAAGACCGCGGACTGGATCATCGACCTCGGCCCCGAAGGCGGCGACGACGGCGGGCGGGTGGTCGCCACCGGTACGCCCGAGGATGTCTCGGAGGTCGCGGAGAGCTACACCGGCCGATATCTGCAAGGGGTATTGGGCGCCCGCAAGCGCCGGCGCAAAAAAAGCGCCTGACCCGAAATTTTCACTTGCAACCGGGAGCCTTGAAGCGCATATGCCGTTTCGCTCCGCAACGGACGTCACGGACAGCCCTCGGGCCCGTGCCAAAGGCAGGTCCTTGACTGTGGCCACCGCCGTCCGCCCGCCAGGGAGAGACGTCCCCGCCGTTGCGGGTCGCGATTCCGTTGGTCGATGCGCCGAAGAGGCGCGCAAACAGGGATATGACATGGCTACTCCCCTTCCCAAGGCGGCGGGGCGGCGTACGCGCAAAGCGGGCGCGCCGGCCCGCGATTCCGCGCCGCGCACCCTTGGACCCGTCTCCGATCTCGAACGTCACTTGCCGGCCGACTGGTGGCGGACCCTGTTCAATGCCGTCTACCTGCGCACCGATGGCGATGTCGTGGAGGATGCCGGCAATACCGAGCGTGAAATCGACGGTATCCTCGGCCTGACCGGATTGACAACCGAAGCGCGGATACTGGACCTTTGCTGCGGCCAGGGCCGTCATGCGCTGGAGCTGGCACGACGAGGCTTCGGTCACGTGACCGGGATGGACCGCTCGCGCTACCTGGTGCGCCTTGCTCGCCGCCGGGCCAAGCGCGAATCGCTGGAGGTGACCTTCCGCGAAGGCGACGCTCGCCATCTGCGCATGCCCGAGGACAGTTTCGATGCGGTGTGCGTGCTCGGAAATTCGTTCGGCTATTTCGATCGGCCCGAGGATGATGCCGAGGTTCTGGGCGCCATTTCACGTGTGGTGGTGCCGGGCGGCACGGTCGTGTTCGACCTCGCCGACGGCGACTGGCTGCGCGACAATTTCGAGCGCCGCTCCTGGGAATGGATCGACCGCGATCACTTCGTCTGCCGCGAACGCTCCTTGTCCGCCGACGGCGCCCGACTGGTCTGCCGGGAGGTCGTGACCCATGCCGAAAAGGGCGTGATCGCCGACCAGTTCTATGCCGAACGCCTTTACGGCCCGGGATTGATCAGCGACCTTCTGAAGGAGGCCGGTTTTCGGGACATCCGGGTCCATCGCGGCATCGATGCCGAATCGGCGCGCAACCAAGACCTCGGCATGATGGCCCGCCGTTTCCTGGTCACGGCCCATACACCGCCCCGCGCGGTGCGCCGCGGCCCTCGCGCGCCCGAACCCGACGTCCTGGTGGTGCTGGGCGATCCACGCCTGCCCGACAGCGTCAAGCTGGACGGCCAGTTCAACGCGGAGGACTTGGAGACCGTTAGCCGCCTCAAGCACGCGCTGGAGCGCATCGCAGGCTATCGCTTCCGCTATCTCGACAATCACGCGACCTTGGCCGCCGACCTGAAAGCATCGCTGCCGGATCTCGTCCTCAACCTGTGCGACGAGGGCTTCAACAACGACGCCCTCCAGGAGCTGCACGTGCCGGCGCTTCTGGAGATGCTCTCGATCCCCTATACCGGTGCCGGTCCGGCCAGCCTCGGCCTGTGTTACGACAAGGCCCTGGTGCGCGCGGTGGCCCAGGGGCTGGACGTCGCCGTCCCGCTCGAGACCTATTGCGGGCCGGACGATAACGCCGCAACCATCCCTTCGGTGTTTCCGGCACTGCTCAAGCCGGCCTGCGGCGACAGCTCGATCGGTATCACGGCGAATTCCGTTGTCCACAACGCCACGGAAGCCGTGGCCTATCTCGGCTGGCTGCGGGAGACCTTCCCGGGCCGCCCGATCCTGGTGCAGGAATACCTGGCGGGACGCGAATACTCGGTCGGTGTCATCGGCAACCCCGGATTGGGCCACACGGTTCTGCCGGTGCTGGAAGTGGACTATGCGGGCCTGCCCGAAGGCCTGCCGCCGATCCTGGCTTACGAATCGAAGTGGGATCCGGCGTCGCCATACTGGAATGAGATCAAATACCGGGAAGCCGAGGTGCCCGACGGCCAGGCCCGGGCGATGATCGATGGTTCGCTGGCGCTGTTCGAACGGCTCGGCTGCCGCGATTACGCGCGCTTCGATTTCCGCTGCGACGGCGATGGCGTGCCCAAGCTGCTGGAGGTCAATCCCAATCCCGGCTGGTGCTGGGACGGCAAGCTCAACCTGATGGCGGGTTTTGCCGGCCTGACCTATCCCGATCTCCTGCGCATGATCCTGGAATCGGCGGAGGCAAGGCTGTCGGTCGGCGGGGTCCGTAAGATCGCCGCCGCCTGAACAAGCGACGGGCTAAGGCGCTGCGGAGGCGCGACATTTGGTCTCGGCAACCGCCGAACCCATGATCGGTGCGGCAGTGTACCAAAGTCGCTTCTTGCAGACGGCATTGTCCCGGCATGAGTTGAGGAACCGCAGGAATACCCGCGCACCGTCGCAGTCTCGCTTGTGCTGATAGAGATGCATCCCAATGTCCATGGCCACGGAATGATAACCGAGCCAGGTATCGGGATGCCGGGGCCTGAGACGGGCCATGTTCTCCATATAAGCCATTGCCTTGGTGGGATCGTTCATGTCGATGGCATAGATCTTGGCAGGGGTCATCCAGACGTCGCTATCGAAGCTGCCGAACTCCATGGCTTCGCGCAGGTCTCGGATGGCGGCCTCGGGTTTCTTCATCGCCCGGTATATGTCCGCGCGTAGCCGCAGGAGACCCGGGTCACGGGGGTCGTACTTAAGAGCCAGTGTGACATCCTTGAGGCCAGCGGTGTGGCGATCCTGAATGAAGTACAAGAGCGCGCGATCGCTCAGGGTGCCGGGGTTTTCCGGATCGATGGTCAGGGCTCGGTTGAGATCCTCAAGCGCCGGGCCGAAGTTTCGAAGGGCGCGGCGGCACGCGCCGCGCAGCCGATAGAACGAAGCATAATGGCCCAGGTCTGCGATCGCCTTGTCGAGAATGCCGATGGCGTCGCGATATTTTCCCTCGAGTCGGAAGCGATTGGCCCGCGCCCGAACGACACTCTCTTTCAGGTTGGGTATCTTCGGATTCAACAGGCGTTTCGCCTCAGTCATGAACACAAACCGTTCCATGGCGGAGAATGAACCGCCCCATTCCGGCCGAAGGGTGTAGAGATAAGCATAGTGGACGGAGGGTGACGCCGGATCGATGGCAAGGCCCTTGGCCATTAGCGCGACGCGTTCATGATCCAGCCCCAATGCCATGGCGATGCCGATCATCTCGGCATAGGCGATGGTCAGACGCGGATTGATTTCAAGCGCTGCATTGAAGTCGGCCCTGGCGCGTGCGAAATATTGCTCCATCCGGCGCATCTGCGTTGGATCCGTGAACTTCACATAGGCGCCTTGCCGGGCGTGCCAACCAAGAGCCTTGGTATGGTAGCCCCGTGCCAACAGCGCGGCATAGGAGCCAGGGAAGCGCAGGATCCAGGCGTCAAGTCGTCCTTTCAGATCGGCACCGGAATTCATGAATGCGGCGAAGGCTGAATTGACAGTTTCCTCCGGTATCTTGCCGGCTTCATAGGCAGCTTGCAGACGGTTGAGCAGCGTTTCCAACTTTCTGAATTCGTCCTTCCGCAATTGGTCGATGAGTTCCAGGCTACCGGGTATGGGATGCTTGGGCTTTTCAGGTTGACCGTTGGCCGGCTGCGGACAACCGAGAATGACACACAGCAAGGCAAAGATGAGGGCTCTCCCGCAAGCACCGGGGCGGGAATGGTTCCTTAATCCGAACATGGCCTGATCTCCATGCTGCCGGTCTGCGAGCGCCGTACATCCTTAATGCGTGGCTGATATCTGGAATTACACGTAAAAATGGCAAATTTCGTTAACGCGCCCGTTTGCCGGCCCAGTTGCGCCCAAGGGGCACCGCGGGATATGTCTTGCCTCGATATGAGCGATAACGACAAATCCCCCATCCACGTTGTCGGCGGCGGGTTGGCCGGGTGCGAGGCCGCCTGGGCCGCCGCCCGGGCCGGCGTGCCCGTGGTGCTGCATGAGATGCGGCCCGCGCGCGCGACCGAGGCGCATCAAACCGGCGATCTCGCGGAACTGGTATGTTCCAACTCGTTCAGGTCCGACGACGCGGAAAACAATGCCGTCGGCCTGCTGCACGCGGAGATGCGCGCCGCCGGCTCCCTGATCATGGCCTCCGCCGATGCCACCGCCGTCCCCGCGGGCGGGGCGCTCGCCGTCGACCGTGAGCGCTTCGCCGCCGCGGTCACGGAAGCGATCGAGGCAGAGCCTTTGGTCCAAATCGTGCGCGAGGAGGTCGATGGCCTGCCGCCGGATGATTGGCAGAGGGTCGTCATCGCCACCGGGCCGCTGACCTCCCCTGCCCTGGCCGCGGCCATCGGCGAACTGACCGGCGAGGAGAGCCTGGCCTTTTTCGATGCCATCGCCCCCATCGTCTACAAGGATTCGATCGATTTCGACATCGCCTGGATGCAGTCGCGCTACGACAAGGAAGGTCCGGCGGGCGACAGTGCGGCTTATGTCAATTGCCCGCTCGACGAGGCGCAGTACGAGGCCTTCATCGATGCGCTGCTGGCCGCGGAGACCACCGAATTCAAGCAATGGGAAAAAGACACCCCCTATTTCGAGGGCTGCCTGCCGATCGAGGTGATGGCGGCGCGGGGGCGCAAGACGCTCGCTTTCGGTCCGATGAAACCGGTTGGCCTGACCGATCCGCGCACCGGGCGCCGCGCATTCGCCGTGGTGCAGCTGCGCCAGGACAACGCGCTCGGGACTCTCTACAACATGGTCGGCTTCCAGACCAAGATGAAGCACGGCGCGCAGACCCGCATCCTGCGCACCATTCCGGGTCTTGAGAACGCCCGCTTTGCGCGCCTCGGCGGCATTCACCGCAACACCTTTCTCAATTCGCCCCGCTTGCTGGACGGGGAGATGCGCCTGAAGGCCGCCCCGCGCCTGCGCTTCGCGGGTCAGATCACCGGGGTCGAGGGCTATGTGGAATCGGCGGCCATGGGGCTGCTTGCCGGACGGTTCGCCGCCGCCGAGGCACTTGGCGTCACGGTAGCGCCGCCGCCGCGGACCACGGCTCATGGGGCGCTGCTCAATCACATCACCGGCGGGCATATCCCGGGGCGCGATTCCGGCGACCGGACCTTCCAGCCCATGAATGCCAATTTCGGCCTTTTCCCCGAACCAAGTGAGCGCAACGCCAAGGGAAGACCCTTGAAAGGCAGGGACCGGCGGGCGGCGTACTGCCGGCGCGGCATCGCCGATTTCGCCGCCTGGCTGAGCGGCGGCGGTGTGTCCGACGCGGCCCAATAGCGCATCGAAGGAGACCAATATGGAGCAGCGCTTGACCCTGGTGACGCTGGGCGTCGCCGATCTCGGTCGCGCGACCGCGTTCTATGACGCGTTGGGCTGGCGACGCGCGGTCAAGGATGCCCCCGGCGTCGCCTTTTACCAGGCGGGATCGATCGCGTTCAGCCTCTATCCCCGGACCGAGCTTGCCAAGGACGCGGGCGTTTCCCCGGATGGAGCTGGCTTCCCCGGTTTTGCGCTCGCCCACAACCTGCGCAGCCGCGACGAGGTGGATGCCGCCCTGACCGAGGCCGAAGTGGCGGGGGCGACCATCATCAAGCCGGCCGA